>LSQX01005085.1_pt1 | contig 39062 bp, 44 predicted proteins | sample 654561 | NCBI WGS metagenome assembly LSQX01 (sample SAMN04489861, study PRJNA283612) | anaerobic digester metagenome | isolation source: 4 biogas reactors fed with cattle manure at either 37C or 55C with and... | place: Denmark: Kongens Lyngby | collected 2014 | reverse complement strand
ATACTTTATATGCCGACCAGGAAGGCAATCTATTGGATTGTCCGTCCCTGGCCATGCTAGGACGTAGCGGATCCCAGTGGGTAGAACCGGAAGCAGGAGAAATGATTCCCCTTCCTCGGGGGGCCAGTCTGCTTTCTCTACCCGGATACTTGCCCGTGGGTATGGATGAACAGGATCAGCTGAGGCTCATGGAACAGCTGCCAGGCGGTTCGGGTATTAGTGCAGTAGCAGCCTTGTTACCTCAGGGCTTTACCCGTACTTTGCTTCCGGCTGCGGTGCATCAGCAGGAAGATGTCATACTGCCCATATATGGATATGCCGCAGTAGCCTTTCACCATGGTAAGACTTATGTAGCAGCTGTACAATCGGATGAACACCGGAAGTGGCATCCCAAAAACTATAATACCAACAGTTTGGCCACTAGAATCGAGAGTATGCGAAAAAAATATCCAGGCAATCGAATATTGGAACAGTTAGCCAGGTGTTCCCTTCAATATGGCTGTTATACGGCCCAGAACATTTTTTACCAGCGTTGGGAGGGAGGAATACCCACCATGCCCGCCTGCAATGCTAACTGCCTGGGATGTATATCGGAAAACGACGGGCCCTTCGATTCCCCTCAAAACCGTTTGACTTTTTTGCCCGAGGTTGACGAAATTGCCCAGCTTGGCTGGGAGCATTTGGATAAGGCTCGAGAGGCTATTATAAGTTTCGGACAGGGGTGTGAAGGAGAACCTAGTCTTAATGCAGCTACCCTATCCCAGGCCATAAGAATAATACGGAGCAAGACGGAGCGGGGAACTATCAATATGAACACCAATGCTGGCTACACCCAGGGCATAAAACAGATTTGTGATGCCGGGTTGGATTCTATGCGAGTAACCATATTCTCCTGCTGGGAAGAAAACTACCTGCGCTATCATCGACCCCGGAATTATTCATGGTCTGATCTAAGCAATTCCATTAATTATGCTAAAGAGCAGGGGGTTTTCCTTGCGCTAAATCTTCTGGTTTTCCCAGGCTTTACTGATCGAGAACAAGAGTTGGAGGCCCTGCTCAATTTCGTAAAACAGAACCCGGTGGACATGATACAATTAAGGAACTTAAACATTGATCCCGAATATTTATGGCAAAACATAGTAGGAGATGGTGTTGGAATGGGAATAGTTTCTTTTTTGCAAATCCTTAAAAAAGAGATCCCACATGTAAAGTTGGGATCTTATTCTCATCCCAAACTGGAATGGAGTAAAGAAAACTAAAGGAGTAGGGAGTAGTGAAAAACAAAGGACCTTTTACGATTAAGGAAATTAAAGGACTAGCTGCCGGAACCCAGTTTTGGGGCAAATACCTGGTCAAGGATAAAAGCATCCGCAAGACTCGGGAAGGCAAAAACATAACCCATTTAAAAATTAGTGATAAAAGTGGAGAAATGAAAGCTGTAGTCTGGGACAGCTGCCAGCTGTCAGGAGTATTGGAGACCGGCGTAGTTATTGGTCTCTTAGGAGATATGGGCTTATATAATCAGCAGGTACAGGTTACCGCCAAGCGCATTAAAGTGCTGGAGGAGGATCCTCATACCTACATGAAAAGTCCCAACCGTAATATCCAAGAACTCAGGAGTGATTTAGAAGCCAAGATGAGTAGTATAGCTGATCCCCATATGAAAAAGCTCTTGGAACGAGTATTTACGCCTCTTCTGTGGGAAGTATTTTTAATAGCTCCGGCCGCTAAAGCAGTTCACCATAATTATAGCGGAGGATTGATAGAGCATACCCTTACGGTAGTGGAATTGTGTGAAGGGGCAGCCGCTTTGTATGCCAATATAAACCGGGACCTGATGATTACTGGGGCTATATTGCATGATATTGGAAAGATACAAGAATTCCAGATTGAAGTATTACCCGACTATACCGAAATCGGCAAGCTGGTGGGACATATCGTTTTGGGCTATGAACTGGTATCCGGAGAAATTCATCAAATGAGGGGGGAAGGGATGGAATTCCCGGAACTACTGGAGAAGATGTTAAAGAATATGCTTCTATCCCATCATGGCAGTCTGGAATTCGGGTCTCCGGTCTTGCCATTATTCCCTGAAGCATTGTTGTTGCATGCCATGGATGATCTGGATGCCAAGCTCTATGTATTTTTTAATAAGATTGAGGAGCATGAGGATTACGATAATCCCTTTACCCCGTATGATTCCTTTCATGCCCAGCAGTTTTATACCCCCCGCTATCATTATCGGGAACAGGAGGAATAATCCTAGGTCAGTATTAAAGCCTCCAGCCTATTCCCATTCCCAACGGGCTGGAGGCTTTGCTTTATGCAGGGTTTATTCTTTGAGTAGCTTTACTGCTGTACCATAGGCTAGAAATTCGGCGGCCCCACTCATGACCTGGGCGCTGGTAAAGCGCATGGCAATTACGGCATCTGCTCCTAAACGTTCAGCCTGTTCAATCATTCGGCCGATAGCCTCTTCCCGGGACTCTTCTAAAAGCTCGCTGTAACCCCGAAGTTCTCCCCCAACCAGGGACTTTAGACCAGCTCCGATATCTTTGCCCAGATGTTTGGCCTTAATGCAGCTCCCCTGCACTAACCCCAGAGTTTCTACCAATCGGTAACTCGGTACAGTTTCAGCGGTAGTGATAATCATTTAGCATTCCCCCTTATATTTTATTTATGGTGGCTGAGTGATAAATTATTAACTTATTTGTAAACATCTCGATTCCCCTGCGAAAATTTATATTTCGAGGGTTTGGATGCATAAATATGCGTCGCCAGATTTCCCATTGCCCATCTACCTGTCTTGGATTCCTATCCAGGGCTTGCCTCACGACGAAAGGTACCGGGCCTAAAAATCGCTCTGCTTAAATATCCGCCAGCTTAGGGCAAAAAGCCCGGCTGACAGCAGTACTATTACCAGCAGCGCCAAGTAATGGATGCCATTGCCAATAAAAATATCGAAGCCGGTCATATAGCGATAGAGATACCATGAAGACAGGTATTCAATAAATTTGGGTACAGACAATAATATCAAGAAAAAGATGGTCAGAATCAGGGGCTTAACTATATCCTGGGATAAAACTGAAAAAAGTATAATTCCAGAGTATATAAAAATGGCGGCTATTCCCAGGTGCAGAAAATAGGCCCAAGCCAGAGGGAGAGTATAGGATAATTCCAAGCTGGGAGCTAAGAACAAGGGAAGGCCACAACCAATTGCAGTTAAGCAGAGCAATAGTATGGAACCAGCCAGAATTTTGCTGCCAAATATATGGCTCCGGGTAAAGTTGCTGAGCAGAAAACTCATGGTCTCTTGTTCTCTTTCCCGGGCAAAAGAGGAAAAACCCAGAAGGATGGAACTTAGAATAATAAGCTGATAGAGATTTTTACCCATCCATTGGGACCAGAGATAAAAATCCATGTCATAAAGCAGCAGGTTTAACTGCCCAATTAAGGCTTCGGTATCCATATATCTGCTTAAAGGGGAGGCTTCCAGCCCTTCTCTTATAGTGTTGATATCCATCAGGGACAGGAAGAAATCATAATAGGCCAGAATAAAATAGCCGCTGATAACAATTAGTAAAGCTAGAAGGCAAAAGCGATTTTTCAGTTCGTTAAGCTCCTTAATCAATAGATTCATACTGCAGCCACTCCCCTTCATTGATGGATAAAAAAATATCCTTTAGGTTCACATCATATACCGGAAATCTTTGGTTAAGGGAAGACTGGACGGATTCATCTCCCTGGCATAAAAAAGTATTCTGTCCCAGGTGTTGGCTGCGAGCCAGCAAATAGTATTCTGAACCTGCTCCCGCAGGTAATTCCTGGTTTTCAGGTACTGCCAGCATAAACAGGGAAGATTTTAAATTGTCCAGGTAGTCATGAATGATAATTCGGCCTCCCATTATTATAGCCGTGCTATCAGCGCATTCTTCTATTTCTGCCAAGTGATGGGAAGAAAAAATCACCGTTTTGCCATCCTGACTGGCCAGTTTTACTTGCCTCAGCAGCCTTTCCTGTGTTACTGGATCCAGGCCTCGGGAAGGCTCATCCAGTATGATATAAGGAACATCTTTGGCCAAAGTGATAAGGGCATATAAACTGGTCTTTTCTCCATAGGAGAGGGTACAGATCTTCTTACCCATGTCCACGGGAAAAACCGAGAGCAGCTTTCTAGCCTTCACCTCATTCCAGCCTGGAACACAAGTGGAAGCTAATTTCAACATGTGACCGGTACTAAAATGAGGGTATAAGTTTTTATATTCCGGCATATAACTAACGTTCTTGATTACAAAGTCCGCCCCTGAAGAGTGATTTTTAGTCCAGTTTACCGTACCAACATCAGGATGGGCTAGCCCCAAGATTAGCTTTAAAAGAGTGGTTTTCCCTGCCCCATTGGTTCCCAGTAGGCCGAGAATGCTGCCTTCAGCCAGAGCCAAGTGATTAAGTTGCAGCCTAAAATTACTCTTGGGATAGGTTTTTACTAGCTGTTCCACTTGCAGTACTGTCATTGCTTAGCACCTCCATAAATTTCCTGCACTATATCATTAAATAATCGGTTCAGACTTTCGGCAGGAAGATTAAGGCTTTGGGAGAGTCGAATAAGCTGCTTTAATTGGGGATAAACAGCTTCCCTAGCCTTTTCTTCCAGGTTATGGGGCGCAGTTTCAGCAACAAAACTGCCAATACCGGCCCGGGAATAAATAAAGCCCTGTTGTTCCAATTCCCGGTAGGCCCGGGCTACAGTATTAGGGTTAACATTCAACTCCCGGGCAAGTTCTCGTATGGAGGCAAGTGGATCATGGGCTTGTAATCGACCACTAATTATTACCCTTTTAAAATTATCCAAAATTTGTCTATAAACGGGCTGGCCGGAATGATAGTCGAGTTTAAACCATAACAATTAATACACCACCTAAGGGCAAACTGTACTAATTATAATAATACACTTAGTTCGCCAGGTCAAGGGGAAACAAGCAGAATGCAATATATTCTTGTGTTTTGTGCTTTTTATTGATATAATTTCTTGTGCAGTTTGTTTGGCTGCTAGACTTTAGCAAGCAATAATTTAATTATAAAAGCAGCCTGAAAAGAGGTGAAACAGTGAAAGAAAAAATACACCCCCAATACTTTACGGCTACAGCTCGATGTGCCTGTGGAAACGAATTTGAGGTTGGGTCCACCAAAGAAAACATTCGAGTAGAAATTTGCTCCAAATGCCACCCCTTTTATACAGGTAATAAAGGCAGAGTAGTAGACACCACAGGAAGAGTAGAGCGTTTCAAAAAAAAGTACGGTTTGCAATAATCGATAGCAGGGGCGGAAGTTCCTGCTATTTTGCTATTCATTGAGATTGGACCAGGCTGCAGAGATCGACTACCCAACATCTTAAGAGCAGAGCTTACACTTGCCGTTAAAGGCCAGGCCTGGAAGCTGTTGCTCACAGGCATAAAATCATAGCAGCAGCGGCGGGAATACAAAGGATGATTCTCCTGGGAAAAGTTATATTTCGCAGGTTTGGATACATAAATATCCGTCGCCAGATTTCAGCCCAGTAATGAAAATTGGCCAAAAGGTGGTGGGTGAAGGGTGCTAACTTTAAGCCTTTACCCCATGAAGTTATTATCTAATCAAGAAGTTATATATACAGGAGGTAGGACCATGCTGCAAAAGCTGGACAGTCTAGAAGAAAAGTATGATGAAATTACAGAACTAATGAGCAAACCTGAGATAATAGGGGATCTCAGCCAATTTCAAAAGTACGCTCGGGCCCACTCGGAATTAGGTGAACTGGTTCAAGAATACCGGACCTATAAATCGGTGCTTCAGCAGATTAAAGATACTCAGGAAATGATGGCTGAAGAGCAGGAAGATGAATTCCGGCTCATGCTGGAAGAGGAAATGGATTTATTGCAAGATAGGAAAGAACAACTGGAAGAAGCTTTAAGAATTATGCTACTGCCCAAGGATCCGGATGATGATAAAAGTGTAATCATGGAAATACGGGCCGGCACGGGAGGAGATGAAGCAGCCCTCTTTGCCAGCGACCTGTTTCGTATGTATTCCCGCTATGCTGAATCCCAGGGTTGGAAGATTGACATTATGGATTCTCACTTCACTGATATCGGAGGCATCAAGGAACTGATCATTGTAGTGGATGGCACCGGGGTATACAGCAAACTCAAGTATGAATCCGGGGTGCATCGAGTACAGCGAGTTCCAACCACCGAATCTGGGGGAAGGATACATACTTCTGCTGCTACGGTGGCAGTACTGCCGGAAGCAGAAGAGGTAGAGGTGGAGATTGACCCCAACGAGCTCAGGGTGGATGTATATTGTTCCAGCGGGCCCGGGGGGCAGTCCGTTAATACCACCCAATCAGCGGTACGCATAACCCACCTGCCAACCGGCCTGGTAGTAACCTGTCAGGACGAAAAATCCCAGCATAAGAATAAAGCCAAGGCTTTAAGGGTTTTAAGAGCTCGCTTAAAGGAAGTGCTGGAAGAGGAGAAAAATGCTGAAATGGCTGGAGCACGCCGCAGCCAGGTGGGGAGTGGAGATCGCAGTGAACGCATTCGCACCTATAACTTTCCTCAGGGTAGAGTTAGCGATCATAGAATTAACTTGACCTTGCATAAACTAGACAACATATTGGAAGGAGACCTCAAAGAAATAATTGAGGCTTTGATAGCCCATGATCAGGCTGAGCGCATGAAACAGGTGGAATAAGTGAAAGAAAACTGGAATATAAAAGAACTGTTGGTGTGGACCACCAGATATTTTTCTGGCCGGGGGCTGGACAATCCACGGCTGGAAGCGGAGTTGCTTCTAGCCCATATTCTAGGGCAGGAGCGGGTGCAACTTTACGCCCATTATGATCGGCCGGTTAATCAAAAAGAGAGAAAAGAGTTTAAAGAGCTAATTCAAAGAAGGGTACGGGGAGAGCCAGCAGCTTATATAATTGGATACCAGGAATTCATGTCCTTAAGATTTCAGGTTAATCCTGCGGTACTGATCCCTCGACCGGATACTGAGACCATGGTGGAAAACATTTTGGATTTATACCCCCAGAGATCCATTCATATATGTGATGTAGGAACCGGGTCTGGAGCTATAGCAATAAGCCTGGCCCATTATAATCCTTCTTCCCGAGTAGTGGCTACTGATATATCAGAAGCGGCCTTATCTGTAGCCAGACTAAATGCAGTGGCTAACCAGGTTGAGATTGAGTTTTATCAGGGCGATTTGTTGGCTCAGCTGCAGGATTACCCACCATTGGACCTAATTGTGGCTAATCTGCCTTACATACCATTGGATGAATATAAGGATCTGGACTCCGGGGTGAGGAATTTTGAGCCAGTTCAGGCCCTGCTGGCTCCTGGCGACGGATTGGACCTATATCGACGCTTATTGCCCCAAGCCCTGGATAAACTCAAGCCCGGAGGTTGCTTGTTTGCGGAAATAGGCTATAATCAGGGAAAACTAGCCCAAAAGATGGCCCATGCTTTTAATGAGGTGGAGATTATTAAAGATATGGCGGGTCGGGATCGTATTCTAAAAGCCAGGAAGGGGTAAAATCACTGAAAACTAAGTATATTAAAATCGATCCCCTTAAGCCAGAAAAAGAATCAATTAAGCTGGCTGCAAACTTGATAAAAAGCGGACAACTGGTGGCTTTTCCAACGGAAACCGTTTACGGTTTGGGAGCCGATGCATTCTGTGCAGAGGTAGTGGAACAAATATTTAAGGCTAAAGGAAGGCCGTCTGAAAATCCTCTACTGGTCCATGTGAGCAACCTGGAGCAGGTGTACTCCTTGGTGGAAGAGGTACCTGATGACGCCCTTAAACTGATGGAAAAGTTTTGGCCCGGGCCATTGTCCTTAGTATTACCGTCATCCCGGGGAATACCGAATATAGTTCGGGGTGGTCAGGCCGGAGTTGGAATCCGCATGCCGGATCATAGAGTAGCCTTGGATTTGATTGAGCAAACCGGTCCTCTGGCTGCTCCCAGTGCTAACCGCTATGGGCGGCCAAGTCCTATTACCGCCCAACATGTTAAAGATGAACTGGATGAAAGGATCGCAGCAGTATTGGATGCAGGCCCCACTGGAATGGGGATGGAATCTACTTTAATTGACCTGCAAAATACGAAATATAAGTTGTTGCGGCGGGGGGGGGTTCCCCTGGAAAATCTTGAAAGGGTTCTCGGGAAACCCATAGAGGTTCAGGAGATGAAATCTGCCCAGCCTTATTTAACCACCCTCTCTATTCATCTGGCTCGGGACGTTGAGGATTTGGAGCTGATTTTGCAGGCTGCTGGCCATGAGCAAAAGAAAACCGCCCTGGTAAGCTACAGTGAACAAAGGGATGCTCACCATAAGCAATTGGAGCTGGAATATCGGCTGAATTTGGAGCAGGGTGGGGTCCAGCTATATTCTATAATCAGGGAGTGTGAAGCCAAAGACATTGATATGCTGGTATTTGCTCCACTACCCTCCCACATTGGTGGGATAGCAGCGGCCATTATTGATCGAATTGGCAGAGCAGCATCCCCCAAGGATTGATAGCAAGCATATGGGACTGAAATTATAGGCCCTATTATGGATTTGGAGCGATGACTATATGTCTGGTCAGCTGATAACCATATTATTGGTGGCTCTGGTATTAGGGATGGATGCCTTTTCCCTTGCTTTGGTCCTGGGTTTAAAAGGGACCAGCAGACGGTATGAATATAAATTTGCCCTGGTAGTAGCTGTATTTCATGTGCTAATGCCTATCATAGGTTTAACTCTGGGTTATACTGCCGGTAAAATTCTAGGTCTTGGGGCCAGCTGGTTGGGAGCCTTGGTTCTGACTTATGTGGGGATATCTTTTATTCGGGAAGGTTATAGGGAAGTGAAAAAGCAGTCCCTAGTCTTTAAACAAGCCCGGCAAATATTGATCGCGAATGAAAAGAGGGATTCTTCTGAACCCAGTAACTTCTTTTTGCTAGCTGCATCTGTGAGCATGGATGCCCTGGCATTAGGTTTTAGTTTGGGTACGGAGCAGGTCCCATTACTATTAAGTGTATTAATAATGGGATTAACTGCCGGGGCTATGACTCTGCTTGGTTTCAGAAGTGGAAAGGTTCTGGGCGGCCTGGTTGGTCGATATGCCCAAATGATAGGCGGGATTATATTGATCCTGCTGGCTATAAAAATTGTATTATGAAGAGAGGGAGCAAGGTGAAAAAGGTTCTGTTTGTATGTAGCGGCAACACTTGCAGAAGTCCAATGGCCAGGGAGCTTTTCACCCATTTCTTAAGCTGCTATAAAGGGGGCTGGTTGGCCCATGAATACCAGGCCAGTTCAGCCGGAATATGGGCAGCGGAGGGATTGCCTGCATCTCCAGAGGCATTGGAAGTAATGAAGGAATATGGAATCGATTTGTCCCGGCACCGGTCCAGGCGACTGCATCAAGAGATGGTGGAGGAGGCAGATTTGATACTGGTTATGACTCGGGATCACTACCGTTATGTGGTGGAAGGATATCAAGGCAGCCGGGATAAAACCTTTATCCTTAGCGAATGGGCCGGATACCAGGAGCAGGAAGTCTCAGATCCATTTGGAAGAGGTAAAGAATCATATCAAAGAAGTGCTGAACAAATAGGGTCCCTCCTGGAGGGAGTAATACAACAGTTATCAGGGTCCCAATTCATAAAAGGAGTGAAATTATCTGATGATAATAGCAATAGGCAGTGACCATGCCGGGTTTGCACTAAAGCAGGAAATAATCGCCGAGCTTAAACAGGATGATCATCAGCTCATTGATTGTGGTACTTATAGCAGTCAATCTGTAGACTATCCGGATATTGCAGAAAAAGTAGCTAATAAGGTACTAAAGGACCATATCTTAGGTATATTGATATGTGGGACCGGGATAGGAATTTCAATAGCTGCCAACAAAATACGAGGAATAAGAGCGGCCCTATGTCATGATCCTTATTCTGCGGCCTTAGCCAGAGAACACAATGATGCTAATATAATAGCTATTGGATCCCGGGTAAGCGGTAACGGCATTGCTCTGGAGATGATAAAAACTTTCATAAACAGTCAATTCCAAGGAGGTAGACACCAACTTAGAGTAGAAAAAATAGGTAGTCTCGAAATAAAATGTCAGGAAGGGAGTCGAGCCAGTGGATTATATTGAAAAATATGTTCAGTCGGTTGATCCGGAGATATCGGAGGTTATTCGGCAAGAAGAATTGAGACAAAATAATAAATTGGAACTTATAGCCTCTGAGAATTTTGTATCTCGTGCGGTTATGGCCGCCCAGGGGTGTGTAATGACCAATAAATATGCGGAAGGGTATCCGGGCAAGCGTTATTACGGAGGTTGTGAGTACGTTGATGTGGCGGAGGAATTAGCTCGGGAGAGGGCCAAGCAATTATTTGGTGCTGAACATGCCAATGTTCAACCACATTCTGGAGCCCAAGCTAACTCAGCGGTATACTTTGCCGCTCTAAATCCTGGTGATACGGTTATGGGTATGAACCTGAGTCATGGAGGACATCTGACTCATGGCAGCCCGGTTAATTTTTCCGGCAAGAATTACAAATTCGTTGATTATGGTGTCAATGCTCAAACCGAGACCATTGACTATGATCAGTTGCGAGAAATAGCATTAAAAGCACGTCCCCGCATGATTGTGGCTGGAGCTAGTGCCTATCCTCGCATTATTGATTTTAAAAAGTTCAGAGAAATAGCCGATGAGGTGGGAGCGTACCTGTTTGTAGATATGGCTCATATTGCTGGACTGGTTGCAGCCGGATTGCACCCCAACCCGGTTGAATATGCGGATTTTGTAAGTTCCACCACCCACAAGACCCTGCGCGGACCTCGGGGGGGAATTATTCTATGTAGCCAAGAATGGGCCAGGAAAATCGATAGCGCTGTTTTCCCTGGTATTCAGGGAGGACCGCTGATGCATGTTATTGCAGCCAAGGCCGTTTGTTTTAAAGAAGCCCTTGCGGAAGAGTTTAAACAATACCAGCAGAATATTGCTCAAAATGCCCAGGCTCTGGCCCAATCTCTGGTGGAGAATGGCTTGAGATTAGTATCGGGAGGAACGGACAATCATCTGATCCTGGTGGATGTTCGCCCAAAAAATCTCAACGGCAAAGAAGCTGAGGCTATTCTGGAGTCGGTTAACATTACGGTAAATAAAAACACCATACCCTTTGATCCTCAAACCCCATTTATAACCAGCGGAATCCGCTTGGGAACTCCTGCGCTTACCAGTCGAGGTTTTAATAGCGATGATATGAAACAGGTTGGATTGGCTATTGCCAAGGCCTTAAGCAATGTAAATCAGGAGAGAGAACTGGCTGAAGTGCGTTTGGCAGTTAAAGAATTATGCCAAAAATACCCGCTATACTAGATAGGCTGTTATCTAGCCCTACGGCAACACAGACCGGGGGTTATCGGTGCCTCAGACCGGCAAAACAGGCTAATAGCTGCGTTAACTAGGAAAACCTGCTCTATACGGAGAAATTTCTTCCCCGGAAGGAAGGTGTATCGCCATACATTAGTCCGCTTCAATCACCAGCTTTCCGGTTGCATTGCTATTATCCTTTTTGCTTGGCTCTGACGGTGCCGACTTCTTCGACACCCTGAGGAACCCGGAGTTCCAGGTTCCTTATTTCACAAAGATGGGAGCATTTGGAATGGATACTAAAACCCTGTCATTACCAAAACTTAATCAGTTATCACCCACCTTGGAATCAACCGCCTTGAAACTAATGGAAGAAACGGGAGAATTAGCACAGGTAATCGGTAAATATCGAGGTCTTAGCGGAGAAAGGATTAGGATGGATCATGAAACTATCGTTGAGGAAATTGCCCGGGAACTGCTGGATGTAGCTCAGACTGCCGTTACCATGATGTTCGTTATGGAGGAAGAGTTTGGGGTTAATATCGATAGCGCCGTGGAGTCTCACCTGGCCAAGCTAGAGCAAAAAGGCTATTTGTCCCGATAACGGAAGAACTTGTCGACAATAAATCTTAATAAAATGTAAAATTCACGAAAGGATTTTGCGTCTTCACCCTCGAAGTTAATTATACTTGAGTAAGAGTGTATAACTTAAAGCTAGAAGGAATTTGGATTTTTATGCCGAATAGTATAGAGGGAATGTGAGGACCTGCAAAAAGGTGTGAATCATGTCAGATAAAAGGAAAAAACACTGGGCCAAGGGCTTGAGTGATGCCATAAACCTGGTCACAACTATAGCGGCTGCGGTTGGATTTTGTGGATACGGCGGATGGTGGTTGGATCAGAAATATGGTACTGAGCCTAAGTTCACTGTAGTTGGTGTGCTATTGGGGATGGCCACCGCTATGAAAGTTATGTGGGACCGCATGAACGCAGACCAGCACAAAGGAGACCAGCATAAAAAGGAAACCAAATAAACCTTGTTAGCAGTCAAAGCCTGCCCAAAGGGCTTTGATTTACATTTTAGGTGACAGCTCGGATAACAGGAGAAGAAAAGGAAGAACCTGGTTATCAAAACGCTACTGTAGGAAGGGGGGAGAAAAGAATGATATTTGGTATGTGGGATGGTGCCTTTTTTCATATTGGGCCAATTCCAGTAGACCACCTGGTAGTTACTGAATGGGTAATCATAGCACTGATCGGGATAATTGCGTTTATGGCCACTCGGGACATGCAGAAGGTTCCCCGGGGTTTGCAGAATGCATTCGAAGCAATAATAATTTTCACCTATGATTTTTTTACCCAGTTAATGGACGAAGAGCATGTCGCTAAAAAGTGGGCACCTTTGCTTACTGCATTTTTCCTGTTTATCCTGATAAGCAACTACAGCGGTCTCATCCCAGGAGCCGCTCATATTGCGGGGTTCCAACCTCCTACCAGCAACTGGAACGTAACTATGACATTAGCAATAATTACGTTCTTTTCAGTTCATGTTGCAGGATTTTCAGAACATGGAGGACATTACCTGCATCACTTCGTGAGCCCAAGCCCGCTCATGTTGCCATTGAACCTGGTAGAAGAAGTGGCACATCCACTTTCCCTTACCGTCCGTCTATTTGGGAATATTTTTGGTGAAGAAATGGTTATAGCATTTTTGCTGTTCATGGCACCATTTGTAGTTCCGGGGGCGATTATGGGTTTAAGTCTGTTGTTGGGTGCTATCCAGGCGATAGTATTTACCATTTTGTCAGCTAGCTATATAGCAGCTGCAGCTGGAGAGGGTCATTAAAAAATTTAGTTTAATTTTGCTCATGCTTTTTAGAGCTTGAAAGGAGGGAAAAAGATGGGAGTAGCATTAGGTGCTGGTCTTGCTGTATCAATTGCTGGTATAGGTGGCGGTATTGGTATGGGTGTAGCCGGAGGCAAAGCTTTTGAAGCCATCGCCAGGCAGCCTGAAGTTGGAGGGGATGTAAGAACTCTGCTCTTCATAACTCTGGCTTTTATTGAAACCCTGACTATTTACGGTCTGCTGATTGCATTTATGTTAGTTGGTAAGCTTTAAGTAAACTAAGAACAATACACGTAGACTAAAGGTTGTGGGCGATAGGGCAATTATCGGCCCTATCGCCCAAAATACTATTTGCTCTAAGAGATTGGAGGTAGCACATCCGTGAAAAGGAATAAAAGTTATTATGCATCAATCCTCCTTTTAACTATGGTTATGATTATGGGATTTGCAACCTTCTGCATGGCTTCAGGTGGAGGCAATATGCCTATAGAAGCACCGGCAGGACAGACTCCGGCATTCGGCAATCTATATGTCATCGGTTGGTCCGCGGTTAACTTCTTCATACTTTTATCTTTGCTGTATAAATTCGCCTATGGACCTATTTATAAAATGCTGGATGAACGTACAGCAAGCATTGAAGGCTCACTGAAACACGCAGAAGAGGTTAGGGTTGAGGTTGATGAGTTGAAGAATGAAGCTCAAGCTAATCTGGCTGAATCACGGCGGGAAGCTCAGGAAATAGTAGCCCGAGCCACCAAAGCAGCTGATGATGCCAAAAATGAAATATTAGCAAAGGCTCAGCAGGATTCGGCCAACATGAAAGCTAAAGCTTCGGCTGAGATTGAATCAGCTACTGCCCAAGCGAAAGCCGAATTAAAGGATACTGCAGCTGCATTAGCCATTATGGCGGCAGAAAAGGTCTTGAAAAGAGTTATTACCGAAGCGGATCATAAAAACATGGTTCATGAATTCGTTAACGAGGCAGGCGATCTGTTATGTTAAATAAGAGCGTCGCCAGGCGCTATGCAGAAGCGTTCTTCAGCATCGCCAGGGAAGCTGACAAAATGGATGAGTTCGAATTGGAACTGGACAAGGTACTGGAAACCATTGAGGGTACAGAAAACCTGAAGGATTATCTGGCTCATTTGTTAATACCTTCCAAGGCTAAAAAAGAGGTTATCGGCAAGATATTCGCAGGGAGCATCAGTCAGGTTACTCTTAATTTCCTCATGATGATTATTGACAAAAGACGTGAAGCCTATATTCCAGTAATAGTTGAACAATATAAAGATCTGGCTGATGAAGCAAGAAATATTATGAAGGCTCAGCTAATATCAGCTCAGGAAGTCTCTGCGGATGAGATGAAAATACTGGCTGACAAGCTTTCCGCCTCTACTGGGAAAACAGTACAGCTTCAGCAAACAGTAGACCCAGCCTTAATAGGCGGCATCAAAATACGAATGCAGGACCAGATAATCGATGCCACCGTGGCTAAGCGACTTGAGATGCTGAAAGAGAAACTCAAACAAGTAAAGATAAGTTAATGTGATAGGGGTGAGCACATAAATGAGTATTAGGCCGGAAGAGATTAGCGCCATATTAAAAGAACAGATTGAGCGCTACCAATCGGAGGTCGAGGTCAGCAATGTGGGCTCTGTTATATATGTTGGGGACGGTATTGCCCGCGTATATGGACTGCAGGGCGCTATGGCAGGAGAACTTTTAGAGTTTACCGGCGGCACGGTTGGATTGGTACTCAACCTGGAAGAAGATAACGTTGGTGCCGTTCTGCTGGGTGCTTATTCTCACATCAAAGAAGGCGATGTGGTTAAAGCTACCGGCAGAATCATGGAAGTTCCTGCTGGAGACGCTATGCTGGGACGAGTGGTAAATGCCTTGGGACAGCCCATTGATGGAAAAGGGCCTATTAATACCAATGCATTTCGTCCAATAGAAAAAGTTGCCCACGGAGTTGTAACTAGATCACCAGTTGATACACCAATGCAGACCGGACTCAAGGCTATTGACTCCATGGTTCCCATCGGAAGGGGACAGCGCGAGTTGATAATTGGAGACCGGCAGGTTGGTAAAACTGCCATTGGAATCGATGCTATTATAAACCAGAAAGAAAAACGCGATATCATTTGTATATATGTAGCTATAGGACAGAAGCAGGCTGGTATTGCAGGTATAGCTGCCAAATTAGAGGAAATGGGTGCTATGGACTATACCATTATAGTAGCTGCTACTGCATCTGAGCCAGCTCCCTTGCTTTATATAGCCCCCTATGCTGGGGTAGCTATGGCAGAAGAATTCATGGAAACTCAAGGAAAAGACGTTTTGATTATTTATGATGATTTATCCAAGCATGCAGTTGCTTATCGTGAAATGTCCCTATTGCTTCGCCGCCCGCCTGGACGTGAAGCTTATCCGGGGGACGTTTTCTACCTGCATTCCCGCTTGCTGGAGAGAGGTTGTAAACTGAACGCGAATTATGGCGGAGGTTCGATAACTGCTCTGCCTATAATTGAAACCCAGGCTGGGGACGTATCGGCTTACATTCCCACCAATGTTATATCCATCACCGATGGACAGATTTATCTGGAAACCGACCTGTTCTATGCCGGGCAGCGGCCTGCCATAAACGCCGGTCTGTCGGTTAGCCGCGTTGGTGGTTCTGCTCAAACCAAAGCTATGAAATCCGTTGCCGGGCAGCTGCGTTTGGACCTGGCTCAGTTCCGTGAATTGGCTGCCTTTGCCCAGTTTGGATCAGACCTGGATAAAGCTACTTTGGCTCGTCTGACCAGGGGGGAAAGGATTACCGAAGTTCTGAAACAGGGTCAGTATCAGCCGATGGCTATGGAAGACCAGGTAATTTCTATTTATGCAGGTGTTAATGGCTTCCTGGATGATCTGCCCAAAGACAAGGTACTTGACTTTGAAGCTGATTTTCATAAATTCCTCCGCAGTACCTATCCCGATATTACATCATCCATTCGGGATACTGGGAAGATAGATGCTGCCGTTGAGGAAAAAATGGTCAAAGCCATTAATGAATTCAAATCCACGTTCTCGGTTTAGGTGGTGAATTAAATGGCAGGAGCAGGAACTAGAGAGTATAAACGTAGAATACGAAGTGTTACAAACACTCAGCAGATTACCAAGGCCATGAAGATGGTATCGGCAGCTAAACTGCGCCGTGCCCAGGAGGCAGCTGAAGCTTCCCGACCATATACCGAAACCCTACAGGGTACTCTGGCCAGGCTGGCTGGAGTAGCATTTGATGTAAAACATCCCCTGTTGGATAAGCGGGAAGAGGTTAAAAAAATTGGCTATGTGGTAATAACTGCTGACAGAGGACTGTGCGGTGGATATAATTCCAACTTGATCAAAACTACCGTAACAACCATTGAAGAAGATAGCAGGAATTTGGAAACAGGTATCGTAGCGGTAGGAAGAAAAGCCCGGGACTATTACCGTAAACGGGACGTACTGGATGCAGAATTTGTTAATCTAGGCGATAATATAAGTTATGCAGACGCCAGAGAAATCGGCCAATATATTATGAATGCTTATGAAAATGAAGAAGTTGATGAAGTATATATAGTATATGCCAGATTTATTAACGTTTTAAGGCAGGTTCCGACTGTGGTTAAAATCTTACCCATAGAAACGCCCACAGCTGAGCAGATGGAAGGCCAGCATCTTATAGATTATATTTATGAACCAAGTGCAGAGGAAATTTTGCTAACTTTGTTGCCTAGATATGTAGGTAGTCTCATTTATAACGCCATGCTGGAAGGCAAAGCCAGTGAGCATGGGGCCAGGATGACCGCCATGGGCAACGCCACCGAAAATGCTGGAGAAATCATCGACAACTTGACCATGGCTATGAATAAAGCCAGACAAGCGGCCATAACGGATGAAATCCTGGATATCGTCGGTGGAGCCGAAGCTCTGAATAAAGGAGGAAAGTAGAGGATGGCGAATGTAACATATGGAGAGGTAACCCAGGTTATCGGCGCAGTTGTTGATATTCGTTTTAAGCCTGGTGAATTACCTGACCTGATGAACGCTATTACTATAAAGTCAAGCGAACAGGACGCCGACCTAAAAGTTACCACTGATATTGATGTCACTCTGGAAGCTATGCAGCATCTGGGGAATGATACCGTAAGATGTGTTGCTCTGCAGCCAACGGATGGTATCCGGCGCGGTATCAAGGCTACCAATACTGGAGCTTCCATTAAGGTTCCAGTAGGTGAAGCTTGTTTGGGAAGAATTTTGAACGTCCTGGGCCAACCGGTTGACGATGCCGGACCGGTTACAGGCAGTGATTATTGGGAGATTCACCGTGATCCCCCCCAACTGGTGGACCAACTACCAGCGATTGAATTGTTGGAAACCGGAATTAAAGTTACTGACCTGATCTGCCCCTACGCCAAAGGTGGGAAAATAGGCCTCTTTGGTGGAGCCGGGGTTGGTAAGACCGTTATTATACAGGAACTAATAAGAAACATTGCTTATGAACATGGTGGATATTCAGTTTTTACCGGTGTTGGTGAGCGGACTCGTGAAGGTAATGACCTCTGGGGTGAAATGAGCGAGTCAGGAGTTATCGATAAGGTAGCACTGATTTTCGGTCAGATGAACGAGCCTCCAGGAGCCAGATTGCGGGTTGGTTTGACTGGACTGACGGTAGCTGAATATTTCCGTGATGTAGCAGGGCAAGACGTTCTAATATTTATAGACAATATATTCCGTTTTGCTCAAGCCGGCAACGAAGTGTCGGCTCTGCTGGGACGCATGCCATCCGCCGTTGGATATCAGCCTACTCTGGCTACTGACATGGGTCTATTGCAGGAACGAATTACTTCTACCCGTAAAGGATCGATAACGTCAGCCCAAGCCGTATATGTTCCGGCTGACGACTTGACTGACCCGGCACCGGCCACAACCTTCGCCCACTTGGACGCAACTTTGGTTCTGGCTCGGTCTATTGCTGAGAAAGGAATATATCCGGCAGTTGACCCCTTGGATTCAACTTCCAGAATACTGGACCCCAACATCCTGGGAGAGAAACACTACTATACTGCCCGTGGAGTACAGCAGATCTTGCAGAGATATAAAGAACTGCAGGATATCATAGCTATACTGGGTATGGACGAATTGAGTGACGAGGATAAGGTAATTGTAGCCCGGGCCAGGAAACTGGAAAGATTCCTGTCACAACCTTTCCACGTTGCTGAGCAGTTCACCGGACAGGCAGGGATTTATGTTCCGGTAAACCAGACCGTTGATTCCTTTTCGGATGTACTAGAAGGGAAATACGATCATATGCCAGAAGAAGCATTCCTGATGGTAGGGAATGTAGATGGTGTGGTTGAAAAAGCGAAGAGACTGGGGGCGTAGCCTATGGCAGACAACACCTTCATGCTGGAGATAGTCACCCCAGAAAAAATTCTCTTTAAGGATGAAGTTGAATTTATGGTGGCCCCTGCTGTAGACGGTGAAATAGGCGTAATGAGAAACCATGCCCCGCTGGTGGCAGCCCTCAAAATTGGAGTGTTGCGCTACAAGGATGCTAAAGGTACTGAAAAGAAAGTAGCAGTCAGCGGCGGATTTATGGAGATCATTGATAATACAGGACGCATACTAGCCGAAACGGCAGAATTAGGTCAAAATGTTGATGTTCTTAGAGCAAAAGCCGCCAGGGAACGGGCTGAGCGGAGGCTGGCGCAAAGAGACGAAACCATCAATGCAATTCGGGCTGAACAGGCCCTAAAGAGAGCTATAGCTAGAATAAGAGCAGCTGGAGCTGAGTAGTCAAGGATTTAGTCAAGTATTAGCAAGCCGGAAGTAAGCTTTAATCAGTTTCTTCCGGCTTGATTGCTACTCTGACATACCCTGTAGCCATAATAAAAGAGGAATAAGGTATATATTATGAATGATATGTTAAAATATCTGATTATCATAACCTTGTGTTATTATTTGGTAAAAGGATTAATATATTTAATATTATGGCAGGCTACCAAAAAGGTGGAAGAGAAGTCTAGGGAAAGTAAACAGCGAGCAAAACAGAGAAAATTTAAACGAGGGAAAGATGGATGGTACTTTGATGATGAGGATGAAGAGTTGTAAAGTTTATTATAGATCTGCAATGGGGGGATAGCAATATGAGCAGGGCGTTGACTATGGTGATAGCTGCAGTATTTATCATTACCATTTCATTTGGCCTACTTATAATCAGGCAGTTTGGATCTTTTGAAAAAAGGGCACTAAAGGCCAAAAAGCGACAAGAAGAATATATTAAGGAATATCTGGCCCTTAAAGCAGAAGAAGAGAAGAAAAAAGCGGAAGAGGAAAAAAGGTTGGCTGAACTGGCTGGTTCAGCTGAGTCTGATGAACAGAATGAGGCTTAAGCCTGGCCTTTAGATTCTTAATGAGCAAAATATCCTGGCTGAGTCAGAATAACAGAGCATAAGACTGATCTGCAATTCTGACTGAGTCAGGATTTTCTGTTTTAAAAGGTATATTTCCCTAGTCCTGGGCAAGAATTTTTATAAGAAAAGCCGGGGGGGAGATAAAAATAAAACGAGTAGTAATCTATCTGACCATATTTGCTGGCCTATGTAGCTTAAGCGGATACGCTATTGATGAACAGGTTGACCGAAAAATTAAAAGTTCATCTCCATATTACCTATCTTTTGCATCAATCGGTGCAATTTCACTGGAATCACGACTTGATTGCTGGGCAAAAATAAACCATAAGCTAGAAGAGGAGGAGCTGGAGAGAAGATCCCTGGAGATTCTCCATGCCTTGGGATTTGCTCCAGCCTCCCCAGAGCTTAAAAAGGAAAGGGAATCGGATATCCTGCTTAGATATACTTTTCAAGACCGGCAACTTAGTTACTATATATCAGCCCAAACAGATAAGAATAAAAACGAGAGTTATTTTCTGCTTAAGGTGATCAGCCCCACAGCCAATGCAGATCTAGCTCAGGTTGAAAAAAAATTGCATAAGGATGAACTGGACTGGCAGTATTATTATCTATACACCGGCAAAATAAATCATTATCTGGATAAGGAATCAAGAGCTGCCATAATACAGGTAATAATTGATAACCTGGGGGCTAAGGGCGGAGAGCTTTATGAAGATGATAATGCCAGCAGCATGGCTTCCTTCACCCCATTATTTGACAATGGAATTACAGTGCAAGAGCAAAAGTATAATGTGCAGGTAGCCGCCAGAAGCATTCAGCGCCAGCAGGAAGCTATAGTATATATTGGACAACCTTTGATCATGGGTGATTATTAGGGTAAGCAGGTGAAATAATGGAATTATTAGTAGAAGGTAAAGGGACTTTACAGGGAGAGGTAGAGATCAGTACTTCGAAAAATGCCATATTACCAATTTTAATCGCTGCCCTTTTAAGCGAGGAAGAGGTTTGTATTCATAGGGTGCCGGAAATAAATGACGTAGAAATTGTGAAAAAGCTGTTAAAAAACCTGGGGGCTTCCGTATCTAAAAGCCAGGGTCAATTAAGCGTAAAGAGCTTTATTAGTAATATATTTCCTGATTATGAGCTGGTTAGACAGATTAGAGCCTCCTTGTTGCTTATGGGGCCCATTCTGGCCACTAGAAAGACGGTTAAGATATCCCTGCCGGGAGGTTGTGCTATAGGAACCCGACCCATTGACTTGCACTTAAAAGGTTTTGAAGCCTTGGGAGCCAGGATTAAGTTGAGCGGAGGCAATGTTATAGCCCAAGCCCGGGAACTTCAAGGAAATCACATCTACTTGGATTTTCCCAGTGTAGGTGCTACTGAGAATTTGATGATGGCTGCCGCTTTAGCTCAGGGTACCACATTCATTGAGAACGCAGCTCTGGAACCAGAAGTAGTGGATCTGGCTAATTTTATAAACCGAATGGGCGGTAGTATTCATAGGGCCGGAAGCAACCTGATTAAAATAGAAGGACGAAAAAGGCTGCATGGATGCACCTATACTCCAATTCCGGACCGTATCGAAGCTGGGACCTACATGGTAGCCGCTGCCGCTACCGGCGGCAATCTATTAATAAACAATGTTATTCCTGAACATGTAAAGGCCACTAGCGCAAAACTGGTGGAGAGCGGAGCTAAGGTGGAGGAAAGGGATAAATCAATAAGAGTAGAAAGATTGGGGCCCATAAAACCAATATATATCAAAACCCTTCCTTATCCTGGTTTTCCCACTGATATGCAGGCTCAATTCATGGCTTACCTAAGTCATACTTCAGGTAGCAGCGTAATAACGGAATCAGTATTTGAAAATCGTTTTATGCATGCGCAAGAATTGATGCGCATGGGTGCCAACATAAAAATTGAAGGCAGAACCGCCATTGTTAAAGGAGTAGGTTGCCTGGGGGGAGCTCAGGTAAAGGCTACCGATTTACGAGCCGGAGCTGCCTTGCTAATTGCCGGATTAATGGCTGAAGGGACTACCTGTATTGCTAATAGCCACCATATTGATCGAGGCTATGAGAATATAGTGGAAAAATTAAATGGGGCAGGAGCCAAGATTCATCGAGGATAGCACCGGTCATAAATCCCTTAACCCTTTAATAAAATTAATACATGAAAAGCAAAAAAATATACATGAAAAAACTGAGCTTAGTGGTTATGATGATGGTGCTGATTATAGCTATTGCTGCAAATCTTAAAGTGCAACCTGTGCAGGAAACAATACCTCAACCTATCATTAGATTATTCCTCCATCAATCGGGACAGGTCATTGAGCTGGAAATAGAAAAATATGTGGCTGGAGTAGTGGCGGCTGAAATGCCCGCTTCTTTTGAGCTGGAAGCTTTGAAGGCTCAGGCTGTATGCGCCCGCACCTATGCTTGCAAAAAAATTTTGGACAGGAAGCCTTATCCTCTAAATGCTAATCTTTCCGATGATATAAACTGCTGCCAGGCCTATGTTTCCTGGGAGGGATTTCAAGAGCTGCATCCGGCTCGCTATGAGGAGCTTAAAGAGAAAATCCAGTCAGCAGTGTCTGCTACCCGGGGAGAATTAATCAGCTATAAGGATTTACCTATTGATGCTCTATATCATTCCACTTGCGGAGGCTATACGGAGAGCGCAGCTGCAGCTTGGGGATCCGACATACCCTATCTGCAAAGTGTAAAGTGCAATTATTGCAGTGAGTCTGATTATTATGAAAGCACTCAGGTGATTTCATTAGGAATGCTACAGGATAAGCTGACTGGCAACGATAGTGCCCATATTGAAATCAGTCAAAAAAGTGATAGCGGCAGAGCTCGTGAGCTTAGGGTCAATGACCAGCTCATATCCGCAGGCAGCTTTCGTCAACTATTTAACCTACCTTCTACTAATTGGGAGCTAAAAAAGGAGTCAAAAGAATTAATTATCAATAGCAGAGGATATGGGCATGGAGTGGGCTTATGTCAATATGGAGCCAATGGCATGGCCCAGCAGGGAAAAGGTTATCGGCAAATATTATCTCACTACTATAAGAACATCCGCCTAGAAAAGTTGAATTATTGATTCTGTGATGAACCGGTAAAAATAATCAAAAAAGCTTCAGGTTGTTCTCTCCTGCCGGGCAATTGAATATATTTAAATAATTTCATTGGCGGGAGGACTGGGATGCAAAATTATATTAGAAAAAGAGCGGTTAAGGTAGCCCATTACATTATAAAAACATCTAACACAGTAAGACAGACTGCGGAGATATTTGGCATATCCAAGAGCACGGTGCACAAGGATGTATCAGAACGACTGCCTCGGATCGACATCAAACTCGCCGAACAGGTAAAAGAAGTATTGGAAAAAAACAAGGCGGAAAGACACATTAGAGGAGGAGAAGCCACTCGACAGAAATATGCTGCGAGCAGCAAGGAAGTGAGCTCATAAGAAAATAGTAACAATATTAATCACATATTAATAACCTGAGAGATTAATAATGGTATAATTATGAAAAATGTCGAGGAGGGCCTTGCCAACCATGTTTTTCGCCAGCGAAGATATTGGGATCGATCTTGGAACAGCCAGTGTACTAATTTTCAAAAAAGGCAAAGGTATTGTATTACATGAGCCTTCAGTAGTAGCCATTGATAAAAATACTCATAGAACCATTGCGGTAGGAGAAGCTGCCCGTAAGATGATAGGAAGGACCCCAGGGCATATTGTAGCCATTAGGCCACTTAAAGAAGGAGTCATTGCTGATTATGATACAACTGAGAAAATGCTGACTTATTTTATCAAAAAAGTAGTGGGAAAAAGACTTTTATTCAAACCCAGGGTTATTGTCTGTATACCAACTGGAGCCACCGATGTAGAAGAGCGAGCGGTTAACCAGGCTACTGTTTCTTCCGGTGCCCGGCAGTCTTTTATAGTGGAGGAACCTTTAGCGGCGGCATTAGGAGCAGGAATAAACATATCTGATGCCAGTGGCAACATGGTAGTGGATATTGGAGGAGGAACTACCGATATAGCAGTTCTTTCCCTGGGTGGTATAGTCTGTGATTCTTCCCTTAGAATGGGAGGGGACAAGTTTGATGAAGCTATAATTCGATATATTCGGCGGGAATATAATTTGTTGATAGGAGAACCTACTGCGGAAGAGATAAAAGTCAGGATCGGGACTGCCTGGGTCAATGATGAGAGCCGAAATCGCTTCATGGAAGTAAGGGGACGAGATTTATTGACCGGACTTCCCAAAAACATTCAAATAAACTCAGAAGAGAGTTTTAAGGCTATGAAAGAACCCGTGGAAGCAATAATCGAAGAAGTAAAAAAGGTTCTGGAAATAACTCCTCCAGAACTGGCTGCAGATATAGTAAACAATGGAATAGTCATGACCGGTGGAGGATCATTATTACACGGGCTGGATATACTTCTGAGCCAGGAAACCAATCTGCCGGTGCATATTGCTGAAGATGCCATCTCCTGTGTAGCCATAGGTACCGGAAAAGCCTTGGAACAGATATCGGTACTTAGGCAAACCAAGAAAAAAGGAATCAAGAGACTGAGATAGTGAGATAGTACATAAGGGGCAAAGTATACCCGGTCCGGCCGGTAATAAGGGAAAATATTATTCTTTAGAGAAATGAGGATGAATATGCCGGAGAGGCCAAAAGCTAAGATAATAGGGTCTTATATAGATTTGCTGGATATGAACGGGGTAATGGAAAAGATTAAAACTATGATCCGAGACCCTGGTACCCAGCAGATAGTTACTCTAAATGCAGAGATAGCCTATTTAGCCCAGCAAGACCAGCTCCTGCAAGCCATTATAAACTCGGCGGGTTTAGTAACCCCGGACGGAATTGGCATTGTATGGGCGGCCCGGTTATTGGGCTATGAAATCAGTAATAGGGTAACCGGAATCGAATTGGCTTATCGAGTAAGTGAGGAGGCAGCCAAGCAAGGATGGAAGTTGTTCTTGTTGGGTGCTGCTCCGGGGATAGCCAAGCAAGCCGCTTACACTCTTCAGCAAATCTATCCCGGACTGCAAATTGTTGGCAGTGACCATGGCTATCATAATGCTCAGGATATGTCGGCGGTAATAGAGAATATTAACAAGCTTCAGCCCGATATTTTATTGGTAGCCCTGGGTGCTCCCCGCCAGGAATTCTGGATATATGAGCATAAAAAGGACTTGGAAGTAAGGGTATGTATTGGCGTAGGTGGAAGCCTGGATGTTATTGCGGGAGAAAAAAAGCGGGCACCGGAATGCTTTATCAAGCTTAATCTGGAGTGGATGTATCGATTGCTGTCTGAACCAAATCGGATTAAAAGGCAGATTTGCTTACCCTTGTTTGTGGGGCAGGTCTTAAAGAGCAAATACCTATCCCGATAAATTATTGCTCTAGTATAAGTATGCGTAAAAACATAAATCCTTTTAACTAAGGGTTTATTTTTTTTACCTTTAATATTATAATAGACAAAGAAAGTCAAATAAAGTCAAATGGGAGAAAGCTGTGAAAAAAAGCCTGGCCGATAAAATAGAACAATATTTAAAGGTATTGATAGATAGAAGTGAAGAGAAACAGATAGAGATCCAGCGGACAGAATTGGCGGAAACCTTTTCCTGTGTACCGTCCCAGGTTACTTATGTTATTTCCACCAGATTTCAAGAGAAATTTGGTTATCGTACTGAAAGTCGCCGAGGCGGCAAGGGCTTTGTTCGTATTACTCGTTTTACCATCAGTAGCGATATTTGTACCATAAACGATGCCGAAAAATTCTTTCAGCTCATTAATGAACTGGAAGAAAATAAGATGCTGGACCCTAAAGAGAGCAGTATGTTAAAACACATTGTATTATCTGTTTCCAGCACGCTAAAGGATGAGGATAGACAACACCTTTATAATTCAGTAGCCCGAGCTCTTAATGAGTATCTGAATTTGAATCAGTAAGCTATAGGAGGATGGATATGTTTTGTGATGATTGTAAGCAAAAACCAGCTACGGTTCATTTAACCCAGATGGTTAATGGTAAGAAATTTGACGTACATTTATGTACTGAGTGTGCTGCTAAAAAGGGTTTTCTATTGTTTGACCAGGATAAAAAGTTTTCCATTCCCAATTTTCTAGGCAGTTTCCTGGGCGGCGGTTTTAACCTGCAGGATATGCATTCTCTGGCTCATAACAGCCGCTGCAACAACTGTGGCATGGTATTTTCAGATATTAAACAGACAGGAAAGCTAGGCTGTTCTCAATGCTACCAGGCTTTTGATAATGAACTAGAACCTACCCTGAGGCGTATTCATGGCAACAGTCGCCATGTGGGCAAGATTCCCCTGCGGGGAGGTCAGAAGCTTTTTTTGAAAAAGGAAATGGATGAACTAAAAGCCCAGCTGCAGCAGACGATTAAAGAAGAAAATTATGAACAGGCTGCGGAGATTAGAGATCAAATTAAGATATTGGAAAAGGTGATAAATGAGGAGGGAAGCAAGTGAGCGAGAATGATTTGCTGAATGGGAATTTTGTAGCCTGGATGGATGCTAAGGAAGGCAAGGAGTCGGATATAGTTATTAGTAGCCGCATTCGTTTAGCTCGTAATCTGCAAGATATAAGCTTTCCCTATTTTATGAATGCTGAAAAGGCCCAGCAATCCATGCAGGAGATAAGCGAGGCCTGGAGGCAGAGCGATAATGGGCTTTTATCGTCATTAAAGCTCCTAAGCTTTAATGAAATTTCGGCCTGGGATCGGCAGATATTGGTGGAAAAGCACCTGATAAGCCCGGAGCATGGGGTAGCAGAAGATGCTAATCGCGGTTTATTAGTCAGTGAAGATGGATCTATTGCCATAATGATAAATGAGGAAGATCACTTGCGGATACAGGTTGTGTTACCTGGTTTACAGCTGGAGAAATGCCATGAGCTGGCTCAGATAGTTGATGATGAGTTGGAAAAGCGACTGGATTTCGCCTTTAACGAACAGCGGGGTTATCTGACCTCCTGTCCAACCAATGTTGGAACCGGCATGCGGGCTTCAGTTATGCTGCACCTGCCAGGGATAGCCATCAGTGGACAGAGAAGTCGAATATTTCAGAATATTCATCAGCTGGGAATGGCGGTACGAGGACTTTATGGAGAAGGAACTGAAATTATAGGAAACTATGTGCAGTTATCCAATCAGATTACCCTGGGTCAAAGCGAAAATGAAATTATTACCAATCTGGGTATTATAACTCGCCAGATGGTTGAACAAGAAAAAATATTGCGTAAGAGCCTGCAGCAGGACATGAGGTATCAATTGGAAGACCGGGTTGGAAGAGCTTATGGGATTTTGACCCATGCAAGAGTTATTAATTCCAATGAAGCATTAACCCTTCTTTCCGATGTTCGTCTGGGAATGGACTTAGGGATAATTCAAGGAATTAGCCCCTATCTTATAAACCAATTGGTGGTAGCCATAAAACCTGCCCACCTGCAGAAAAGATCAGGTGGTGAAATGGAAGCTTTTATGCGCGATGTTAAAAGAGCCGAAGTTATTAAGGAAATTCTGTTTAAAAGCAAGCAGAGTGAAGTCGAATTAGGAAAGGAGGAGTAAATATGTTTAGAAGATTTACTCAAAGAGCTAGAAATGCGGTTATCCATGCCCAGGAGGAAGCCAGACAGCTAAATCACTTGGCAATTGGAACCGAGCACATATTATTAGGGGTGTTGCGTGAAGGAGAAGGAGTAGGAGCCAAGGCCCTCATAAGCATGGGTACCGACCTGGAGAAGGTTAGAACAGAAGTCACCAAGTTGATTGGAGAAAAAGGAGACAGCAGTGAGCCGGCGGTCGGTGATCTGCCCATTACTCCAGGGGCCAAAAAGGTTTTCAATCTATCCTTTGAGGAGGCCAGATTACAGGGAGTTAACTATGTAGGTACCGAACATTTGCTCCTGGCCATACTACATGAAGAAGATGGGGTGGCAGGGCAGGTATTGTTATCCATGGGAGTAAAACTGGATGACTTGAGAGAACAGATACTTATCCTGCTGGGAGGAGATACCCCTTTAGCTTACGATAACCACAACCTGGGAGATAACGGGCAGGAAACTGGGAGTCCAAGCCCGATCAAGCGAAAGCAGCGGAGCAAGACCCCTACCCTGGATTCTTTCAGCCGCGATTTAACCAGGGATGCTGGAGAAAGTAGATTGGATCCGGTGATCGGAAGAGCTGGGGAAATAGAAAGAGTAATTCAGATATTATCGCGACGCACTAAAAACAATCCGGTGTTAATTGGTGACCCAGGGGTGGGTAAAACTGCCATTGTAGAAGGACTGGCTCAACGCATTAATGAGAATCAGGTCCCTGAGATACTGGCCAATAAACGGGTAGTAGCCCTGGATTTATCCTCCATGATTGCCGGTACCAAATACCGAGGGGAATTTGAAGATCGTTTGACTAAAATTGTCAATGAGATAAAAACTGCCGGCGATGTAATAGTATTTATTGATGAATTGCATACCATTGTTGGAGCCGGTGCTGCCGAAGGAGCCATAGATGCTGCCAATATCCTGAAGCCTTCTTTGGCTCGGGGAGAATTTCAATGTGTAGGGGCCACCACCCTGGATGAATACCGGAAACATATTGAGAAAGATGCAGCCCTGGAAAGAAGATTTCAACCGATTACGGTAGATGAGCCTACTATTGAAGAAAGCATAGAGATTTTAAAAGGTTTGCGGGATCGATATGAAGCCCATCATGGGGTGAAGATTACCGATGAAGCCATAGAAGCCGCAGCCCGTCTATCGGCTCGTTATATAAGTGATCGCTTTTTGCCGGATAAGGCTATTGACCTCATTGACGAAGCCTCTTCCCGGGTGCGGCTGGCTAATTATATTTTGCCGGAGGAGCTTAAGCAAAAAGAGCTGCGCTTGCAGGAGCTAATAAAAGAGAAAGAAGAAGCTATCAATGGGCAGGAGTATGAAAAAGCGGCCCAATTAAGGGACGAAGAACAAAAACTGAAAAACGAAGTGGATACCGAACGCAAAGAGTGGTTAAATCAGCGAAGTTTACAGTTCGGTTTAGTCGGGGAGGAGGAAATCGCTCAGATAGTTGCCAGCTGGACCGGTATACCGGTAAGCAAATTAGCAGCCGAGGAAAGCGACAGACTGGTTAAGCTGGAAGAAATTCTCCACCAAAGGCTGGTGGGGCAGAATGAAGCAGTTAAAGCTGTGGCTCGAGCGGTTAGAAGAGCTCGGGCTGGTTTAAAAAACCCCAAACGTCCGATTGGCTCCTTTGTTTTCCTTGGACCCACCGGTGTTGGCAAGACGGAATTAGCTCGGGCACTGGCCGAGGCCATGTTCGGAAGTGAGGATGCCATTATACGCCTGGATATGTCTGAGTATATGGAAAAACATGCAGTTTCCAGGATGATAGGGTCCCCCCCGGGATATGTAGGTTATGATGAAGGGGGCCAACTTACCGAGCGGGTTAGAAGAAAACCCTATTCCGTTGTTTTGCTGGACGAAATAGAAAAAGCCCATCCAGATGTATTTAACATTTTGCTGCAAGTGCTGGAAGATGGACGACTCACTGATGGGCATGGTAGAACAGTAGACTTTAGGAACACGGTGGTAATTATGACCTCCAATGTAGGAGCAGAATCCATCAAGCAAAATAAGCAGGTAGGTTTTAATCGAGCTATTGACGAGGCCCAGAATTACGACCAGATGAAAAACCGGGTCATGGAGCAATTGAAGCATACCTTCCGGCCTGAGTTTATTAACCGGGTGGACGAAATGATAGTATTTCAAAATCTGTCTGATGAGGAATTGGCTCAAATCGTCGATTTACTTTTAAAGGATTTGCAACAGCGAGTTAAAGACAATGGCTATGAGATGGAAATAAGAGAAGGAGCACGCCAGCTCATAATGAAAGAAGGTTATGATCCTAGTTATGGGGCCAGGCCATTGAAAAGGGCTCTGCAAAAACTGGTTGAAGACAGTATTTCAGAGGAGATTTTGCGAAAAACGGTAGTCCCGGGAGATAAGCTGCTGGTAGATGCAGTAGATGAAAAAATTATTATCGCTAAAGCTTAAATTGTCGTTGAGATAGGCTGAGGGACCACAACTGTGGTCCCTTTTAAATTGACTACTTTCTCCCTGGTGAGAGCGAAAATTAAAATATAATTGGGTAATATAATTCAGATACTCGTAACTTCTACAATATTGTTGTGGGGCTTTAGGGTATAATGTTCTAATAAGGAGAGCAATATGGGGAAAATTAATAGTAAATTTATCTGTAATGAATGTGCCCATGAAAGTCTGAAGTGGTTGGGCAAATGTCCAGGATGTGGGTCCTGGAATACTATGGTGGAAAGCATAGTTGAGAAAAAAACGTCTCAAAAAAAAGCTAAACTTATCGAGGCAGTTCCACTTACCTCCATTTCCAGTCGGGATATTAAGAGGTTTAGCAGCGGAGTGGCTGAACTGGACCGAGTGCTGGGAGGGGGCATAGTTCCAGGCTCCATAGTGCTTCTGGGGGGAGATCCGGGCATAGGCAAATCTACCCTCCTATTACAGGTAGCTAATAACATTGGTCAAAGGGCAGAAAAGATCATTTATTTGTCCGGAGAAGAATCTCTAAAACAGATTCGATTACGCTCACTGCGGCTAAATATAAACAACCCCAATATTTATTTGTTAAACGAACAGGAAATAGAACTGCTGGAAGAATATATCCAGGAAATTGATCCGGCCTTGATTATTGTTGATTCTATTCAAACCGTATATTCCAGTAGCATAGCTTCTATTCCCGGTAGTGTAGCTCAGCTGAGAGAATGCACAGCCCGTATAACCGAGATAGCCAAGAAAACGGAGAAAGCTTTTTTTCTAATCGGACATGTAACCAAAGACGGTGTCATTGCTGGACCCCGGGTATTGGAACACATGGTTGATGTAGTTGTATATTTTGAAGGAGATAACAATAATTATTTCCGCTTGCTCAGAGGAATAAAAAACCGTTTCGGTTCAACTAATGAAATAGGATTGATGGAGATGAGAAGTGAGGGCTTGGTTGAGGTCTTGGATCCTGCTGATTTACTGCTGGGGTCTGGAAATTCTATAGGTACCGCCATTACTTCCAGCTACGAAGGAAGCAGGCCATTATTGATAGAAGCTCAGGCTTTGGTGTCTTTATCCGGTCCTGGGTATTCTCGCCGAATGGCAGCTGGTATTGACAATAATCGTTTATCCTTAATTATTGCGGTTCTGGAGAAGTTACAGGGATATAATTTATCGGAGCAGGATGTATACCTTAGAATAAGTGGGGGGCTATTTATCAAAGATCCGGCTGCCGATCTAGGTATTGCGGCAGCTATTATATCAAGTTATAAGAATCACCTTCTTCCTGCCCACACCATATTTATTGGAGAACTGGGCTTATCTGGCCAGGTCCGTTCGGCGGCTTATTTGGAATCCCGTTTAAAAGAGGCCATTAGACTTGGATATAAACGGGCGGCAGTTCCTATCGGGGCCGGCAATTGGAGCAGCAATGAAATTGAAGTTTATCCACTGGCATCATTGGATGATTTAATAGAATTTATCAATAAGGGGTGATTGGGGTGGAAGAAATCTATAAAGGAGAATTCCGCAAATATCTTAAAATGCTGGCACCGGGCAGTATTTTCCGGATTGGGGTGGAAAACATTCTGCAGGCCAATACCGGGGGCATGGTGGTGGTAGGTAATTCACCGCCATTAATGGATTTGGTAAGCGGTGGATTTTACATAGACTGTGAATATTCTCCGGCCCGTTTATATGAACTGGCTAAAATGGATGGAGCCATCGTTATGAACTCTGATGCTTCACGTATACTAATAGCCAATGCTCAGCTAGACCCAGATCCCCAGCTACCCTCTGATGAAACTGGAATCAGGCATCGAACTGCGCAAAGAGTAGCTCTGCAGACTGGGCAATTGGTAGTAGCCATATCCCAGCGTCGCAAAGTAGTAACTCTATATCAGGGTAATATTACTTTTCGCCTGCGAGACATAGAACCCATTTTGATTAAGGCCAATCAAGCCCTGCAAACCTTGGAAAAATACCGCAATGTCTTGTTTAAGGAAATGCAGCGGCTGGGAGGACTGGAATTTGAAGATATGGTTACTGTTTCTGAAGTATGCGAAGTGCTAAAAAGAGGGATAAGAGTATTAAATATAGCTAAAGAAATAGAAAATTATATCGCCGAATTAGGAGTCGAAGGCCGGCTGGTCAAAATGCAGCTGGATGAAATGACCGCCAATGTAGAAGAAGAAGCACTTTATATTATTCAGGACTATTCCAAGAATCAGGATAAAACGCCCCGGGAAATTATGGACAATTTATTAAAAGCCTTTGAAGAAGATATATCGGATTCCATTTTCATATCCAGGAATTTAGCCCTGGGTACTGCCAGCAGTCATATGGAACAACCCATTTCTCCCCGAGGCTATCGGATGTTACAGAAACTACCCCGCTTGCCGGTGACAGTTATCGATAATCTAATGGGCCGCTTTAATCTTCTAAGTGATGTGTTAAAGGCTAGTATAGCCGAACTGGATGATGTTGAAGGCATCGGCGAGGTAAGGGCCAAGTACATAAAAAATGGCTTAAAACGTATGCAGGAACAACTCTTGCTGGAATATATGATGTAAGAGCATGTAACAAGGGGAAGTTCTCCTATTACATCGCCATGATTAACTCTAACTTAAGCTTGTTTTAAAGGCTCAACTATCTTTTACAATAGATAGTTGAGCCTTCTCTGTGCTCTTAAAACTGCCCATTGACTTCTTAAGAAGAGTCCCCTGCTTACATCAGTTCAATAAAACTTAAGTTAAATTAAATACCCCTAGGGTACTGGCCTTTTTATATTCTTCCAGGAATACATCGTAGAGGTTTAAATCAAGGGTATTGCATAAAGCCGCTGAATAAAATAGTAGTTTACCCATCTCAGAAACTATTACATCTTCGCAATTGGAACATAGCTCTCCCCGAAGGTGATTATCCAGACATTTTTTCAATTCTTCAAAGGAATCAATATGCTCAGGAACTTGAACTTTCTCAGCATTAATGGAAACACAACCACAGTCGGTGATGGATTTAACTATTGCTCTATTTACTCGGCTGGTAGATTCAGATAATTTAGAAAGGATGTCCAGGATGCTTCGGTGTCTTATGAGTAAGTCCCCTACTACATTCTGAAACTCATCACAAATCAAGTCCTTCACGAAAGACCTGCCCCCCTTTAATTCTGTGATTTTATTAATTATAGCTCCGGGGGAGAATGTTTGTCAATTTAGGCTCGCTCTAGGACTCACTGCTCTTCTTACTTAATTCGACTTTTTACTGGGCTGGCTATTATATCTTTATGTATAATAGCCGGCTTAGAATATCAGAATATAAGTATGGAGGTGCATAATATGTATAATAAACTATTAATTTCCAGGAACTTATTTATCATGGCCCTGCTCATTGGAGCCTGGGTGGCCTATCTCATACAGCTAATACTGAAGCTGAGTCTTCCTTGGGTGGCAGGTATTGCCTTGGTAGGTGCTGCTTTATCATATGTGGCGGTAAATTGGCTTCTGGATACGGGGAAGAGATTGACCAGCAATTTGAACCAGAGGCTGGATGATACCGCCATTGAAGTAATTATCTGCGGAATGGCGGGGCTGCTTATGGGGATACTGGTAGGGGTACTTTGCAGTTTTCCCCTTTCAGTCCTGCGGGGAGCGGGAAGCTATCTGGCCTTGCTGGTATTTGTGTTTTGTGTATGGTTGGGGCTCAAAATTGGCACCCGACGTGCTTTTGATGTTTTCCATAGTATTTCCCTGCACAGAGGCAACCAACAGCTTTCCTGGGGAGACCAGGAATGGCAAGAAGGCTATAAGGTTCTGGATACCAGTGCTATTATCGATGGACGCATATATGATGTATGCTTAAGTAAGTTTCTGCAGGGGCCCATTGTAGTTCCTACCTTTGTCATAGAGGAACTTCAGCATATAGCGGACTCTTCCGATGCTATTAGACGCAATAAAGGGCGCCGGGGATTGGAGCTCTTGTCCAAAATGAAGAAACATTCCAGTATAAAAATTGATATAATTGAAACGGACATTGAAGGAGAAAAAGATGTGGATGGCAAGCTGGTAGCTTTGTGTAAACAATTAAAGGCCAGCATTATAACCACCGATTACAATCTTAATAAGGTAGCTGAACTACAGGGGATTACTGTTTTAAATATCAATGAACTGGCCAACGCCGTTAAAGTAATAGTTTACCCCGGTGAAACTATGCAGGTAGCCATTATCAAGGAAGGTAAGGAGTGCGGTCAGGGAATCGGATATCTGGAAGATGGCACTATGGTGGTAGTTGAAGAGGCGAGCCATGAAATAGGACAGGATTTGGAAGTGGTGGTAACCAGTGTATTCCAGACCGCAGCCGGACGCATGATATTTACCCGAAAAGCTAGAGAAACTAGAAGCGAGGCAGGGGTTGGCAATAATCTGTGTGATTCAGCGGAGGTAAATCTATACGGATAAAAAAAATCCGAGTTCTTCTTTCTTGGGCCGCTATAACCAATAGGGGGAGGTGGGTAAACCAGTGAAGGTGATTATTGCGGCTGCTGGCTTGAGCCGTAGAATGAATAGCAAGATTAACAAGCCCTATATGCTGATTAAGGGTCGACCGATATTGGCCTATTCCCTGGATATATTGGATGCTTTTCCAGCTGTTACGGATATAGTAGTGGTAGCCAATTCCGCTGAAATTGAATACTGCCAGGAAGAAGTTATCCAAAAATATGCCTATAACAAAGTTAGATCCGTTATTCCCGGAGGCCAGGAAAGACAGGATTCCGTTTGGGCCGGTCTGATGGCTCTAGGGGATGTGGAGGGATGGGTAGCAATTCATGACGGAGCCCGACCCTTTTTAACCGCCAGTTTATTGCAGGAATTGCTGCTGGCGGCTCAAAGCTGGGGAGCTGCCATTCCAGGCCTTTGGGCCCGGGACACCTTGAAAACAGTGGATTCACAAGGATGGGTGGTAAATACTCTAGATCGCTCGCAAATAATGGCGGTTCAGACTCCCCAGGTTTTTAATCTGTCCATGCTTATAAATGCTTACCGGATGGCTTATGCTGATGGAGCTTATGGCACTGATGATGCCAGCATCTTTGAGCGCTATGGGGGCCGGGTTAAAGTGGTTGCCGGTGATCCTCGCAATCTTAAGATAACCACTCCGGAGGACTTGAGAGTAGCGGGGGCATTGCTGTAAAATGGGGCTGCCCAGCAGCCAAAGGAGGGTAAGTCCTTGCGGATAGGAATTGGATATGACGTACATAGTCTGCACCCAGGCAGGAGACTGGTTTTGGGCGGAGTTGAGATACCCTTTGCTAAGGGCTTGTTAGGACACTCTGATGCGGACGTGTTGCTGCATGCAGTATGTGATGCTCTGTTGGGGGCTGCTGGTCTGGGGGATATCGGCCAACATTTCCCCGATACTGATCCAGCTTATAAGAATATAAACAGCCTGCTGCTCTTGGCCCAAGTGAATTCTCGCTTGGGAGAGGCGGGTTATCGGGTTAATAATATAGACAGTACCATTATCGCCCAGGACCCCAGGCTGTCTCCGTATTTGGAGGATATGAGGAGCAACATAGCCTCCCAGCTGGGTATAAGTCCCATCCGAGTCAATGTAAAGGCCACTACCACTGAAAAATTGGGGTTTGAGGGCCGGGGGGAAGGTATCTCCGCCCAGGCCATAGCCTTATTGGAAGAGATATAAATACGGCGGTAGAGTTTTGGCTGGACTGGTTTCATCCAAGCCTACGGAATTTAAATTTTCCCAGGGGAACCAATAAATATTTCCCTCCGGCATGAGGCAAGCTAAAAAAAATGGAGGGGGGTAAGTATAGGTGATAAAAAGTAATAGAATTATTTGGCTGGGGATTTTGGGGCTGTGTTTAGCAATAATATGCTTAAGGAGCCCAATAAGCACTACCTTAACTGGAGCAAAACCTGATGAAGCAGTTATAAGCCTGGGAGAAGATTTAACTCCAGAACAAAAAGACCGGGTGATGGAGTATTTTAAAGACTGGACTCGGGGTAAAAGGCTTAACTATATAAGTGTCAGCAATGAGGAAGAGAGAAATTACCTGCAAGGGTTAGTGGACGAAAAGCTTATTGGCAGCCGGGCCATTTCATCGGCCTATTGCGAGTTACTGGACCAAGGTAATGGAATAGAAATACAGACGGAAAATATAAGTGCTATTACCCCCTTTATGTATGCTAATGCCCTAATAACAGCAGGAATCGAGGATGCCAGGGTAGTAGTGGCAGCACCGGTTGAGGTTTCAGGAACTGCAGCTTTAACTGGTATTATTAAGGCATTCGAAAAAATTAGCGGCGAAAGCTTAAAAGAAGCCAATAAATTCGCCGCCCATGAGGAGATGGCCCAAACTTCGGATTTAGGAAAGCGCATTGGTCAGGATCAGGCCCAGATGTTGATTTATGAAGTTAAAAAACAAGTGGTGGCAGATAATAGCAGGGATCCAGAGCTTATCCGAAAAATCATAATAGATACCAGTGCCGAGCTTAATATAAAGTTGTCACAAGCGGACATAGATAGAATGCTAGAGTTAATGCAAAAACTCCAAGGGTTAAATATCAGTGCCGGACAGATGTTAAACCAAATGCAGAACCTGGAAAAGAGATTGGATGAAGTGCAAAACCGGGGAGAAGAGGCAGTAGCCTGGCTTAAACAACTTAGGGCGGCCTGGGATAATCTGCTGGCAGGGATTAAAAACCTGTTTGGAGCCTAGCCTGCAGGGCTGGATGAATGCTATAATTAGCTTTGGTTTAAGGGAGGGATAAATTATGAGTAAAATTAAAGTCAGGTTCGCCCCTAGTCCTACAGGACCGTTGCATATTGGGGGAGCTCGCTCAGCCTTGTTCAATTATTTATACGCAGTAAATGTACAGGGAGATTTAGTCTTGCGTATTGAAGACACTGATCTGGACCGCTCCAAACCTGAATATGAACAGGAGATTATCGAATCTCTACTCTGGTTAGGTATAAAGTGGAACGAAGGAATGGAAGTGGGAGGATCCCAGGGGCCCTATCGTCAAACGGAAAGGGTCAGTATCTACCAGGAATACGCTCAGCATTTATTGGATTCGGGTCAGGCCTATTATTGCTTTTGTACTGAAGAAGAATTGGAACAAGAGCGACAGGAATTGATAACCCGGGGGGATACTCCTCGTTATTTGGGTAGATGCAGGCATCTAAGCCCTGAGCAAAAGGCGGAAAAAATCGAACAGGGAGTTAAACCTACCATCCGTTTTGAAGTTCCCACCAATAAGATATATCTGGTGGATGATATAGTTAGAGGCCGGGTTAGCTTTGACAGCAGTATTATAGGAGATTTTATTATTATAAAATCAGATGGATTGCCTACCTATAATTTCGCTGTGGTTATTGATGATGTATTGATGGGCATTACCCATGTAATAAGAGCGGAAGAACACCTATCCAATACCCCGCGACAACTTATGATTTACGATGCCTTAAATTTTAAAACACCGACCTTTGCACATATTTCCTTGATATTGGGCAGTGACCGTCAGAAGATGAGCAAGCGACATGGGGCTACCTCCCTTATTCAATATAGAGAAATGGGATATTTACCCGAGGCCATGTTTAATTTTCTGGCCTTAATGGGATGGTCACCGGAAGGGGAGGAACAACTGCTATCTCCCACCGAGATTGCCCGTGCCTTTAGCCTGGACCGAGTATCTAAAAGTCCGGCGGTCTTCGATATGGACAAACTAAACTGGATTAATCAGCAATACATAAAGAAATTGGATATTAATGAGCTGGGTCGAAAGGTGAGGCCATTCCTGGACCGTTCCCCTTATAGTGAAGCAATAAAGGCAATGGATGAGGACAAATACCAATTGCTAATCCAAACCGTAAGGGATCATTTAGTATCTTTAAGTGATATAAGCCGGGAGGTAGGGGTGGTATTTGATCAACTGGAATATGAAGAGGAAGCTCTTCAAGTACTTAAGGAGGAAGGAACGGTAAAGATACTCCAGACTCTGGTTGAAGATTTTCCCGATAGTGAGGGCCCCGAGGATATTAAACAATATCTGAAAGCCATAATCAAGCAAACCGGGGTTAAACCCAAAAACGTTTTTATGCCTTTACGCAGCGCGGTAAGTGGGAAGGTGCATGGACCTGATCTCCCAAGTCTTATATGTATTTGGGGACAGGAAGAGACTATTAAACGAATTAAGCAGTCCCTGCAACGGTTGAATAATTAGCACTCAGCTCTTGCTGGCGGACTTGACCATTTACAGTTAATAAAACTGGTGTGCTCATTTTTTGAGTGGCAGCAGTTTTTTTTTGCGCCTACTATTTATCCTTAGCTCTAATGGTTCAAGTGATCCTGCATAGCCTGGAGAAAGCATAGCATAAGAAAAAAACAGGTATATTAAATAGCAAGGGATAGAATGATGGAAGATAAGGGAATTTATAAAAACCGAGAAAAGATGTTTTATAGGAAAGGTTGGCATAGAAATTGCTATTAGTATATGTATAATACAAATGAGTCAGGTGAAGTATACATGCTTAAAAGATTGGCCATAATAAAAAGCCCCAAGGGTAAATATTCGGAAAAAATGGGTATTATCGTTGCCATAAGAGATGAACAGCATAATAGCGGTAACGAAAGAGTCTACTCATATAAATTGTTGCTAGATGGACAAATCAGCGGTTGGTTACCCGGTGAATGCTTGGAATTCTGTGAATTCATTCCCAAACACAATGAAGCTATTTAATGTTTAAAGATAGGTTGGAAAATGGCCACATCAGGCCAGTAACACTAGGTGACAAAAGGTAACAATTGGGGTAACAATTGGGGTAACACCCCACAGTACTTTAGCTAAGCAAGAATGTAGTGATGAGGCTTTCTCAGGAGAGCTACAGGCACAGAGGTAAAAGGCAAAACCGATATAAATTTAGGATTGCAAACTATTATGGTTTAAAGCTGTAGAAATAATTATACTAATTAGCTACAGCATTAAATAAACCACTCTGTCTCAAGCAGTACAGTTGATTAACAGATACCCAGTAATCAGATTTACCCCCTCAAATCTGATTACCCATACTGTACCCCTTAGTAGTATTAAGCTGGACTGCTTGAGACACATTACTAAGTTAATATGACCTGACCACCCAAGGTGGATTCAAGAAGCAAAAGAAGTAGTATTTACAGCAAAACTTTAGCACTGTACCAAGCACAGGACTTAGCAATA
>LSQX01118300.1_pt1 | contig 39063 bp, 32 predicted proteins | sample 654561 | NCBI WGS metagenome assembly LSQX01 (sample SAMN04489861, study PRJNA283612) | anaerobic digester metagenome | isolation source: 4 biogas reactors fed with cattle manure at either 37C or 55C with and... | place: Denmark: Kongens Lyngby | collected 2014 | reverse complement strand
ACATTTTCAAGACCTGGCACCATTTTGGGGAGATTTTTAATGTTGTTTTTCCAATATTCGAATAAGATAGCATTGTCTTCTTTTAGTGCAAGAGAGTCTTTCTTTTTCTAGCGATGCCGCTGGAGGAGGGGGGTAACGAGGTGTCTTTATTTAATGCGTTGGAACTCCTTCGTTTTTTTGAAAAAGAAGGGATTAAGGCCTGGGTTGTCGGTGGGGCAGTTCGTGATTATCTTTTAGGACGACAGTCTGTTTCAGATGTGGATTTAGCAGTTTCTGGCGGAGAAAAGGAGATTCAGAGAGTTTTCCCAGGGGCGGTTATTGTAGGAAAAGCCCAGAAGCGAACGGCTGTCATATCTTTCAATAGGGAGGCTTTTGACGTGTTTCCTCTGAGAAACAAGCCTGTTGAGGAGGATTTGGCACGGCGAGATTTTACAGTAAATGCCATGGCACTTGACAGTAGGGGCCATATTTACGATCCCTTTGATGGTTTTTCAGACTTAAGAAAAGGGATTCTCCGATTTAACGGCAATCCCCTTCATCGCCTAAAGGATGATCCCATACGCGCTCTTCGTTTATGCCGCTTTGCTTCTACTCATGGATTAAGGATCGATGGTGATTCCTCACTTGCCGTTGAAAATTTTGCTTCTCATATTACGGGCGTATCTCAAGAGCGTATAGGCCATGAAGTTGCGAGGGCATTTGATGGGGACGGTTTTCTTTTTTTCCGATTTGTAAGAAGCCATGGCTTAATGGCTGTTTTCTTCCCCTTTCTTGAAAAGCTCTGGGGGCAGCGTCTGGAGGCCGGTAGTGTTTATGAGGGGGACTGTCTTCTCCATTCCTTCCTCTCGCTCCAGTCTGCCCAGGAACAGAGGAGAGACAAGTCTGTTCAGGTGGCCGCATTGTTTCAGCATTTGAATTATGATTTTGTAAACGAATTGTTTGTGAGTTGGTCGTGGCCTTCTGCCAGCAGAGAAGAAATTGTTGTTCTCATTAAGAATCTCCCTCTTTTTCTTGAGCCTCTTCCCTTGGACAGAGCAATAGCTGTATACGATTCTCTGGGAGAAGATATAGTAAGAAAACTTTTTGACCTTTCCCATGCGTTCTTATCGTCTTCGGGAAAGCCTACAGATGTATGGCGAGACAATCTGTTAACGTACAATCGTGTTGTGTTGAGGCTTAAATGTATTGATTTTCTCCCAGATGGAAAAGAATTGAAACGAGTATTGGGGATTGAGGAAGGACCTTTGGTGGGGTTGCTAAAAACAGGGTTGCGCCAGGCAGCTGCCAAAGGTGAAATAGAGAGTAGAGAAGATGTTAATAAGTGGTTATGGGAAAATGCTCCGGATAAGGCGTAGCCCCATGGCATTCTAACCTACAGGGGCTCATCAAAAAAAGAAATGTAGATTGACTAGCGTAAAATTTGGTGGTAATCTTCTGNNCAGAAGATTACCTTTTTTATATGCTGGATATTAGAAAACCACGGTGTGTTAAAGGCAGATTGCGACCAGTTCTATCAAAAAGATTCGAAGATTGCTTCTGTCGCAGGTGAATTTTGAAAAATTAGTAGCCGAACATCATGTAGTTTGTTTCGTTGGTTCCCTGCCCCATGTAAAGGGGTTCTAGTTGAATTCTTTTTAGCCTTCCTTATGTAGTTTGCCTATCGTTTTATAAAACCCGTTTCGCCCAAGGAGATATCTCCTTTACGAATAGGAAGGTTTTCATATAATCGTGTTGTTTTTCACAAAACGCTCTCGCGAAGGGCTTATAAGACTGCTTCGCCAGCAGATAAAGTTATAGAGAAAAAATGTAATTTCTTCCTAGACGAAAATTATATTTTGTAAGGAGGGGAGCGCCTTTGCTTAAGTATGTGATTCGAAGGATTTTATTGCTTGTTCCAGTTATTTTAAGCGTTATGGTTATTCTCTTTACTATCCTTTACTTTACCCCGGGTGATCCGGCCAGGATTGCTCTTGGCCAGGAGGTAACCGCAGAGACCATCGCGGCCTTCAATGCAGAGCATGGGCTGGACGCGCCCTACGTGGTCCAGTTAGGTCGTTATATTTATAATGCCGTGTTCCATGCTGACCTTGGCTATTCCTATGTTATGAAAAGCTCAGTTTCTTCTGAGCTGGCTTCGCGTATTCCTGTAACAATGAAACTAGCCTTCTGGGCAGTTGCCTTCAGCACCCTGGTGGGGATTCCCTTGGGAGTGATCTGTGCTATACGCCAGTATTCCCTTCTCGATAGTCTTACAACGCTGTTGACCCTTTTAGGGGTTTCAATGCCTACTTTTTGGACAGGGCTTCTTTTCATTCTGGCCTTTTCAGTGCACCTCGGATGGCTTCCTTCCATGGGGTTCAGCACTGTTAGCGAAATGGTTCTTCCAATTATTACCCTTTCTGGTTCGGCTGTTGCGATTATCGCCAGAATAACCCGTTCCAGCATGCTGGAAGTCATACACTCTGATTACATTCGTACAGCTCAAGCAAAGGGGCAGAAACAGAGCGTGGTAATTTTCCGCCATGCTTTGCCCAATGCCATGATCCCGATCCTCACCATCATCAGTATGCAATTCGGCATGCTTCTAGGCGGATCGATTATTACAGAAGCGATTTTTTCCATCTCTGGCGTAGGAAGGCTCATGCTGGAGGCCATCAACATGCGAGATTACCCTATTATTCAGGGCGGGGTGCTATTTATTTCCGTTGCCTTCTGCCTGATCAATCTTGCTGTGGACATTCTTTACGCTTTTGTTGATCCTCGGATCCATGTGAGATAGAGGGGAGAATTGCAATGTCGTCATCAAAAAGCAACTCTATGAAAAACAACACAATGTGGAGATATACTTTTATCCGGTTGCGCAGAAATTATCTTGCGATGATTGGGCTTGCTGTTCTTTTGGTGCTTATATTCATGGCCATATTCGCAGAACAAATTGCACCTTACGGATATGCTGATCAGGATTACATGATGATCCGCAAGCCTCCCTCCGCGGAACATTTTCTTGGAACAGATGAGTTTGGCCGGGATGTTTTTAGCCGGTTGATATATGGTTCCAGAATTTCGCTGCAGGTTGGCCTGATAGCGGTTTCCATCTCTTTAATTGCAGGCGGCGCCATAGGAGCTATAGCTGGTTATTTTGGAGGGAGAATAGACAACATCTTAATGCGCATAATGGACGTTCAGCTTGCTATTCCCACCATACTATTGGCGATTGTAATCTCATCAGCCCTTGGGCCAGGCCTGTTCAACCTTATGGTAGCTGTGGGAATTACGTCTATACCAAGGTTTGCCCGTCTCATGAGAGCGTCGGTGCTTTCAATAAAGGGCATGGAATATATTGAAGCCGCAAGAGCCATGGGGGCTAGCCACTTCCGCATTATTATGATGTATATTTTGCCAAACTGCATGGCTCCCCTTATTGTTCAATCGACCCTTAGCGTTGCAAATGCCATACTTTTCGCGGCAACTCTAAGTTTCCTTGGTCTGGGGATTCAGCCTCCATACCCTGAATGGGGCGGAATGCTTTCGACAGCTCGTCCGTATTTGAGGAACAGCGCCTATCTAAGCATCTTCCCCGGTTTGGCGATAATGATCACTATTGTTGCTTTGAACTGCATAGGCGATGGGCTGCGCGATGCTCTTGATCCTAAACAGAAACGGTAAGGAGGATAAGAATGGGCGATAAGAACAACATTCCTTTACTGGATATTCGCAATCTTTCCGTACGTTTTAACACAGACTCCGGAATAGTGCATGCAGTGAACAATTTAAATCTTTCTCTTCGTAGAGGAAAGGCCCTTGGGTTTGTGGGTGAAACTGGAGCAGGTAAAACAACAACAGCCCTTGCCGTACTCCAGCTGATTCAGTCCCCTCCGGGAGAGATTACCAATGGCGAGATATTTTTTGATGGGCAAGACGTCATGAAGATGACAGAGGCTGAGAAAAGGGATATTCGGGGAAGCAAGATTGCCATGATTTTTCAGGATCCCATGACTTCTCTCAATCCTATTATGACAGTGGAAGAGCAGATTATGGAAATGATCTCACTTCACTCTGACTTTAAGGGAGAAGCGGTGCGGAAACGGGCTCATGAGATGTTGGCTCTTGTGGGAATTCGCCCGGAGAGGGGAAAGGAATACCCTCATCAGTTTTCCGGAGGCATGCGCCAGCGTGTGGGGATCGCCATCGCCCTTGCCTGTGAACCAACCCTTCTGATCGCCGATGAGCCTACGACAGCTCTGGATGTGACTATTCAGGCCCAGGTTCTTGATCTGATAAAGAATCTTCAGAAAATCGTCAATACTTCTTTGCTGCTCATTACCCATGACCTTGGCATCGTGGCGGAAATCTGTGACGAGGTGGCCATTATGTATGCGGGGCGTCTGGTGGAATACTCTGATATTCGCCAGCTTTATAGCAAGCCCATGCATCCATATACGCAAGGACTTTTTAATGCCGTACCCAAACTAGATAGCGAGCCAGGTGGAAAGCTCGCCGTTATATCTGGGCTCATGCCGGATCCTACGGATTTGCCAAAAGGTTGCCGGTTTTCTCCCCGTTGCCCCTATGCCCAGGATATTTGCCATGAAAAGGCGTGCGGGATGAAAGAGTATGAGCCGAATCATTTTGTGGATTGTTTCTTCCCCTTGGGGATGAATGGGGGGACAAGGCAATGACAAAGCAAATACAGACGTCCGAAACTCTTCTTGACATAAGGAATTTGAAAAAATATTTCAATGTTAGCAAAGGACTTTTACATGCCGTTGACGATATAACCCTTACCATAACTAAAGGCCAGACCCTTGGTTTGGTGGGTGAGTCAGGGTGTGGAAAGTCTACTCTTGGGCGGGTTGTTATCGGTCTAATCGAAGCCACTGGCGGCGAAGTTCTCTTCAAGGGGCAGGACGCTCTGAAATTCAATAATGCTCAAAAAAGAGAGTTTCACAAGCAGGCCCAGATAGTATTTCAGGATCCTTTTTCTTCACTGAATCCCAGGATGTCGGTTTCACAGCTTATTGCGGAACCCTTGCTGATCAATAAGGCATGCGGCAGCCGAAAAGAAGTTGACAATAAGGTGAAGGAGCTTATGGATACTGTCGGTTTGGCCGAACGTCTCACAACATCGTTTCCTCACGAACTTGACGGGGGGCGTCGTCAGCGTATCGGTGTAGCTCGTGCCCTTGCCCTTGACCCGGAGTTTATCGTTCTTGACGAGCCGGTATCGGCCCTTGATGTCTGTATCCAGGCTCAAATACTGAATTTGCTGGGAGACCTTAAAAAGGAGCGAGGTTATACTTACCTCTTTATTTCCCATAACCTCAGCGTGGTGCGATATGTCTCAGATGAAGTGGCAGTCATGTATTTGGGGCAGGTGGTGGAGAAGGCGGGCAATACTATCCTTTTCAAGGATCCCCTTCACCCTTATACCCAGGCGCTGCTTTCGGCGGTTCCTGTTATTGACCTGGATGGGAAAAAGGACAGGATCCTCCTTGAGGGAGACGTTCCCAGTCCCATCAATCCGTTGCCAGGGTGCAGGTTTGCGCCCCGGTGCGCATATCGACAGGAGATTTGTATGAACGAGACCCCGAAACTTACAGAAATTGATCCCGGTCATTTCGTTTCCTGTCATTTTGCCAGAAATTTAAAAAATAACAGTTGACAATGACAAGGAAGCCACAGCAACAGGGTTCTGCTGAAAGCAGCGAAACGCTCAGATGGTTTGCAGGGGTTCCCATTGGAACAAATCCCCTTATCCTGATGGATCTGGGGATGGTTTTGGCAATCCTATGGGCAGGATCATTTGTATTTTTGATCTTTTTGCAACTGTTGTTTGGCAAAACGTTGAATCGAATCCAGATCAGTGCTGCAGTCGGCTTCGCCAGTTTTCTTGCCCTTTTTATAATTGGGGCATTTCTGGTTATCAGTTTTCTGATCTTTCAAAATCGTTATGTAGCCTTGTTTCGCTTTGATAGCGAGGGCGTTTTTTGCGAAAGCATAAGAAAGGGCCCGGGTTCGTTTAGAGAAAGCATGCATTGGCGTCCTTTTCCTATTGAGCCAGTTCTGAATGCCGCAAAAAGTGTAACAAGAATGGTTCCCTGGGGGCGCATACATGCTCTCGAACCGGTGGCTGGTCTTCAAGTGATATTCCTTAAGGGGACGAAAAAAACCCTTATGCGGATCTATTGCCCCGACCAGAACACCTTTGAACAGGCTCTCGCCTTTGGGCGCGCGAGGCTATTTGATCGTTTCCGCGGAGGAGGCAATTCTTCCGCGTCCATTGATGACGAAGGCGCTGACAAGTTTGATTGATATCTCCCAGTAAAAAGAAGGCTGGGGAGTGTTCAATGTGGTAATTCTTTTATTTAAAGGCATCACACATATTTTCGTATAAGGAGTGACGGAAAGTGAAAGGAAAATTTTGTTTACGGTTATTGTTAGCAGTAGCGGTATTAACGTTAATCGCAACAACTGGTTTCGCCGCAGTGATGGAAACATTCACACTCGGCCTTCCCGGGGATGCCAAGAGCCTTGATCCCCATCAGGCGACGGACACCATGTCCTTTGCCGTTGCCAAGCATATCAATGAGCCTTTGGTAACAGTGGATGGAAAAACAAAGCAGCTTGTGCCCGTTCTTGCCGAACGCTGGGAAGTCCTGGACGACCACACGTACAAATTCTATCTTAAAAAAGGTGTGAAGTTCCATAATGGTGAAGAGTTCACAGCCGAGGACGTCGTTTTCTCTTTGACTCGTGCCGCTTCCCCTGATTCTGTGCACGCTGGGTCCAAAGGCAAAAAGATTGACACAGAAGGCTTCGAGATCATTGATAAGCACACTGTCATCGTGAGGACCGTTGGTCCCGTAGGCGGATGGCTTGAGTCGATGAAACACCCCTATGCGAGTATCTTCAATAAGAAGGCCGTTGAAGAGGGCGGTGCCGACTACTTCAGAAACCCTGTGGGGACCGGCCCCTTCAAATTCAAGAGCTGGGTCAAGGGTGAGCGCATTGAACTCACTGCCTTTGAAGACTACCACGGAAAGAAGCCCGGCTTCAAAAACTTTAACATTCTTGTCCTGCCAGATGACAGCAGCAGAGTGATCGCCCTTGAAACTGGCAAAGTTGACATGATCTATGCTGTTCCTCCAAGTGAGTATCAGCGTCTGAACGAATCTGAAAAAGTTAGGGTTGTTGCGTCCCCGGGCCTTCGACTTCAATATCTTGGCATGAACACAGATAAGAAGCCTCTTGATGATCCAAGGGTGCGTCTTGCCATAGAGTATGCCATTAATAAAGAAGCCTATTGCGCAGTTGTATACCAGAACAACGCGGTACAGCCTGATGGTCCGCTGGTGCCCGCAAGCACCTTCACCCCTGCGAACGCTGCGCCTTATCCCTTTGATCCCGCCAAGGCCAAGGCCCTTCTTGCTGAGGCTGGATATCCTGACGGACTGACCCTTGATTTCTGGACAAGCAACTTCCAGGACAGAGTAAATGGAGCCACAGTCATTCAGTCTATGCTTGCCCAGGTGGGAATCAAAACGAACATTCAGATCTTCGAAGCAGGGGCATTCAATACGAAAATGAACGGTAACGAGCATGCCCTGTACGTAAGCCAGTGGGGAATGCAGACGAGCCGTAACGCCGGAGATTACTGGCTGACTCTTTTCCATGCCGGCAGCATCGGTTCTGCAAACTGGGCCCGTCTGAATGATCCAGATATGAACGCTCTTCTTGAAAAGGTCAACACAACCGTTGATGAAGCTGATCGAATTGTACTTCTTCAGAATGTATGGGATGGATTGAACGAGCTTCATCCAATCGTTCCCCTTGCCGTACCAAGCGAGCTTTACGGTGTAAGAAGAGACCTTGTTGGAGTTGAAGATCTCGCCGATGGCCAGATCAACTATTTGGGCAACCTTTCTTTGAAAGACTAAGCGAACTCACAGGTTTTTACTGGCCCCGTCCCAGAGAAGAGATATTCTCAAGGACGGGGCCGCCTACAAGGGAACGGGGCTGCTGTGGTTATAACGCAGGCTGCCCAATACCCATGCCGCTAATACATAATTCATTCCAGAACTTCGCTAGCGCCGAAATTTTGGATAAGGGGGAGGAATCTATGCTACATAAAGAGCGTTTTCAAAAATTGGTTGAAATACTGAATGAGCAAAAACTTGATGCAGTTTTTCTTGCCCCATCTTCCGACCTGAAGTATATAACCGGCCTTGATTTTCGGTCTGATTCCCGCTTGAAAGGCGCATTAATTTCCAAAGAAGGAGAAAGTTTCTTCCTCTGCCCGTCTCTTCATAGGGATGATGTAGAGAGTGTCAGGGAAGAAATGCACATATTGGAGTGGAATGACGTTGACTGGTTTCAGGGTGCTTTCAGACGGGGGCTTCAGCTTGTAGGGCTGGACGGACATCTGAGAATCGCATTTACGAGGGGCATTGAAGCCGGTGACATGATTGAAGCAGTAGAGGGACTTAATGTACAGTGTGTCAATGGTTTTTCCCTTCTTTTTCCCATGCGTTCCATAAAAAGCAAAGAAGAGTTAGAGCTCATGAGAAGAGCGTCAGCTATGAACGATAAGATGATGGAATCCCTTGCGGTTTATCTTCGTCCGGGTCTCTATGAAGACGAAATCATAAAATTTATTATGAACTTCCACGAATCTCATGGCGGAAACCCGCGAGTCCCTGGTGTTGCTACGGGAGTCAACAGCTCAAAGCCTCATTATGGAAGGGACAATAACCGTGCCATTGAGGAGAATGACATTGTGCTGGTGGATTGTGGCGGATGGTATGATGGCTACAGCCATGATATGACGAGGACCTTTTTCGTAGGAGCCCCCACAGAAGAGCAGCGGAAAGTATATGAAATAGTTCTTGAGGCTCAGCTGGCGGCAGAGGAAAAGGTGGCTGTCGGCGCGATTCCAAGCGAAATAGACAAGACCGCCCGGGACATCATAACAGAATACGGCTATGGGGATTCTTTTAACCATCGATTGGGACATGGTATAGGCATGGACGGACATGAAGCTCCCTATATTTCCCAGGGCAACCATGTTCCCCTGGTAGAAGGAAATTGCTTCAGCATTGAGCCCGGTATCTATCTTAAAGGCAAGTTCGGGGTTCGTATTGAAGACCTGGTCGTGCTGACAGAGTCAGGCCGTGAAATCATAAACCATTATCCAAAACATCTTCAGGTTTTGTAATTAGGCAGCGCAAAGAGAACCTTGCCATATGAGGAAACACAGTATTTTTAGAAAGGCGGGGTAGTGTTGATTTCAGAAATACTTCAAAAAACTCTCGATATAAAAGAGTATATAGTCGATGTAAAACGCAAAATCCATAAACATCCCGAGCTGGGGATGGAGGAATATGAAACTACGGCATTTGTAAAATCTGAGCTGTCGACCATGGGAATAGAGATGATCCCCCTTGAAAAAAATGTGGGAGTGCTTGGGATCATAAAGGGAGAAAAGTCTGGTGGAGAGATCGTTACAGCTCTTCGCGCCGACATGGATGCCCTTCCAATTCAGGAAACAGCTGATGTGCCAGATAAATCTGTTGTTCCGGGCGTTATGCATGCCTGCGGTCATGATTGCCATACGGCAATGCTGCTGGGAGCTGCCAAAGTGCTGGTATCCCTGAAAGGACATTTTTCAGGAACGGTGAAGCTTCTCTTTCAGCCAGCAGAAGAAAATCTTGGTGGAGCGAAGTATATGATCGAGCAGGGCGTTCTGGAGAATCCCAAGGTGGACCATATTCTGGGCCTCCATGGGCACCCATCCTATGATGTGGGAGAAATAGCCCTTAGAGGAGGGCCTGCCATGGCCTCTTCTGATTTCTTCACTGTTAGGATAACTGGGAAAAGCGCTCATGGTGCCTATCCTCACCGAATTGGCTGCGATCCTATTCTGGCAGCTTCGAATTCTGTGATGGCAATCCAGAGCATCATTACCCGGCAGATAGATGCCATAGACAGCGTGGTGATCTCTGTGTGTGAGATCCATGGAGGAACGGCAAAGAACATTATCCCCGAAGCAGTAGAATTTTCCGGGTCTGTCCGCTGTCAGAGCGCAGAGACGAGAAACTCCATAGAAAAGCGTATTTTAGACGTCGTTCAAAATATAGCTTCTACTTACAAATGTAAGGCAGAGCTTGATTACCATTATGGTGTTCCGCCATTGGCAAACTCCCCCAGGGTTACAGAGATAGTTCGTGGAAGCGCGGAAAAAGTGGTGGGATCAGATAGGGTGAAACACATTGATATTCCTGCCATGGGTTCTGAGGATTTTTCCAGATATCTCGAAATCGTTCCAGAGGGGGTTTTCGCCCGCCTGGGAATAAGGAAACCGAATGAGCCTGATCCTGTTTACCATAACGGCAATTTTGTCTTTCCGGAAGAAGCTCTTCCTTACGGGGCTGCTCTTTTTGTACAGTTTGTGCTTGATATGAACCAGTAAGGTGAAAATTCTTTATTTGCAGATTCTAAATTTTAATTTAATGCAGGAGGTTTTATAGAATGCCAATGACACACAGGCAGCGCATTGAAAGTACGCTTGCTTTCAAGGAAACAGATAGACTTCCTTATAGTATGTGGATGCATTTTCCCAACAGGGATCGCCATCCTCGACGTCTGGCTGAGCTCAGCCTTGCCTATCAGAAGAAGTATGATTTGGATTTCATTAAGTTCATGCCTTTTGGAATGTACTCCACTATTGACTACGGGATGGATCTTAATGTTTTTCCCGGTTTTGTAGACGCCCCTGTGGCGCAAAAGCCCGTGATCGAAAAGGTTTCTGATTGGGACAACATTCGTTATGTTTCAGGAACTGCCGGTGAATATGCCATAGTTCTGGAAGCCCAGCGCATCCTTTTCGAAATGATGGACGAAAAACTTCCCTTTTTACAGACGGTTTTCAGCCCCATGACAACTGCTGTCAAGTTGAGCAGCCCACAGCTTTTGGTAAAGCATATTGCTGAAGATCCCCAAAGGGTCAGGAAAGCTCTTGAAATCATTACGGCGACAACTATTGAGTTTGTAAAAGCTACAGTTGCTCTTGGAACTGACGGCCTTTTCTTCGCCACTCAAATGTCCACAAAGAATCTTATTGATGATAAAACCCATGATGCCTTCGTAAAAAAATATGACTTAGAGGTATTGAATGGCGTTAAGAATTCCACCTGGTTCAATGTCTTGCATCTCCACGGTGCGAACGCTATGATTCGGGAGGTACAGGATTATCCCGTTCAGGCTCTTAGCTGGCACGACCGGGACGATGGTCCCTCCATGGAGGAAGTTCGTGGTTATAGCGACAAGGTCTTTGTTGGAGGACTGAGCTGGGGTGAAAAATGGCTTAGCAAAAATAATGAAGAAGTGGTCGCGGAAGTTCGAGAAGTAGCTGGTCGTAGCGGTGGAAAAGGAGTAATTTTGGGGCCAGGCTGCGTTATAGATCCTTCTACACCGGAAGAGCGCCTTGAACTGGTATATAGAACAGTGCTTGAAACTGTCAGGTAATAAAAAAAGTCAATGTTACTGTAAGGTCTATTTTCTCGAAATTTAAGGCTGCGTTTAAAAAGATATTTCTGATAAGGCGACAGGACTTGCCCGCTGTCTGGGATGGTTTCTAGGGGCAGGCGGGCAAGTCTGTCATGCTGCGGATCTATCCTTTTCTGGCCAAATAAAATGGAGGAAGGGATCATGGTAAAAGAGAAGAACAGTCTTTCCAATGCAGGGAAACCGCTAAAAGGCCTTGTCATTTCCCATATCAGGGATAAGATCTTTAAAAACAGGACCTTGTGTTGCGGCGATCAAGTAAGTGAGAGAGAGCTTTCACGAATATTGGGAATAAGCAGAGCGCCGATTCGTGAAGCTTTGAAGGAGCTGGAAGAGCAAGGGTTGATCGTTTCTGTTAAATACAGAGGATGGTTTGTTGCTGACTTTCGTGAACAGGAATTTTTCGAAATCAACAAATTGCGCACCCTCCTTGAACATAGCCTTTTCGAATCTATAATTGCCCTTGGAGGGCCTAGCGACGAAGAGTTAGACCGGGCAGAGGCCCTGAATAAAGAATTGCGAATGATAATGGAGAGCTCTCTTCAGGGTGATGAGAAAGGTTTTGAATTTGCCGAAAAAGAAATGGCCTTTCATATGCATCTTCATTCACTGGCAAAAGATGACTGCTACTGGACCAAAAAGATGCTTAGAAACCTTTCCTACCAGATTGGATGTTCTTTTCACAGGTGGCTTTATAAAGAATGGCAGATGAAAGCCAGTGTGGAAAGCCACGAAAGGCTTATCCAGTGTCTGAGAAAAAAAGACGTTGATAATTTGTATGAACTGCTATTCCAGAGACTAGGAAAGGAGCCCATCGTCACACCAGAGAACTAAAGTGTTAAAAATGAGTGCCCGCGGCAGAGTGTCAGTTCTATAGGAAGCCGGACAATCTGAATTGAAACGAAAAAAGTAAGGTTAAAGTCTGACAGACTCTGCCAGGGATGTTGCCGCACTTATCCATCGCCTCATTTCTTCCATGGATTCACCTTTCATCATCACAGTTCGTCCATCAATGCGATTGACTCCCGGAATATAGGATACTTCGTCACATTGGCGAGTATGTTTAAATGTAAGTTCGAGGGAGTAGGGCAAAGAGATCTTCAGAACAGGGGCCTTGCGGGCACGAATGGACGATACGGCTTCTTTAGCCGCATTTTTTAAAAGAGGATATGTTTCGCAGGGGGGCAAGAGAATGCCGCAGCTATTCGATCGCCCTTCCTTTACAGTACAGATTGTAATATCTTCACCAAGAAGCTTCTGAGCTTCCCTACAAACGGCTTTATCCCCCGTAACGAGGGCTATAGGAATGTTCTTTTCTGCGCAGACAGCGGCGTTGAGCCCTGTTTCTCCCACAGGTGTGCCGTTGAGCTTGACATTGAAGACTGTGTTGACTGAAAGGGTGTGGTCTAGAATAGCGCCGGACGTTCCAGCCATAGCATGATACCCTACAAAGAAGATGCCATCGCAGCCCTCAGTTCCCTCAATCATGCCGAGGGCTTTAGGGCTTCCTGAAACAAGGCGGACTTTTTCTGGGAGTGAAGAAACGTCCACATTGATCATACGCTCATGAGAATCGTTTACAATGATTTCTGTAGCTCCTGCCTCCAGGGCTCCATCTATTACCGCTCGCAGGTCATGGAGCTGCATTTTGCACCCAAAAGCATATTCCACCGGGGCACTATCCACTACATGAAGAGAGCTTACTATTCCAGTGGCGCCTTCCATATCTACGCTGATATAGATTTTCAAAGAGATCACCTCTATAACAATATATTATAATATCTGTTAATGATTATAAACGTGGTACCCATCTGGTGCGAGTACTACATTCGCCATTTTGCCTGGAAAGGGGAGGAAAGAGATGCTCGGTCAGAAGCGTATCGCCGATTATGGCATTCATGTAGGTCATATGAAACGGGGAGCCCTCAATTCCATTACAGACGTATCGGGAGTAAAGGTAGGGCACTGCACCCTTAGGGGAGAAGGCATAAATACAGGGGTTACAGCGGTGATACCCCATGAAGGGAATTTATTTAGAGAAAAGCTTTTTGCTGCGTGTCACATTATCAATGGTTTTGGGAAGTCAGTGGGACTCATTCAAATAGAGGAAATGGGCACTATCGAAACGCCAATTCTCCTCACCAATACATTAAATACCGGCACCGTCTCTGAAGCTCTCGTTCGTTATATGCTAAAAGATAACCGTGATATCGGCCGGGAAACCGGCACGGTGAATCCTGTGGTCTGTGAGTGTAACGATGGTTTTCTTAACGACATCCAGGGACTTCACGTACGAAAAGAACATGTACTGACAGCTATAGCCAACGCAAACAAGGAGTTTGAAGAAGGGGCTGCGGGGGCTGGATGCGGCATGTCCTGTTATCAATTGAAAGGGGGCATAGGTACTGCTTCCAGAATCATCCAGGTTGAGAGGGCGGCTTTTACCCTTGGCGTTCTTGTTCTTTCCAACTTTGGAGAAATGGGAGATTTGCTGGTGGATGGCCGTAAAGTAGGGCAGAAGATAGCCTCTATTGAACCGCCCCAGGAAGATCGGGGCTCTGTCATTGTTGTTATTGCCACAGATATCCCCATGACAGAACGGCAGCTGAAACGACTGTGCCGCCGTTCTTCCGTCGGGATTACACGAACGGGAACCTATATAGGAAATGGAAGCGGGGAAATAGCTTTAGCTTTTTCTACCGCCAATCGATTTTTTCACTATGAAACGGCCCCGGTCTGCGCTCTTGAGATGTTCAACGAAAATAATATGGACATGGTCTTCAGGGCTGTGGTGGAAGCCGCGGAAGAAGCGGTTCTCAACTCCATGATCTGCTCAGAGCCCACGAGAGGGCGAGACGGGAACATGCGTCATTCCCTGAAAGAATACACGTCTTTTTTTATTTAAAGACAGGTTTCATAAGATATTCAAGACATGTTCTGAGAGAGAAGGCTGAAGCGCCAAAGGCATAGCAATCAAAATCCTTGTCGTAGTAATCTACAGAGGCGATATCCATATGGACCCAGGGGATTTGGGGATCAACGAATTCTCTTAAGAACATTCCGGCAGTTATGGCTCCGCCGCCTCGGCCGCCAGTGTTTGCCACATCGGCATTGGGTGTGTTTATTTGCTCCCTAAGTTTTTCATCATCCATAGTGAAGCGGTGAAATCTTTCTCCGGCCTTTTCTGCGGCTTCTAAAATATCCGCGCTCAAATCATCCCAGTCGGAAATCAGGGCGGCAGTATAGTTGCCTAAGGCTACAGTGGCTGCTCCTGTGAGAGTTGCCATGTCTATTATTCCATCGGGTTTGAGAGTGGAAGTGTAGGCCAGCATGTCGGCAAGGGTAACACGCCCCTCAGCATCGGTGTTCTTTATTTCGATAGTTTTGCCATTCATTGCTTTAATAATATCGTCAGGCCTATAGGCATTTCCGTCGGGCATGTTCTCTACTGCGCCAAAAAGTCCGTGTACTTCGTAAGGGCAGTTCAGTTCAGGCAGAATGTTCATTATGCCTAATAGGTTGCAGGCGCCGGACTTATCGCCCTTCATGGTCATAATGCCTTCACTTGTTTTAAGAGAAAGTCCCCCGCTATCAAAGGTGACACATTTCCCCACAAGGGCAATTTTCCCCAGGGGTCTTTCTTTTGGCCTGTACTCCATATGAACAAGTCGCGGGGGAGTCTTAGACCCTTTTCCAACATGCCAAAGAGCGTGAAGACCTTTTTCCTGAATCTCATGCTCATCAAATACGGTAATCTCCATGCCGTGACGTGTCGCTATCTCTTTAGCAAAGGAAGCCATAGTAAGGGGGGAAATAACGTTCCCAGGCTCATTTGCCAGATTGCGGGCGTAAACCTGAGCTTCTGCCGCAAGTCTTCCGTGGTCCATGGCCCTGGCGTCGCCATTGCAAAGGCAAAAACGTTCACATTGAGCAGCCGGGGAAGGATCGGTGGTGCGATATTTGGTAAAGCGGTAATTTCCAAGAACTGCTCCTTCTGCTATGGCTCTGCTTACCCAGGCATCCGGCTTTTCCGGCAAGTCGAGAATGAAAGATGAGAGCTGCATAGCCGTTCCTTTTCTTACGAATTCAGCGGTCATGTTCCGGCAGAGGGAGTTTTGTGCCGATTTCTTATCAGGTCTTTTTCCTAACCCGATAACGGCAATCCACTGTTCAGGTTCTTTTACCTTTGGGACGAACTGAAGAAAACCTTTTTTGCGCCACTGAGAGGCTAAATGACTGTATGATGTTATCTCTTCAGGGAGATCCGTGTCTTCAAAAAGCATAAAACCTCGAACATGGGGCTGACCTTTGAAGAGTGATGGGTCATTGATTAATTGCATGACGCACCTCCATAATGAACATAATATAAACATACTATACAACAATGTTTGCGAGAGGGGCTATAATTTAAGGGAAAAACACTTCGCATCCCTAGTCATGTACCTATAAAACGGAGGCATTATTTATGAACGATTGCCCAAAAAAAGATATGACTTTTTGTTTAAAGCAGGCAGAAAAACTCCATAAGCATAATTTTGTTGTGGATGCCCACTTCGATTTGCTTCCCCTTGTTTTGGCAAAACGACAGGAAGGAAAAACCCACGTGATAGAAAAAGACTATCTCCCCTCATTGCGGGCGGGTGGTGTGGGGCTTGTTATTTCATCCCTTTTTATCCCAGATGAGTTTCTGCCAGAGATGGGCCTTCGCCGGGCCCTTGATCTTGTAAGCGCCCTTTATTCAGAAATCGAGGAGAGTCCTGGGCTTTTCTCTATTTGCCGCAATACAAAGGAGATCAAAGAGGCTCATAAAAAGGGTGAGCTTGCCATTCTTCTTTCTTTTGAGGGTCTTGAACCTATAGGGAACGACCTCTCCCTGTTGCGAATCTTTTATGAATTGGGGGTTCGTGGGGCAGGCCTTACGTGGAGCCGCAGAAATTATGCTGCTGACGGATGTTTTTTCAGCCCCGTCCAGGAAGGCAGAAAAGGCGGCCTGACAGATTTTGGGCTCAAAGTAGTGAGTAAGGCCGTAGACTTGGGAATGTACATTGATATCAGCCACCTCAACGATGAGGGAGTGGAAGATCTTTTTGCCTTTTACGAGGGGCCAGTCATGGCTTCCCACTCAAATTGCCGAAATCTCACTTTCACCATGCGCAATCTTCCTGATGCCTTTATACAAAGGCTTGCTTCCCGCGGAGGCGTTCTGGGGATGAATGTGTGCAGTTCCTTTGTTGGAGACCCCGAAAAAAAACTTCTCAATGAAAAAGATCTCGCTGACCATGTTGACCATATTCGAAACCTTGTAGGGATAGAACATATAGGGCTTGGCTTTGACTTTTGCGATGAGATGAGGGATTTCTCAAAACCTGGCCCCCACCTTAACTATGATTGCATCAAAGGATATGGCCAATGTGTAGAATTTACGGCGGAGCTGCTGGCCCGCGGATACAGTGAAGAAGAGGTTGTAAAGATCATAGGTGGTAATTTCATGAGGTTTCTGGAAGAAACAATCCATTGAGGCGCTGCTGAATAAATAAAAACAAAGGGGCGCTCTGTTCAGAGCGCCCCTTTGTTGACCATAATCATTTCATAATATTAGATGTCGAGGTTCCTTACCTCGTGAGCATGGGCAGCAATAAAATCGCGGCGGGGCTCAACCTTGTCGCCCATGAGAATACTGAAGTATTCATCCGCCAGCATTGCATCCTCAACTTCTATCCGCTTGAGGACCCTGTTCTGGGGATCCATGGTCGTTTCCCAGAGCTGGTCGGGGTTCATTTCGCCTAAACCCTTATATCTCTGCACTGAGGCTCTTCTTGAGTCAGGAGTGGAATCGACAATGTCCCGCAGTTCCTTCTCGCTATAACAGTAGGTGACATTCTTCCCTCGCTGTACGCGATACAGGGGAGGCTGGGCAAGATAGAGATGCCCTTTATCAATAAGGTCTTGCATGTAACGGTAGAAGAAGGTGAGCAAAAGCGTGCTGATGTGGGCTCCGTCAACGTCAGCGTCTGTCATGATGATTATTTTGTTGTAGCGTAGCTTGCTGTGGTCAAAATCTTCTCCTATTCCACATCCCAGAGCCTGAATGATAGTTCTGATCTCGTTATTGCTCAGCACTTTATCAAAACGGGCTTTCTCTACGTTCAGTATCTTTCCCCGTAAAGGAAGGATGGCCTGAAAACCTCTGTCCCGTCCCTGTTTGGCACTGCCTCCAGCAGAATCTCCCTCAACGATGTACACTTCGCAGACGTGAGGATCTCTGCTTGAGCAGTCAGCAAGTTTGCCTGGAAGGTTCATTCCGGTCATGGCTGTCTTTCGCACCAGCTCTCTTGCTTTCTTTGCGGCATCCCTTGCCTGTCGGGCTCGAATGGCCTTTTCCACCACCGGCTTCAGAACTTCCTGATGTTCATCCAGATAAGCGAGGAGGCCCTCGTAAACGACAGAGTCCGTGATGCCCTTAATCTCGCTGTTCCCCAGCTTCGTTTTGGTCTGTCCCTCAAATTGGGGATTGGACAACTTAATAGAGAGAACGCAGGTCAACCCTTCCTTAAGGTCTTCGCCAGAAAGATTCTCGTCTTTTTCCCGAAGGATCTTGGCCCGACGGGCAACTTCGTTGACAGCGCGGGTCAAAGCAGTTCTAAAGCCTGCGACGTGGGTTCCGCCCTCAATAGTATGGATCATGTTGGCGAAAGCAAATATGCGCTCCAGGTAGCCGTCATTGTATTGAATCCCTATTTCGACAGAAGCGCCGTCTTTTTCACCGGCAATTACGATTGGTTCTGGAAAGAGAGGGGTCTTCCCCTTGTTCAGGTATTCTATAAAGGTTTTAATACCGCCTTCGTAGTGGAATTCTACACATTTGCCAGAGCGGTGGTCTTCCAGAGTTATGGCAAGACCTGGGTTTAAAAAAGCCATTTCCCTCAGACGGCCCGATAAAATATCTGCTGAAAACCTTACTTCTTCGAAGATTGTTGTATCTGGATGAAACCTCACATATGTTCCTGTCTTGGTTGAAGGTTCACCCTCAGAAAGGTCTGTAACGGGTACTCCCCGCTCAAAACGCTGAGTACGGGACAGACCATTCCTTTGAATAGTGATTTCGAGCCATTCTGAGAGGGCATTGACCACAGAAACTCCCACTCCATGCAGGCCGCCAGACACTTTGTAGGCCTGATTGTCGAATTTGCCCCCAGCATGAAGAATAGTAAGTACCACTTCAGAGGCAGGACGGCCGCTTGAAGGATGGGGTTCGGTGGGGATGCCTCGCCCGTTATCCGCTACTGAAACACTTTCATCCTCATAGATTACGACAGAGATTTTATCGCAATAGCCGGCAATGGCTTCGTCAATCGAGTTGTCGACGACTTCGTACACGAGATGATGAAGGCCTCTGGGCCCTGTGTCTCCAATGTACATTCCAGGGCGTTTCCGAACCGCTTGCAAGCCTTCGAGCACCTGAATATCTTTAGCCGTGTACTGTTTAGCCGATGTTGTCATATATGGGACCTCCTCCTTGGAGCTTTTGCTTAAATTCAGAAGCTTTGCGCCTTGATTCTTTTACGAAAGAACGGTATCGTCTAGACAGGGTTTCTGGTTTAAAGCCGGTGGCGGTTACAGATCCGTCTTTCATGTAAATGGCCGTTTCGTCCCCGTGGCGAACAATGGCGACGATTCTTTCTGCGGAAATTATTCCCTGACCTTCCAGGGGTATGAACACGGCCTCACATCCTTTCTATTCTGTTGTTGCAACCCTATTATTATATCAAATATGGAAGTCTATTGCTTTTGCAAAGACACTGCGTTACAGTGATTGCTCATTTCTAGAATAAATGAAAGAGTAAGGAGGATATGGTGATTGAAAGGCTTTTTTCAAGGATTTCTAAAAGAATCTTTTTTTCGTTTAGTTTTCGGTATTCGAAAAGAGTGGCGAACCTTTCTTGCCGTTACGGCGGGAGATGTGCTTATAGCTTTTGCCATGGTGGTTTTTGTAATGCCAAATCGTTTCCCCGACCTCGGCGTAGCGGGACTTTCTGTTCTTTCCAACTACATATGGGGAATTTCTCCGGCATGGGTGCTTCTCACAGCTAACGGCGCCCTGATGGCCTGGGCATGGCGGGAACTATCACCTCGTTTTGTCATCTGGACAGGCTACTCTGTTTCCCTTATTGCTTTTTTAGTTAAGGTCTTTGAGTTTATACCTCAGCTAAACTTGGAGGATAAGTTTATGGCGGCGGTTCTTGCAGGTGTTATCAAGGGACTCGGAACGGGTATTATCTTCAGAGCAGGTGGATCTACCGGCGGCATAGATATTCCGGGAATGGCGTTACGTAAGCGTTACGGAATTGAAATGGGGCAGTTTTCTATTTGTGTTAATACGTTAATACTGGGTTTTTCTGCCTTCATTGTCGGCATTCAGGCTTCAATCTATGGAGTAGTCGCGCTTTATGTTTACGGTATAGTGGTGGATAATACGTCCCGTTCTTTTGACCGGCGCAAGCAGGTGTTTATCATTACGAATTATCCCCATGAAATTTCTGAGTTCATCACGAAGGATCTTGGCAGGGGAGTTACGTTGCTCCAGGGAGAGGGCGGTTTCTCGGGGCAGGAGAGAACAGTGTTGCTGGCTCTGCTAGAGCCCCGGCAAATGGTAACATTGAAACACTTTCTGGCCGCAAAGGATCCCAAAGCCTTTATGTCTGTCAATGATGCATCAGAAGTTCTGGGCAAGGGATTCAAGAGCTGGGAAAACCTATAGCAGCCTATGCATGGAGCCATGTGCACTCCCCTTTGAAAGGGCAAAAAGAACAGCGGCCTTTAACAGGTTTAAAGGGACCGGATAGGGCCTGTCGGGCCATTTTTCTGACCTCTCCTTCGATCTGATCCCAGTCCTCTCTTTCTAAAGAAGAAAGAAGTTCTTCTGTTCCTTCCCGCAGATGCCAGAAGCCGAGAGAGATTCGCGGCACAGAAAGGGTCTTTTTCATGGCCAGGGCATAAAAGGCTAACTGGTCTCTGTAAAGGTTTTCTGGAACCTGGGAAATAGTGGTTATTTTAAAATCCCGAATAAACAGCATGTCATTTTCGTGCCACAGAAGATCAATGGCTCCAACCATGGTCGGGCCGTTGACTAAATCTGCTCGGAAGGGGACCTCCTTCTTGACGGTCAGGTTATTTTTAAGGATTCTGCCGACGATGGCTCCTTGCTGAAAAGTGAGGAGCCAGGAGTAGATATGTGAGGGTACTCGAGGGCGTTTCCATACGGCCCTGAGTTTCCCCGGCAGTGTTTCTGTGAAAGTATCCCAATTCTCCTCTTCAGGAAAGAAAGACTCAAGAGGTTTAGATGCAAAATCCCATTGTGAGAGCAGATAGTGGACCAGACTTCCCACATCTGCGCCGCCCTCTGAGGGATATTCTCCAGGCTGCTCCCAGACCAGTTCATGGCCCTGCCGGTGTTTCATGCGGTAGGCGTATGGGCAGTATTGAAAAAGAGCAAAGGATGTGGCGCTGATTCTTGCCAGATACTGATGTTCAGAAGAAGGGAGGGGAACACTGCTGTATTTATGAGAGCGCTCTCTCTCTTCTTTGGGCCCTCCTGCCTTAGCAGCCGGTTCGTCTGTCAATGGAAGCAGTTCGGGATTCCAAGACAGCAGCATTTTCAGCCAAGAACGATCCCCCGGTGAATATCCGTCCCTTCTCCATGGAAGATGGCCGCACAAGATGAGGCTATCTCGAGCTCGGGTGCATGCCACGTAAAAAAGACGCTGCCACTCCTCATACTCTTCCTGTTCTTCAAAAAGGCGTGAGAGGGACCAGGCCAGGGGAGCTTGCCCAGAGTTTCTTTCGCCCGGAATACGGCTGAGGGCAACGCCCATTTTGGGGGATGGCATAAGGCTTCCTTTCTCTCCTGCACTGCTGGTTCTTTCGAGACCGAGAACAGCCAGCACCGGGAATTCCAGTCCTTTGGAGCCATGGACGGTCATTACTCTGATGACGTTTTCTTTCTCGTTGGAAACATCGGGTTCCGCGAACTTCTCCTGTCTTTCCATGGCCTCCCTCAGATAAGAGGCGCAGCCGGGAAGGCTTGTGCCAATAGCTTCCTCAAACTCTCGGGCCATATCGATAGCTTTTCGCATGTTGGCTGCCACGCCGCGTCTTTTCCACGCCGGGAAAGCTCTAAGGAAGGAGTCGCTTTTCTCAAGAAAGGATGCCAGAACGGCAGACGGCCCGAGGAAATGGGCCATCAAACGCCAGTCATCTATTTGCCGCGCAAGATGAGGCCATTTTTCCTGAAAAGCCTGGAGGCGGTATCCTTTAGGTGCATCGAGGGCAAGATCCCTGACTTCTTCCAGAGAAAGAGAGGATAAGGGTGAAGAGAGAAAGCTCATAAGGTACAGTTCCTTTCCGGGGTCATCAAGGAAGTTGAGAAGAGCTATGAGATCCTGTATTTCGCTTCTTGAAAAGTAGCTTGTACTTCCTTCAAAGTATATGGGAAGCTGAAATTCCTCAAAAAATATCTTTTCTAGAAGAGGGAACCAGCTTGTACGGGATGGCACAAGTATGGCCATGTCCTTCCACTGCACTGGACGGAGACACTCTTTCTGTTTGTCCCAGACTGTTCGCTTTTCTTCGTAATATTGAGAGAAAAGAAGGGCGAGCCGCCTAATCTGGCGAAGCCGTGCTTCACGTATCTTTTCGCCTTCCTTGCCTCCTTCGAGATAGGTGAGGAAGGGATCTACGGTACATTGCTGACGGAGCTCATGGGTAGAAAGATAGTGAGGGACTTCCAGGGACTCGAAGGGAAGGGGCAATTCCTGCCCTAGACCATCTTTCCAGACTGAAGAAAAAAGATCGTTTACCTCATGAACAAGAATTTCTTTGCTTCTGAAGCTTGTGTCGAGGAGGATATAGTCTCCATGACCGTATTTAGCTTTTTTGATGTATGAACCGAAGAGAGAGAGGTCTGCATGGCGAAATCGATAGATTGATTGTTTCAGGTCCCCTACAATGAAAAGGCGCTGGCTATGGCTTCGTACTGCCTGGATAAGACGGTCCTGGAGAGGGTTGGTGTCCTGAAACTCATCCACAAGGATCTCTTTAAAACGCTCTGCGTATGAAGGACTGTGTTCCAGGGCTTCCATGGCATAGCGAATCATGTCGTCGAAAGAGAGACGGTTCTTTCTTCGTCGGAATTCATCCCATAATTGCCAGAGAATGGCGGAAAAACCAAGAAGACAGCTTCGATATGCCTGTTCCTTTTCATCAAATCCCTGAGTGAAGACAGTTATCCAAGGTTCTTCTTTTATGAGGCGGTTGCGATATTGGGAAACAGGTTCTTTCAGATGAAAGGCTATTTCGTTAGCAAGTTTTCCACTGGCACCCTTTAACCCCTCTATAAGGCTTTGGATAAAGTGCGGCAGATTCTCTTTAGAAGGCTGCTGCTGCCATCGGGTTATGAGATTTCTGACATTGCCGCATAGTTTACCAGTCCCTCCCAGCTCGTTCAGGTTGTAAAAGATGCCCGATTCAGGTTGAAGAAAGCGATGCCATTCATCTTCCCATCGCCTAAAGAGCGTTAATCTGGCTGTGTCAACAGCGTCCTGATCTCTAGAAAAAAGGTCTGAGCCCCACTGCCATAGGTCTTTTGGAGTTTGCCCCTGGCTGGCAAAAAGAGCGAGGGAGCTCTTAGCCAGTTCCACTGTTGCATTTGGTCCGAAAGTATTGACACTATCCATAAAGAGAGGATCTGAGAAAAGCTTGGCGATCCGCTGGGCCCATAGGTGGGAGGAGCTTTTGGCAAACCAGTTTCCATCCCATCGGTCAAGGGCCTCTTCCGCTTCTTTCCAGAAGAGACTTTCTTGGGGAGGAGCAATGGTTCCCGATTCCGGATCCAGCTCCGTTGCCAGGCCGCACTCCTTCAAAACCCTCATAGAAAAAGAGTGGATGGTAGAAATATATCCCTCATCGATACGATCTGCCGCCTTTTGAAAAAAAACCTTTTGGGACGGTAGTTCCATGGCGAGTTGTAAGAGCAGATTTTTTATTCGTTCCGCCATTTCCAGAGCAGCCTTTTCTGTAAAGGTGAGAGTAAGGATTTCGTTTGTGTCGGCCCTTCCTGTGACGAGGATCCATATAAAACGCCAGGCGAGGGTCCAGGTTTTTCCCGTTCCGGCTCCCGCACTCACTGCCACAAGAGGCGCATCAGCAGTAATGGCCTTGAATTGGCCTGGCTGAGTTCTTTCTTTTAGAAGCTGAGTAAAAGCACTATTCATTTTCGTCATTTTCACCTTGGCCCCCAAGTTCGCTTTTTCTGCACATAAGATTAAGAGAACAGTGGCGACAGGTTTCCGAACCATAGGAGGGCGGGAAAACGCCGGTCTTCAGACTTGCAGCCATGCGTTCAAGAGCCCCTTGCGCTTCAAGGAAGAGCGTTTCCAGAGCATTGTTGCTTCGGCCATTTTTCCCCCCGGTTATATTCTGGAGGTCTTTCCCTTCAATGGCTCCTGCCACAGAAGTATCGCCATGACAAAGGTATAAGCCCCCTGATACGCCGGTTACCGGAAGGTGCGTTTTCTTCCCTTTCCCTTCCAGCAGGGCCAGGGCATAGGCCGCCAGCTGTAAGCTTTTGTTCCGTCCGTTACTTTTTCCCAGCTTGTAGTCAAAAATAAGAATTCTTCCGTCATGAAGGTATTCAATGCGGTCGGCCTTTCCAGTGAAAGAAACCCCGTCCACTATTAGAATAGGCAGATCCAATTCCCTGAACTGTTTAAGCCGGAGCCCTGCCAGGCCGTTGTTTTCCATGGATTGCTGAAGATCAGCCAGCCCTGTCACTTGTTGTAAAAGTAACTCCTTATGTCTGGCAAGTTGGGGAACTCTCAGCAATTCAGGGTAACTTTCCTCCAGGGTTTCTTCCCAATACTGTCGGGCCAATAAAGAAAGAGGGCGAGACGTCTGCTCATAGGCTTGCCACACCCTTTCCCAGAGAAGGTGAAGGGTGCTGCCGCATTTTCGTACATCCAGTCCAGGTTCGGCTGGCTCTTCTATTTTAAGCACGTTCAAGTTGACGAAGCGGAAGGGGCAACTTTCATAATCGTCCAGAGCGCTCAAATGTCCTTTCAATGGTTCAGGTGCATCACCTCTGAACGTAGGCAGTTCTCGTAATATCCCTCCATAGGGCGAAGCGTCTTCCCCTATCTCCACATGTTGCACCATGGTTTCTTCGTTTTGAGGAAGGAGATGACTGAGTGACCTCTCCAGAGGAGCCATGTCGTCAGGGAAGGATATCCAGTTCTCAGAAACCCCTTTTCCTAAGAATGGAGAGGGTGGAAGGGGTTTTCCTAGGGCATCTGTTGAAGGAGAGGAGAGAATAAGCAGGTCTTCTCCACAGGCAACGAGACGTCTGAACAGAGCTTCTCTCTGATCTCTTTTTTCTTTTAAAAGGGGGAGGTGCCCTCGTTCCGTACCTGTTAAGTCATGCAGCGCCAATTTATGCCTGTCGGGAAGAAGGGAGGATTCGCTCATTTTCCCCGGCCAGATGGAAGCAGTGATGTTTGGCATGATCCAGAGAGAGTTTTTTTCAAGAACTGGAGGAGTTCCTATAAACAGAGAAAGGGCCCCTTTTATTGCCGGTGGAAGCCATATAGTAGCCATAGATGTCCAGTGATGTAGAAAGGAGACGGCTTCAGAACCGGAGAACCGAACCTGCCCCGCAGGTCCAATACGGTCTTGAAGCTCTCCAAGACTTTCAACCTTATGTTCTGTCTCTCGCAATGCTGCCTGAAGACGGCGGATAGATTCGTCAAACTCTGGGTGGTCCATAGCCCAGAGAGAAAGCTCTTTCCCCCACGAGGGATTTTCTGCAGCCAGGGAATAAAGAGCAGATAGTATTTCCACGGGAGTGCCGCCTTTTTTTATGGTCTTTACAAAAAGGCACATCTTTTTAAAAGAGTCTAACCCTCGTTCAGGAGCTACGTGCTCCAAGAAACCGATCCACCCTTTCTCATTAAGAGTGAAGATATCAGCGGGTGGTGAAGTTGCTATCTCCCTTCCTGCCAGACAGGGTTCGCGAAGGATATCCCAGGTTTCTCCGAGAGGCCATCCATGTTCACCGGCATTCCAGATCCGACGGGCTATATCCCAGAGTGCAGTTTGTCCCACCGTGAGGCCCTCATTTATTGAATAAGGGATGCGATATCGCTGCAGTACCTCTTCTGCGAGAGGTAAAAGAGGAGCGTCAAAAACCATGCCAATATTTTGCCACGGAGTTTCGGCAGGTAGAATCTCCTGGCCTGACAGATAGCCCTTCTTGTTTTTCCAGAGGACCAGTTCCCGAGCCAGAGTCTCCATTTCCATTCGAGGTGAGCCAGCTACTATGCGGAGTGCCTTGAAGGGGCCCGAAGATCGGGTTCCCTCCACTAGAGCTGATGGGAATTGGTCCACTGTAGTGTAAAAGTCATCGATACCGGTGTTGGGAGAATATAAAGTGATAGACACCCCTATTGAAGACATATAAGAAAGAAGGGCCATTTGGCTTGAACTGAAACTGAGAAAGCCGACAAATATGAAGCGGCGGCTCCTTATCCACTGAAGGAGGGATGGCTCTCCTTTCTGAAGAAGCTCAAGGGCTATGAGGGGGACTTGGGCGCTGTCCATAAGATGCCAGGTTTCCAGATATTCAACGTAAAGATGAAACAGCCGGCATAAAATGCCTTCAGGGGCGGCAGTTTTTGTACAATTATTTTTTTGGCAAGCGCCGCAGCCGAGGGATCTCCCCAGAATTTCAGGAGAGATAGCCTCTCGAAGCAATTCGCGGAATTGATCCCCCAGGGTAGAAATAAATCCGGGCTGACGAATTCCGGGAGGCAGCTGCTCTTTCTCAGGGTGTCCATCCAGGAAGCCATGTAAAATATATCGAACGATAAGCCAGTGGTCGGGTGGGTCGATCTGGCGTCGAAAACGCAACCCCTCGCAACTGGCCGCGAGAAGTATTTCAAGGTGGCGGGTCAGGTCTTCCCATCTCCAGATAATAGGAGAACTGTCCCCTGCCGTGCTTTTCGGAAGAAGGAAGTCTTGCAATATTTTTCTGTCTCTACTTGTGGGGACGAAGAACGTACAAAGTTCCCTTTGAGCATCAGTATATAATTCCCTTTCAAGTTCTGAGATTCTCTGATACAGAACAATACGGGGCAAACTTACCATAGATGACCCTCCCAGAATAATTCGCTAAGACCATTCTTATTCTACAGTAAAGAGTTAATGCTGTCTGTTTGAACACCGGTTTCCATGGTGGACGATAGAGTCATAAGATCACTCAATACGCCATAGGCAGTATCATAAAGAGTGGGATTTTGCTGGGTTAATACTATGGGTCCCATGAGATCCGTTTCGATGGTGATTACAGATCCGCTTCCCATTACCAGGTTAAAATGGTGTCTCGAAGGAATCTCTTCTAATTTGACACTTGCTCTCACATCCTTCCCCGCGAGCCAGGCCTTGCAGATGAGTTTTAGCCTTTTTCCTGAATTCAGAGTCTTTTCAACATCCTCAGTGCTCAGACCAGCAATGCCTTTTCTGTCTACGTGGAAGGGGGATATGGATGCTCCCATGAGGGCGTTGGCAAGAATTGAGATCTTTGCTGACGAATCCCATCCTTCCAGATCGTAATTTGGATCAGCTTCCGCTATGCCTATCTTCTGAGCTTCTTTTACGGCATCATCCATGCATTGTCCCTCTTCCATCCTGGAAAGAACAAAATTAGTAGTAGAATTAAGAATCCCTTCAATTCCTTTGACAGTGCACCCTTTCAGGCAGCAACGTGCCATGTTAAAGACTGGAGCTCCATCCATAACTGTAGTTTCGTAAAGGAGTGAAGTTTCCATTTTTTCCGCAAGACCCTTGAGTTCGCTGTAGGCAAAGGCCACAGGTCCCTTGTTGGCCGTTATAGCATGGCGCCCTCTTTCCAGCGCTGATCGAATATGGCTTATTGCCGGTTCCCCCCGGTTTTCGATTGAGAGGTTGGAAAGCTCGATGAGAACGTCATAGTCAAGGGAGCGTGCGGCTTCTAGTGCGGAAATGTCTCTTCTGTCAGGGTTCGACGAGGAAAATGTTTTCATCTCTTCAACTTCGTCGAGGGCTTTTCGGAGGTCCACTCCTCCTTTTTCATTGACCAGGTTGCCTTTCGACCTCCCAATAATGGCGATGGTCTTGAGGTCAAGGGAGGCAAGACCTGGAAAATTATCCCTTTCTCTGGTGAGGATTCTGGCAATTTGCTGGCCCACATGGCCAAATCCTATAAAAAGTGCTCTTAATGGTTTTATTTTTTTGTATGACATTAGAAGTCCCCCCTTATAGAAAACTTAAGCCTATAATAGTAAACAAAGTCTGAGAGATAAAGAAAATTTTTGATTTTTCCCTTAGGTTAGGGTAGTATGCTCTGAAATCAAAAAGATTTCTTATGTTATGTAAAAGAATTCTTTAACGTAAGGTGGAATGAACGTGGTAAAAGCTGTTATTTTTGACTTCGATATGACCCTGGCAGACAGCAGCTATGCCATTACCAATAGCACGAATCGTCTTGCAAGGGAACATGGGTTGCGTAATGTTACGAGAGAAGAAGTCTTGAAGACCATAGGGATGCCCATTCGAGATTCATGGTTACACCTCTGGGGTGAGTTTAAAGAGGAATGGCTTACAGAGTACCGAAGTTTTTTTGTTGAGCAGGAATATGCTGGAATTCGGGTCTTCCCTGGCACGTTCCCTCTTTTAGAATCCCTGCGTGATAAAGGAATCCGCCTCGCAGTGGCATCGAATCGTCAGAATGCCCGTCCGGTAGTAGAGTCTCAGAAGCTGGATGCTTTTTTTGAGCATATTATAGGCATTCAGGATGTGGAACATCCAAAGCCTGCTCCGGACATCTTGAACAAGAGCATGGAACTTCTAGGCGCAGGAGCCGAAGAAGTGTTCTATGTAGGGGATACTGACCTCGACATGATGACATCAGTGGCCGCAGGAGTACGGGGTATAGGTTTGACAACGGGTAATTTCTCAGCTCGTGAACTTGAAATCTCAGGGGCATGGCGCACCTTCGACAAAATAGAGGACATCCTCTCTCTTTTTTAGAGGCTCCTTGAGATGAACAAACTACAAGAAAAAGGCCTTTATGATGGGCTTAAGGCAGGATTCCCTATCGTGATAGGATACTTTCCTATCGGCATGGCCTTTGGGCTTTTAGCCCGTAATGTAGGGGTGCCTTTTGGGGAGAACTGCCTCTTTTCCATCCTCGTGTTTGCTGGAGCGAGCCAGTTTATGGCTCTTGATCTACTGAGGGCAGGCATAGCCACAGGAGACATTGTTTTAGCCACATTTCTTTTGAATCTGCGTCATATGGTGATGAGCGCCTCCCTGGCTGCCCGTCTCAATAATATAAATAAGAAATGGCTGCCCATTATAGCCTTTGGCATTACAGATGAAACATTTTCGGTAGCGTCTTTGCAAGAGGGCAAGCTTACCTCTGCATTTTTGCTGGCGTTAAATGGAATTTCCCACGGAGCGTGGATAGGGGGAACAGCGACAGGCTATGTGGTGGGAACAATTTTGCCCGAAACAGTCCAAATCAGCCTTGGAGTTGGTCTCTATGCCATGTTCACAGCCATACTTACGCCAGAAATCAAAAAGTCAATGGCAGCCCTTACTCTCGCTGCCCTATCTGGTTTCACTTATATTGCCCTTGACGCTTTGAAGTTTTTTCCAGATGGCTGGAAACTTATTACAGCCATCATCATAGGCTCCACTGCAGGGCCTTTCCTTTTAAAAGACTCCTGTGAAGGAGATAAGATATGAAAAGTTCTTTGCCTCTTATTGCCGGGATGCTTTTGGTGACCTATATTCCCAGGCTGTGCCCCTTTTTGGCCCTTTCTGAAAAGAGGGTATCCCCTTTTATGAGAAAAATTCTCTTCGCTATTCCCTACACGGCCCTCGGTGTCCTTATTGTGAGGGGAATAGTAGAATCATCTTCTGAAATGATGATGCCTACGTTAGCGGGCATTGGTACGGCAGCCCTTTTTTCGTGGTTTCGAGGAGGATTGATTCTGTCAGTCCTTGCGGCTATTTTTGCCGCATACGTGACGTTGAGCTTATTTTGACAGTAGTCTTGTCGTTTGTTGAACCAATAGAGGTGTTGTGATGAAAAATAAGGAGAACAGATTAATTACTGAAAAAAGCCCATACCTTCTCCAACATGCCCATAATCCTGTAGATTGGCATCCCTGGGGTAAAGAGGCTTTTGCAAAGGCACTGGAAGAAAATAAGCCTATTTTCCTCAGCATAGGATATTCCACCTGCCATTGGTGTCACGTGATGGAAAAAGAGTGCTTCAGCGATGAAGAAGTGGCTCAGCTTCTGAATGATGCCTGCGTTTCCATAAAGGTCGATAGGGAAGAACGCCCTGATATTGACCATGTCTGTATGGCAGTAAGCCTGATTATGAACGGGAGCGGCGGCTGGCCATTGAACCTTTTTCTCACACCCAATGGGAAACCTTTCTTTGCCGCAAGTTATATCCCTAAAGAAACTTCGGGCCGGATCCCCGGCCTTATGGACATGGTTCCCCGGGTCAAATGGCTCTGGCTGATGCAAAAAGAGGATGTGCTTACGTCTGCGGAAAGCATTATGAATGCCCTTGAAAAAGGGATGGCTAATCAAAAGGGGACATGCCCTGACAGAAACTCAGCAAAGAAGGCTTTTCAGGAATTGAGCCGAAACTTTGATCCTTTGTGGGGTGGTTTTTCGAAAGCTCCAAAGTTTCCAATGCCCCCCGTTCTTCTTTTCTTACTTGAATACGGCAAGATTTTTAAAGAGGAAAAGGCCATCAAAATGGTTGAGAAAACACTTGACTGTATGGCTGTGGGGGGCATACGGGATCATGTGGGAGGCGGATTTGCCCGATATTCTACAGATAGAGAGTGGAAGATTCCCCATTTCGAGAAAATGCTTTACGATCAGGCTCTTCTTCTCAAGGCCTATACAGCGGCCTGGGAAATGACAGGCAGGGATATATACAAGAAAATAGCCTTTGAAATAGCCGCTTATGTTCTGCGAGACCTGCGATCCCCGGAAGGAGTGTTCTTTGCAGCGGAGGATGCCGATAGTGAAGGAGTGGAAGGACGTTTTTATGTGTGGACAGAAGAGGAGATCCGCAGGCTGGTGCCTTCAGAGGACCGTCAGCTTTTTTTACAGGCCTATGACATTCATGGGGAAGGCAATGTCCTGGCTCTCTCGGCTTCACTTGAAGAACTTGCCGCCACATATAATATTGAGCTTCAAAAACTGGATCAAAGCCTACAAAAATCCCGAGCCCTGCTCTTTGAAGCGAGAAACAGGCGAGTACGGCCTCACTGTGACAGAAAGATTCTAACGGACTGGAACGCCTTGATGATTGAGGCCCTGGCCTTTGCTGGGCGGATCTTTGAAGAAAGGCAATTCATAGAAGCTGCCCGAATTGCAGTTGATTTTCTTCTGGAAAAGGCTGTTTATCAAGAAAAAGAAGTTTACCACTCTGTGGCTGGCGGCAAAGGCCATATTCCGGGGTTGCTCAACGATTATGCCTTCTTCATCAGAGCTCTTTTAGAGCTGGAAGAAGCAACAGGGGAGGAGGGCTATGGTGAGAAAGGGATGAGGCTTCTTCGTTCCATGAATGATATTTTTTACGACCCGAAACGGGGCGGATATTTTATGAACTCGGGCTTAGATGAGCTTCTTTTCTTCAGACCGTGGAGTGGGGAAGATGGCGTTATGGTTTCAGGAAATTCCGTTGCCATGATGAATCTGTTGCGCTTCAATAAGAGAACGGGCAATAAAGAATATTATGAAATGGCTCGTGGTATAGGCGAAGCTTTTGCTCAAAGCGTTCAACAGGTTCCTGCGATGTATACTCATCTTCTTGTGGCAACTCTTGCATTAAGTGACGAGTAGTCCCTGTACTGGGGCGTATTCTTGCCTACCGGGATTTTTTCTGCTTCACACGGAAGACATAAAGCCCCCCCAATAGAAGGCAGAGAATAATAGCCAGAATAGTGACATTATGAAGATATTGGGAGACTAGCTCTTTATTATTCCCAACCCAATATCCTACAAAGGCGAGAACAGCAACCCAAAGGCCAGAGCCAATGGCTGTGAAAAGGCAAAAAGGAAAAAGGGGCATACGAGAAAGACCTGCGGGGAGGGATATATACTGTCGTATCCCCGGCAGCAGGCGGCCGATAAGAGTGCTGATGTGGCCATGTTGGGCAAAAAACCCATCAGCCTTATCCAGGGTTGATTCGCTGATAAAGAAATATCGTCCATACTTCTGAAAGAATGGCCGTCCAAATCGGAGAGAAATCCAGTAATTAAAGAGCGCCCCGAGAATGCTTCCCAGAATTCCCATAAAAATTACAAGAAAAAGGTTCATTTCCCCTAGAAAGGCTAAATACCCGGCAGGGGGGATTACGACTTCACTGGGGAAGGGAAAAAAGGAAGACTCAAGGAACATGAGGCAAACTATGCCTAAATATCCGAGTTTGCCAATTGTTATTACAAGCCATGTTACTGCAGCTTCAAGCATGGAATCTATTCTCCTTTATTCAGCTGTGCCTTTTCCGCGCAGAGAGTTGAAAGCCTTTTTATATCCTTTCTGTAAAGAACCAGCGTTATTATAGCGGCTAGTATGTCAGAAATGGGAAAAGCTGTCCATATCCCAAGCAATCCGTAAAAATACGGAAGGAAAAGAACGAGGGGGATAAGGATCAATACTTGCCGAAGCAAGGATAAAAAGAGGGCGGGAACAGTCTTGCCAATGGCCTGGTACAAACCTGAAGCCATGACCTGAAACCCTATAAGGGGAAAGCCGATGGCCATATATCTGGAAGCGCTGATTCCAAGAGGCAGAACCTCCCGATTGTTAGTGAATAGAGGGATCAGTAGCTGGGGAGCAAAAAAGAGAAGAGATCCCGTTAGGGTACAGATGGCTGATGAGATAGCAATAGAAAGCTTCATGGCTGTAGTAACCCTGCAAAAAAGTCTTGCGCCGTAGTTGTACCCTACTATGGGAAGAAGCCCTTGGACAAGGCCGAAAACAGGCATGACAGCAAACTGGGTTATTCGAAGGAGTATCCCCATGGCAGCTATGGCAGCATCGCCACCCCAGAAGACAAGCTGGCGGTTGATGACCACCAGTGAGATACTTGCGGCTCCCTGTCTGAGGAATGCGGACAGGCCTATTGCTGTCACTTCGTATAGAATCTTATAGTTAGGCCGCATGTTTTTGAACAGGAAGGGAACTTCGCTTTTCCCTCTAATGTAATACCAGCCTAGCCATAGGGCAGAAGATGTCTGAGCGATGACAGTAGCAATAGCGGCTCCTTGAATGCCCATTCCAAACCCGAAGATGAATATGGGATCAAGAACAATGTTAACCCCTGCGGAAATGAGCATGGTTATCATGGCGAAGGAAGCTTTACCTTCAGCGCGAACAGCATTGTTGCAGGCTATGGAAAAGGCAAAAAAGACAGATCCCAGAAACAATATTTTCATATAAGCGGCTGCAAAGGGCAGAATAGCATCTGTAGCTCCGAAAATCCGAAGGACCGGTTCCAGAAAATAAAGTCCAAGAGTTGCCACTATAGCACTAAAAACTAGTGTTGCGCCCATAAGATTCCCTAAAGTTTTTTCTGCTTTGTCCCTATTTTTTTCACCGAGACTTCGTGAGATAATAGAGGCACTGCCAACTCCAATAACTTGAGCTGTTGCCATAATGATCATTTGAATGGGAAAAGCGATGGATATTCCGGCAACGGCCAGCATCCCAACGCCCCGCCCAACGAAGATCGCATCCACGACATTATAAAGAGCCTGGGCGATCATTCCTGCCATGGCGGGGAAAGATAGCTTCGGAATCAGTCGAATAACAGATTCTTTCTCAAGAAAAGATGATTCGTAAGCCATCTAGGTCCTCCTATTTCAAAAGATTTTTTTAAGTATAGCAGACCAGTAATTCAGCGCTTGTGGAGACAAGGCTAGTGCGTTATATTATACAAATTGTTTCTCGGGAAGGGGGTATGTGAACGATGAAGAACCTTCCATACTGGAACGTTAATCTTGATTTGGATATCGCGTCGTGGCTGCCAATGGGGATGGATTATCGGCCCGTATCGGTGAACCATCTTTATAGCGGTGAACTTGTTGCTCTGGCATCTCTTTCCTTGTCCCTTGGAAGTGAACTTTTTTGCCTCTCCAGCCCACGCATTGGCTTTGCCGGGCCATTCCTTCGGGATTGTATGATCATTCCAGGGCGGGGAAAAGGATTGTCTTTAGGATTTACGGCAGTGTTCGGTTATTCTCAATCCATGGAGGATCTTGTAGCCCGTCAAACAGAAGGAGATTTTGCCATTCGGGCAGGGGTGTCTCTTTGCAATTTCAGGAACAGGTCCATGCTTTTAGGCAGCTTTAAAGCGATTGTTCTTGCCAGTTCCACTCCTTTTTTCGATGACGAGGAGTTTTTGGCAAAATTGATTGCGGCCATGATGAAAGAAAAAGGCAATCTGAGTTTCAGCTATTTTGCCGAACAGTTTGGGTATTTGCGCTTCGCTATTCCCTACGAAACCGATGATCCATTGGATCTTGAGATCAGCCGCCTTCTCTATGAAATGGAATTCGACGAAACCAGAGAGGCTGTAGGTCCTTCTCCTGAAGAACCTTTCCCTACCCCCTTGGGGGTAATAGTGAAATTAGCGAAATAATATTTGGGGAATCAAAAAGGGACTGCTGAACATTCCTGCAGCCCCTTTTTGATCTGTAGAAACCTATTTCTTGGGTTCGGATTCCTCTATTCCGAAACCAACAGCCTTAAGCCACTCTGTAGGGTATCCTACAGAATCCTGCTTCCCGTCGGGGTAGGTAATATATCCGTCAGAATATTTGCCGACGAGCTTCCAGCTCAATTTCCACCAGCCGTCAACCACCTTGTTGATGCTGTCGTTCGTGTATTTCGTGAGGTAGGCCTTGGCCTTTTCAGGACTCTCTTTGTAGAGGGCTGCAGCTTCTTCATCTACAACTGTCTGGTACATGAAGAACTCGTCTTCGTAAGCCTTCTGGGCTTCTTTAATATCCTTGATCATATAGCTGAACTTGAGATCAGCCCAATTGGAAACAAAGTTGAATGCCCACCATGCGGAGTTCCTATCGAATTCTGCCCGTTTCCCCTCAGTAATGCTCTTTGGTAGGGATGTTACGCCAGCGTAAATAGGCATGTACACTGTGGAATGAGGAGCGTCTTCTCCGAACCACAATATGCCGCCAATAGCATCGGGCAGCCAGTCCCGTGCTTGAGCTACGAAGCTGTAGGAGCAGCGGAACATAGATATAGCCCGGGTCCAGTCAACGTTCTGTTTGTCTTCTGGTCGTACACTACTAGGAGTTGGGTAGCGGTTGGGGTTTCCGAAGGGGCCGGCTGCCATTCCCTGGGTGAGATCAAAGCGAGTCCCCTCGAGGTAATCCCGCTTCACAGCCATAAGGTCCCTTACAGAAATCTTCTTGTCAGGTTTTATCATTAGAGGATACATTTCAGCCGCATCTTCTTCGATCTTGAGGGAGGGGGCAAGAAGGCTGATGACTCTCCACTCGCGGCGCTGCTGGTAATAAGGAGTCCCATAGGGGACAGGATTGTATATTTTGTGGAAAACAAATTTTTCGCCCTCTTTCCACCAGCCCATTTCTTTCGCGAAATCTTTTACACTGGAAGAATATATGAAGTTTTCTTTATCATCCCAGTGGATTTCGCCAATTCGGGAACGGTTTGCTGTTACGGTGAAACAATCATCGGGCACGCGCTGGGCAACCCATATGGCGCCGGGCTTGCCGCTTTCAGGGGTCCAAAGGGGACCGGGGCCGCAAATATCGAACATCCAGGCTTCATTTTTGTCGATAACGGTCAAAGTCTCGCCGCCATCGCCATAGCCGTACTTTTCAGCAAGATCGCCCATAACCTGGATCGCTTCCCGGGCTGTTTTGGCGCGCTGAAGTGCGAAGACCTCAAGCTGCTCGATCATCATCCAGCCAGCGTCACAGAAGTTCTCATCCCGTCCGCTCCAGGTATCTTCGCCTATGATGAGCTGATGTTCATTCATGAAGGGATACCCTACGTGGAAATAGGTGTACGTTTCTTCGAGCTGAGGAATTTCTCCAACCTCGACCAGGGGTTTGTCTGGTCGGGTTCCATGGCATATTTCTTTATAGACAGGAGTCATTTCTCCTGCTTTATGAGTTTCGCCGGGGATGACCCTGACACGGTTATCATACCAGCCGTCGCACGTATGAGTTACCATGACAGATCCGTCAACAGATGCTTTTTTCCCCACCATAATGGTGGTGCATGCAGACGCCAGTGTACTGGTGAGGAAAATAGCAAGGACCACAGTTGTTACTATCCTGAGCATCCTGGAATTCATACTCTTTCCCTCCTTGTTTAGTAGTGGTGCCATTCCGAAAACCAATTATCTTTTCACTAATCGTAGAAGACCTTCTCAGGCGGAGCTTGCTTTGGATCATGGAAATATGTCCCCAATGTGTTCTCTATAACCTCCGTATATCCCGGCACCCCTGAGATAATGACAGCGCGGTCAGGAGCTTCCAGTGAATAGAATTCAAGCATCTTCTGGAAGGTCGAGGAATGACGCCCCACCCGCACATCGATGGGCCAGCCCCGCTCGTCGATGGGAGCATAGAGCAACTTGTGCTCTCCGGCCTTCATCACAAACTCGTCCCGGCCAGTCATGAGCAGATATTCATCTGTAATGCCCCGGATACGGTCTATCATGGGTTCCGCCACCTCAACCAGCAGAGACATGGCGTTCGTATGGTCACCGATCTCCCGGTGGGAAAGGCCGTGAAGGGCCTGAGGCGAGAACTCCATGCTCAGGGGCACTTCGAAGAGTTCCGCCGTGAGCACCATGGAGGTCATGGCCGCAACAGATTGCCCCTTCTCATGGGTTACGATGGTGTTTTCCACTGGATACTCGAGCTCCGCTTCATGAAGGTCTACGGCCATATCCACCTTCTCCCGGCGTATAAGCTGTGTCATTGCCCATGTCGTGCGCTCGGTGATAGCTCCATTGGGCCGTCCAGGCCACGTCCGGTTCAAATTCCGTATATCCATATAGGCCAGCATCTGGCGGCTTGGGTAGTGGAGGTAGACCTCAGGGTCAGGCCACGAGTCCAGGGGGTTGGTACACCGGTCTCCCATACGGAAACGCTTTATTCCCCATGGGGTCTTTACATGGTAAAAGTCAGGATAGGCTTCGCCCATACGAGTGCAGGTGGAAGCGCTCCGGTTCGACCGTATGATCACGAAGAGCCGTCCCTGTTCGACCTTCACGTTTTCGGCAACAAGGGAAGCAGTGAGGTTTGCAGCAGGCTCTTCGGGATGGCTTCCTCCAATAAGCAGGGCCGTCCCTCCAGGCACGCCGCTGTCGAAAACGTACACGTTGCTGTCGTTGACTGTTCCCTTGAGGCTTGGTTCGTAATCAGAGAGCTTCTTCACTTCAGTTAAAGACGGCGATGGAACCACCGGCTCCATAAAGTGCCTGTGCTCGTAAAAATCTCGTCCGGCAATGGCCGCAAAGGCCAGGGCTATGACTAAAGAAATGATCTTGATGATTTTCAGATTGTTTTTCATTCTCCCCACCTCACTTCTACTTCAACCGAAGGAGCCTCAGCACGAAGGGCATGAGGATAATGCAGTAGAGCACCGCGTCCTGGGCTTTTTCTGTCTTGATGAGGTTGTACACTATTGCCCCCCCGAAGAAGAGGGTTATGGCGTAATACAGGTACATAACGATGGTATTTGTAAGTATCATGGTCATCTAGCCTCCAAGAAATGACAATCTGGTGCTAAATATGAGAAAGAGGGTCCCCAGCATGGCGATGAAGGCCATGGGCACCAGGCAGGCCTTCACAAAATCCTGAAAGTACCGCCCCGTATATCCCAGCTCCATTACTGTGGCCCGTCCCACAACGGCGGTGGGAGGCAGACAGTCGCCCAGAGGCCATATGACGGCCATGGCCGACAGGGCTATGATGGGATCTAAACCCCGCATGTTGAAAAGCATGATGAGGGGCACGCCGATAAGGGGGGCCACCGCATACTGCACCAGCCCTTCCGAAAGGGGCAGGATAATGAAGAGGGTGGCGAAGAGCACGCCCAGGGGAAGGGTGACCACCGCCAGGGAGATGAGCCCCCGGGCTCCGCTCAGGGCCATGATCTGGATCAGGATGCCCACCACCACCATGATCCCCACGAGGGTGGTCAGGTTATGGACGGTTGCGCAGGCGACTGACCAGACATGAAGGCGTTTGGGGCTCAGCAGCACGACGGCAAAGGACGCGATCATGAAAAGCAGGGGCAGTCCCAATACGGGCATGGAGAAAGGCCAGATCCGTCCCGCCAGAACAAGGGCCAGCAGCAGGGCGAAGGGGAAGGTCACCCTGAACCAGCTCTGCCCCTCCTGAACTTCAGGCAGGTTCGCCAGAGCCTTGTCGAGGTCCACCTGTCCCTCTCCCCGTCCCGCGAGCCAGAACATTGAGAAAAGGGCTCCCGCCACTGAAAGGATAAAGAGGGGTTTCCCAAACCCCACATAGGGCATGTTGGCGCCTGCGGCGGCCATCATGGCCCAGAGGTTGATGGGAGGCGCCGCGGCGCTCATGGCCGCTCCTAAAAAAATGATGGCGGCCCGTTTCGTCTCATCCACGCCCATAGCTGAAAGCACTGCTCCCACAAGGGCGCCTACGGTAAGAACCGTTGTCGCTCCCGACCCGGTAAGGGCTCCGGGAAGAAGGAGAACGAAAGTAAGGAGCAGAAGGCAGATTGTTCGTCTTTTGTGGAAGGTAGAAACGATCTTCCGTACAATGAAGGCCACCCCGCCGCTTTCACGAAGAAGGGCCATGAAGAAGGTGGCGGTGAGGAAGATGAGGCAGACGTCAAAGTAGGTGAAGGCCCCTTCCACAATATGCCGGATGGGAAGAATGGATACGGGATTGTGAGGGCTTCCTGTGACGCGGAGCATTACAGAGTGGGCAGCCGCTCCCGCAAGAGCGGCAACGAACATGGAAAGCTCCGTGCTCAGCTTCATGGCCTTCGGGAGAAAGAAGGCCACGGCAATTATAAGTAAAATAATTCCAGAGTGTGCAAACATGTGGTCATTTCCTTTCTTGATCTCTCGTTGTAGAGGAAACTAGCCCCCGATTCCATCGGGGGCTATGATGCTACTTATTCAATTCCTTCAGGCTTGATCCAATGGAAAGAGCGTCCTTTGCTTCAATAAGAGGCTTGTCATTGTCCTGCGCGAGTTTCGTGAAAAAACCATCTGGATTGCTGCCGGCTACGATGAGCATGGCATCGCCAAGGGGCATTATTTCATCTATGGAAGCCTGGTCAGCGCTGTCTGTCCGCCGGGCCATTCCTTCCACGTGGGCTGT
>LSQX01134647.1_pt1 | contig 39114 bp, 34 predicted proteins | sample 654561 | NCBI WGS metagenome assembly LSQX01 (sample SAMN04489861, study PRJNA283612) | anaerobic digester metagenome | isolation source: 4 biogas reactors fed with cattle manure at either 37C or 55C with and... | place: Denmark: Kongens Lyngby | collected 2014 | reverse complement strand
ATTTATAGTGAGTAAAGCGAGGTTACGGCAATGACAATTACTAGATGTGCTTGGGCGAACAAATCTGAACTTGAGAAGACTTACCACGATTCAAAGTGGGGCAAGCCTTTACACGACGAACAAGAGCTCTTCAAGATGCTCTGTCTGGAAGGCATGCAGGCCGGTTTGAGCTGGTCTTTGATTCTCACTAAACACGACAATCTGTGTGAGGCCTTTGCCGACTTTGACCCTCATGTTCTAGTGACTTACGATGAGCAAAAAATTGAAGAGCTGCTCCAAAACGAAGGTATTATCAGGAATCGTTTGAAGATTAATTCTGTGGTTCACAATGCTCGGCAATATTTCGTGCTTTGCGAGAAATACGGCTCCTTAGATGACTTTCTCTGGTCTTTCGTGGACCACGAGCCAATAATCAATAATTGGGAAAGTGAGAGTGAAATCCCGGCTAGCACTCCCCTATCTGAAGCTATCAGCAAACAACTGAAGAAAGAGGGCTTCAAATTTATTGGACCGGTTATTGTCTATTCATTACTACAGGCCGTCGGCATAGTGAATGATCACGTAGTCGACTGTAGCTTTCGTTTTAACTAATAAAAAAGCCCTCTCGCCGTTTAGCGAAAGGGCTTGACTCTTATTTGATCAAAGAATTAGAACTCTCTTGTATTGCGATCAGACTTGATATTGTCGTTCGGGCGTGGACGGTTCTGTCGGAAGCCCCCGCCACTGTCCTTTCCAGAGCCACGATCATTTCTGTTTCGTGAACCTCTATTGCGATCCCCGCGATCTCTGCGATCATCTCTACCACGAGAGCGGTCATCACGGCGTCGGCCTCCGCCTCCGCCTCCACGTTGCTGTTCAGTGTAACCTTCAGGTTTTTCGCTGGGGTTACGCATAGACAGGTTCAGCCTGCCCTGATCATCAACTTCTAGAACTGTGACTTCCACCTTATCGCCAGCTTCAACGACGTCTTCAACCTTTTCGGTGTGGCCCCAAGCCATCTTGGAGATGTGCACTAGGCCTTCTTTGCCCGGAACGATTTCCACGAAGGCGCCGAAGTTCATCAGACGTGTGACTGTGCCGGTGAATGTAGTACCAGGTTCGGGATCATAAGCGATAGTTTTAACGATTTTCATTGCTTCAGCAGCTGATTCTTGATCAGTGGCTGCAATGTAAACGTGACCTACTGGGCCGTCCTCTTCGACGTCGATCTCTGTTCCCGTTTCTTCAGTTATGCGACGAATCGTCTTACCGCCGGAGCCGATAATTTCTCTGATTTTATCACTGGGGATATCGATCTGATCAATTTTCGGTGCCAGAGCGGCCAAATGGTCACGCGCTTCTGAAATAACAGGATTCATTGCGGTCTCGAGAATATGCAGACGGCCTTTTCTTGTTACCTCAAGTGCATCACGGATAATATCCATGGTCAGACCATCAATTTTCATATCTACTTGAATTGCAGTGATACCGTCTTCAGTACCTGCTACTTTAAAGTCCATGTCGCCGAAGAAATCTTCCACACCTTGAATGTCGACAAAGGTGATGTAATCATTATCGTCTTCGGGATTGCTCATTAAACCACAGGTGATGCCTGCGACGGCCTTCTTAATCGGAACGCCTGCTGCCATCAATGCCAGACTGCTGCTACTCACAGCTGCTTGTGAGGTGGAACCGTTTGACATGGTTACCTCGGATACACAGCGGATGGAATAAGGAAAATCCTCTGCATCCGGCAAGACCGGCTCTAAAGCTATTTCAGCCAAGTGACCGTGACCGATTTCACGACGGCCGGGTGAACGACCACCACGAGCTTCTCCCACACTGTAGGCGGGGAAATTGTATTGGTGCATGTAACGCTTGCGCTCCACCGGATTAACTCCGTCAAAGCGTTGGCAGTCGGAAAGAGTTCCTAGAGTAACGATCGAAAGCACCTGGGTCTGTCCACGAGCAAAGAGTGATGAGCCGTGAACGCGCGGGATCAAATCGATTTTTGCCGTTAGCTGACGGATTTCGTCAAGGCTACGATTGTCTACACGCTGTTGATTGCGAATGAGATGGTGACGTACCGCCGCTTTTTCAACCTCTTCCGTAATTTCGCTGGTAAAATCGACGAGCTCAGGATCTTTTTCTTCCAAATAAGCGCTGATAGATTCAGAAATAGCTGTTACTGCAGCTTCACGCTGAGTCTTGTCAGGATTCAGAACCGCTTCGCTCATCTCGTCAAAGAACTTGTCCTTGATTTCAGACTTAAGTTCTTCAGAAGGACCGGCAGCTTCGAATTCAAATTTTTCTTGGCCGATTTCGTCTCTCATCTGCTGAAGCAAACGGCAAACTTTCTTAATCTCTTCATGACCGGCTTCAATAGCTTCAAGCATCAGCTCTTCAGAAACCTCATTAGCACCCGCTTCGATCATCATGATCTTCTCGCTGGTTCCTGCTACATAAAGATCCAATTCTGAGTCGATATAATCTTCATAGTCCGGATTGACAATGATCTCACCATCGATCAGGCCTACTTGGGCTGCAGCGACAGGTCCATTCCAAGGAATATCAGAAATTGCCAAGGCGGCAGAGCTACCGATTAAAGCTGCTACTTTCGGTGAAAAGTCATAATCTACTGCCAAGAGCAAATTGCTAACTACGACGTCTCTTCTCAGCCCTTCCGGAAAGAGAGGACGAATTGTGCGGTCGATAGCGCGGCCATTTAAGATAGCATTTTCGGTCGGGCGACCTTCACGCTTGAAAAACCCACCAGGGATTCTGCCGACACTGTACATTTTTTCTTCATAGTCAACTGTCAAGGGGAAAAAACTCATTCCCGGACGTTCACTTGCTGAAGCTGTTGCTGTCGACAGGATAGTGGTTTCTCCAAATTTTAATAATACTGATCCGCTTGCAAACTGAGCCAGTTCGCCGGTTTCTAAGACTAGCGGTTTTCCATTAAGTTCTATTTCGTATGTTCTTGTTGTCATCGTTTCTTTAACCTCCTGTTAAATGCGAAACGCATAGAATGATAAATACACCAAAGCAACGGCAAGTTCACTGCCGTGTAAACATTAAAATAAGTGTATTTTCAAGTGGGAATCAACTAACAGACGGTAGAGTGTAGAGTCCGCCACTCTTTTATCTCAAAAGAGAAACGCAATCTACGTTCCACAGTCTGCCACTTTTTGCATCACATAATGCAAAGGCGGCAATCTAGTGATTGCCGCTGCTGATTCGTCGTTTACCTTCTCAAGTTCAATCTGCTGATTAAGCTACGATAGCGCTCAACATCTTTTTTCATCAGATAGTCAAGCAGTGCACGTCTCTGACCAACCATTTTCAGCAAACCATGCCTGGAATGGTGATCCTTCTTGTGAACCTTCAAGTGCTCTGTCAACTCGTTGATACGTGTTGTCAGCAGTGCTACCTGTACTTCAGGTGAACCTGTGTCACCGAATCCGGTGGCATACTCTTCAATAATTCTTTGTTTAGTTTCTTTGTCCATTATTCCTCCTAGAATCCAAGTTCAGCGTAACGGTCGGACTGTCCTGAAACGATGAACCGGTCATAACGGTGAAATAGTATCACAAAGCTGATTATTTAGCAAAAGCGCATTTTCAGGGTAACTTATTCCGCTAAAACAAGCTCGCGGAAGAGGTCTCCCCGTTCTTCAAAATGTCTAAATTTATCGTAACTGGTCCCTGCGGGAGAAAGTACGACTGCATCTCCCGGTTGAGACATTTCTCGAGCGACAGCAACAGCTTCTTCATAAGATTCGCAATGTCGGATGTCAAGCTGTGCCTGCGCGGCAGAATCAGCTGCAGCCAGAACAGCTGCTTCAATCAAAGGAGAGTTATCGCCGACTAAGACTATACGTCTTGTGCTTTCCAAGATTACCTTCCCCAGCTTGCTATAGTCAGAATTCTTATCCTTACCGCCCGCAATCAGGATCAGCTCCCTTCCCTGCTCGCGCAGAGCTTCCAGAGTTTTAATCGAACGGTCAGGACTGGTGTCGATCGAACTGTTAAACCAATCTGCTCCATCCAGCTGCCGAATCCATTCTAGGCGATGAGGTACGCCACGAAAGTTTGTCGCAACTTGACGCATAGCAGCGAAATCTGCTTGGTCGAGTGTAGCCAGTACCGCAGCTTGAATATTATCTAGATTGAAACGGCCGGGTAAGAGCACTTTATCGCGATCAACAAGTACCACGTCCTCCCCTGCTCCATCTGTTTTTATCTTAAGTGACTGTTGATCTAACCACGAGTGAGCAGCTTCGTGCTTTTCACAATTAAAAAACCGAACTTCCGACCGCGCTTCTTCCGCCCAGATCCGCGACACTTCATCTGCCGCATTTAGGACTAGAACGTCGTGCTCATTTTGCAAACGAAAAATGTTTTTCTTAGCTGAGCAATATTCAGCGAAATCCAGATGATAATCCAGATGGTTGGGAGAAACGTTACTTACAACTGCCGTATGAATCTTGGCCTGCATATCCATTAACTGGAAGCTGGACAGCTCGACTACGACCTGGTCCTCACTCTTAATCTCCTCAATCCGATCAAGCAATGGCGTGCCGATATTTCCTCCTGTGTAGACCTTGTGCCCCGCCTGCTTCAGGATGAGGCTGATCAAGGTAGTGGTAGTTGTCTTGCCATCGCTGCCTGTGACAGCCGTAACAGGCGCAGGACATAGTTGCAGGAAAAGCTCAATTTCCGAAGTGATTATAGCTCCCCGCTCGCGTTCAGCTACTAAAGGCGGCAGATCGGGGCGCATGAAAGGCGTGCGAAAGATGAGATCAAAACCCTCTAATTTATCCAAATAAGAAGGACCGAGCGACCACTTCAGCTCAAGCCCGTCAGCTTCAAAATTACTTATGGTCTTGCGCATAACGCTATCATCGCTTGTTAAGCGGTCGAAAACATGAATTTCTCCAGTCAACGGATAGAGCCAGCTAATTAGAGGCCGATTGCTAATGCCGGCTCCTAGAACGGCTACTTTTTTGTCTTTTACATAGTCCCGGAACTCTGCAAGTGTTCGATTTTGCATCTGTGTCCTGCTTTCAAATAATAATTGTTTTTATGCTTGCAATATTAGCACCTTTCGGCTATCATAAACAACGTTCACGCGGAAGTGGCGGAATTGGCAGACGCGCTAGTTTCAGGTACTAGTGATCAGTAGATCATGCAGGTTCAAGTCCTGTTTTCCGCACCACAAGCCCGCAATGGTACTCATTGCGGGCTTTTTACTAGTTAGGATTTCTCCGCCCATGACTGATTCTTCAGAAAAATTCAGCATAAACATTGCCGTTCGAGACTTAGCCGAGTTAAGTCGCAGAGAAGGCGGTCTGGCTTCGCCGTTTTATGGTGGAGTTACGGGTGTGGAAGGCATTGCCCTGCATAAAGAGTATGCTCGGCGAGCACCTGAATTTTTCCCCGGGGCTGAGATATACCTTGAATATAGTTTAGCCGGTACTTACTCCCATCCTGACCTTCCCTATGAGCTAAAGATTCAGGGTCGTTGCGACTCGATCGCTTTTGAAGACGGCAGTCTTACATTAATTGAGGTGAAGAGCTTTCGAGGGTCAGCGCGTTTTTTGCCTAAAGATGGTGATACCGTTCACTGGGCTCAGGCTAAGATTTACGCTTACTTGTTGAGTCAATCAGATTTCTTCTTAGAGCAAAAAAGTGTATCCGAAACGATCACTGTCGCTTTACATTATCTATCCTTGGATAATGGTGAGTTGGTCGCTCATGAGAAGACTTACACACGAGACGAACTAGAAGAATATTTTTCTTCAATCTGCAAATATTATCTGACTTCACAGACGGCTTTAATCACACATCGTAAAAGGCGCAATATCCTGAACTGTGAAGCAAGTTTTCCCTTCCCCGATCTACGCCTTGGTCAGCACGATATGATGCGCGAAGTAACAGCCGCCATCAGAGATAAGCAAGTTCTCTTTGTCAACGCTCCTACCGGCAGTGGTAAAACCATAGCTGTGCTCTACCCCGCCTTGAAGGCGCAGGCTCATGGTTTAAATGACAGCATCTATTATCTGACGCCATCGCGCTCGCAGCGAACCGTGGCTGAAGAAGCACTCTCCTTGCTGCGAGAGCATGGGTTTTTGATCCGCGCCATCACAATACGCGCTAAGAGATCGATGTGTGCGCAACCTAAGTTATTCTGCGACAAAAACAAATGCCCTTTCGCTACTACATATTATGCGCGACTACATGAAGCCTTGGGAGAGTTCTCACATAAAGAGGATTTGCTACCGGATGACATCTTTGCTCTCGGACAGAAATATCAGCTTTGCCCCTATGAGCTGTCGATAGATTTGATGAAAAGCTGTGATCTAGTTGTTTGCGACTACAACTACATTTTTGACCCTCGCATTCGCTGGCAGGAACGGCTCGATGATCCCAAGCATAAGTACACTCTGCTGGTTGATGAAGCTCATAACTTGGCGGAACGTAGTCGCTCCATGTTTTCTGCGATTATCGATTCCAAGCAGATCGAAGACTTGAAAGCCATACTGCCACAGGCAACAGCTGAGGCCGACGATCCTTCTTTAGTCAGCGTTCTCGCCTCCTTAACGGAGTTGGAAGAACTGCTCAACTCGTACAGGAATGTTCTAGCTGAGGATGTTAGCGAAACTAACAGAGAGGACTTTGTTAAGCGTCATCAAGAGCTAGGTCTCTTTTTCACGCAGAACTTTTTCGCAACGCATGTGATTCCGCCTAGGCTCGAGTCTTGCGTGGCACGGCTCAATTTCAAATTAATGCAGTTCTTTGAGTTCTTCCGTGACTTCCCTCAGCGAGAGGCAGCTAACATAATTCGTTTCGAGCTCTTGTTTTTTCAACGGATTGCTGAAGAGTACTATGACCAAGCATATATTACGGCGGTGCGGCGTATGCCCGAGGGCAAGATGGCACTTTCACTTCTTTCGCTAGATGCTTCGGAACATCTAACGAATACCTATTACGGTAAATCCTCTGTGGTGTTTTTCTCGGCGACGTTAGAGCCTTATTCCTACTTTGTCAGTCTCCTCAATGCCCGCCACAAGACAGACAAGCCTGAAGTCTTAAAGCTGAACAGCCCCTTCGATCGGAAGAGACGCTTAGTCATTGCCTATGACGAATACTCTGTCCGCTATCGCGACAGGGCGCTTAGCTTGGCAGGAATCGCGGAGCTAATTCTGGAATTAGTGTCAGCGCGTCCGGGCAACTTCCTTCTCTTCTGCCCTTCATTTGCTTACCTGCGCCAGTTGCAGAACTATTTGAAAGAGGCTGAGAGATCCTCGCTCTTGGACATTATCGTACAGCCTCAGCGGATGAATGATCAGCAAAAAACTGAATACCTGAGACGCTTTACAACAGCCCCGAAGGAGCGCTCCTTACTAGGCTTGACAGTTTTGGGTTCACTTTTTACAGAGGGGGTTGACCTGAAAGGCGAAGCACTTACCGGAGTTATCGTAATCGGTACCGGCTTACCTGCCTTAACACCGGAGCGAGAGATCTTGCGCCAATATCATGAGGCAAAGAGCGGGCTCGGATATCAGTACGCCTATACTTGGCCCGGCTTTAACCGAGTCACTCAGGCGGCTGGACGTTTGATCCGCACACCTGAGGACTACGGTGTTGTTTTATTAGTGGATGATCGCTACTCCGGACCGGAATACCAACAGCTCTATCCCAAGGAATGGGATGTGTTTTATGCTGATGATAAAGAGTCCTGCTTGGAAAGAGCTCAAACCTTCTGGGCTGATATTGACTCGACGTCGATATAACCGGTTTCTTCTAACTGCTTAGTCATCTTTAAACCGGTTTCAGTTGTTGCCAGACCGCCAAGAGCGGTTTCACGCAGAGCGGGTGGCAACATGCGTCCGATCTTACCCATGGTATCAATAACTTCATCAACCGGTATACGACTCTTAACTCCGGCCAAAGACATTTCTGCTGAAGACAGAGCAATGACCACACCGGCGGTATTTCTCTTTATACAAGGAACTTCTACCAGACCCGCAACCGGATCGCAGGCGAGGCCCAGTAAATTTTTAAGTGCAATAGCGAGGGCGTGTCCCGATTGATTCGGAGTGCCGCCGCAGATTTCAACGGTGGCAGCAGCTGATATGGCCGCTGCAGAACCTACTTCAGCCTGACAGCCCCCTTCTGCTCCCGAAATTGAAGCCTGGTTCCCGATGACAATACCGCAACCGGCAGCAGTTATCAGGAAGTTGATCTGATCGCGCCGCGACATATTGAGATGGTTGCGAATCGCAAAGAGAACTCCCGGCAGAGTGCCGGAGGATCCGGCTGTCGGGGTCGCACAGATGACGCCCATCGCCGCATTTACTTCGTTGACAGCAGTAGCATAAACCATGGCACGAGTATAAATTGATCCGCTTAAGGCGTTCCCACTTTGCAGATATTCTGCGAGTAGTTTGGCATCGCCGCCGGTCATGCCAGAACGAGACTTAACTCCTTCAATACCCTGAAGGGCGGCACGTTCCATTACCGATAGATTTTGCTCCATATGTTGGAGTACTTCCTCTTCAGTCTCACCCGATTCTTCAGCCTCGGTCTTAAGGAAATATTCGTGTAAAGCCATTCCCTCCCGCTCACATAAATCAATTATTTCTTGTAATCTGTGGATCATAGCTATACTCCTCCTTATTATCAGAATCGCTAATTAAATCAGGTTCTACGTTTAAAGCACCCAGAGCTATTACTTGGTAGATCTGGTTAATCTTGGCAATCTTCTCCATTGCTTCTGCAGGAATCTCGCCATCTGTAGCAAGCATCATCAAGGCTAGTTCTCCTTTGGCCTTACGTGATACCTCCATTTGACTGATATTAATATTAGTGGCAGCCAATACACCTGTTACTTGAGTAATAATTCCTGGCATATCTTTGTAAAACACTAGGATTGCGGGATTCTCACCCGAAAGATGTATATCAAAGTTATCTATTCTTGTAATATCAATGGTGCCTCCACCTAAGGAGACTCCGCGCAAAGAAAGTGTGCGACCGGCTGACTTCAGATAAAGATCAACTGTGTTGGCGTGTTCAGTCGGTTCATCGTTAGTCTCGATGCTCACTTTCAAATTCGCCTCAGCAGCTAGATCGTAAGCTTGGCGGATCTTCTCACTACTGGTGGGAAGGCCGAGCAAGCCTGAAATCAGAGCTAAATCAGTACCGTGGCCTTGATACGTATGTGCAAATGAACCGAAAAGAACAATGCGTACCTCTTCCGGTGTCACACCAAAAATAGAGCGTGCAACCAATCCTATTCGTACAGCTCCTGCAGTGTGGGAGCTTGATGGCCCGACCATTACGGGGCCAATGATATCAAACAAACTTTTATAAACAGACATTAGATACCTCCTTCACAGCAATCATATCAGTCAAAAGGTTTATCTGCCTTTTTCATCCTATTATAGCAAGCTTCTATTAATTCAATCACAGTCTCTTCTCAGTTCTGACAAGTCTATATCGAAGGGATGCTCCAAAAGATCTAGTTTCGTGTATTCTTTTTCCATTTTTTCATGAAGATAAAGATCCAGAAACTGGCTGGCATTTTCTTCCACCTCATCGACAACACTGAAGCGAAATAGACGACTAAAAGGAGCCGTTAAAGTATGTTTTAAAAGCGCCAGAGTACCTGCACTAAGCTTTAGGCTGTCTTCCGAAGTGCTTTCGCAGCTGCGGCGACCACAGATAATGCCGGAGGTCCGAAAGCTAAAATCTGCCTCATCGCTAACAGGTCTTTGGCAGACACTGCAGCTGTCTATGTGAGGAGCGTAACCCGCCTCTGCTAAAAGGCGCAAAGTCGATAAGCGGCTAATCAGAACCGGGCGTTCTGATTGTGATATTTCGTAAATTGTGTAAGCCCAAAGATTAAAATATCTGCTATCAGGTGGACTGTTACGAGTCAAATCTCTAAAGACTTCGGCTGCATGAGAGGCTGCAGCTAGGTGTTCCAGGCTTTCGCTGATACCTAAAAAGGCTTCAATTACCTCTCCGTCGTCGACATAGAAACGTTCTTTATGGTAGTAAAATTCATAATTACAGAGGGAGAATAAGTTCGCTAGCGGGCGCAATTTGCTTTTTACGGAACAGGCTCCTCTGGCACTGGCTGAAATCAAACCGTGGTCTGGAGTTAAAATGTGCAGCATGCGATCGCGATCACGATAAGGAAATGAAGCCATCACGAAGCCTTTGCTGCAAATTCTTGTCACGGCAATTCCACCTTTTTGGCATCCAGTCCCAGCGCGGCCAGGTCTTGTGGACGATTCATCCAGTTTTGTCGTACCTTAACATAGAGTTCCAAATGCACTTTCGCTTCCAGCATATCCGAAATAGCAGAGCGCGCTTTCGTGCCAATAGATTTGATCATCTGCCCTTTACGTCCGAGTAAGATTCCTTTATGAGAAGGCTTGTCGCAGAGGATACTGGCTGCGATGTACACTCGACGTGCTTCCGGCGGCTCAGTCTCTTCAGTGAATTCATCAATAGTCACTGCTACGCCAAAAGGTACTTCTTGCTGCGTTTGCAGAAGTACTTCGCGCCTGATCAATTCTTCGGAGAGCTTGCGTTCTGTGACGTTGGTCTCCTCACCTTCCTTAAACAGAGGCTCTTGTATCGGTAGATGTTTCTTAATTTCTTCTAGCATATCCTCTACACCATCACCTTTGGCGGCAGAGATCGGAATAATAGCTTCGAAAGGATAGGCCTCGCTGTAAACAGCAATCAAAGGGAGGATATTTTCCTTAACGACAATGTCACTTTTATTTATTAGCAAGATAACGGGGGTTTCATCCTCGGCCGCCATTTTTAATATTTCTTTCTCAAGTGCGGCTACTAAAGGTTTGTATGTAGCTTCGATCATCAGCAAAAGTACATCTGCCTGCCGAATAGCTGCGCGGGTGGACTTGAGCATGGCTCGCCCTAAGGAAGTCTTCGCTGTGTGAAAACCCGGCGTATCGAGAAAAGCAATCTGACACGTTTCGTCGTTATATACGCTACGGATTAAGTCGCGGGTAGTCTGAGGTTTTGGAGTAGTAATTGCTAAAGTCATGCCGGATAGATGATTCAAAAGAGTTGACTTTCCCACATTGGGTCTGCCGGCTAAAACGGCATAGCCGCTAGGTAGCAGGCGCACTGCAGGATCGCCGCTAATGATTTTCTCTTGTAAATATTTCATCTTTTGCTCGTCTTGCACAGATTCGTGATCGTAACCTAGTAGATGTAAAGCGCCGTGAACCACAAGGAAAAACAGTTCCTCTTCCAGGGTGTTCTCAAACTCGCCGGCTTGCTTATCCACTACCTCCAGACAGATCATCAGATCACCTAAAGAAAGGAGCGGAATTTCATCCGCTACCGGCGGCAACCAGGAGCTGATATCTTCTTCCAGTCTGCCGTCATTCCATTCGAAAGCGGGAAAAGACAAAATATCCGTAGCTTTATCTATGCCGCGGTGTTCACGATTGAGTTCGCGGATAGCGTTTTTGCTGACAAAGCTGACGTCTACGGAAAAATCTATCTCGAATTCTGTCTTGAGCTCTTCTAGGACCGGCAGATAAGTAAACGTACTCTGAAGGGCTTCCTCAACTTGATTCTGTAGTTGTTCAGAATCATATTTTCTTTGCTTGTTGTGAATCGTTATTTGCACCTGATATATTTCTCTTTTCTACTGTGCAGCAAGTTCTGCTTCCGGATATTCGACTCTTTCATGGAAATGACCTGCATATACTTGCAGGAAAGCATCAATTATTATCTCGATATCGGCGAAAGAGAGTCCTGAATTCCTCAATTGTTCCTGCTCAATTTTTTCTTTAAAAATACTGCGTATTAATTTCTCCGAATCAGCAATATTTACTATTCCGGACGAACGCATGGCGGCTTCGGTCGAGTCTGCCAGCATGACCACGGCTGACTCCGGAGTTGAGGGAATCGGCGTAGTGTAACGGTACGGCTTATCGCTTGGACGTTCCTGTCCCCTCTTCTCTGCTTCTTCTGTCGCCTTGTGATAGAAATATCTCAGCCTGGTACTACCGTGATGTTCGTTGGCAATGCGCAGGATCGGCATGGGCAATCTGTAGCGCTTGCCGATCTTTAAGCTGTCGATTGGATGCTGCGTGATAATCTGTGCACTTTCTAAAGGCGGCAAATGATCGTGTGGGTTTTCGCCCTGCTGATTCTCTGTGAAGTACATCGGGGCTTCCAGTTTGCCAATATCATGATAATAGGCGCCTGTGCGGGCAATCATGGAGTTTGCGCCGATGGCTTCGGCTGCAGCGTCTGCTAAATTGGCAACCATCAGGCTGTGCTGAGAAGTGCCCGGAGCTTCAACAAAGAGGCGTTTGAGCAAAGGATGTCCAGGCTGGGAGAGTTCGATCAGCCGTAGAGGTGAGACTGTGTTAAAGATCATCTCGTACAAGGGCATGATGCCAATGGCGACAATAACTGAAAGCACGCCGCTTAAGACCGTCTGCACGACATTGGTGGAGATCAAAGCCCAAGTTTCCTTCTCCAGTAAGCCGATGACTACAGTGAGGAAAAAATTACTAATTGCTGTGGCCAGAATAATCTTAGCGTAATTGTCCTGTCGGCTGATTCCACGCGTGTTAATAGCAGCGACTAAAGAACCGCTCATGGCAATGAGCGGAAAAGCCGGAGCGAATCCGACCATCGGAGATACCAGTAAGACCAGCAAAAAGGAAACAACCAGTGCCGATCTGAAGCCGAAATAGGCTGTGACCACAACAGCGCTGAAGTAAATTGGTGGAGCCAAGGAATAGTATGAAGAAACATAGGCCGACAAAATCAAAGTTATCAGAACCGTGATAATAACAGCTATGATATGTCGCGGCTCATCAAAGATCTCGCGATTATATCTGGAGAAAAACAGCCAAGCCAGTACTGCAACAACTAAAACTAGGCCTACGGTGCCAACAATTGTAATCCAATCAACCTCGTCGCTGTCGATCAGATCCAGAGCTACAAGCTTTGCCATGACGTCCTCAGTCACAACCTCACCTGCAGTTATGATCCTACTGCCTCTGTTGACCATTACAGGGTTGTTCAGGACCTGTTCGTAAGCTGCCATTTTAGCGTTTTCTGTCGCCTCGACATTGTATTCAATGTTCGGATCGATCAGAAGTGAGAGGAAGCGGACAATCATATCCTTATCACTGGAATTGAAACTAAGCTGCTCAGCAATGCGCTCGCTGCTCTCGGTCAATTCAAGTTGTAAGGAAACAGAGTCTAAGGATTTTAAGACCAGAGCACTTGCTTCTGTTTGTAGAATGCTGAAAATAGAATCCAGCCTACCGCGTTCAATCCGCATTAGTTCTTCGGCATCACCTGACTGAATCACGATATTCAAATTCTGATCGAGCGCCGAAATTAACGAGGAGGCAGCCAATTGGATGGTAGACTCAGACGGCCTGCGAGTTGGTACTCTAACAGGTCCATCATTATTGTCAGGATCAACATCTGTGCCATTTGCCGTTTCCAGCGGATACAGCTCTGCCCTTCTTTCATCAACCAAGCTTCTAAACATGCTTACTGCGGACAGAGAAGCAGCACTCTTCTCTTCTGAACGCATCATGACACTAGGTACCAGGGTCATTGCTTCCCTGGCTCGCCTCTCGGTCTCTGTTTCATCGACAATGGCACGAGGAGCGACAATGTCATAAAGACTGGTATCGCCAACATTCAAGTCGTACGTGCGGGGAATCGAACCGAAGTAGACAATGATCATGCTCGCTATCAAGGTAAGAGCAATTAGCAGAGCGGTTAAAAAGCGTTTGCTACGTAAGGATACTTTCATCGTTTATAACCCTCGCGTCGATTTTTCATTCTCTTCTCATCTGCTTTTTCATAGGCGCGAATGATCCTCTGCACTAGGGGATTTCTAACTACATCTCGCTCAGTCAATTCGATATTAGCAATGCCTTCAACGTTTTTCAGCAAGGCGGCAGCATCAGCCAGACCGGAACGTGTGCTTCTAGGCAAGTCGATCTGAGTAATGTCACCGGTGACTACTGCTTTGGCGTTGTAACCGATGCGAGTCAAGAACATTTTCATCTGTTCCCGCGTAGAATTCTGCGCTTCATCTAAAATGATGAAGGCATCATCCAAAGTGCGCCCTCTCATGTAGGCAAGCGGTGAAACTTCAATCTCTCCCCGTTCTAAATGTCTATGGTAAGCATCGTAGCCCATGAGATCATTCAAAGAGTCGTATAAAGGCCTCATGTATGGATCTACCTTGTTCTGTAAATCTCCGGGCAAAAAACCTAAATTTTCCCCTGCCTCAACAGCCGGTCGCGTAAGAATGATTCGCGACACGTCGTGATCTCGGAAAGCCTTAACCGCCATAGCTACAGAGAGATAAGTCTTGCCGGTTCCGGCAGGACCGATTGCAAAGGTCAGATCGTGTTTGCGAATAGCTTCAATATACTTTTTCTGGCCGGCTGTCTTGCTCAAGACGGGCTTACCTTTGGCGTTGACGCAAATTAGATCAGGTGTAAACAGCTCGGCCTCCGAAAAAGTATCCGCCAGAGCAGCGTCAAGCAGATAGCGCACCAATTGCTCAGTGACCGGAGTGCCGTCCCGACAGAGCTCGTGCAGACGGTCGAAAATCTGGGCAGCCGCTTCCACCTTTTTCCTAACCGGCCCCCTGATCACCATACCTTCAGCAGTGGTTTCACAGTCGACAGAGAGAGCCCGTTCTACTAGGTCGCCATGGCAGCTACAAGCTCCGAGCAGAGATAAAGCCTCTTCCGGACTATCTAATTCAATATGTTTTTCAAAAATACGATTATTTTTTTCCATATCTACAGTATATCTATAATTAATCTATTGGGTTGCGTTTAGGACCGGTTTTATTAAATCGAACTGATAGGCAATGCGATCCTCTTTTAGGGCAGGAATTTCTACATTGGCTAGTATTTCAATACGTATTGTGGGAGCCTCATCTCCAAGTTGCGCGCTTATAGATTCGCTCACTGACTCCAGATACGGGAAAACTGATCGCTCGAGATCATCAGGTCGCATGATGGCTTTGATTTCAAAATCATGCTCACGGTCAAAGGCGACACCGTTAATGAGAATAGAGTCTTGTCGGGCACGAATTTCAGTTGTAGAAACTTTTCGTTCGCCATTAATCGAAATCGCCTGCGCACCCAAAGCAGATAACTCGTTGACGAACTCTCTCAGGACACTATCTTTCATCTTTTGACCCGGAAGAGTTTTAAGATTGATTACAACACCGGAATTAATCGCAGGTCGCAAGCCGGCGAAGGTCGCGTAGCCTTCTCTTTCATCAATGAGGCGCGAAAGCACTTCATTGCCCTCCCCTGTCAGATCATCTTCAAGTTCTCGGATATAATCCTGCAGTTGAGAATTACGGTTGGATAATTCTTCATTACGACGTTGATACTCAATAACATTATTCTGCAGGTCCTGCATACTCTTCTCACTCAAACTGCTTAAATTCTGTCCCTTCATCAGCAGAGCCAGTGCCAGTCCCAAAAGTACACAGATTAGCAATAAGCCACCTCTTTGCAAATATTTCTTTTTTTTCATTTGTACGTAATCTCCTAAGGCTTATCTAAGTTCTAACAAATTTATCTGTGAGCGGTAGTCTCCGGTGCGGGAAAACGAAGGAAGTTCCAAATTGTTCTCCACTGCCACATTCATGCGTATGCCGATCTCAGGATTTGTAATATGCTTGAGATAGGCATCGGCGGCGATAGCATTCGCCATGTCTTCAATAGGTCCGATTGCCTCGATAACATAAGGTGGCATTTGCCTCATGTCATAACACAGAATAGTTGGTCCGATACAACCGATCTTGGCTACAGCTGTAAGGCGCATACCATTAAAAGCCAGAGCCTGAGCACCGTTGGCCTTCAAAATGTCTATGACGTGAAGCACTGTTTTGTCATGAACGATGGCTTCGATCGGATGTATCGTAGGATCGTACTCTATTCGATCCTGTAGAACGATCCTTATGCCAGGTCCTTCGACAGCAGTCAAGCCGGCAACCACAGCGTAGGTCTCTCTCTCTTTAAGAAGCTGATCTAAATCTTCGTGCCCTTCCAAACTTGCGATGAGCACGTCCTTCTTAGCCTCTAATTGCTCGTTTTGATCAATTAAACGCTGGTTTTGAGCTTCTAAAGCCTCATATTCAAGAAGAGTCTCCTGATAGTGAGCAATGCGTTCGCTACTGCTATCTTTGCCCGCAAGCAAAGACCGACCGAATGCACTAAGCGCAAGGCCCAAGACAAGCATCAGGAGAGCAATTAATAAACTGTGTCGCTTCTTTTTTGTCATATATTAAGAATACATCATGTGCAAGTAAGTTTGTTTGAATGTATCAAATATTTTAACTAATATTCTAGCACTTATTTTCTATAAATTTCTTCCAAGAAAAAATCGAATCTTCGTGGCAAGTCACTGCTGAAACTGAGCTCTTCGCCACTTACAGGATGAGTAAAAGCCAATTTCGAGGCATGGAGCAGTAGATCGTCTTCGTCCAAAACACGAACGCGTTTGCCTCCGTATTTCTCATCATTCAAGATAGGGCAGTTAATCATTGCAAGATGCACCCTAATCTGATGAGTGCGTCCTGTCTCAAGTCGGAGGAGCAAATGCGAGAGCCCGTTATTACTACCCAAGACTTCGAAATATGTCCGCGCATACTTGCCTTCAGGCTGGACGGACATACGCTTTCGCTCCTTGGGGTCTCTACCCAAAGGAGCGTCGATCAAGCCTGAGTCTGTTTCGGGCGTACCCAAGACAATGGCCTGATACTCACGCAGTACGTCGTGTTTTTTGAAGGCTTTTGCGAGTTCCTTATGAGCGTTATTGTTCTTGGCAATCAGCAGCAAACCCGAAGTATCCTTGTCTAAGCGATGCACAATGCCGCGTCTCCTACTGTCGCCAAGATCTGATAAATTATCTCCGAAGTAGTTTTGTACAGCTTCAGCCAAAGTGCCGGAGCTGTGCCCTGGTGCAGAATGAGTGACAAGCCCGGCTTCTTTCTCAACAACAGCTACGTCCTGATCTTCATAGATGACATTTAAGGGTGGAGCTTTTTTCTCTATTTCTGCTTCACCAACCGCATCGACCTCAAAATATTCGACTCGGATAAGGTCATTAGTTTCCACAATATAAGAACTTTTGACTGGGCTGTCATTAATCAAAACAGAATTTTGGGAGATCAATTTTTGCCAGAAGGAACGTGATTTATCAGGGAAAACTTCGGCCAAAAACCGATCGATTCGCTGCCCCGCAGCCTTTTCCTCTACACGGAACTCATGCAGCATCGTCATCTGCTCCCGGGGTGCTTACCGTATCATCGATGCGTAGCAAATTATTTACAAAATGCTTATCAATTATGGCAAACAGAATTAAGAGACCGGCGCCAATGGTGATGCACATGTCAGCCACATTAAAACTGGGGAAATAATAAGAACCGAAATTAAACATGAGGAAATCAGTAACGGCGCCAATGCGCACGCGGTCGATCAGATTACCCAAACTACCCGCTAAGATCAAAGCCATTACCAGGCGTGCCTTCTTGTCCTCAGTCCCCTTTATCCAGTAAATGATAAGGAGTGACATGAGAAAAGAGAGCAAAGACAAAATATGAATGCCCCAGGAGACACCGGAAAGAAAACCCCAAGCCGCTCCTGTATTTTTTGACATTCGGATTTGGAAAAAATCGGATATAACCACGATAGATTCACCCGGTCCCAAAAATCGTTCAACCAGCCCCTTAGTCAGCTGGTCCAATGTAAGTAGAATTGTCACAATTATGGCTGCCATACTTCTAAACTTTCTATTCCAAAATAGGGTAATTCCGCTGTACCGGCTAAAACTCCTTCGACCCCGTCACGATACCACAGCAAGGTTGAGGTAGTGCAAAGCCCGATTACGGGAAGTTCTGAAAATAAATCGTGGACAGCCTGCAGATAGCGAGCTTCAAGCCCCTGTTCCTCTTCAAGCATGAGAGCCTGCTTCATTCTGCCCTCAGTCAGTATTGTCCTTTGTGTGGCGGAGACACTTAGATTGTCGATCAGTTCGTACTCCAATAAGCCAAGGGCATAATCGAAGGGGTCTCCAAAAGATGCGCTCTGATCTAACAAGAGCGCCAGATCATAATCTTGCTCTTTCAGCTCTTCTTCATAATCTTCTGCCCGCACCAACTTATATTCAGCTTCTCCACCGATTTGTGCTATGAGTGATGTCAATTGATTCTGTAGCCCGTATGGATAAAAAACTCGTGGCAGAAGGATACGATAAACAGGCAAATCCACTTCAGTTCCTGCGTCGTCATCCGAGTCAGAATCGCTTTGATTATTGGAAGCGTCATCCTCCGAACTGCTACTTGTACCGTCATTTTCGTTTACGATCTCACTTTGCTCGAGCAGTCGGACATCGCCGGGACGGATGTAATATGGTGAGTACTGAAAAGGTGCACTTATAGACTCTGCATTGTTAGTAGGAAAAACAGTTTCAAGCTGAGCTCTGAGGTTGCTGTTCGGTACATATAAAGAAACAAAACCTGAATCTTCATAATCCTGGCTCCTAACCCGTGAACGCCCTTGTAGACGGGAAGCTTCCGTACGATCCATGAGGAGCACGTCGAGCTCGTCATTTTCGAACAAGGCTAACGCTTCCATTACATCAGCACAGTTGACAGCAATAATTTCCTTAGCTTTGGCCTCATCTTGCTGCCAAGCAGTGAGATGCAAGTTTCCTTGAGTGTCTCTTTCTATGATGCGGTAGCTTCCGCTTCCGGGAATTATCTCGTATGAATTGCTTTCAGTATACTCCGCGGGGATTATAGGAAATGTTAGTAGATCCAGAATAGGAGCAGCTTCGTGCAAGAGTATTTTGATAGTACTAGGATCACTACTATCAATAGCCTTGATCAAGTGACCGCGCTCAAGACTGACCTTATAAGTAGCAGAAAAACTCTCTACCTGAGCGGGCTCTCCCAGTACCGGCGTATCGATATAGTAATCATAGGTAGCATCCGCACTATCCGTTGTCGGCTCTGAAGACTCTTCAATCTCATCGTCGACATCCTGATCATCCTCTGTGCTATCCGGCTCGTCAATCGTTTCCTCGGAACCAGGCTCCAAATCATCCGGCTCAGTCCCATCAGGATCATCGGTTTCAGTATCGGGATCAGTGTCCGGCTCTGCATCAGGATCTGTCTCATCTCCGTTCGGAGGAGTCTGTTCCTCGTCCTCCCACTCTTCAAGAGAATGCTCAAGATTCACATCAAGCCACAAACGCAGGGAGGCTTCGACATCGGCAGCAGTCAAGTTCTCACCGGAGTGAAAGTTCACATCCTTAAGATTTAACGTCCACGTCAGCATGTCGTTAGATACTTGCGCGGACTCGACCAGCTGCGCCTGTAAGGAACCCGCAGCATTAAAGGCAAATAAAGAATCATAGACCAATGAAAAAACTGAACGATTAACATACGAATGTTTCCGCAACGGATTCAGATTCCCCTCATCTAGATAACGTAGGCGTAAGCTTGCAGACGGTGTTTCAGAACCGGCAACAATAGTGGGGATCAAGTTCTCGCTCGGATTAATTACAGGATCGGAGTTTTGGGTTTCAGGACTGCTTTGGCAAGCCAGAGGAAGTGCGAGCAGCAATAAACAAAGCCCTAATGAAAGTACGGCTTTTATTCGGCTGCGTAGATGGAAAGACTGTTGTTGCTTTGACCTTTTCATGCTAGAAACCAGACTACCATAAAGTGAAAGATTTATGAGTGCAAAAACTACCTGAAATAATTTCTCTTTAGCTGCGACGTGATGTCATTAAATGAATTTTTTTCAATAAAAAAGCTGTCTCCTCAACAGAGACAGCTTCTCTACTTTATTTAGCATAATCAACTACACGACTTTCCCGAATAAGATTAACTTTGATCTGACCGGGATAATTAAGCTCTTGTTCAATTTGTTTGCTTATTTCGTGTGCGCGAAGAGGCATTTCCTCTTCAGACATTTTTTCCGGCATGACGATTACACGAATTTCACGACCGGCTTGTACTGCGTAAGAACTTTCTACGCCTTCCATTGAATTAGCGATTTCTTCTAATCTTTCAATACGTCGAATATAGTTTTCAACGTTGTCCCTACGGGCTCCTGGTCTTGCTGCCGAGATTGCGTCTGCGGCTCCGACCAATGAAGAGATTAGCGTGTTAGGTTCTGTATCGCCGTGGTGTGACTCGATACCGTTAATGGTAATCTTGTCGAGCTTATGGCGTTTCGCCAGCTCCACACCTAATTGAACGTGGGAACCTTCCATTTCAAAATCAACTGCTTTACCGATATCATGCAGGAGACCTGCACGTTTAGCTGCATCAACATCGAGATCCAATTCGGCTGCCATCATTCCCGTCAGGAAGCATACTTCGATAGAATGCTGTAGGACGTTTTGTCCGTAACTGGTACGATAACGCAGTCTGCCCAGAGTATTAATAATCTCTTGTGGCAGTCCGATAACGCCAGTTTCAAAGACGGCCTGTTCACCCGCTTCAATAATCGAGTTCTTGACCTCTTTTTTAGCTTTTTCTACCATTTCTTCAATGCGGGAGGGATGTATTCTGCCATCCTGAACGAGCTTTTCAATTGCAATCCTGGCAATTTCTCGTCTTATAGGATCAAAGCAAGAAATAATCACTGCTTCAGGGGTATCATCGATGATCAGATCAACACCGGTTAATTGTTCAATGGTGCGGATATTGCGACCTTCTCGGCCAATAATTCTACCCTTCATTTCTTCATTGGGTAAAACTACAACCGACACGCTTGCGTCTGAGACATAGTCTGAGGCGTAGCGTTGGATTGAAGAGACCACAATTTCTTTTGCTCGGTCATCAGCTTTCGCCTTACTCTCATCTTCAATTTTGCGGAAAAGAACTGCCATATCATGGCGGTATTCTCTTTCAGCATCTTCGAGGACTAGATCACGCGCTTCACTGACTGTTAATCCGGCGATGCGTTCCAACTCGGCAGTTTTTTGGGCTTCAAGTTCTTGAATCTCTGCTTCTCGCTCATCCAAAGTACGTTCACGTAGGTCGTTGTTGCGACCACGATCTTCTACACTTTGAGTTCTGCGATCCAGCTGTTCTTCTTTCTGCTCCAGACGTGCTCGTTCACGAGAGATATCCTGACGCTTTTCGCGTACATCTTTCTCTAACTCGAGACGGGCTTTGTGAACTTCTTCTTTCGCAAGCAATAATAACTCACGTTTTTTATCTTCACCTGTCTTAACAGCTTCACCAATTAGTTCTAAGGCTTCTTCTTCTGTCTTTTTTCGGGACTCATCCAGCTTCTTACTCTTTTCATCCAGACCTTTGATAAAATACATTCTGGTTAAAAGCACAGCGAGGAGAGCACCGATTGAAAGACCGACTAATAATTCTAGCCAGTTAATGGTAATCACCTCCATATTTAATTGTCAAACTACAATACAATGATATTAAAATATAGCAATAAATAATTACTAATAATCTCATCGTTAGTTACTGCATGTAATTGTATTAGTGATTAATGCAGATGTCAAACATTTGTTTAATTTGAAAGGGCTGATCACAGATCAGCCCTCGGTCAAGCAAGATATTTCTTTGTTAACTAAATCTTCTGATAGACTTCTTTGACGATTTCTTCGCAGAGTGTTTCTGCTTCTTCCAGGTATTTTTCGCAAGATTTTTCAGCCTGTCTGGCTATTTCTTCATCTTTAACACTAGGAATATTGATGCGTACATTCATGACAGCGGATTCGACAGAGGCGCGAGCAAGATAAGCTCCTACTCCGGCATCAGAAATGCAGTTTTTATTACCATAGCGAGCAAGTGAACCCATATGCTTAAGAATTTGCAGACTTTTACCTGCGGTATCCAACGGGACCTGCATGGAAACTATAGCTGCATTAGCCATGGCTTCTTTGCGGACTGCGATCTCTTCTTCTGTTTCCTTAGGGAGACGCAAGGCGTCCATAAAAGTGTTAAAAGCGACCGTATCCTCGTCAATCAGATCTACGAGCTCTGCGTGCAATGTGCTTAGAGCAGTGTAATCAGCTTTGACTGCTGTCTTATTCTCTTCGCTCAGTTCGGCGAAAGATTTCTTATCTTTAGTGAGATTGTAAACCATCTCACCGAGGGCAGCGCCCAAGGCGGCTACTAAAGCTGCTACACTACCACCACCGGGTGCCGGTGAATCGCTAGCGGCCTCAGCAATAAAATCTTCTACAGTATAGTTTTTAAATTTAGACATTCATACCTCCTGAATCTGCTGCAGTACATCGGATAAGATGTCCTGAGACAAAAGTTCTTTTAATTTTACTATATCATCAGACAGTACACGATCTCTGTCAAGGAAGGCAATCTGCTCCCTCACAAAATTATAAATCAGCTCTGTCCCCTCACCTAGTTGGCGCTTTTCCTGCACATCTAGTGCTTGAGCGGCCGCTATCAGTTCGATTGCGATTACATGCAAGACGTTCTCCGTAACCTGCAAAGCCTTGCGAGCTGATATGGCACCCATACTCACATGGTCTTCTTTATTCGCTGACGACGGGATCGAGTCCACTGAAGCAGGATGGGTGAGAACCTTGTTCTCGGAGACCAGTGCGGCTGCAGTGTACTGAGGGATCATTAAGCCGGAATGAAGCCCTTCACTCTCAATTAGGAAGGCGGGTAAACCACCGGATAGTTGGGGATTAACTAAGCGTTCTATGCGTCTTTCAGAGATATTTGCCAGTTCTGCCGTAGCAATTGATAGAAAGTCTAATGCTAGAGCCAGCGGTTGGCCGTGGAAATTTCCACCCGAGATTACCTCTCCTGTCTCAACGAAGACAAGAGGGTTATCGGTGACCGCATTAAGTTCGGGCTTGATAACGTTCTTAACATAATTAATCGCATCTAAACTGGCACCATGCACCTGAGGGATACAGCGCAAGGTGTAGGGATCTTGAACATCTTCTATTCTGGTGTTGGCGTATTCACTGCCTTCTAGGAGCCGCAGCATATATTGGGCAGTGTCAATCTGTCCCTGCTGCTGTCTCAGTGCATGTATACGTGCATCATAAGCAGCTGTAAAGCCGTGCAAGGCTTCAAAAGTCAAGGCAGCGGCTGCTGTGGCTGCTTGCATAGATCTTTCAGCTTGCAGCAAGGCCAGCGTGCCGACAGCTGCCATGATCGTAGTGCCGTTAATTAGGGCTAATCCGTCTTTACCACTTAAGGTGACGGGACTGAGATCGTTTTTGCGTAGGGCTTCTGCGCCGGACATTTCTTCGCCATCGCAAATCGCTCTCCCCTCGCCAATCAAGACCAAGGCCATGTGGGCCAGGTTTGCCAGATCGCCGGAAGCTCCCAGTGAACCTTGTTGTGGAATAATCGGTATGACATTTGCATTCAGGCAGTCTAGTAGCAAGTCGGTTACTTCCGGATTTACTCCGGAAAAGCCTGATGCAAGAGTATTCAGACGCAGAAGCATGATGGCCCGGGTTATGGTTTCGGAAAAGGCGTCTCCGACGGCACAGGCGTGGCTGACAATCAAGTTGCGCTGTAATTCAGCGTTGTTCTCCTCAGAGATATAGACTTTCGACATTTCACCGAAGCCGGTAGAAATGCCGTATGTTGCTTTGCCACTGGCGGCAATCTCCTGAACCAATGCGAAAGAAGCATTCATCTTCTCTCGAGCTTCGGCTGAGAAGCGCACTTGCTGTTTGCCACTAGCAACTCGATATACATCATCTGTACTGAGGCTATGCCCGTCAATTGTCAAAATTTCCACTCTGTTTTTGGCCATAAATATTCCTATCCTTCTACTCACTAAGTCATATTTCGTGCCTGGCACGAAATATGACTTATTAATCTCGTAATATTGTAGTTGACTCTGCTAGAGATTTCCATTCGATTCTAGCAATGATTGCGCTAAATTTCGGGATTCACTTTCGTTTGTTTTGCCGCTTAAAAGTCGCGCTATTTCTTCGACTCGGGCGTCATCGTTCAGCTCTTCCAGCTTAGTGCGTGTGCGGTTTTCATCAACAAGCTTGACGATAAGTAGGTGCTTTTTAGCTGCTGCTGCGATGGGAGCACTATGTGTGACACAAAGAACTTGGCGGAAGCGTCCTATACCCTGAAGCTTTTCCGCAATGCGTTGACTGGTCTCACCTGCAACGCCGCGATCTATTTCATCAAAGATAAGCACTGAGACATTGTCCACGTCTGCAAGAACGGTTTTAATAGCAAGCAAAATACGTGATGCTTCTCCACCGGAGGCGATATTGATCAGAGGTTTCACAGGCTCGCCGGGATTCGCAGAGAACATAAAGGAGACACGATGCGGATCTCGAGGTGGATTGCCGCGGCTGGAGATCTTTTGGATCTCAACGTCGAAGGAGACATCCTTCATGTTAAGCGAGCGCAGTTCGAGGATTATTTTCTTGATCAGAGAGCGGGCAGCATCTTGCCGCACCTGCATTAAGTCGGAGCTGCATTCTTGCATAGTCTTCAGAACCAGTTCTTTTTCAGCTAATTTTTCCTCGTAAATACGATCAGAATCTCTGAGAAAGGCAAATTCCTCACGCGCTTCTTCCAAGTATTCCAAGATCTCTTCGACAGACTTACCGTACTTGTCCTTCAACCTTTGGAGTAAAGACAAGCGCTGATCAATCTCTGCTACTTGCTCGGGATTGTAAGAAACTTTATCGCTAGTACGGTTGAGTTCATAGACTAATTCGTCGAGATCTGTCTCGATATTATCTAAATCCTGAGCCAGCTGTTTACACTTACTGCTGTAGCGAGCAGCTTCCAGCAAAGCTCTCTTCGCGTGCCTAATCATGTTGAGTGCGCTGACTTCACTATCAGCAGACAAAGCTTGTAAACTGGTGTTCAGCTGCTCAGCCAAAGTTTGCAAAGCTTGCATTGTTTTGGCGCTCTTGAGGAGTTCAGCCTCTTCGGAAACTTGCAGATCGGCTGTTTCAATTTCTTCAATCTGATAAGCTAGGAAGTCTTTCCGACTGGCACGTTGCTCAGGAGATTGTCCGAGACGTGCGATATCTTCTTCGATCAATAACAAGTCCTGCAACAGTTCCTGGTATCGCGACAGCAGAGAATCAGCTTCAGAACCTGAATAAGCGTCGACAAGTTCGCGGTGCAAAGAGTCGTCGAAAATTGCTTGTTGATCATTTTGACCGTGAATAGCCAAAACGTCCTTCATTTTATCGCGCAAAGTACGGATCGTCACAAGTTCACCGTTAATTTTGGCGTAACTTCGACCGGAAGAATTGAGACTGCGGAAAATGAGAAGTTCTTCATTAGCTTCTGATTGAAACAAAGCCTCTACCCTGGCCTCATCACAACCTGTGCGCACCATATTGCGATCGCTTCGATTACCGGACAGAAAATCAAAGGCATCGATCAAAATAGATTTACCGGCACCGGTTTCACCTGTGAGCACAGTGAAGCCGTCAGCCGGCTCTATCACGAGTTCTTCGACTAAGGCAAAATCATGAATTTCTACACGTAAGAGCAGCATTAAGTCTGACTAATAGGCTTGATCCGGACGGGGGTCACCGGTTGATAGTCCAATCAGTCTTAAACGCAATAAATCTGCAATTTCCGTGCTGTCTGTAGCTATGAATATTGTGTCATCGCCGGCTAGGGTACCGAGGATTTCATTAATATGCATAGAGTCAAGAGCGGAAGCTGCCGCCTGGGCTGTTCCCGGCAAAGTCTTGAGAATAACAAAAGCGCCCGCTGTATTTACCGAAATTACAGACTCACTGAAAACGTTCATCAAACGTCCGGCTGCAACCTCACCACTATGTTTCATAGCTACATATTTGGATTTACCGTCTCCGGTAGCAACCTTGACGATGCCTAGTTCTTTGATGTCACGCGAAACTGTAGCTTGAGTAAAGGTCATGCCGCTTTCCGTTAAAGCCTCCACCAGCTCAGACTGTGTTTCGATGTTTTGCTCACGAACGATTTTCAGAATCCTTGATTGGCGTTGAGTTTTGGATGGTTTCATTTAGACTAACCCCCTTTTTTGTATTTTTTCCGGCAATGTCTGGAAGAACTTATCTTCCCAGATGCGGATGAATCGAAAAGCGTGTTTGGAGCAGGCTATTTCGACCCGGTCATTATGATAGATGTCGTAATGTGAACGCCCATCCACAGACAAGGTCGCACAGTTAGGATACTGCTGAAGCTTCAGTGACACAGTAGTTTCAGCGTCAGCAATATAGGTACGGTTGTGCAGAGTATGTGGACAAATGGGCGTAATTAATAAAAGATTCATAGTTGGGTGAACAATAGGTCCACCGGCTGACATGGAATAGGCGGTTGATCCCGTCGGAGTGGATACAATTATGCCGTCACCCGGTATGCTTTCAACCGGAACGTTCTCAATTTCAAGATCAATGGTAACAATGCGCGGACAACCACCGCGAGCAAGAACGACATCATTAATCGCATGATCGTGAGCAAAGCGTTTACCTTCAGCATCATAACAGCTGACATCTAGCATTATGCGATTCTCGATGCTGTACTCTTTATTGACAAGGCGTTTAACTGCCACTTCCAGCTTTTCCACCTCAATCTCCGGCAAAAAACCAACCTGCCCCAGATTAACTCCCGTTATAGGCAGGCTATAGGCGCTATCACGATGAACAGCGGAGATAAAGGTCCCATCGCCACCCAGGCAGACAATAATATCGCAGGTGTCGTAGGAGGCCCTCTCTAAGCCCGGCATAGCAGCTATTTCCGGCGCTACGTCTTCCTCTAATACTGAGGTAGCACCATGTGCGTCAAAAAGAGAAATTAGCCGACGTGTAGTGGCAAAATTAATGTCGCGTGATGAATTTGGATAAAGCGCAATACGCAATTCCTTCCTCCCCAATCTCCTCTAGGTTTAGTTCAGCTTATCGTAATCTTACTCGCTACAGATCATTGAGTGATCATCTCAAGGATGCTGCGTGCCAGTCCTTCCGGATCCAAGCCTTCTGCCTGAAACAACTCAGCACGTGTAGCCTGTTCCCGGAGAACGTCCTTAACACCGATCGCCTTCATATTAATTCCTGTCTGCTGTTCGCACAAATCAGCAATTAAGGATTGGCCAAAACCGTTGTGAAGACATCCGTCCTCAACAATGAGTAATTTGCCCGTCTTATTTGTAGATTTTAACACAAGATCGTTATCAAATGGTTTTATAAATAAAGCTGAATATAAATCAATTGAATATTCGCTGCCAATAAAATTATCAATCGCCAAGAGAACCTGCAAGATCATGGGTCCGACGGCCAATACCGTTAAATCTGAACCCGAGCGTACATGGCGTGGCTGCTGCAAATCCTCGAGCGATTTAGGCTCGGACAGATTTTCATCCAGAGAAATTAGATCCACAGTAGAAGCCAGATCGCGAGGATAACGAATCATCACAGGACCCTCATATTCGTGGGCATGAACAAGGCAGCGTTCCAAGTCAACTGCGGTGGCCGGGGCCATGATGCTGAGATTGGGTAAGTTTAAGCACATGCTCAAGTCGTAGAGCCCTTGGTGTGTAGGACCGTCGGAGCCGACAAGTCCCGCACGATCTACGGCAATTATCACCGGTAAATTCTGCAAGCAAATATCATGAATAAGCTGATCCATTCCTCTTTGTAAAAAGGTGCTGTAAAGCGCGACAACCGGTTTCGCTCCGCCTGCGGCAAGGCCGGCGGCTAGAGTGAGTGCATGCTGCTCTGCTATACCGACATCATAGAAACGATCCGGGAAGCGGTTCTTAAAAGTACATAAGCCGGTTCCTTGCGCCATCGCGGCAGTGATGGCGACAGTCTTCTCGTCCCGCTCGCCGAGAGTCAACATAGTGTCCCCAAAGACTTCGGAGAATGTTTTCTGTTGTCCAGGATCATCATCTGCAAGACCGTACTGTTTCGGGAAAGGAGAAACTCCGTGATAACGAGTCGGCTCAGTTTCCGCCTTGGAATAGCCCATGCCCTTTTTGCTTATTACATGTAGGATGGCCGGACCACGCACTGTCAACGCAGCGTTTAGATGACGCTCCAATCCTTCTATGTCGTGGCCATTGATCGGACCATAATAACGTAAACCGATTTGCTCAAAGAGAACGCCCTTTTCCCGGTGCCACGAGCGCGTCTTGTACTTGAGTTTTGCTAAAACATTCAGTAACGGTTTTCCGATAAATTTAAGTTTCTGTAGGCGTTGTTCCCAGCGAAATTTGAAATTGAGATAAGAGGGTTTGACGCGCAGCTTTTCTAAATGGCGTGCCATCCCACCGACGCACTCATCAATAGACATCTGATTATCATTTAAGATAACGAGAATTTGCTCATTAGACTGTGCGGCATCATTCAGAGCTTCGTAGGCCATGCCGCCCGAAAGCGCGCCATCACCGATCAAAGCGATTACTTTGTCATCTTTGCCTTGCGCTTTTAGTGCGCGTGCGTAGCCGACAGCAGCTGAAATCGAGGTGCTGCTGTGTCCGGTGCCGAAGGCATCATAGGGACTTTCTTCAAGCTTAGGGAAGCCCGAAATCCCACCCATTTGTCGGAGTGTTTCAAAATCCTTATAGCGGTCGGTAAGGATTTTCCAAGCATAAGATTGATGCCCAACATCGAAAATGACCTTGTCGTTTTTCGCATCTATAATTGAAAGCAGAGCTATAATCAGCTCAATAACCCCCAGATTGGAGGCCAAATGACCGCCATTCTTCGAGGTAACATTAATAATTAGTGTACGTAATTCCTCTGCCAGCCGGTTTTTCTCATCATAAGAGAGAGCATTAATATCTTGCGGCAAATCGAGGGAATCAAGTAATGGATAGTTAGAAAGCATTACATCTTCCTTGTTTCTAATTGTTCAGTCAACTGTCTGAGCTCATACGTATCCAGCCCGTCAGCCTCAAGCTTAAAAAGAATAATTTTCGCTTCTTCGTTAAGCTCAGCCAATCTCTGTGTGGCTGCTTCGTAGCCCTGAACTGTTAAATATGTTTTCTTATTGTCACGTTCGTCTTTTCCGATAGATTTCCCAAGCTCCTGCTCGTTGGAAATGCTGTCCAGCAAATCGTCACGAATCTGAAAGGCCAAGCCGACCTTGTTGCCAAATTCAAGCAGCAGTTCTTGTTGCGCAGTATCAGAGCCTCCCAGTATAGCACCTGCTAGTATTGCAGACTTGAATAAGGCGGCAGTTTTGAGCTCTTGCATTTCTTCAATTTCGGCTACTGAGACTGATTCTCTTTTTTCAAAAGCAATGTCTTGAGATTGCCCCAAGATCATTCCACTAGCTCCTGCGGCGCGACTTATAACGTTCATCGCTTCCAGAGGCTGTCTCCCGCCGCTTCTCAGGCAGGCATCTATCATAGTTTCATAGGCGAGATTGAGCAGGAGATCACCTGCCAAAATAGCTGTTGCTTCGCCATAAGCTATATGACAGCTGGGTTTGCCACGGCGCATAGTGTCATTATCCATCGCCGGTAGATCATCGTGAATCAACGAATACGTATGAATCATTTCCAAAGCAAACTGAAACGGCCTGCATCTTTCTACTCCGGCATCAGTGAAGAGCTCGTACGACAACTGCAATATGCGCGGACGCATACGTTTCCCACCGGAAAAGAGCGAATAAGCTGCAGCCTCAACTACCGGATCCTTGAGGTCACGTTGCAAATTATCAAAATGCTGACGCATTTCTGCTTCGAAATGATCCTGATTAAAAGTATTTTTCATTGCTTTTCTCAAGTTTAGTGTGTTTCGGGGTCTTTTGCTGCAGGAAAATCAATACGTTCTCCTGTTTCCATCAGCTTTTCGATTGTGCTTTCCACATGCTCCAACTGTTTGGCGCATAAATTAGATAAGACAACACCTTCCTGAAACAACTCCATGGACTTTTCTAAAGATACTTCTCCTTTTTCTAAAAGAGACACAATCTCTTCTAGACGAGCGATCTTTTCTTCATAAGTTTTCTGATCTTTGATTGCATCTGAGCAAGTTTCATCATTGTTTACACTTGTAGTGGCCATATCCTTCATCCAATCATCAAAATCAAATATTTCTTCTTGCATTATATACTCCTTGTGAATTCTATGCAGTGTCTGTATAGAATTATCAACTAATCGCTCGACTGCAAAACCTCACGTACATCGCAGAGCAGACTGCCGTCTTCTAGGCGAACAGATATTTTATCATCCTCGTGGATATTTTCAATAGATTTGATGAGATTATTATCCTCCGAGTAAGTGAGACTATAGCCTCGTGCGAGAATGGCCAGCGGCGATAAAGCGTCCAAACTTGCAACTAGTCGCTCAAACTGTGAGCGGCTTACTGCAGCTTTGCTTCTAAAGCGGTTCTCCAGTCTGGAAGTGAGCAGTTCAATCTTCTTGTTCTCTTGCGCCAATCGCTGTTCCACCGGCCTGCTTAGGCGATGTTGCAATGGCAGCAGTGTGTTTTTTGCTTCGCGCGGCAGCCGCTTCATCTCGGAAAACAATTGCTGCTTTAAGAAAGCCAATTGCCTGCATTGCGGTCCGACAAATTCATCAGCCCTCATTAAGACAGGTCGCTCTCGCAATTGCGTTAATCTAAATTTTTCCTGTTCGACTCTACGCAGGACAGATAGTTCTAAAGCGGAAGAAAGCTGGTCCTGGCGTTCAATCAGACGTGCTTTATGGGGCACTGCCAACTCTGCAGCTGCAGAAGGTGTTGGCGCTCTCAAGTCCGAGACAAAATCGGCAATAGTGAAGTCCGTCTCATGCCCAACGGCGGAAATGACCGGTATACGCGAGTCTGCAATGGCCCGGGCTAGCACTTCCTCGTTGAACGGCTGCAGATCTTCTAAAGATCCACCACCACGGCCGACGATAATAAGGTCTCCCAAGCTTTCAGCGTTAGCACGTTTAATAGCGGCAGCGATCTCCAGCTCGGCCCCTTTCCCCTGCACCGGCACCGGGATCAATAAAAGCCTAAATCCCGGATATCTTCTTTCCAAGACGTGAATGATATCTCGGATCACAGCACCTGCTTCAGATGTAATAGCTACGATTCTTTGCGGAATAAACGGAATAGACAACTTGCGTTCTTGAGCGAAGAGGCCTTCGTCCGCCAACTTTTTCTTCAGCTGCTGGAAAGCCAGATACAAATCTCCTAAGCCGGCTTCTTCCATACCGGAAACGATGAGCTGAAAACGACCGGTCTTGTCATAGACATTAGGCTTGCCAACAGCTACAACTTTCATACCCGACTGAGGATTGAAAGCGACACGCCCGGCAGAACCACGGAAAAGCACGCAAGAGACTGCTGCTTCGTCATCTTTTAAGGTGAAATATGAGTGCCCGGATGGATACCGTTTGAAATCTGAGATCTCTCCCTGAACACGGACTCTTTGCATTTCAGGGTCCTGTTCAAACAATCTATTAATCCGACGATTAAATTCGCCTACTGTCATCACATCGGCCACAGCAGATGTCTTAGTCACGAAATACTCCTTTATTCGAGATCATGTGCGCGTACAACCGCGCCAAGAACACCGTTTATATACTGGTAGGCATCCTCTTCAGCAAAGGTGTTTGCCAGTTGTATCGCCTCGGAGATGGCAACGGATGCCGGAACAATTTTGTGGACTATCTCAAAAAGCGCCAATCGAAAGATACAGCGATCAACAATCGGCAAACGTTCCGGAGTCCACTTGCGCAAATATGGTGCGTACATGGCGTCAAGCTCCTCCTTAGAAGCTAATACCCCATGTACCAATTCATCAAAAAAACTGAGATTTTCATCCGTGATTTTTTCTTGCAAAAGCAAAAATTGCTCCCTTTGCTCGGAAACATTCTCACAATGCATCTCGCATTCAAAGAGAAATTGCAGAGCTCTTTCCCTGGCTGTATGTCTACTCACCTATACTCCTTTAGTAACATATTAACGAAATTTTCCTGGAGGGAATATTTTATCCAACCAGCGTCTGACTGTCTCGCGATCACTGAAATATCGTACGCCGATATAATAACCTAAAGCTGTCAGAATCAAGATAAAAACTAAGCGGAAGAAACCAAAGCGCACCCAGATCAAGGCAAGGAAAAAGCCAACTATGGCTCCAATAACGCCTGGACCACCACGCTTTAACGTTTGTTTTATTCGCTGAAATATATCGGGTGAAGGCATAAACGCAGCTCCTCTTAGCGCTCTACGCGAGCCGCTATCGCTTCCACGCGGTTTACGCGTACGTTTACATCGCCAACTTCAATTCCGGTATAACTTTCAATGTCCTTTTTCACACGCTCCTGGACGCGAGCCATCATAGCGGGTATTTCCACATCAGAGTAAGCCATCACTACTAAACTGACCGAGATCGCATTACCTTTGAACGGTGCCACATGAGCTTTAGCGGATTTGACTCCGGACTGAGAAGCCTTGGCAGCGTTCAGTGCGATGCTTTCAATTGCATCAACTCCGATGTCAATCGAGCCGATCGGATTGCTAAGGATTCTGGCCTTACGCAGTCTGCCCGATAGGATCGTCACCACCATTGTGACGACGGACAGCAACAATCCGACTAGGGATAATACCATAACGATTGTTCGTAACGGTTGCTTTTGCGAAATATCCAAGACCATAGTCAGAACAGTTGTCAATGCGACATTGCTAACTATCATAATAAAGGTCAAGAGAAATACGACTGCGAGTAGCAACGAGAAAAAAATCAGTAAAAAACGAACCCAAGTGCTCATATAGTCTCCCCCGTGATTAAGCTCATTCTGCGGTCAACATCTCAGCGCTAGGAGCTGAGAGTTCAGAATCATTGCAAATAATATCAACAACATGCACATTTACAGCATCAACATTCAGGCCTGTGTAGGATTCTACATCGCGTTTCACCCTCTCCTGGATTGACCAGGCAACTTCGGGCAAGACATGACCGAAATCTATTATGGGATACACAGTAATAATAACGTCGTCAACATCTTCTGTTCGAAAAGAAACACGAACGCCCATGCCTTCGTGTTCCAAGCCAATGACTTCTTTGATATTGGCAACTACGCTTCGATCAAGTGAAGCTACACCAGCAGTTGCTAAAGCTGCTTCTGCGGCATATTGAGCGATAAAACCACGTGACATGGTTTGCTCGCCCTTAATCGAAACATGTCTTCTATCTTCAGACATGCCTAGGCCCGTTCTAGGTAGTCTCCGCTACGTGTATCGATACGGATAACATCCCCGGTTTCTATAAACATAGGAACCTTTACCTCAGCACCGGTTTCGATGACAACTGTCTTCATAGCACTTTGTGCTGTATCACCGCGCACTGCAGGCTCGCTCTGAATGACTTCGAGCTCGACCGAAATGGGTAATTCAACTAAAAGAATTTCGCCTTTGTAAGTGACAATGTGAACGACCATTCCTTCTTTTAAGAATCTGAGTGAGTCTCCCAGCAGATCCTGATGGATCGGCAACTGCTCATAGGTCTCAGTATTCATGAAATAATAAAGCTCACCGTCTTTGTAGATATAAGACATATCAGCACGTTCCAAACGAACCTGCTCAAATTTCTCAGACGGATTGAAACTGCGCTCAACCACGCTGCCTGTTTTCAAATTCTTATATTTGGTGCGAACGAAGGCCGAACCCTTGCCAGGCTTAACGTGCTGGAACTCCACTACCTGATAAATCTGACCGTCCATTTCAAAAGTTACGCCATTCCTAAAATCGCCAGCACTAATCATAATTCCTCCAAACCTATATTGCTGTTATTATGCTTAGAGTTGATAATATATCAACTAAGTAGACTTATTCTAGTTCATTACTAACGCTCTAGCAAGCAATTTGCGTGCTCAGCCAAGAATGATTCAGGGAGGAATAATGATAAATAAAATTAGAGAAAAAGTAAGGTACTACTTTTTTCCGGATAAAATAGTAGAATCAGTAAAAGATATCGATTTTGCAGCTTTAAAACGTCAGGGATTTACTTTTGTCCTTTTAGATATAGATAACACTTTAGTACCGCATGGAACGCACTCTGCAGACGAATCCGCCATGGAAATCAAGGCCGGACTCGAAGACATCGGATTATCACCGATCGTCTGTTCCAATGCCAAAGCTGATCGACTAATGAGTTTTAGCAGCTCTTTAGATGTAGAATGTATCAGCGAAGCAAGAAAACCATCCCCTCATGCAATAAAAGAGTTTATGCAACGAAACGACTTAAGTGTGGGTGAGATAATAATGGTTGGTGATCAACTGATCACTGATGTTTTAGCAGCAAGACGTGCTAATATTTCTGTAATTTTAACTAAGCCAATCAGTAAGAAAGAAGTATTCTACATTCGACTAAAAAGACTTTTGGAGCGACTTCTGATCTGGATCGGCGGGAGTAAAATATTTAAAGCACTCGAGGAGGTTCAGTTTGATAGTTTGTAAATTTGGCGGCTCTTCCTTAGCAAGTGGAGCGCAGATAAGAAAATCATGTTCTATCTTCTTGGCCGACCCGGATCGAAGGATTATGGTCGTTTCCGCACCCGGTGTTCGCCCCGATGTTCCCGGCGACAAAAAGATGACGGATCTTCTTATAGATCTGGCCAATGTCCGTTGGGCGGGCTTGGAAGGAAACATGGAATTGTTGGCGATCAGTGATCGCTTGTTTTCCTTAGTCTCTGAATTAGATCTTCATCCCAGTATTGCCGATCAGCTTTTGGGTGAAATTGCGCGCAGAAGCGAAGAAACCACTGTGCATCATAAGATCTATCGTGACGGCATTGTTGCCTTAGGCGAGGCAATTTCCGCTCGCATTGTCAGCGAGTATTTAAGTTCTCAGGGTGTCAAAGTTTCCCTGGTCGATCCGTGTGAGGCCGGTCTTATCTTGTCTTACTACTCGGGTCTTACTCAAATCCTTCCCGAGTCATACGATAACCTCAGTACTCTGGCCTCAAGAGACGAGCTGATCGTATTTCCCGGTTTTTACGGTAGGACTGAAGAAGGCAATACAATCACTTTCTCTCGCGGTGGTTCCGACATTAGCGGAGCTATAGTGGCAGCGGCTACATCAGCCGATCTTTATGAGAACTGGACTGATATGGATCATGTCTATGCCGCCAATCCCCTCTTGATCAACGACCCTGAACCGATCAAAGAGCTGAGTTATCGTGAGATGCGTGAATTGGCCTATATCGGGTTTTCGATCATTCATCCTGAAGCTCTGGAACCCTTGTTCAGCCACAGGATTCCTGTTCGTATAGCCAACACGGACAATCCCTCGGCAGAAGGAACGATGGTGCTAGCCGAACGGACTCATTTGGATAATGTCGTAACCGGCATTGCGTGTTCTGACGACTTCTGCACTATTAACATACGCCGAGTTTTACTTAATCAAGAGCGCGGTATTCTCTTAAAAATATTAACCGTTTTTAATGAATTGGATATCAATGTCGAACACGTCCCTTCCGGTATAGACTCCTTAAGCGTTATAGTGCGCGGATCAGAGTTCTCCTTGGAAGATGAATTGTTGCTTAGAAATCGTCTTCAGATAGAACTAGGCATTGATGATCTCGATGTAACCCGCAATTTGGCCATTATCATGATTGTCGGTGAGGGTATGCGCGATACTGTCGGAGTCATTGCCAGAGCAACTAACGCCATTGCCAGAGAGAATATCAGTATCGAAGTTGTTCTGTCCGACTATCACGAAATCAGTTGCATCTTTATGATGTCGAAATATGAGATGAATCGCGCCATGCACGGTCTCTACAACGAGTTTTTCCCCCGTAACTAATTTTTCATTACTAGGGACGCTTAATCTCAGTAATTATTTGTCTATCACCCACCAATTTAGATAAAGCATCCGACAGCGGATAACGGAGTTTGTCAGCCGTTATCTGCTGTTTGTCTAGATAGACATAAGCATTATTTTGAATGGTGTATGCGTAAGGTGCTGCGGAGCCAGATTGCAAACGGAAACCGGATTCTGCTAAGTGCTTTGTCAGCATGGGCTGCCCTTCTGCGTGATTGCCCCCGGTGAATGAGAAGATCTCCAGAGGTCCACATAATTCGACAGTCAGCTCATGCATACGCTCCGTGTCAGCGCTGATAGCGGCTAGACTGTAATCCGGTATAGACAGCCTGCCGTATGATTGGGAAGCAAAGAGCCATTGTCTCTCCCGGAGAGCAGCAAAAATCTTGGCCAGTTTTTCCCGATTGGCGTCCAAATTATCGAGAGGATTTTGTTGGAACTCAAGGCCGATGTTTTGAGCTTGTTGTAGCTGACGCGCCGATTGCTCCGGAAGCAAGGGATAACCTAAGAGGCCGTCTACTCCGGACAAGACAATGACACCTTTGGCTCCGTTGAAAGAGAAATCCTGATGTTCTTGCAGAAAATTCTCCAACACATTGATGGCTGTAGCATTGTCGCTCAACTCTTCCCCACCCATGCGATCTTGAACCACACCGACTACTTCCTGCTTAGCATTCAAATCAAGCCTGGCACAAACTCCGCTTTCAATTCTCTCCGGTGTGAAATAGAACTCATCCAGAAAAAGCAATAGAGGTTTTTTGTCAGCAGGAACTATTAAAGACTGTAGTTTGCCATCTTCATCCACAATTTCATTTGCGTGAACTAAAACATAATCGTTTTGATATAGCACTTCTAAGAGCAGGCGAAACTCAGCAGCCGTCAGCAATTCCTTATTCGCCATTTCTGAGTAGCGATCATTATCAAAAGCGCGGTCGGGATCAGCAATCAAAGGTTTTATAGAGATAGCATCTATCGGATTGCTCCAATTCACGACACTGGCCGGCAGCAGCTTATCATTAGCTGCCTGGGCCTCTGTCAATGCCGCTCTATCAGGCAAATATTCAATGATAGATTCAATAATTAAGTCAGCATCGTAAGATCTGCCAGACTCCATTAAACGTTCAATTTCCGGCATATGTAAAGCGAAGAGATGATCTAATGACTCAGCTCTGAGATCGTCCAAAATCCGATCAACTGCCTTGATCTGAGCATAATCTGTGTCTTTCAGTTCTGCAAAGGCGTTCGCCGCCTCAATATATTCGGCATCCTGTAGGAGTTGACATGCCGGTGCGAGTTCTGCTTTGAAATCTCTTATCTTATAAAAATCATTCACTTGCTCTTGTAAAAACCGCTGAAATCCTTGGACAGGATAAAGTGTTTCCAGAAAATGCTTGTACTCAGCTTCGCTAATCACATCCAATAGATAATCTTGAAGCACAAGGTCTACTTGCTCTAAACTACTAGCGCCGACGATCGTCATGCTGAGAGAGAGCTTCTCTGCATCTTCTTCAGATAAAGAATCGCCACCTTTTACCGCTTCAATCCGACTCTGCGTGAATTCTGCCAGTTCAGTTTCTATTTCGTCTCGCAGTCGTACTGTTTCGGCCAGTAAAGCGGACGCAGACTCGGAGTTCTTGTCTGAAGAATCCGCAATAATGATTTGTGCCTCTGCGTGAATAGCAACAATTTCATCGAAATCAGTTTGGGCTGAAGCCTTTTCATAAGCCGCTTGCAAATCTGCGTTTGCTTGCCTATTGCGGAGCAGGAAAAAAAGCAACAATGCAAGCAGAAGAACTATAACGCTACCTAATAGAAGGGCTTTTCTTTTTCGACGTCTATTAAAGCTGGAAGAGAAATTTAGTCCATCCATAATTATTCAAGCAGGCTGAGCTGACGACCTTCCAGAGTTTTCTCTTTGATATAGCGACCGGATCCGGGGAGATTCTGGACACGATAGTATTCTTCTTCCTCAATTTCGTTCTTTATCTGTTCGAAAGGAACGACTTTGACAATCGGATCTTTTTTGGCACCGCGGATGATAGCAGCACCTTGTGCTGATCTAGTCTTTTTATAAGTAATTTGTGAGCTGTCAAAAATCAACATTTTGCCTTTTTCCGTCTGTAGTGCAAAGCTGGGATCTTCATCTGGTAAACGGAAGCGAATAAGCCTAATTTCTGAGGCATCGCTAAAAGCGTTGATCAGCTTCCTACGGTTTTGCTTTGTTTCAAAATGATTGGCATCAAAGCGTACGCCCTTACCGTTAGCGAAGATCGCGACAAACTCACCTTCGAAAGGCTCAATGGCGGCATGCACGCACACAACGTACTCACCATCCTCCAAGTCTAAAAGGTTGGGCGTGTACTCACCTAACAAAGAGGGTCGTGAGTCTTCAATTTCCCAAGCCATCATCTTGTAGGCATTAGCTTTATTGGTCAGGAAAATAAGCTCGGACTGATTGGTTGCCTCTTCCTCTATTATGATGCGGTCATTCTCTTTGAGATTGAGTTCAAAGTTTCCTCGCAATGAAGTTAAAGCCAGCTTCTTAAAGTAGCCTTCTTCAGTCAAGAAAATACGAATATTGTAGTCCGGAATGAGTTCAGTGATTTCCGGGACTTCTATGTCTTCAGGATCAACTAGGCGCGTCAGGCGTTCACGACCGTACTTTGTGGCAATAGCTTTCAGCTGGTCTGCAATGAGCTTTCGCTGACGTTTGGCACTGCTTTCCAGCTTTTCCAAATCTTCGATCTCAGCCAATAACTTTTTAATGTCATCAAGGCGACGGATTATATGTTCGCGGTTGAGATTGCGAAGTTTGATCTCCGCTACCGACTCAGCCTGTTGCTGATCTATAGAGAAGGCCTTCATCAAGCGCGGGATAACATCGCGTTCTTTCTCGGTATTACGTATAACCTGTATGGCTAAGTCAATATCAAGGAGTATTGCCTCTAAACCCCGCAAGAGATGTAAACGTTCTCGCTTTTTTTCCAGAGAATAATTAGTCTCGCGCTTAATGCAAGACATGCGCCATTTGACCCACTCGTCCAAAATTTCACGGACGCCCATGACACGGGGTTTATTATCAACTAAAATATTGAAATTGCAGGAAAAGTAATGCTCCAGTGAAGTGCTTTCATAGAGCTTATGTAAGAGAACGTCGGGGTCTGCAGTGCTCTTATATTCAATGCTGATGCACAAGCCATTCAGGTCTGTTTCATCGCGCACGTTAGTAATATCCTGCAAACGGTTCTTCTTTATCTGATCAGAGATGTCATCAATGATGGTCTCAATCGT
>LSQX01317117.1_pt1 | contig 39122 bp, 32 predicted proteins | sample 654561 | NCBI WGS metagenome assembly LSQX01 (sample SAMN04489861, study PRJNA283612) | anaerobic digester metagenome | isolation source: 4 biogas reactors fed with cattle manure at either 37C or 55C with and... | place: Denmark: Kongens Lyngby | collected 2014 | reverse complement strand
CAATGAGGGTCGGGTTGCGCTCCAAGGCCTCGCTGATAAGGGCGCTTAGCTCTTCATTGCAGAGAGCCTGCCAACCCTCTTTGCCAAAGGCCGAGAGCTCGACGAACTCCTGGGCCTGACCAGACGACTGCTTCAGTGGCTCGGCGCTATAGCCGCTTACTTCCGGAGCCGCAGGCCGTTGGAATTGCGGTCCCGCTTTGCATCCCGCCAGCACCAGCGCCACAAACACGGGCCAGGCGTATTGCAGATAGCGGGCTAAACTGTTGTTCTTCATAAATACTCCTATAAATTCTTTCTCTGATTTTTCGTTCGGAAGGGATGGGCTTCCTTCCCCTTTGTGTTCATGTTGTCAGCAGGCGCCCCTCGCCGTTTTGCTCATAAGTCACGCCGTCACGGATTTGGTAAATCCGCTTGAAGGTGGGGATAATCTTTTCGTCGTGAGTGACGACAATGATGGCGGTCTCAAATTTGCGGGCCATATCGTTGAGGATTCGGATAACGGCCAGAGCGCGCTCACTATCAAGCGGCGCCGTCGGTTCATCAGCCAGGATGACAGGCGGCTGATTGACCAGCCCGCGGGCAATCGCCACCCGCTGCTGCTCTCCGCCCGAAAGCCGCGAAGGCATCGCCTGGGCACGATGCAGCACGTCCAGCTCTTTCAGCAACTGCCGGGCTCTGGCACGCGCCTCGGCGTTGGGAATGCCAGCAAGCATCGGCAAAAGAGCGACATTATCGGTCACGTCCAGGAAGGAAATCAGATAAGGCGCTTGAAAGACGAAGCCGATCCGGTCCCGCCGTAGCGCTCGCAGGTCTCTGATTTTCCAGCCGTTATCGTAAATTACCTCCTGGCCCAGTGTCATTTTGCCGGCGGTCGGTTCAATGACCGCTCCCAGACACTTGAGGAGCGTTGTTTTGCCGGAGCCCGAGGGACCGATCAAGCCGACCACTTCCCCGGGAGCCACGAGCATATCTACCGATTTCAAGGCATCCACGGCAGTCTCGCCGCTTCCGTAGCGTTTCTTCAATCCTTCAATCCGAATTCCAGAGCTCTTCATCCTATCCTCCTATGGCATCGGCCGGGTCCACCGCCAGCGCGGCACGTATGGCGATCGTACTTGAAATAATGCAGATAACGACCACCGCGAAAAACCCAAACACCGAATCCAGCGGCTGCAGAAGTACATACTTGGGGAAAATCGGCGCCATCAGCAACGTGGCCGAAATTTTGCCCACCACAAAACCGATCAGCCCCAATGCAATTGATTGCTGCATGATGAGGCCGACAATTGTCCTGTTCTTCGTACCAATCAGCTTCAAGACCGCAATTTCTCGGATTTTCCCGAGCGTCAGCGTATAGATAATAAAAGCGACAATGGCCGAGCTCACCAGCGAAAGAATCACGAGGAACATGAATATCTGGCGAGCGGAAGTGGCGATGAGTTTACCAACCAGGATTTCCTCCATCTGGCTGCGGGTATAGACGGTCAGCCGTTTCCAGCGGCTAATCATACGAGCGACATCCTCGGGCAGGTAATCTTTTTCCACCTGCACCAAAACCGCATTCACGTAGGGGTTGACGCTCTGCGAGGCGTTGACCGATTCAGGCAGCCCGGGCACGCCCGGCAGGTTGAAGGCAGGGTTCTGGGCCGTACGGCGACGTTGCTCAAGTATGGCGTCGTTATCTTTCAAAAACTGGGCCTCCTGTGCATCCTTTAGCGGGATGAACACCATCGGGTCGCCGCTGGAAGAGACCATCCGGCGAGTCAGCCCCACCACGGTGTATTGGTTGCGCCGTATCTGGATGCGGTCCCCCAATTTAAAGCCCGAGGCGATATCGGCAACGGCCTCATAGTGGCTGCGGGATATCTGCCGCCCTGCAACCAGATAAGGCGGCCAGCCCGGAGTCCCAGGCTCCCCGGGCATGACTCCGGCAACCATCGCCCGCACGTCGTCTCCATCCCGGTTAACCTGCATGATGAGATAAGTGATGTTGGCAGCCGCTTTCACCCCCGGCATGGCGAGAATTCCGCGCCAGTGGTCGTCATAAATACTCGAGGGCTCCGCATACGGTCCCAAGGTGTCTTTCTGGACGACCCAGAGATCGGCGCCACTGTTATCCAGAAGAACTTTGGCATCATCCACCATCCCGCGGTAAATTCCCGCCATGGAGAGTGTAATACCGATTAAAAGCCCCAGCCCCATTCCGGTGAAGACGAACTTCCCCCAGGAGTGCAGGATGTCGCGTCCGGCCAGACTGATCATGGCTTGACCCCCGGTATTTTCTCCACGACGTGGATGCGGCTACGCTCCGTTAAGGCATTAGCGCTATAGATGACCAGCCGGTCCGCCACTTTGAGCCCCTCTTTTACCTGTACCGATCCTTCCAGATCGGACGCACCCAACACGACTGGGGTATACTCCAAAGCGCCATCACGGACCCGCCAGACACCCAGGGTTCCATTTTTCCTGAGAACGGCCGAGCTGGGAATAAGAGGAGCTGGCGGCAGTTTGGGCAAAGCCAGAGTGACCTCCGCCAGTTCGCCAATCGGCGGCAGAGGCTCGGGCAACTCTTCGAAAACGACCTTGGCCAATGTCTCTTCAGTAACCGCGTCGGCCAGAGGCTCCACTCTTAAAACGTGCCCCATCTGCTCCACCCCTCTTTGTGAGCGCAGGAGTATCCGTGCCTCAAGTCCGGCAGCCAATCCCTGGGCACGAATTTGGTCAAAGCGGACATTGACCCAGAGCGAGCGTGGGTCAACAATCTCCACGACCGCCTGGCCTGCGACAAGAGTCGTCCCGGGCTCGGCATTGCGCGCAACGATCCATCCATCCACGGGAGCCAGCAGGAGCAGATTGCGCCTCTGAGCTTCCAACGCTTTTTGCTCCGCAATCGCTCGTGAAAGTTCTTCCCTGGCTACGGCCAAGCCGGCCTCGGCAATTTGGAGCTCCTGCCGCCGCGTGGTTGCCAGCTCTTCACTGGTCGAGCGTGCTTTGAGAAGCTCTTCGTAACGCACCGCCTGTGTCAAGGCGTATTCTTTGCGCGCCTCCGTCTCGCTGAGCTGAGCCTCAGCCCGCTTCACCTGCGCTTTCTGAGCTCCAAGCCGCTCATCCAGATCGACAGGGTCCATCTCTCCCAGAGTTTCGCCGGCCTTGACATGGTCACCGACATCAACTCCCAGCTTCAGAATTCGCCCTGCATAAGTGGGGCCGATTTTGTAAGTGTAGCGCGCCTCTACCGTCCCGATTCCAAAGAGAGCCGGTGAGAGCTCTCGGTTCTCTACAGGGGCCAGCACTACCGGCACCGGAGCCAGTGGCCCAGAGCTCAGGCTTACATAAACCAAAAGGGCTAAGAGCGGCCCCAGAACGGCAATGAGTGCCACGGTTCGCTTTTGGAAAAACCGTCTTTTCATGAAGCACTCCTGATTCCCCGCTCATAGACCGCATAGACCTTCGACGCATTGCGGCGGATATGATTCACGTCTCCGACAATGAGCGATTGCATCACCAGCCCCTGAATCATCCCAAGAAAAAGCGTAGCCGCAGCCTTGCTATTCAGTTCAGGGTCCAGCTCTCCGCAAGCTTTCCCCTTTTCCAGCAAACGCTTGATGCGCTCTTCATAGCGTTGCACCAGGGTCAGAACCATCCGTTTGGGAGCCGTTTCCCCCGCCCTCTGCAATTCCTCAAATAGCAGGTGGGGAATGCCCGGATGCTCCGTTATAAAACCTGCATGCGCCATGAACATGCCTTGCAGCGCCGCCAAAGGGGATGGCTCCCCGGCTAGCGCCTTTTCAATGCGCGAAATAAGCCGCTCAGAGACCCACCCCATCACAGCTTCCAGTATTGCCTCTTTGTTTGGGAAATGCCGGAAAATGGCTCCCTGTGTAAGCCCCATCCGCTCGGCAATGGCAGCAGTCGTGATCTGACTTGGATTCTGCTCTGCAGCCAGTGCTATCACAGCTTCTACCGTTACGGCTCGGCGCTCGCTGGCCGAAAGATATTTACTTGTTGAACTCATATTGACTCCTCAAAGATAGTCATCAATTACTATCTTTGCCCTAGATTCTCTACTTGTCAAATCGTTTTCCAATTTTTTTCTTCTACCCTTCTTTCTAGTCCTTCAACCTCTCAGGCAGGGTTTCAACAAAGGCTTCGATCTGATCCCGCACTTTTCGATAGCAGTCCAGTTGTTCCTCTTCGGATGCACCCTGCTTTGCCAGCTCCCTTGCCTTTTTGGGCGGATCGTCGAATCCGACATGGATAACCTTGCAGTTCTCTGGGAAAACCGGACAAGTTTCGTTCGCATGGCCGCAGACCGTGACTACCACATCGAGTTTGACCTTCTTGAATTCCCTGATGTGCTGGGATTTATGACCAGAGATATCCACTCCGGCCTCAGCCATCACTTTTACGGCGTTGAGGTTAAGAGCGTGTGTTTCGATTCCGGCCGAATACGCCTCAATCAGATCTCTTTTCAGATGGCGCGCCCAGCCCTCAGCCATCTGGCTGCGGCATGAGTTGCCGGTACACAGGAAGAGCACTTTCAGCTTTTTAATCATGGCGTATCGGCTCGTTCTCCAAGTACTTCAACGATTGGTGAGCAGTAAATTTTTAATTTCTTCGGCAGATGGGACCCTGCCGGTTACTTGCACAACTCCATTCACTGCCAGGGCAGGAGTCATCATTACGCCAAAAGCCATGATCTGATTGATCTTTGTGATTTTTTCCAGTTCGTAGTTCAACTGAAGCTCTTTAGCTGCCGCCTCCGTCACTTCAGCCAACTTCTTACACTTGGGGCATCCGGTGCCCAGAATTTGAATTTTCATCATATTATTCTATTCTCCTTTTTATCCAAAAAATGTTCCGAATATCATTCCACTCAAAGTAGCCATCACAATCACCAAAGCACTAAAGACGAGAGTCTTCTTCAACCCCATAATACCACGCAAAACTAATATGCTCGGCAAACTCAAAGCAGGTCCGGCCAAGAGCAGCGCCAGGGCAGGCCCTTTGCCCATTCCATTGCTGATCAACCCCTGCAAGATAGGTACCTCTGTCAACGTCGCAAAATACATAAAGGCTCCCGCAAAGGAGGCAAAGAAATTGGAAGTCAGTGAATTGCCGCCAACAGCCCACGCAACCCACTCTGAAGGGATCAGCCCTTCCTGTCCAGCACGCCCCAAGAGCGCCCCCGCAATCAGGACTCCCAGCAGAAGCAACGGCAGTATCTGCCTGGCAAATCCCCACGATGAAGCAAACCACTCGGAAGTTATCCCCTTATCAGTGCTCGTAAAGAAAGATAAGCCTGCAACCCCAATAAAAAAAACAAGCAAAGGTTGGCCAGGAAAAATAAACGCAAAAACAGCGGTCGCCAGCGCAACCAACCCTACTTTCCACCAGACCAATTCAAACCAGCATACCAACATCACCCCCAGGGCAACCGCGAAAAACGAACTGCCCATCCATTTATAGCTATAAACAATTGCCCAAATACCGGTCATTTCATCCGGTTTGCCCCAGTTGGCCAGCACCAGAATCCCTACCATTGAAGCAAAATAAAGAGCGTTCTTCCAAAGCGGCAAGCTGGATTCTTCTTCGGGAATTAGCATTTGGATAGAGGCTTTCTCTTTTTCTTCCTTCCTGAAAATAAGATGCATCAGCGCCCCAATAACGATACTGAAAAGAACAGCTCCGACCGCTCTGGCTATACCGAGCTCCACTCCAAGCACCCGAGCCGTCAGCACAATAGCCAGCACATTGATCGCCGGTCCCGAGTAAAGAAAAGCCGAGGCTGGTCCCAACCCTGCACCCATCCGATAGATTCCGGCAAAAAGTGGCAGAACCGTGCAAGAGCAGACCGCCAGCAGGGTCCCCGACACGGAGGCAACTCCATAGGCCAATATTTTGTTAGCGCCAGCCCCAAGATATTTCATGACCGATGCCTGGCTGATAAAAACAGAGATCGCCCCGGCAATGAAAAAAGCAGGTATCAGGCAGAGCAATACATGCTCCCGCGCATACCATTTGGTCAGGTGAAGCGCCTCCATTATGGCATTTTCAAATCTGGCCGAATCCAGTGGCAGATAAAAAAAGGTCAAAAACACGCCGGCTATTATTGCCAGTTTTTTCCACTCAGTTCGCCAGTTCATAACAATCATTCGTGCTCACTTTGCCATTTAACCAAATATTGATTAAAAAAAACTCTCTATCTAAAATCCAAACTCACTTCAGAAGCGTTAGCTGTTCCCTGGCCTGCGACTCGATAACCGTCTCCACACAGCTCATGAACTTGATAACGCAAGGAACCTTGAGTCGATAATAGACCTGCTTGCCCCGTTTGTCATCCTCCACAATCCCCGCCTGCCTCAACAGCATCAGGTGTCTGGAAATAGTTGAAGGATCCACGTCCACCACATCGGCAAACTCACAAACGCAGCGCTCTCCGGCCGCCAGCTCCTCCACTATCCAGAGCCGTGTGGGGTGAGCCAGCGCCTTAAGCACCCTCGCCTTGGCTGCATAGATCAATTTCTCTTTTTCAGTCATACCCGCATATCCATGCACATCTCTACATATGTACACGTGACAAGGTAACCCAATATAAAAGGTGCGTCAAATTTTTTTTACATACCTCATGTTTTACAGACCCGCATGAGGAGGGAGAGTGTGTTTGTGAGATTTTTTCTCTCAAAGATTGACAAAACGGATAAATATCGCTAGTTTGCTTAGGTGTATGAGATTTTTTCACATAGAAAGGCTCTGTCATGCTAATTAAATTTTCACTTGAAAACTGGATGTCCTTCCAGAAGAAAGCCTCTTTCTCAATGGTTGCCACCAGGGAGCGCCAACACGGAGAAAGAGTTTCCCGTATCCCAAAATACAATATAAGGGCTTTGCCTGTCGCTGCTATCTACGGGGGAAACGCATCAGGCAAGACCAATTTTTTCAGGGCATTGAATTTTGTAAAGACCCTGGTCATCAGGGGCACACAGCCCGACAGCCCTATTCCGGTTGAAACATTTCGCCTGAATCCTGGCGCGCCCGAATTGCCATCACGCTTTGAATTTGAGTTGTTGATTGACGAAATGATCTACGAGTTTAGTTTCTCTATAACTGCCGATGAGGTTTTAGAAGAAAAAATCCTATCTATTTCAGATAACAATACAGAAAGAAAACTCTACCACCGTAAGGATAAAGTAATTACATTCGGCAAATCTCTAAAAGAAGATGAGCCATTTCTAAAATTCGTCTTTCAAGGCACACGGAAAAATCAGCTCTTCCTGACAAACTCGATCTTCCAAAATAGTACACACTTTCGTCCTGTCTATAACTGGTTTAAAGACACTCTCTGCCTTATTGCTCCCAGTTCTCAGCCCAGTCAAATTGAAAAGTTCTTATGCAAAGAGAACTCTCCTCTCTCCTTGAACATGGACAAAATGCTGCAACACCTCGACACTGGCATAGCTCAACTGCGAAGCGAAGAAATACCCTTCGAAAGCCTTCCTTTTCCAAGATCGATAGCAATTCAAGTGCAGGAGTTTATCAAAAAAAACGAAGAAGTTGGCCTGGTGAGCAACCCAACAAACGAACGCTTTTTGATAAGCCAAAAAGATGGTAGACCGATCGCCAGAAAGCTGGTGACTTTTCACACGGGAACGGATGGCAAGAAGGTTAAATTTGAGGTGCGCGAGGAATCAGATGGCTCACAGCGAGTCATTGATCTACTTCCTGCCTTTCTTGGACTCTCAAGCGAAGCCTCTCAGAAAGTCTGCGTCATTGATGAACTTGATCGCAGCCTGCACACACTGCTGACGCGAAGTTTGCTCAAAATGTATCTCTCGCATTGCACTCCGGAAAAAAGATCACAGCTGCTTTTTACGACTCATGATGTTCTCCTCATGGATCAAAAGCTTCTGCGTCGTGATGAAATGTGGATAACTGAAAGAGATTCTGACGAATCCTCCAACATTTTCTCTTTTAGTGACTATAAGGATATCAGATATGATAAAGATATCCGTAGAAGCTACTTGCAAGGCAGATTTGGCGGTATTCCGCGAATCCCGTTGGGCAACGACTTACTCTCCTCTCCAGCTCAGGGAAAAAAGGAGAATGGCTAATGGCTAAGAAAAGGCGTAGTTTTAAGAGGCCCTTTGGTCAGCGTCCTTACCGCAAACTGTTCGTGATAGCAACCGAAGGCGCAAAGACCGAGCCTCAGTATTTCAACATTCTCCGAAACCTCAAAAGTGAACAGGTGACAATCAGCATGCCTGAAGGGAAAAACAAAAGTGACCCGGAAAACGTATTGAAGCGAATGAAGACGTATCTCAAAACAGAAAGGTTGAAACACTCAGATGAGGCTTGGCTGGTGGTTGACAAGGATCAGTGGGATGATAAAAAGATTGATAAACTTCATGAGTGGGCAAAACAAAAAGAGAATTATGGACTGGCTCTCAGTAACCCAAAGTTTGAATACTGGCTATTGCTGCATTTTAAAAACGCTGACCTGAACTCTCCAGGGAGTTGCGCCAGCATCTTAAAAAAACATCTTCCCAACTATGATAAAGGGATCAGCACATACGCACGCAGGTTCACAGAGGAAAGAATTAATGAGGCTATCTTGCGAGCGGAAAGCCGCGACCGTCCTCCCTGCGAAGATTGGCCGCGCTCTCCCGGTTGCACCACGGTTTACAAGCTGGCCAGGAACATCCTTAATTCCTGAGAAATACCTCAAAAGTTTTTACTCCCCAACCGGGGCCAGCGGAATCAGCCTGGGAGTGGAGAGGAGGCCCGAGGGAAGCGGCTCATCTTCAGAGGCGTCAAAGGGTTTATATTGAATATTGACGAAATTGATCTCGTGAAAGTTCTTCCAGGGTACTTTTTTGCGGTCCAGTTCAATCACTCTGTTGTAAGAAAGGTTGGTCACCTCTATCTCAAGAGTGTTTTCCTCCTTCAATAGCCCCAGCGGGATCACTTTCGTGAAAGGAATATGCCAATAAAGCGGCAGCAGCTCGCCATTGAGTCTCACACTTGCCGTTTCACGCACATCACCCAAATCAAGCTCATAAACGCGACCAGGCTCCGAGGCTGAAAGCTTGAATTTCCTGGAGTACACCAGTTTGCCGCTAAAAATATCGTAAGGCTCTCCCAGTGTTGTCCAGCTTTTACCGACCTCGGTGGTGAGGCTCCCCTCTATCTCCGGTACCCCTTTGCTATAGCGCAATGTCCAGGCGCCATCCAGTAGAATAGGCTCCCCTTCTTCCGCTTGACCGTAATAGGGCCACGGTTCGACCTTCTCCTGTTGCATCAGGGTCAAAGTCTCCGCCTCCCTACCCTCGCAAAAGAGAAACAGGCTCTCCCCCTGCGGCAGGTGAAGCAAAAATTCTTTTCCGCCATTGCCTGTACGCGCTGCAGCCTCGCCCCAAACCTTGCTCTCCGGATTATAGAAGAGCACCTTATCAGCCCTCCTCATCGGCCTTATCCATTGTTTGCCAGGCTTCTCAGAAAGATTGGCCAGGAAATAAACGCTCCTGTCTTGAATCGTCTTCCGTATAAAATCGATCCCCATCGCTTTAAAAGGCTCCGGATAGATTCCACTCTTACTAAGCGCTCGTGACAATTGCGCCATCATTTCCTGGGAGCTCCCGGCAGGCTTTACAATATCGACCTGTGGCAGCTTTTGAAGCTCTTCTCTCTGTTTCGAGAGCAGAGCACGACGCTCCTCGAATTGAAAGAGCCCCGGGACATCTTCCGCAATGGAATCTATGAAGATTACGGCTGAACCTTCACCAGCATACCGCTGCAGCGCTTCCAGAGTCTCCAGCGGCATATACTGTGTAGGAGGAACCAGGATGACTTTCCCTTTCGCGTTCACATGATTCTGCAGCATCCGGTCCGACACATAGTCGAACGTATAGCCACGCTCCCAGAGCTCGCCGGCCAGTTGCCCAAAAGCCATCTCTTTCAATCCAGCCGATAGATAGTGAACATCCAAGAGCTTAATCACCCCACGGCCACCGCCCTTACTCCAGATATCGTAAATTGGAAAGTAAAGCAGGATATCATGATCGGCCTGGCTGGACTGCAATATCCGCTGGCACTCCCTGATATAGCTCGTGAGCACCGGCATCTCTTCCCAGAAGTGCGACGTGTGCCCGTAGTGGGTGGAGGCATAGAAGAGCCTTCCCGGAAATCCTTTCCAATAGGGAGAATAGGTGGTTCCGTGGAAAAAAATATGATTTATCCCTGCAGTAAAAAGCTCATCAAGCTGCGGTTTGATCTGCGAAAACGCAACGCTGAAGTGATCCCCCAGCCAGGTGGTCGATTCAGAGCTCACCAAAGGCTTGCCGCTCAAGTGCGCCGCCGAAGAGGCAAACTTCATCGTCAGCGGGTCCGGACGCCCAAAGCGTTTTTCCTCATATTTGGGGTCCTGCCGCAAGCCGGGTATCTTGAGAGCGCTCGCGCCGAAAGATTCCGTCTCCGGTATATCTGCCGCTGCGTACAAATCCAGAAGGTTCCCTGGCGAGCCATGCGCCTCGTTGCGAACCAGCCCAACACCCATCTTGTGGCAAATCTCCACCCAGGGTTCAGTGAATTCGGAGTAAAGCAGCTCAGAAACCGTTTCGCAATAATCGCTCAGCAGCCGCGGCTTCAGCTCATCGGTCGATTTCTCATCGAGCATATCCAGGTGGTCCTGCAGGTCGTATCCACGCAGAGCCTTAAATTTTTCCAAAAAATTCGTCGTACTGTTCGCTCCGTAAACTTCAAAAGAATCGTTGTAGAGTGCCCTGGGCCTGAGCTCTATTTTTGAAAAAGCATCCTTGAATCGTTCTGTATAGTACTCGATAGCTGCACGGTTGAAGTGGTCTATCACAAACCCTTCAGCGCCCGGTGCCGCACGCTTCACCATCTGCCTTGTCGGTTCAGTGACGTATTGGCCTTCGTCTATTTTGAAGCGTTGAGCCTGCAGACCCTGCGGAATATCGGCTCCGCCAAAGGGCCAGCCGGTCCCCATCGTCATGTCCACATCCATTCCCAACCTGCGCGCCTCTCTGATGGTATGTTCTAGCACCTCCATCCAACGCTCTGAAAGATAGGCAATAAAATTCTCCTCGTCGCCCTTCTCTCCGTAAATGGGAATGATATGGACACCCCCCAGCCCCGCCTGGGCCATTCCTTCCAATTGCTCAGTGATATCCTCCTCATTGACCGAGCTGCCCATCCACCACCAATAAGTCCAGGGCTTTTCTGTAGCATCGGGAGCCTGTCCACAAACATTGCTTACGAAAAGAGCAGCAAGTGCCGCCAAAGCGCAAAAAATCTTGAGTACCCGCTTCATCTTGGCTTGAGGATAGCAAAAGGATAAGGGAGGTTAAAGCCCTTTTGAAGAACCCCTCAAAGCCGGATGACTCAGGCAGGCTCAGCTCTTGAAAACAATCCACTTGCGCCCTGCGAAATTAACCAGAACCGAACAGGCGATCTTTGATAGGGCCGACCAGGTGGTCCCCAATCCCACAAAGTGAATCAGGCCCCAGCCCAACGCAACCCCTGCGCCGGTGCTTCCCAGCGAAACCCCGTAAAAGAGCAGAGCCTCCAGCCAACGCTTGTGCCGACCTCCCTCAAAAACAAAGAAAAGATTCAAAAGATAGGCGCAAAGATTCGACACCACAAAGGCCCCTGCACATGCATAGAGAAAGTGCCGTGCCCGCAACGCCTCATCCACCTCTACCACAGAGATACCCAGGAACCGAACCATGATGTCATCGGGCTGCAAAGCGGGAAACACAAACCAGACCAGCAGAAAAAAAGCAATAAAATCCACAGCCGTAGCGATGCCTCCACAGATAGCATAACGAATAAATTGTTTACCCAGCCCTATGTTCAACGGTTTTTTCTGCACCTCTCTCTTTTTGGCAGTCTCTTGCAAAAGCTGCTTCTTGTGCGGACAGTATCCCTTTTTGACGATGACATTGTCAACCCATTCATTTACGGAAGGCCGTGAAGAAACGGATTTTAAAAAGCCGAATAAATAAAAATCATAATAGTTGCAAGCAAACACCCAACTGTTGGAAAAAATATTAAAATATTAAAAAAAGAAAATTTATTTTCACGCTATTTACAGAGAAAAACCTTGACTAAAAAGTCACGCCAGCGGATTCAAACCTATTCCTCAAGCCTACTTTTAGGTTCCAGCCAAAACTGTCACTCAGAGGAAAACAGAGGAGGGAAAATAATATCAAATTTTTTTTGACATCCGTGGGTACAAGGCATAGAATCTCAGACGTCAAGGTTGGTGGTGGATGCCAATGATTCGCCGCGAACGAAGTTTATTTATATTAACTGAAACTATGAAAAAGCAAACTACATTGAAAAAGGCGTTCACGCTGATTGAACTTCTGGTCGTGATCGCGATTATTGCCATCCTTGCGGGTATGCTCCTGCCTGCATTGGCCAAAGCCAAAGCTAGAGCTCAACGCATAGCTTGTACCGGTAACTTAAAGCAGATGGGCCTGGGCACTCGCACCTATGCTTTGGATAATGAAGACCGTTTCCCTTGGGAAGTCTCCGCGCAAGACGGCGGTAGCCTTGAAGTGGTCTCCACTACAATGACCACCCTGGGCAACCAGGATGCCAGCCAGCCGAGATTCGGCGCTCTCACAGGTGCTGCATCCGGTATCACGAACCCGACCAATGCCTCTGGTGCCAAACTCACCATTCCTGCTGCAAACGGTCAGTGGCTGCACTATGCCGTGATGAGCAATGAATTGGCTGATGTTAAGCTGGTCCGTTGTCCCTCGGATTCTGAAACAATGAGCGGTGGCAAAATTAAGAACTTTACCGATTTCTACATGAGCCCCACCGATGCCAATAATAAGTACTATGTATCTTATTTCATTGGTGTGGACGCCAGCGAAGTCTATCCGCAGACTCTGCTCTTCGGTGACCGCAACGTGGTCGTCCCCACGGTAGCTCAGAGCACCAACAGCACGACCTCCTTCATGCTGATGCTCGGTTCTGGAACCAACACTCTCTACCAGACAAGTGGCCAGAGACCGCGCTGGGGTGAGAATATCCACCAGAACAATGGTAACGTTGTCCTGGGTGACGGTTCTGTGCAACAGTACACCGAAGCCAGACTGAGCGATCAGCTCCGTCAGACGGACAGTCAGTACAACCGCATCGTAATTCCTTTTGCCAAGCGCTAAGCTGGTACGAATTACTTAAGTTTCAAAAGGCATCCTTACGGGTGCCTTTTTTGTTTTTCAGCCACTCTTTTCTCACATCCCCTCTTGGCAAAAAAAGAAAGAAAAGCTATTCTTAACCATATGGGCAGCGAGGCTACAAATTTTATTTATCGGCAGAATACGGCGCGGCGAAACACGCGGCGCATGTTAGTTTTATTCGGCTTGGGCGTCTTCTCCACGGCCGCTTTGCTTTATCTCCTGGCGGCGTTGGGAACAGGCAGTTTTGATCCAACCCTTTTCCTGCTCATTTTTCTTCTGGTCACCGGTGCTGTTTTCATCGCCGCCCTTTTCAAAGTTTTTCAGCTTTCCCATGGTGGTAAAGCGGTAGCCGTGGCTTTGGGCGGGCGTCTTGTTCCACCCCACCCCAGCGATCCTGATGAGCGCAAGCTGCGCAACGTGGTGGAAGAGATGGCCATCGCCTCCGGCGTGCCGGTTCCGGAAATTTATGTTCTGGACCACGAGCTGAGTATCAATGCTTTTGCAGCAGGCTACTCCCCCGCGGATGCCGCCATTGGTGTCACCCGCGGCACCATACAGAACCTGAACCGTGAAGAGCTCCAGGGAGTCATTGCACACGAGTTCAGTCATATTTTGAATGGCGATATGAAGCTCAATATTCGTCTTATCTCACTCATTTTCGGTCTGCTCTTCCTCACCGTAATTGGCCGTATTTTCCTTTATGCTGGGCCCTCCGGCCGCAGCCGTAACGGCAAAGCGGAATCCGCTCTGCCCCTGATCGGCCTGCTCTTGATTCTGGTCGGCTGGATCAGCGTTTTCTTTGGCCGTCTGATTCAATCGGCAGTCTCGCGCCAGCGAGAGCACCTGGCCGATGCCTCGGCTGTACAGTTCACGCGCAATCCGCAGGGACTTGCCAACGCTTTGAAAAAAATAGGTATTATTTCCACTCGCTCCTATATCAAGTCTCCGCATGCAGAGGAAGCCGCTCATCTTTTCTTTGCTACCGGTATTAAAGGTTTCTGGAGTAATATCTTCGCCACACATCCGCCTTTGGCAAAGCGAATCCAGCTTCTGGATCCCTCCTTTGACGGAGATTTCTCCAAGCTCTCGCTTAAATCTCTCGCTTCACAAACCAGAGAAGAACCCCAGCCGCCTGCGAAAAAAACGCCACCTCGGATATTCCCCCGCGTCCCGCTGGCTGCCCTCTCTGGCGGCTATGAAACGGCGCAGGAGGCCCATCAGGTTTTGGAAACTCTGCCGCCTGCTCTTCGCAATAGATGCTCGGACCCTCTGGGTGCCATCGTTCTGATTTACTCCACCCTGCTGGACGAGCATCCGGCAATCCAGGAAGCTCAGTTTGAGCAAATCAAGAAGACCTATGGTGAACAGATCGCGCGCGAGTGCATCCGCACGACCAGAGAGCTTCGCCAGCTCTCACGCTCCCAGAAGCTGGCTCTCGTGAGTCTCTGCACGCCACCACTGAGGCAGATGTCACCCGAGCAGTTTGCCTCCTTCAACCGGCTCTTGAGGGAGCTGGTTTATGCAAACCAGGAGGTGGACCTCTTTGAATTCTGCGTCCTCAAAAACATTGAGCATAATTTAAAGGGCCACTTTTTTCCACAGCGCCAGCGCCAGGGCCACACCGGCATCGAATCCTTGAAGGAGGAAGTCAGCACCGTTTTATCTATCCTGGCCCAAACCGAGACTGATGACCCGCAGGAAGTGATTGCCGCCTTTAACAAGGGAGCCGGCCATCTGAACTCAGGCGGGCTCGCTCTGCAGCTTTTGGAAAACCCCAATTATGAAGTGCTGGACAACGCGTTGGAAAAAATCGCTACAGATGCCTCTACGGCAGCCAAGAAGCTTCTCCTGGAAGCCTGCAACGTCGTTGTCGCCTCCACCAATGAGCAGGTAACAGAAGAGGAAGCTGATTTGGTCCGCGCTATTTCTCTGGTGCTCAATCCGCAAGGTCTCTAACCCGGGCGCTCGGCGCTCCTTTGGTTAAAAAGCATCCAGAAGTATCTGGGTCAGCTCTTCAGCGCTCAGCACGAAGGGGTTTCCTTTCATGCTGCTTGCTCTGGATGCTTTTTCCACAACTGCGCTAAATTGCTCCTTTTTCAAACCCAGTTTACTTAGTCTGGCAACATTTTGAGTCTGGGCCATCTTTTCAATAATTTCGATGGCGCTTTCAGGCCTGGCCGCAACATCTCGGGAAAGCATCAACGAAACCTCACTGATACGCCCCAAGAGTCGCTGCGATTCCTTATCCCTTCCCTCACCGGCTCGCTTATAGTTCATTCTGAGCACAGGTGCCAAAAGCGCAGCACAAACAGCTCCATGCGGTGCGCCAATCATTCCTCCCAGCATACCGGCAAAGCCATGGACAGCTCCCAGTCCGCCATTGGCCAGAGCCAGACCACCCAGAAGACTTGCCAGAGAAACCTGTATGCGAGAAGGCAGGTGGTCAGGCTTCATCCAGTAGGCCATCAGCACGCCTCCGCCCAATCGCGAGAGCCCTTCGCGACATACCGCGTCGGTCATCGGGGTCGCCCTGTTTGAAAGATAGGCCTCCAGTAAATGGCTCAAAGCATCGAAAGCGCAATTTACTGAAACCTCCGGTGGGGCATCCAGAGTCAGCTCCGGGTCCACCAGCGCTATTGTCGGAAGCAGATAGGGAGAGCGAAAACTCACTTTGACTGATGCCTCGGGGACACCGATCACCGCATTTTTCGTGACCTCCGAGCCGGTGCCGGCAGTCGTTGGCACCGCAACGTAAGGCAGAGAGCGGCACGGCAGCACCTTGCCTTTGCCCACTCCCTCCAGGTAATCCATAAGCTCGCCCGGGTTATTGGCAAGTCCGGCGGCCGCCTTGGCCGCGTCGAGCACACTGCCACCACCAATCCCCACAACCGCATCACATTGCCGCCTCAGGAGAAACTCCGCAATCTCGTTCACCTTTGCAACCGTTGGCTCACCGCTGACGCTTTGCAGTTCCACCACAAGTCCGGCCTCCTCCAACAAGCTTTTCAGCCTTTTGTGGCGTTCGGGGTGGGCTCCCGTGACCAGCAGAATCCTTTTGCCGAAAGGCTTGAGCAGCCCAGGCAACTCCTTCACCTTGCCACAGCCAAAGATGATCCTCGTTGCTGTCGCAAATTCAAAAGCCTCGTTCAACATTCCGCGCCTTTTAGGAGAGTTGCGTAAACTTCCTGCTGTAACGGGGCTTCTCCATCATATCGGCGACGGCATCGCGCCACTTGGCATAGTGGGCAGTTTTCTTGTGTGCCAGAGTCGCCTCCGGTGTGCGGTAGACCTCCTCCAGCACAAACTCCGTTGGCTCTTCCTGGCTCTGCACCAGGTCAAAGCGGGCAATCCCCGGCTCCTGAATACTCTGTGCTGCATTTTCCAATGAAGCTTGAATGAAGCGCTCCACACAATCGGGCTTCACCTTTACATGAACATGTACAACCAGCATAACTCACTCATTTTATGGATAGGACGGCCCGGATGCAAGACTTGGCAGAGCTGCTCGCTCCGCCAAAGCCTGCCGGTGCCGACTCTTTAAAGATTTTTACCTGCGATTCCATCCAGCTCAAAGAGAAGATCATCGCGGCAAACGTCTGCCTTGCAGATCACCATCGGCAAATCAGAGAGTCCGCGCTCCTCCATAATTCGCAGGAATAGAGGCAAATTTTTTTCATCCTTCAAAAACGCCGTTGCCAAAGAAATATCGCTCAATGCAAACCCCGCTTCGGCAATCAATACTTCGATCGTATCAAGAGTATAGCGTATCTGTGCCTCTGTATCGCCCAGGAGAATGCTGCTGCCGGTTTCATCAATCGCAGCGGTACCGGAAATCTGCACCTGAGAGTAGCTGGGAGTTTCCAGGACCAGCGCGCGCGCAAAAGCAGCCCCGTAACGGAAGGCATCCTTCTGCTTTCGGTTGGTCAGGCGTCGGACTTTGAAAGTCGAGCTCTGCGGAATATCCGATGCGATGAGGTCGATCGTGCAGGCGGCTCCATTCTGGTTGAGCCCTCGGATTCCGGTACTGGCCGGCAGGTAGCATTCTGATGGCGGCGTCTTTTCGCTTTTTTCAATATCGGGCATAATACCCACCTGCCGATAAAAAGCGCTGCGTGCCTCATTAAAGGGAGTGTACCAGCTCAGAATATCATCCAGGTATATCCAGGTGCGCCCCACGGAGCGATAGTCCAGTCCCTCCTTTTTCAGTAATGCTTCAGCCTTGAGCAAAGTCTCCGTTGTCTGCTGCGTATTGCTCTCTGGATGCTTCAAATCACACAGGTTTTGCAAAAGGAAAAAGCGCGCATCTTCTTCCTGCCATTTGTGTCCCTGGACTGTTTTGCCATCCAGACTTTGTATCGGCTCTGGGAGGCTCACTCCCTCCTGTGGAGTAATCGCCTGAATCTGAATGCCGGCAAACCCTTCACAGGCATCTCCACCCGTTCCGGCGCAGGGCATCCCGATAATCGGCGTGACGCAAGAATGCAGGCCGCTCTTTGGGTCTTTGGGTAAAAAGAGCTTCTCCCGCTCAACCAGAGCAAGCGAATCAGCCGAGCCAAACCAGCGCTCAAGAACCACCCTGGCCTTCTTTTGCGCAAGCATCTTCTCCAGTTCGCTTTCCAGATACTTGAGTGATGCCACCCAATCAGCAGGAGTTTTATAAAAATAAGCCACTATGAAATAATGGGGTCCGTGTTCGTTTTGATGTATATATAAACCGTGTTCCTTATATTCTATTTTGTTCATATTAAATTGTTTTTTCTACTGGGCCTCTGTTCTCTGCACCGGCGCATCTTTTTTCCATACAGACTATCTTTTCCCTTCCAGTATGGAATATCCCTCTTCCGGAGGCAGCTCCTTTTCTTCCTGGCTGGCTCCATCAGCGGTTTTCATTTTGACTCTATTGGCCCGATTCATCACCGCCGACCCCAGCTCCACGGGGGAAATTTGCACCGGACCGGTGATCATCTCCGGAACATTATAAGTCTTTATAAAGTATTCATAAAAATGAGGATCCTTCTGAGGCATCACAAAAGCTTTGGAGGCATGTCCCCTCTCATCAATATGGGTAATGTGCGGGCGCGCCAGGAGGCCATCAATACGTTTGCTGCTGAAGATAAGCCACGAACCATTGGAAGACCACGAGTGCCAGGTATCGGCTCGGTCGCTGTTGCACTCAAGCCGGCGCGACTCCCTGCTTTCCAGATCCATCAAGTAAAGGTCCGCGCTCTGCTGGTAGATCGGGAAGTTGCCGCGTTCAAAGACCGTATAGACCAGGAAGTTCCCCTGTGGGGACACCTTGGGCTGGGCCGAGCTCATCCGGTTAGTCCAGCCGCTAAAGAGAATTTCCGGCTCGCCAAAAAGTGAAGTCTCGCTATCCCAACGTGTGCGCAAAAGGTCAAAACGTATCTCCTTGAACCGGTTCAGCGGCAAGTCCGATGCCCTGCAATAGTAAAAATATTCTCCCTGCCAGTCCCAACTGGGCCAGCTCTCGTAGTGATGCTCAGTGGCCAAATTCTCCTGCGGGAGGGTCACGCGCTCATCCAGGTCCAGCAACCCAACCTCTCCGGCCCGGTCGTAGACCTCTCGGCTTTCCCCCCAGGCATGGAAAAATATCGAGGGTGCATTGGCAGTATAGGCCAGGAGGTTCTCTTTTGGGCTCCAACTGTAATAGGTAAAAGTTTTCTCCCAGACCTCTACTTTGCCGCCTTCTCTGACCCAGACCAACGGATGCTGCAGCCCTGCATGGCGAACATGAAAAGTGAACTCAGCAGGATCGTTTTTTTGGAATCCGTGACAATTCAAACAGCCACCCTCAATCCGGCTATTATGGAGAATCTCACGCTCTTCAAATGACTCTAAATTGCGTTGATATATCCCCATATCGCGGTAGGTATTGAAAATGGAGCGCATCAATCGGTAAGCCAGCCAGCTATCTATCGGCTCTGCAGCAATCCGGTTGGTAATCGTCACAGCCTCCTGCCAGGTTCCTGAATCACCCTTAAGCGAAATATCAATATAGAGTGATTGGCCGGCGTTGGCTGAGAGGAGCTCCTTCCACTGCTTTTGCGGAATGATCACCTCTGGCTGGGAACTCTTGAGCTGAATCTGCGCCCCTTTGGCCGAGTGAATCTTCACTTGATACTCGCTGGCGCTGGAAGTGATATAAAAATTCATCGGCGCTATGTTGGCAGGGAGCGTCACCCCCTTGTAATCTGGGAAAATATCAACATCCAAACCAGCCGCCAGGCTCAGCCAGGCCGTGCAACACGAAAGCCAAAATACTACCAGCCGCTTCCTCATGAAGATTCCTCCGCTTCAAATTGAACTCTGAGACGCCCGGTAAAAGAAAAAATCTGGTAAAACCAGTAGGTATCCCCATAGATCGGCGCTAACACTCTGACCATCTGCTCTATTTGCCTCTCCTGTGAAGCTTTCTGGTACAGCAGACAAAAATCTTTAAAGCGCGCCAGAGTCTCCTGAGAAAGCCGGTATCCCGCCATCTCGATTCCTGGATTATCCTGCAAGGCCAGGCAGAGTGCTTCCTCAACATGCCGCGGCAGGCTCTGGTAGTTCAGCGCGCGAAAAGCCGGTATCAGTCCGGCCACTCCTTCGTGGTTGAGGTGCCCCAGATACTCTGCTGCCAAAAACTCCAGCGCCATTCGATGAGTCGGGTTTTTTGCGAGCGATTGCCGCATTTGAAACTCTACCGGGTCCTGAGTATAAAAATAACTTTCGGTAAAAAGATACCGATAGTAACGCTCCGCCACAGGGTGGCTCCTCAGTGTCGGCTCGGCCAGGCTTGCTGTAATCAGCTCTCTGGCACGGACTGCCCAGCGGGGATTCCTCTCCAAATATCCCCAGTAAACACGTGCAGCCTTTGGCTCGCCCTTCAACGTGTAGATAAAGCCAAGGTCTTGCAGTATCTCTGGCGCGTCGCCGATCCGCTCCAGCGCCTCAGTCGCAAAGTGCTCGGCCGAATTGGCAAAACCCATCTCCAGCATTGTCTTGTAATAGGGCTCCAGCGCCACAAAAGGAACAGCAGGCAAAACAGCCGTCTCCTGGTTGAGTGGAAACCAAAAGAGATTCTCCAGTAACTGATTTTGGTGATAAAGCAGATAACGCACTGTGCAGGCCAGTTCAGAATCCACGTTCTCCAGCGTGGCAGCCAGTGCCAGCGCTTTTGCATATTGACCCTGCCGCGCCTGGCTCAACACATAAAGCTTGTTACGCAGCTCGCGATTCTTCACAAAAGAGACGGCAACCAGTAGGAGTATCCCAAAAATTAACAGCAACTGAAAAAGTTGCACCCATTTTCGAGATAGCTCCCCCCAGGAAAAGCTCCATCTTTTCAAAAAAAAACGGTTTAGAGGAAGTAGCAGCAAAAGAAAAATAGAGCAAAGGGCAAGAGTGGTTACTGTCCAGAGCCAAAACTCCTGCAATCCCCAAAAAAGAACTCCCAGCGGCAGGAAGCAGATACCCTTGGCCAGAGCAGTGCGTGGGGCCACCCAAACCCAAAGCAACACAGAAGGGAGTAATCCCAAAAAAAGATAAAGAATAGTGGCTGCCGGCTCGCCATCAGCCCAACTGACCAGAACGCGTGTCGGATACTCCAGGGGCCAGCCCGATGAGCCAAGCTCCGGGTGAATATCATAAAAAGCCGCGCTGGCATCAGGCCGCACCGCCTGGTAAAGCGTCTCAGGGCTAACCGCTACATTTAGGTAAAAGAAAGAAAACGCACCCATCACAACAAGCCAGAGAGCAAAATCCATCATCGGATTAAGCCTCTGCTCCTGACTCTGCTTTTTTACGGCCAGAGTGTTGGTAGTCGCTTCTTTACTCATTTTATCTACGTTTCAGTATACACACAAATACTGCCAGATAACTCCTTATCTGCCTTTCAGTATCCCTACCAATCGAGAAAGAATTCTCTGTTTGCGCTACGAAGATTAAAAAGCTTTCCGCCTTAAAATGCAACAAAGAACCGAGTTAAAATAGATATTCCACTAAAAGAAAAAAAGTAGAGAATGGTTTTTCACTCTCTACTTTTCACAGAAACCAAACAAGGTTTGAGGCTTCCTCCTTCCTCTTAATGGCGGAAGTGGCGCATTGAAGTAAACACCATCGCCAGACCGCGTTCATTGGCGGCAGCAATCACCTCTTCATCACGCACAGAGCCTCCAGGCTGAATTGCCGCTGTGGCACCGGCATCTGCCGCTGCAATCAGACCATCGGCAAACGGGAAAAATGCATCGCTGCAAATCACGCTGCCTTTGAGGCAAAGCCCGGCCTGTTCGGCCTTCCAGACGGCAATCCGGCTTGAATCGACACGGCTCATCTGCCCAGCTCCTATCCCAAGCGTCCGGTTCGGCCCCGTATAGATAATCGCATTGGACTTCACATGCTTGACCACCCGCCATCCAAAGAGCATCGCTGCCCACTCTTCTTCCGTCGGCTGGCGTTTGGTAACCACTTTCATCATTTCGCGGCCGCACTCTTTTAAATCTCGCTCCTGCACCAGATAGGAATCTGCCCCCACGCTGCGCACATCCAGCGGGTTGGCCTTGAGAGGACATTGAAGCACCTTGAGAAGGCGCAAATTCTTCTTGCGAGTTAAAATTTCAATCGCTTCCGGTGTGAAGTCTGGTGCCACGATCACCTCACTGTAGATACCGGCAATTTCAGAAGCACACTCGGTATCCATCGGCTTATTGACGGCGATAATCCCTCCAAAGGGTGCCTGTTTATCGGTCGCATAGGCTTTATCCCATGCCTCCTTCAGACTTGCGCCCTGGCCCAGCCCGCAGGGATTGGTATGCTTCAAGATAGCCAGGGTTGGCGGCTCCTGGTAAAACTCACTGATCAGAAAAGTCGCAGCCGTTAAATCCAAGATGTTATTGTAGGAAAGCTCTTTGCCATGGAGCTGCTTATAGTAATCATCAAAATGCCCATAAAGAGCCGCCTTCTGATGCGGGTTTTCTCCGTAACGGAGCGGTTGGGATATTGCCTCCGAAAGGACAAAACGCTCCGGCAAGCAAGGCTTTTCACACTTCGTATATTGGCGGTTCAGGTAATTGGCAATCGCTCTGTCATACTCCGACGTACGCGCATAGACCTTGGCTGCCAGCTCCTGGCGCAGCTCCAGCGTGGTGCCACCCTGTTTTTGAATCTGCTCGGCCACCTGTTCATAATCCAGCGGGTCTACAATAACCGTCACGCTTTCATGATTCTTGGCCGCACTGCGCAGCATTGAGGGACCGCCGATATCTATGTTTTCAATGGCTTGGGCCAGTGTGACTCCGGGCCGCGCTATTGTCTGCTCAAAGGGGTAAAGATTAACCACCACCAGGTCAATCGGTCGGATATCATGCTTCTGAATCGTCGCCTCGTGCTTTTCATCGCCGCGAACATAGAGCAAGCCGCCATGCACTCGCGGATGCAGCGTCTTGACCCGCCCATCCAGCATTTCGGGGAATCCGGTATATTCACTTAGCTCAATCACAGGAAGCCCATTTTCTCTCAATATCTTTGCCGTCCCACCAGTGGAAATAATCTCCACTCCTGCCTCAGACAAAATACTTGCAAAGGGAAGTAGCCCCGTCTTATTGAAGACCGAAATCAGGGCTCTTTGAATTTTTTTCATATGATTGATTCTGGTATCGAATGTTCTGGAATTAAATAGTAACCTGGTCAGCGTCGGAACCTTTTCCCTGGTCTCCCAGCCACACCGAAGCGTACAACAATTCCCATATCTGCTCAAACTCTAAAATAATCTCCCTTTCCATACCTGCTTACCCACTCTTTCCCCGCATATGTTTTTCAGCAAACCAGAGCAAAAGGTTACTATCATCAAGCTGCAAAGATTGGAATGTTTTGAACGATCCTTTCCGTTTACTCCTCCGTGGCTGGATAAAAAACTTTCTTTAACCAACATGATAAGTAATACTGACCCGTAGGGACGTTTGAGATGAAGATCACGCTGTTTGCACCCTGTTTCATGGATGCCATGTTTCCTGATGTGGCAATGAACGCTGTCAAAATTTTTGAATCTCTGGGCCACCAGGTGGAGGCTCCTGAGGAGCTTGCCTGTTGCGGACAACCCGCTTTCAATACCGGCTATTGGGATGAGGCCCGCGATGTCGCATCCAAAGTTGTTGAGCGCCTCTGTGATGTTGAAGCCCTGGTGCTGCCTTCGGGTTCCTGCGCAGCGATGATCCATAAATTCTACCCCGAGCTTTTCAAAGATACCCCCCTGCAGGAAAAGGCCAGCCGCCTGGCGGCCCGTACCTGGGAGTTCTCCGATTTCCTGGTCACTCAACTCGGTGTTACAGACTTGCGAGCCTCCTTCCCTGCTCGCGTCACCTTCCACGATGGGTGCCACGGTCTGCGTGAACTCGGCATCCACAGTCAGCCGCGTGCACTCCTGGCCAACGTCCGGGGCTTGACTCTGGTTGAGCTGGAATCCGTACAATGCTGCGGTTTTGGCGGAACCTTCTCCGCAAAATTCCCCGCTATCTCTTCGAGCATGGGAGAATCCAAAGTGGCGATGATCTTGAAGACCGGAGCCGAGTACGTCGTCAGCAATGATTCAAGCTGCCTCATGCACATCCAGGGCGTCGCTGATAAGCAAAGGAAGCTCATCAAAAGTATCCACCTTATTGACCTGCTTGTCCGCCATGAATAATTACGCTCAGAAATTTCAGGAAGATGCTGTTCGGCTCTGTGCTGACAGCAACCATCGACAGACCATCGGCACCGCTTTGGATAAGTACGCGCTGGGGCGGGATAAAAAAATCGCTGAATTTCAAAATTGGGAAAAGGGCCGCGAAGCCGCAGCCCAAATCAAACAAACAAGCATTGAAAGCCTGGAGCCCCTTCTGCGGACCCTGACCAAAAAGCTGACCAAACGCGGTACCCATGTCTACCGTGCTCCCACCGGAGCCGATGCCTGCCGGATTGTGCTCAACATCCTCAAGCAAAACAACGCTAAGACAATGGTCAAATCCAAGTCGATGACCTCTGAGGAAATCCACCTCAATGCTGCTCTTGAGAAAGAAGGCTACCGCATCATTGAGTCGGACTTGGGCGAATACATTGTACAGCTGCGCGAGGAAGCACCTTACCATATCGTTTTCCCTGCCATGCACCTGACCCGCTATCAGATCAGTGATCTTTTCCAGGATAAACTCGGAAGCCAACCGACCGAGAACCCTGAAAAACTGACCATGATTGCTCGGGAGAACCTGCGCAAAGAGTATATCCAAGCCGATGTCGGCTTCACCGGTGCCAACTTCGCCGTAGCCGAAACGGGAATGATCTCCATTACGGAAAACGAGGGCAATTCACGGCTCTCGGCTGCCCTGCCCAAGATCATGATTACGCTGGTTGGCATAGAAAAGGTGATTCCCAAAATGCAAGACCTGGCTCTTCTTTTGCCGATGCTAGCCGCTGTCGGAGCAGCCCAATCCATCACCTGTTACAACACACTTTACAGCGGCCCACGCCAGGAAGGTGAATGCGACGGACCAGAAGAATACCACGTCATTCTGCTCGATAATGGACGCTCACGCCTGGCCAAAGACAAAGTATTCCAGGAAATCCTCCAGTGCATTCGCTGTGGCTCCTGCATTAACGTTTGCCCGATCTATAAAAACGTGGGCGGCCATACCTATAACGGCACCTACCCGGGGCCCATCGGCTCAGTACTCATGCCGCAGCTCTTTGGTATGGAAAAGTATAAACATCTGGCCTTCGCCTGCTCTCTTTGTGGAGCCTGCCGCGATATGTGCCCCGTGAAAATTGATCTGCCATTGCTCTTACTTAAAAACCGTGAGGCGGCCTCCACTACCCAGCCCAAATTCTTTGAAAAGATAGCATTTAAAGCCATGTCAATCCTCTTCAACAGGCCGCTCTTCTGGAAGTGGGGCAAGCGCATGGGCTGGGTTGGTCAAAAATTCCATCCCTTCATTGAGGGCTCGGCCATTGATCCTGCCCAGTGTTGGACCGCTACCCGCAAAACGCCCAAGCTCAAATGGAAGAGCTTTAAAGACCTTTGGAAAAAACACAAAAATTAGTGAAAGTTTCCTTTATGAAGAAAAACAGTGCATCCGATTTTAAAGAGATACTTTCCCCTGCTGAAACAGAGTACCAGCCAATGATCCGGCAGTTTGCGCTCAAGTCAGCTGAGTTGACCACCCGTTTTTTTCATCTCTTTGGAGTTGAAGAAACATTGCGCACTCTCCAAACTTTGGCAACTCAGGAAAAATGGAAATCTCTGGCCAGTCATGAATCCCCCCTTACACGCAGACTTTTGGAAAAACTGAAACTGCCAACCATCTGGACCGATGCCGGCTACGCCGCCGAAGAACTGGAAAAAGCAGATGCCTCCATCACGCTTTGTGATGCGTTGATAGCCCAGACCGGAAGCCTCCTGCTCAATTCACGCACCAGTGGTGGCAGGGCCCTCTCCATTCTGCCTCCGCACCATATTGTTTTGGCGACCCCTGAGCAACTGCTGCCGGACCTGCCCAGCGCCTTTGAGTTAATACAGGGGAAATATCAGGACGATTACCCCAGCATGTTGAGCCTGGTCACGGGCCCCAGCCGGACAGGAGATATCGAGCGAATCCTCGTCCTGGGTGCTCATGGTCCCCGCAAGCTGACAGTGATCCTCGTTGAAAACCCAGATTAATCTGCTAATCAGATGACTGCAGCCGGCCCAAATCAGCGAAGTTTCCGACCTCTGCCAGTTGCGTCTCTGGGGACAATCTTTTTGTAGAGCCTTGCTTTCCCTTCCACCTGTTCCTTCAGCTCGCCGCGCTGGGTCACGAATTTTTTCACCGTGCTCTTGCGTGTACCTTTCCTGCTTTTGGGCTTACGCTTGGGCTCGATAGTCTTAGGGCGCTCTCGTGTGATAAAAAAGATGGGGCATCCCTCATAGCCAAAAGCCTGACGCATCTTCCCGCAAAGAAACTTATGGTAAGCTTCCTTGATCAACTCCTTGCGATTGACAAACAGAAGGAAAGTCGGCGGGGATTGCTTGATCTGGGTGGAGTAATAAAATTTTAAAAAGGCACCACTGGCGCTGATCGGGTGCCGCTCCTCCACTGCTGCGGCAAGTGTCCGGTTTAAGAGCGCTGTGGGAACCTCCTGCTTGAGCTGGTCCGCCACATAGCGGATCGCCTCCAGGAGCCTGTCCAGATTAAAACCATCTTCGGCTGAAGTAAAAATCACCGGAGCGTAGCTGAGGAAAAAGAGTTTCTCCTGCACCCAGGCACCGAACTCATCCAGTGTGAGCTTTTTCTCATCTTCAGGTCTGCGCCGTGAGGGGGGTATCTGTGCCAGCCGCTCGGCTTCCTTTTCCTGCATACGGCGCACACCCTCAGCCATCAAGTCCCATTTATTAACAACCACGATACAGGCCTTGCCGGCAGTAACGATTTTATCTGCAATTTTTTTATCCTGCTCCAGAATCCCTTGAGCCGCATCAAGCATGAGTATCGTGATGTCGCTGCGCTCAATAGAGCCCTCTGTCCGTTTAATGCTGTAAAACTCCACTGAGTCATGAACCCGTCGCTCTTTACGCACTCCCGCCGTATCCACCAGAATATAATCCTGACGCACTCCATCGGTCTCTACGCTGAATGGAACATCGACCGAGTCGCGCGTCGTCCCCGGAATCGGGGTCACAATGACGCGGTTGGACTGAGTGAGCTTATTGACAATGGAAGACTTCCCAACATTGGGGCGACCCACAAAAGCGATTTTTAGGGGAGCATCGATTCGCTCGACAACCTCCTCATCCACTCCCTCTACCGGCTCCGTGGTCTTTTTCCGTGCTCGCTCTCTGGGCAGCTCTGCTATCGCCGCCTTCATTAAAGCCTCAACGCCCCGGTCATGAATAGCGCTTACGCTGAAAATATGCTCAAACCCCAATCCTGCGAAATCGTGAGCGTGAAGCTCCATCTCTCTGGTATCAGCCTTGTTACAAACCAGAAATACTTTCTTCTCTGCCTGGCGCAGGCGCAATGCCACCTCTTCATCCAGAGCGCTAATCCCAGCCTGCACATCCACCACAAAGAAAACGACGTCAGCCTCCGAAATCGCCAAATCGGCCTGCATGACAGTGCTCTGCGTAATAATATCTGCTCCTTTTTCCCCCTTGAGCAACGAAATTCCCCCTGTATCAATCAAGGTATACGGCACCCCGCGCCACTCCACCTGCGCACTGACTCGGTCACGGGTCACCCCGGGCAGATCATGCACAATGGCGATGCGACGGCCGGCAATACGGTTAAAGAGAGCAGACTTGCCCACATTGGGTTTGCCCACAATGGTTATAACAGCAGCCATAATTTCAGCTTAATTAAACTGATTGAACAAGGATTGAGCTGGGAGGCGACAGAGCCGGAGGTGGATTGTAATCACTCAAAAACAAATACTTTTAAAAGCGGTAAGCAGATTGCTTCCGCTTGTGAATCCCAAAGAGAGAGATGGAACTTCCACTCAACAATCCCATCTCTCTTGTTAGAAACAGATTCTTAATTGCCGCTGCGGCCGGTAACACCCTTGGTGCTGTCGGTCACAGTCTTGGCGGCATCAGTTGGTCTCAGAGAGCGAACCGCCGCACCAGCGCGCCACATCTCCGAATCCTTGATCTCACTCAGCTCCGCTGCCAACGTCTTCTGGTAATCAGGCGCTCCGCAGTAGGAAAGAACACGCTCGGTCTCTTTACCGCTCTTCACTGACTCATAGAGCTCCTCAAAGAGAGGCATAACAGCAGCCTTGAACTTGGGTTTCCAGTCGAGGGCACCGCGCTGAGCCGTTGCAGAGCAGTTGGCATACATCCAATCCATGCCATTCTCATCCACCAGACGAATCAGGCTCTGCGTCAGCTCTTCCACAGACTCGTTGAAAGCTTCGCTTGGGCTATGCCCATGAGCACGAAGGACATCATACTGAGCCTCAAGCATACCGGCCAGGCAGCCCATCAAAGTGCCACGCTCACCGGTCAGGTCACTATAGACTTCCTTTTGGAAAGTAGTCGGGAACAGGTAACCCGAACCAACACCGATACCGAGGGCCAGAGCACGCTCAGTGGCGCGGCCGGTGTAATCCTGCTGAACCGCATAGCTTGAGTTAATTCCTACACCGGCCAGGAAGTTACGGCGCACAGAAAGACCAGAGCCCTTGGGTGCCACCATGATCACATCCACATTGGACGGAGGAATAACCCCGGTTTGATCTTTATAAACAATCGAAAAACCGTGTGAAAAATAAAGAGCATCACCCTCTTTGAGCAGTTTGGAAACCGTCGGCCAGATTGCTCTCTGCGCCGCATCCGAAACAAGCATCTGAATGACTGTGCCCCGTGTAACCGCCTCTTCAATATCAAACAAAGTTTCGCCCGGAACCCATCCATCGCTGACGGCACGGTTCCAATCCTTCTGGAAAGCTTTGGACTGGCCAACAATGACATTGAATCCGTTATCGCGAAGATTCAGACCCTGGGCAGGACCCTGTACACCATAACCGAGAATGGCAATAGTTTCATCTTTGAGCACCTCACGTGCTTTTTCCATCGTGAACTCACTGCGTGTGATTACATCCTCTGCTATACCGCCGAAATCAATTTTAGCCATTTTATCTATATTGTTTTATCTGGGGAGAGTAGGTTTCCATCCAAACACTTTGGACAGATATCCCTCCCACCGCTTAGTTTAATTGCTTCAGCCCCTAAAACAAAAGCTAAATTTAACTCCAAAGCGATATTCAAAAATCAAACAGCGACCACCAGTGGAACTTTATAGTAGTGCAGGGTTGATTTTCATTCGCTTTTACACCATCATCCATTCAGTGTTGGATACGAAAAAGATATGAAAAAACGCTTAACACAATGGAGTAACCTCTCACTCTTCATCAGCCTTTGTCTGTTCGCTTCCCTGGCCCATCTTCCTGCCCAGCAACTGGGCGGAGGCTTGGGCGATTGGAGCATCACCCTCGGCAACTCAACGGCCCAGCAGGTTGAGAAACCTTTTTCCGTTAGTATCACCCCGGAAGAAAAAGAGGGTAAAAGGAGTGTTGTGCTTTCTGTAAAAATCGCACCCGATCACTACCTTTACAAAGATGAGTTCCGTGTAACTGCTGCCGATGGCTCTCTTCTGGAGCCGCTTGAGCCGTTAAAGAGTGTCCGCATCAGAGATATCTTCACTGAACAGGACAAAGATGTTTTTAAAGAAAGCTTTCGGGCAGAGTATCTTTTTGACGATGCAGCACAATCCGGCTCCGTAAAAGTCGAATATATGGGTTGTAGCCAGGAAATCTGTTTCATGCCCGAAGAGTTGGAGCAAAAGCTCTCCTGGGCCGGTGAACTCCCCTCCCTGCAAGACTCCGAGCCGACTGCCAGCTCCACTGCCACTGCCACGGTAATCACCACCGCTCTCTGGCAGGAGCGGGCCGCCTCTTTTGAGACAGTAGCCACCGGCTCAGGCTCCATGGATAAGGAATCTTTCTTTAAATTCCTGGACCGCGCTCACGGGGAAAGCGAGCTCAGAGGTATTGAGGGCTTCCTGGCCAAGTGGGGGATGCTCCTCACGATTCCCGTAATCCTGTTTTTGGGAATCCTCCTCAACCTGACCCCCTGCGTGCTGCCGATGATCCCCATCAACCTGGCCATTATCGGTGCCGGTGTTAAAGCCGGAAGCAAAACTCAAGGGCTTTTCCTGGGAGGAATTTACGGACTTGGAATGGCTCTGGCCTATGGAGCGCTCGGTCTGGCGGTCGTCCTGGCCGGTGCCACCTTTGGAGCGCTGAACTCCTCAGCCTGGTTCAACCTGGGTACTGCAGCCGTTTTTGTGGTTCTCTCCCTGGCCATGTTTGATGTTTTCACGATTGATTTCAGCCGCTTTCAGGGTCGTACCGAGGTCGCTTCCAAAACAGGGTTTCTCCGATACGTTTTGATTTTCGGCCTGGGTGCCTTTGCAGCTCTGCTGGCCGGGGCCTGCGTTGCACCTGCCTTGATTTCTGTGCTGTTGATTTCTGCCAATATCTACAATTCCGGCAATTATCTGGGGCTCCTTCTCCCCTTCCTTTTGGGGGCGGGGATGGCTCTGCCCTGGCCCATCGCGGGGGCCGGAATCGCAGCGCTCCCCAAACCGGGTGTCTGGATGAACCGGGTCAAACAGGCTTTTGGTGTCCTAATCCTCCTTTTTGCCGCCTACTACGCCTGGGAAGGCTATAAATTATGGAAAAGCGGCGCAGAGCTGACGCGCATAGACAGCGTTCAGACCGAAGCCGCAGAGTCTGCCGATGCAGCCGCCATAGATGAACAACTGGCTCAGGCCATGTCTGAATCTCTGGCCAGCGGCAAACCGATCTTTGTCGATTTCTGGGCCACCTGGTGCAAATCCTGTATGTACATGGAAAAAACCACCTTCAGCGACACCGAAGTCCAGAAGCGCCTGGAATCCGAGTTCATTGTTCTCAAACTCCAAACCGAACAACCCCGCAAATCCCCAGCCAAAGAAATCTTGGAGTACTATGAGGTTATCGGCCTGCCAACTTATCTTATCCTGAAGCCAGGAGCCGACGCCCCCTAGAGGCAACCGGATATACTTTTATTTAATAAAGCAACTCTTCACTTTGGAGTTGCTTCCCTGCTCTGTTTATGCTAACTATAAACTCCCGTGGATGCGCTCCCTCCAAATGGGGTAAAGAGGGTGGTTTTCTGTTTTCTCGTGGTTGAATTAAAAGAAGCAATAAACAAATGAACATACCTTTGGATGGATTGATGTTATGAAAATTATAGGTGTTATTCCTTCTCGTTTTGGTTCCACCCGTTTTCCCGGCAAACCGCTGGCGCTCATCGCCGGCAAACCGCTCGTCCAATGGGTGGTAGAGCAATGCCGCAAGGCTCCCAGCCTCTGCGATGTCATTGTTGCGACCGATGACGAACGCATCTTTAAAGCCGTGGCACCCTTCTGCGAAGTTGCCATGACCTCCCCTCACCACTTGAGCGGAACCGACCGAATTGAGGAGGTCGTCAAAAGGACTGATGCCGATATTGCCATCAATATCCAGGGCGATGAACCACTCATTGACCCGACCGTGATTGAGGCTGTTGCTGCTCTGGCCAGCTCCGAGGGCGTCCCAATGTCCACAGCAGCCACTCCGATTGCCCAACCGGCGGATTATGAAAACCCGAACATTGTCAAAGTCGTCCTGAGCGCTCAGGGTCGGGCCCTCTACTTCTCCCGCAGGACGATTCCCTACCAACGGGATATGGAGCATGAACCTCTGGAAGCGCAGCTCTCCTCTTTCCCCTATCTCAAACACCTCGGTATCTACGGCTATAAAAGAGAAACCCTCAAAAGATTAGTCCGCCTGCCGGTCTCGCCTCTGGAAAGAGCCGAGAAGCTTGAGCAGCTCCGAGCGCTCGAAAACGGAATCTCAATCGCCGTAGCCCGCGTAAACCACGAAGGCATCGGAGTCGACAGACCGGAAGATGTCGCCCGAGTCGAAAAAGCTTTGAACCAACTTCCTTAACCTGATCAAATTACTCCCAGCTACCCCATACCCAACACTATGAAATATATTTTTGTAACCGGAGGCGTCATCAGTTCCGTAGGCAAAGGCTTGACCGCTGCCTCCATCGGCGCACTTCTGGAAAGTCGCGGTTTCCGAGTCACCCTCCAAAAATTCGACCCCTACCTGAACGTTGACCCAGGCACCATGAACCCCCTCCAGCATGGTGAGGTCTACGTCCTCAGGGATGGCGGTGAAACCGATCTTGACCTCGGTCATTACGAGCGCTTCACCAATACCAACCTGACCCGCAAGAACAGCCTCACCAGTGGCCAGGTTTATTTAAGCGTCCTTGAAAAAGAGCGCCAGGGCGTCTATGCCGGCCAAACCGTTCAGGTAATCCCCCACATCACCGATGAGATTAAGCGCAGAATCAAAGAAAACTCCCACGATTGTGACGTCCTCATCACTGAAATCGGAGGCACCACCGGTGATATCGAGGGGCTCCCCTTCCTCGAGGCCATTCGAGAGTTCGCCCTGGAGCAGCCGCTGGGCTCGGTCGCCTTCATCCATGTCACGCTCGTCCCTTTCATCAAAGCCTCAGGCGAACTAAAAACCAAACCCACCCAGCAATCAGTCGCCAAGCTGCGCGAAATCGGAATCACCCCGCATATCATCGTCTGTCGCTGCGAGTACTCGCTCACAAAAGAGCTGCGCAAAAAGATTTCCCTCTTCTGTAACGTCCCCTTCGAGGCGGTCATCGAGGAAAAAGATGTGGAGCACTCCATCTATGAGCTCCCGCTGGTCCTTCAACGCGAAGGATTGGACGAACTCGTTTGCAAGCTGTTGCAACTGGAGCAGCGCTCTTCGGATATGAGCCAGTGGCAAAACGTACTCCGGAGCATTGTGGCGCCCCGCTCCAGTATCCGCATCGGCCTGGTCGGTAAATATGTGAAGCTCAACGACGCCTATAAATCGGTCCAGGAAGCGCTCTACCATGCCTGCATCGCTAATGATGCCCGCCTGGAGCTGGTCAAAATCGACCCCGAAGAGATTGAAATATCCGGCACCCATATTTTGGAAAAGCTCGACGCCATCCTGGTTCCCAGCGGCAGCGGCATCCGTGGCTTCGAAGGCAAGATACTGACCGCTCAATATGCCCGCGAGCAGCAGATACCTTTCCTGGGTATCTGTCTGGGCCTGCAGGCGGCCCTCATTGAATATGCCCGCAATGTTCTGGGCCTCAAATCCGCACACTCTGCCGCGTTCCAGCCCGAAGCCGAGCACTCCATTATTACCCCGCTGGTAAACGGCCAGAGCGACGGCACCAAGCCGCATCCAACCCAGGAGCGCCGCCAGACCATGCACTTGGGCACGCGCGATTGCCTTCTCAAAAGCGGCAGCAAGGCCCGTGATATTTATGCCCAGGAGCTTATCTCCGAGCGCCACCGCAACAGCTACGTCTTCAATAACGATTACCGCGAGCTCTTCGAAAAAGAGGGGAACCTCCTCTTCAGCGGTCTCGGCAAAACCGATTCACTGGTAGAGCTCATTGAGCTCAAGGGGCATCCCTTCTTCCTGGCAAGCCAGTTCCATCCGGAGTTCCAGAGCAAGCCCCACAGTCCACATCCGCTCTTCAAAGAGTTCGTCGCCGCCGCGCTGGCCGCCAAGAGACAGTAGGACCGGGCGGAGCTTGGGTAACCGCTTTTCTGCTTTGGGGGAGTTCCTGCCAAAGCAGAAAATTCTCTTGCTTTGTTTTTGGTTTTCTCTTGCCCCTCATCCACTTTCTTCCTACCCTCAAAGCCGTGAAGAGAGTAAATTCTTTATTGGCTGTGGCGCTTGTCGCAAGCCTCTGTATTGCAGGCGGCCTCACGGGATGCAAAGAGAACAACGGCTCCGGCTCTTCGGATGCGGGGAGCCCCCGCTCCGGCGCTCAAGAGTTAAGAATCCCGGAAGCAGCGCTGCAATTCTCCAAAGTTGGAGACAGCGCTAAGCCGCTTAGCGTTGCACACTGGGTCAAAGGCGCCAGCGCCGAGTCCCCCATCGACATCACCGATGGCAAGAACGTCTACGTCGTGGAGTTCTGGGCCACCTGGTGCGGACCCTGCAAAACCTCCATCCCTCACCTCACCGAACTCCAGAAAAAACATAAGGATCAGGGCCTGGTCATCATCGGTATCTCCAATGAAACACTCGAAGAGGTCAAGCCTTTCGTCGAAGAGCAGGGCGATAAAATGGATTACATCGTCGCCGTTGATCAGGATAACCAGACCAGCATCAGCTACATGGAAGCCTTTGGCCAAAACGGCATCCCCTGTGCTTTCATTATTGATAAGGCAGGCCAGGTCGTTTGGGTCGGCCATCCCATGAAGATGGATCAGCCTCTGGAAGAAATCCTCACCGGTAAATACGACCTGCAGACCAATATCAAGGCCGCCGAGTTCGCCCAGCTCGTAGCCGCCGAGGACCCCGCGGCCAAAGAAATGGCCGATACCATCCTCAAACAAATCGGCACCCGCATCGACCTCCTGGAAACCATCCTCGAAGCCGCCTATCAAACCGATGAATGGGAGCTTCTCGACAAGGTCCTTGACCAAATGGCCACTGTCGATGAAGAGTACGCCCAGAGAACCAAAGAAATCCGCAGCCAAATAAAAACGGAGAAAGCGCTCGAAGAATACGCCAATGCGATCTGGGCCGATGAGCCACCGGATGCCGCCGCTCTTCAAGCCGCCTCAGACAAACTCATTCAGAGCCTCAAGGGCGATGTCGCCGCTCTGGAGGGGGCCGCCGCCCAGCTCCTCGTTGGACTTGGCAGCCAGGATACCAACATCGTAGAAAGCCTCCTCAAGGAAATGGCCTCCATTGATGAAGCCGCCGCCAAAAAGGCCGATCAAATGCGCAAACAAATCCGCGCCAGCCAGGCCATGGAAAAATACAAGACCGTGGTCGACGGCGACGACCCCGAAGCCCGTAAAGAAATCGAAAAAGAAATCTTCGAAGCCCTCAAAGAAGGCGATCCCTTCATCATGGCCCAGGCAGCTTACTCCATCGTCATGGACCTGGGAGACGAGGCCACCGCCGAGCTCCCGCTGCAGCTCCTGGACGAAGCCGACAGAACTCAAACCGAGAAACCCAAAATCCCCAATGATTTCTTCCGTGCCATCGTCTACTACAAAACAGGCCAACCCGAGCTCGGTGATCAATCCGCCGAAAAAGCCCTGGCTGCCCTCGAGGATGAGGTCATGCGGACGCAGATGCAGGCTTACCTCAATTCACTGAAGCCGGCTCTTCCAGAAGCCCCTGAAGCGGAACCGGCACCGGAACCCGAGCCTGCCGCCGAATAATCAAAACAACCAGGAGACTCTGCTCCGGTGAATCGGTCAATCCCCGCGATTACCTGAATCCCAAGCCATAACTCCAGCTCCAGCTCTTTTCACATAGTCGCCCCCCAAGGCGCACGCGCAAAGGCACAATGCTCCGGCATCTGTGCCTTTTGCCTTCTTAAAAACTCCCCTCAACTGACACTGTAGAATTGCTTTAAAGCAAAGTGTGAAAGGAACCCGAACCCCTATATCACATAATGAATATAACTTATTGATTACAAACGAAATAGAGGAATAATAAAATACTTAACTTTTCTCTATCGACAAAATTGCAAAAAAAGAATATCCTTATAGAATATGGGAATGATGGCAAACACGATGCAGAGAATGAGCATCAAGAGAATTGCGAAATGGGCGGGAGTTTTCGCACTGCTCATCTGTTGTTTTGCCTGTACAGGGTTTGCTCAGGATATGAATAAACCCGCAGAGTTATCTTGGAAGTCGGAATCCTAATACTGACTTCAAAAAAGAAAATGATAAAGTAATTTTATATTTTAAAACTTTTTATGAATAAGAAATATTATAGCCTGCTTGTTGTCCTTGTTGGTATTATAGCAGTGGCTATTTCTGTGAAATATAAACCAACCACAAAGCCTCTCCCGCAATGCGATCAACCGCTCATCAGGGAAGCGACGCAAAAAGGAGTGGACTGGGAAAACTCCCCTTCGTATCTGTTTCCGATACCAACAAGCTCAACGAGTATCTACGAAACATTCAGATAAATGGGGATGAATTACTCAGCACCGATCAACGTGAAAAAATATATTCTTCCTTCCTGTTACTGGCCCAGGCATACAGCGTAGGAACGTATGAGGCGTATATGCGCTTTCGCCTTCCGGCGGGTGCAAAATACGAAAGAAATGAAACCTTCATTGATATTTGGTTGCCTGAATGGAAACCGGATGATCCTGACTGGTTGCAGGAGTATCCCGACTCCAAAGTAGCTGTTCCCAAAGATGAAGAGTTTCATCGCTGGGTCGTAAGAAAAAGCTCTGAAGGAACTTTTTTCAAGGATTGTTGGAAAGGTGTTTGTGTAGATCCTGAAAAAATATACGCAGAGCTGGGAGCTACTAATTCATCTGGGAACATTGCGAAGGCAGGTATTTATGTTCATACGGGAGCTGGGGCAAAAAAAACTATTTTGGAAACCACCAGCTCCTATTATCCAGAAATAAAAAAATCGACGTTCAATGCCGGTGGAGGGATCGCTTTTCCTCTGCCATCGTTTCTTTTTCATTGCGTTCCTCAAGAAAGTGATATGAATACAGATGATTCTTGGAGGAGTCTTTCTTTTTATTTTTTTGTAAAGGCAGATTCCGGCGATCCCGTCATACCGGTTTATTTATTTTTATTTTGGGATAAAGAAATTGACGAGTGGGTTCCCATTAAATTTCTTTCTGGTAATTTGTTAGCGCGATTTGAAATAACAAATTTTCCATAAATTATTATATATAATAATATAAGCATCAATCATATAAAAATGAAAATTATCTTCTCAATTGTAAGATTTGTTAAAAAGAAATATCCCTTACGACATATGGATATTATGGCAAACATCACGCAGAGAATGAGCATCGAGAGAACTACGAAATGGGCGGGAGTTTTCACACTGCTTGCCTGTTGTTTTACCTGTGTGGGGCTTGCACAGGAAACACTTGCCTCTCCTGAAAATAATGGTACGAACACGGCAGCCACGAATGTTTTTATCCCAAGCGATCCATTAATTTCCTTTATTAACCATTTTCCGGAAAAATTCGAGCTGAAGTTTAGCTCAAAATCTTTTCTTGACGTCGGTGTAGTAACAACTTCTTATCGAATCCTGAGGGATGGAAAGGATAGAATCCTGCAAGTGACGTCCTCAGCCGATCGACTGGTGCAAAAACAGACGGATGGAGCTGAACCACAATTTATACTCGTGTCTGATGAAAAAAATCCAGATATTGAATATTTATGCCGATACGACAACGAATACTGGAGCGTTAATGAGAATCGAATAACAACGTGGACCAACCGGAATATCCCCGAAGAGAGAACCAACAGGTTAACCCAAGGGATGGAATTTATTGAAAGATTGCTGGAAGGGCCGCCTAAGATTTCTCCTTTTTTTAAAGATGCGATATGGAGCGATGAAAATCATTTCATCGTGAGAGATAAAGAGGGAAACGTTTATGTAGATGGGGAAATAAATCGAGACCCCGAAGGAAAAATAAAAGAGGTAATTACTACCTATAAAAAACCGGAAAAAGTGAACTCTGCTATTCCGGGTACTGAAATCTACTTTTTAAGAAAAGTTTGGGAGTGCTTGTATGAAAAAGATATCGGAGTTTCTTTTTTCCCCACTACAGTTAATAGATTCGATATTACCAGGAGAGTAAATGCATCTGAAGAATGGATAAGCACAAACAAGAATTTTTCGTGTTCTTTTTCTGAATTTAATCTAAATCCTGTGATCACATCTAAGGATTTTGCCCTGCACATTCCGCCAACCGATACAAACTATACCCGCTACTGGGTGGCAGGGACAAATATTGTTTACGAACATCCCCAAACTAAACAAGTTTTTCGTCTGCTAAATGCTGGTGAAACTGATGCTATGCGAAAAAAGCAAGCAGAGCATCACTCAAAATACCGTTATCTTTATGTATCTCTCGCTATTATCCTGGGAGTCGGAATCCTAATACTGACTTCAAAAAAGAAAATGATAAAGTAATTTTATATTTTAAAACTTTTTATGAATAAGAAATATTATAGCCTGATTGTTGTTCTTGTTGGTGTTATAGCAGTGGCTATTTCTGTGAAATATAAACCAACCACAAAGCCTCTCCCACAATGCGATCAACCGCTCATCAGGGAAGCGACGCAAAAAGGATTGGACTGGGAAAAACTGCCCTTCGTCTCTGTTTCTGATACTAACAAGCTCAACGAGTATCTACGAAACATTCAGATAAACGGGGATGAATTGCTCAGTGCGGATCAACGTGAAAAAGCATATACTTCCTTCCTGTTACTGGCCCAGGCATACAGCGTGGGAACATATGAGGCGTATATGCGCTTTCGCCTTCCGGCGGGTGCAAAGTATGAAAAAAATGATCGGATGTGGGATTATTGGTTATCTGAATGGAAAACGGATGATCCTCATTGGTTGCAGGAGCACCCCGATTCCAAGGTAGTTGTTCCCAAAGATGAAGATTTTCATCATTGGATTGTACGAAAAAGCTCTGAAGGAACTTTTTTCAAGGATTTATGGAAAGGAGTTTGTGTAGATCCTAAAAAAATATATGCAGAACTGGGAACAACTAATTTAAAAGGCAATATTCTGAAAGCAGGTATTTATGTTCATTCAGGGGCTGAAGCAAAAAAAGATATTTTAGAAACCACCAGCTTCTATCGTGATAAAATAGTGAAATCAACATTCAACGCTGCTGGAGGGCTTTCATTTAGCGACCCAAACTTTTTATTTTTATCTATTCCAAATGAAGGCACTGAAAAAAATGATTCTTCATGGAGAAGTTTGTCATTTTATTTCTTTGTTAAACCGATCTCTCCAGAACCGGTTACTCCCATATATGCGTTCTTTTTTTGGGATAAAGAATGCTCTCAATGGCTACCTGTTCAGCTGATTATTGGTAACATACTTGCAGACGACAAGATACTCTGTTTTCCATAAAATTTATCTTATATAACAATATGAAAATTAATATAATTAAGTTTATAATTTTTATTATCGCGTCAAATATTTTATTATTTGGATGTATTAAAAGAGAAGAAGTTCAAAAAAAATCGCTTTCATCTCAACAGTTACTATTGAAGTTGAAAGACTTATCTTATACAAGGATCGCGGATACGAATTTTGCGCAACAGCTTTCTCTGCTTTCTATAAAAACAAAACTTAATATTTCAGAAAAACAGTCTGAAAAACTGAAACAAAATCTGGAGTGTATGTTTTTAGCGTTTAATGTCGGAAACAAAGAGGCATATATGAGTTTTCGGACTCCTACTGGTC
>LSQX01384686.1_pt1 | contig 39127 bp, 29 predicted proteins | sample 654561 | NCBI WGS metagenome assembly LSQX01 (sample SAMN04489861, study PRJNA283612) | anaerobic digester metagenome | isolation source: 4 biogas reactors fed with cattle manure at either 37C or 55C with and... | place: Denmark: Kongens Lyngby | collected 2014 | reverse complement strand
GCCCGATGAAGCCCGGCAACCTGCCAATAGCAGCAAGGCATGGTGCCAATACCTGCAGCCTTATGGCTGGATGATAAGAGAGGAATGTGTGACTTTTTGCGTGTGAAAAGAGCCCTTCCTCTTGGAAAGGGTTCTTTTTTTATCTATATCTGTTGAATTGGAGGTTGCTAAATGGCAGACAGAAAGTTTTTGATTACGTCTGAATCTGTAACAGAAGGACACCCTGACAAAATTGCAGACCAGATCTCTGATGGAGTTCTCGATGCGATTCTGGCAGATGACCCCATGGGGCGAGTGGCGTGTGAAACTCTTGTGACCACAGGCATGGTTATGGTGGCGGGAGAGATTAGTACATCCACATACGTGGATATTCCCAAATTGGCGAGAGATATTGTAAAAGAGATAGGGTACACCAGAGCGAAATATGGTTTCGACGGTGATACGTGTGCGGTTCTTACAGCCATAGATGAACAGTCTTCTGATATTGCCCAGGGTGTTGATACGGCCCTTGAAGTTCGATCCCATACAGAAATGGGAGAGGCTGAAGTGGCTAAGGTCGGTGCGGGTGACCAAGGCATGATGATTGGGTATGCTTGTACCGAAACTGAGGAATATTTGCCTATGCCTATCGCATTGGCCCACCGGTTGGCACGGCGTTTGGCCCTGGTTCGTAAAAATGGGACCATTCCCTATCTTCGCCCCGATGGAAAGACCCAGGTGTCTCTTGAGTATGTAGACGGTCAGGCAATTAGGGCAGAAAACCTTGTTGTGTCTGCTCAGCATCATCCAGGAGCGACAGAAGCTCAGATTCGTGGTGATATCATAGAGCACGTTATAAAGCCCGTGGTGCCAGAACACCTTTTGAGGCCTGATACGACAATTCTTGTCAACCCTACGGGACGGTTTGTCAAGGGAGGCCCTATGGCTGACACAGGGCTCACCGGCCGAAAGATTATTGTTGATACATACGGTGGCTGGGTGTCTCACGGCGGGGGTGCTTTTTCAGGCAAAGACCCCACTAAAGTAGACCGCTCCGGTGCATATATGACCCGTTACGCGGCTAAGAATATAGTCGCTGCAGGGTTAGCCGAAAAATGTATGATCCAGATCGCCTATGCTATTGGAGTGGCCGAACCTGTTTCTCTTATGGTGGATACCTTTGGAACCGGCAAGATTTCAGACGAGGCCCTTACAGATCTTATTGAACGGCATTTCGATTTCAGGCCTGCTGCTATCATTCGAGACCTCGATTTGAGGAAACCACAGTATCGCCGTCTCGCTGCCTATGGGCACATGGGGCGTATTGACCTTGACCCCCTTCCTCAATGGGAGAGAACGGACCGTGCGGATGCCTTGGCAAGAGACGCTAAAAGGCTGTAAATAACAAGATAAAGAAAAAGGGCCGGCTTTGTACCGGCCCTTAATTTTTTGTTTTTATTCTGTGGAAAAAGCGTAAACTTTCCCATCCATGCTGCCAAGGAACACTCTGCCGTCTCCCAGGGCTGGAGATGCCAGGATCTCTCTGTCTGTCTGATATTCCCAGATCATATTTCCGTCTATTGCAGAGATGGCCGCTACTTTGCCGGTAGCTGTTCCTATATAGACAATGTTATTGAAGGCTATAGGGGTCGCTTGCATGGCTCCTTCGGTTTCATAGGTCCAGAGCATCTGGCCGGTAATAGCGTCCACAGCGTGGAGAATTCCTTTCTGTGTGCCAAAGAACAGCCGGCCATCTTCTGGAGTTGCGGAAGTGGTAATAGCCGACTTGGCGTTATATTTCCATTGGGGGATAATGCCTTTTATCTTTACACAGGAGAGCAATCCGTCCCAGCTTCCAAAATAGATGAATCCCTTCCATGTGGTTGTAGCCGTATCGATGGGACCGCCAGAACCGCCACCCCACTGTCTATTGCCCGTTTTGGGATCCAGGGCGTGAAAACGGCCTATATGATCTCCTACAAAGATCAGCCCCTCATGATAGAGAGGGGTAGAGCGAAGCTCCCGCCCAGTGTCGAAAGTCCAGAGAACCACTCCTGTTTCTGGGTCAAAAGCATAGATTCTGCCGTCTGCGCTGCCAGCAAAAAGACGTTCTGCTCCATATATGGGAGAGCCCCATATAGCGCCGGGAGCCAGGTCCAGGCCGAGAAGAGTTTGCCAGAGCAAATTGCCTGAAGATCTTTCAATGGCAAAGACACGTCCATCTGTTCCCCCTACAAAAATAGTTTTTTCATTCATAGCGGCGGCGCCATTAATGGAAGTTCCAGCATCATACTGCCATATCAGTTCGCCTGTTTCGGCATTAAGAGCGTAGACTGCTCCCCCCTGATCTCCTATATATACAACACCTTTATCATAGGTTGGAGTTCCGGTAAGGGGCATCCCTGCTTCAAATTGCCAAAGCGGCTCTTTCTCTGCTGCTAGACCTGGAAGGGTGAAGACAAGCAGAAAAAATATGGCAAGCATAAGTATGTGGTTTTTTCTCATTACTCAGCACTCCTTTCTAAAATTTTGTCAATATGTCCTTTTCTATTCTATCTCAGTCAACGAGAAAAGAAACATGGTATTTTAGCCAATCTTTATTTTGTTGTTGCATGAAGGTCAAAACAATGGTAATAATTATTATTACTAAGTATAATAGGCTTATTCTATTTAAGTGAGGTGTTTGTGTTGAAAGGTTTTAATTCCCTTCTCATGTCACGTCTGGGCCCCATTATTACAGGTGGAGTGGTAGGTCTTCTGGCTGCTCTACTCGTTCGGTGGGGGAATCCGGGAAACATGGGAATCTGCGTCGCTTGTTTCACCAGAGATATTGCCGGAGCTCTCGGTTTGCACAGGGCTGCGGTTGTTCAATATCTTCGCCCTGAAATAGCTGGTTTTATTCTTGGTTCGTTTGTTTCTGCTCTTGTGTATCGTGAGTATGTTCCCCGAAGTGGTTCAGCTCCTGTCATTCGATTCTTTTTAGGAATGTTCGCCATGATCGGGGCCCTTGTCTTCCTTGGTTGCCCCTGGCGTGCCTATCTTCGTCTTGCCGGCGGAGACTGGAATGCTATTGCAGGTATTGCGGGATTGGTTGCGGGTATAGGCATTGGAATTGTTTTTCTGTGGAAGGGATTCAGCCTGGGACGTTCTTATGAAGCTCCCAAGGGGACTGGTTACTTTATGCCAGTAGCTGCTATTGCGCTGCTTGTTCTTGTGATCATGGCTCCTGCCTTTGGCAAAGATGGGACTGGTCCCATCTTTTTCTCAGAGAGCGGTCCTGGCTCCGCTCACGCTCCCATAATCATTTCCCTCATCGTTGGCCTGCTTGTGGGCTGGATGGCTCAGAGAAGCCGTTTTTGCACCGTAGGAGCTATCCGTGACCTTGTCATGGTGCGGGATTCTCACCTTTTCAATGGCGTTTTAGCCTTTATTGTTATAGCTTTTGCAACGAATATTGTTATTGGCAAGTTTCATCCTGGCTTTGAAGGTCAGCCTATAGCCCATACCAATACTCTCTGGAATTTCATGGGGATGGTGCTTTCAGGATTGGCCTTTACTTTAGCTGGCGGTTGTCCTGGCCGTCAGTTGATTATGAGCGGCGAAGGTGACGGCGATGCGGCAGTCTTTGTGTTTGGCATGCTTGTGGGAGCGGCTGTGAGCCATAATTTCAGTTTGGCGAGTTCTGGAGCAGGCCCAGCTGCCTTTGGCCCTTCAGCAACAATAGTGGGTCTGGTTTTTTGTTTGGCCGTTGGCTTGATCATGAGGCAGCGTCTTAATTAGGAGGCATGGATAATGAGTGAGTCAATTATTGTGGATGCACGAGGCCTTTCTTGTCCTCAACCTGTGCTGGAAACCCGAAAAGCCCTTAAAGATCTTTCTGGAGGGCAAGTTGAAATTCTTGTTGATACAGTAACATCTCGAGAAAATGTTGCCCGTTTCGCACGGAGCCAAAAATGGGATGTGGCAATTGAGCAGTATGAGGGTGGATATAAGGTTGTTTTAACAAAATAGCGAAACTGTTGTGTCGAATATGAAGGCTGTCAGAAGAATTTTCTTCTTTTGGCAGCCTTTTTGATTTATTTTCTTGAAGGTTATCTCCTTTTTGAGATAGAATAAACAAGCTTGTTTTAAAATGAGACAAGATCAATGTATATAAAGAGGAGAGATGTTGTTGAGCCGTTCCATTCCAGTTTTAAAAATAGGGAAATATCAACCGCGTTATCCCCTGATCCAGGGGGGTATGGGCGTTGGCATATCCGGTCCTAATCTGGCTGGAAATGTGGCGCTACATGGAGGGGTCGGCACCATAGCCAGTGTAGGGCTGGCCTGTAATCAGCCTTACTACACGGGGCGCAACTATTTTGAGGCGAATCAGAGAGCCGTACGAGAAGGTTTGATCAAGGCTCGTGAGATTGCCGGCGAAAAAGGAGTTCTCGCTGTAAACTGTATGGTTGCCCTGACCGATTATGAACTTCACGTGCGCTCAGCCTGTGAGGGCGGGGTGAATATCATTATTTCCGGAGCCGGATTGCCTATCAAGCTTCCCGACTATACGAAAGATTTTCCAGAAGTGGCTCTTGTTCCTATCGTAAGTTCTGCGAAAGCAGCCAGCCTCATCGCCCGGCGATGGGAAAGGCTCTACAATCGCTTGCCTGATGGGTTTGTGGTTGAAACACCGCTGTATGCCGGCGGCCATCTTGGCGTAACAAAGATGGAGCAGGTTGAAAATGAAGAGTTCTCTCTTGAGAAAGTTGTACCAGAGGTTGTTGAGTATGTGGAGAAAGAGCTAAAAACCCCGACCCCAGTTATTGCAGCGGGAGGAATATGGACTCGCGAAGATATTGAGCATGCTTTTGACCTTGGAGCCAGTGGCGTGCAGATGGGAACCCGTTTTGCCTGCACCTATGAGGGAGACGCATCAGATCGTTTCAAGCAGGCCTATATTGATGCAACAGAAGAAGATGTGGTGATCATCCAGAGCCCGGCCGGCCTTCCAGGTCGTGCCCTACGGTCTCCCTTTATAGATAAGTATTTGCGTGAAGGCACCGTTGGAAACAAGCCCTGCATTGCAAACTGCCTGACCCATTGCCGATATCGAACTGAGCGGAAGACTTTCTGTATCGCACAGGCCCTTATCGATGCTTTTTTCGGTAATTGGGAAGAAGGGTTATTCTTCTGCGGTACAAATGTAACGAGAATTACCAAAAAAGAATACGTAGCGGATATTATTGCAGAACTATTTGGTCCGCAAGAAAATAAGTAAAATTTCTTTTTCTCTGTAAAAAGACTATGAGATAATAATGAGCGGGCTGAAAAGCCCGCCTTTTATTATCCGGGAGTGATGAGAAGATGAAAAAGACATGGCCCGCAAGGTTGCCAAGGGCGTGGATTTTGTTGCTTTTAATGTCTATATTCATGGCTTTGCCCACTGCAGGCTGTGGTGCGGTGTTGCCCTTGCCAGGCTCAGTGCCTTTGAGCAGCAGCGGTGAGGGAGTTGCTCAGGAGGAGTCTTTTTTCACTCCAGAAAAGATAAAGCAGCGTATTGTTGAAATAGAGAAAACCATAGAAACTCTTCAGTCTTCCCAGCCTCTGCTTACTTCTGAGCAGGTGGGGCTAACAGAAGGGGAAATAAACAGTCGACTAGAAAGGGCTTGAATCCCTTATCGCTCTCTATCAGCGGTATCTTTCTGTTGCTGAACGGGCAAAAAAAACGCAGAGTGATTTTGAGAAGCAGAAGGCGGAAAGTCAAAAGGATATAGCCGCCCTTGTTCCAGACAATCCCCCCTACTCTCTGAGCTTCTACGAAAACTACCGAGGTCGTCTTGAGACTCTATCTCAGGAAATAGATACAGTGACCTACGCCATCCGCCTGTCTGAGAGTGCCATTGTTTCCCTTAAAGAAAAAATTCGCCAGAATGAACAGCATTTAGCCATGCTGAAAGAGGAACAAACTCCCTCAAAATTCTCAGAATGGGTTCAACAGGAAGTGGAACTAGAAACCGAGAAGAACCGTCTTTCCCTTGCCTTTCGTGAAAAGAATGTGGAAGAAAGCCGTCTTCGTTTCGATATGCTCGAAATGGAACGGAAAAATGTAACCGAAGGGATGAAGTGGATTGCCCAGCATTTGCAATATGATGAAGCAGACCTTAAGCGTCAGGTGTCCTTGATCAAGGAGAGAGAAAGGCAGCTTCAGGAACAGGCAGAGACCCTTCGCCAAGAATCAGAGAAGGCGAGGGAGGAGTTTATGAATGCCCAGGCAAGGGCCGAGTCGGCATCGGATGCTGAGAATCTTTCATTATATCGTGCCCAGCAAAGCGAAAAAGAAACGTGGTACGTCTATTATCAGGCTGCCATGGACCAGGCGGAACAGGCACAGGTATGGGCGGAAGAGACGCGGGAAATTTGGGAAACACGCTATTCCCTCCTCGAAAAAAAATTACCTACGGCAGAGCTGATAAAAAGACGTACTGAAACAGAGATGCGAAAAAAGGATCTCGACAACGTCCTGCTAGGGTTGCAGAAGATGCAGGTCTCATTGCAATCAAGGCTGCTGACCCTCGATAGCTCTATGGCATCGGAAAGCGAGTCCTCTCCTCTATATCGCGTACTGCGGCAGGAGAGCGAAGGGTTGAAAAAACAGATAGAACTCAATGGGCAATATATGACGAGCCTGCTGAGCATCTCTATGCTTAACACCCGATTGCTTGAAGAGCTTGAATCACTGTTATCGTCAGTAACCATTACTGAAAAGGTTTCGGTGGCCAGCCTTGAGCGGCTGCGAGCCTTTTTAAATTTTCAGCTCTGGTCGGGTGACGGGTTCTCTGTTTCTGTTAAGAAGTTGATTTTAGCCGTTATTATCGTACTCCTTGGATTTATAGCCAGCAGAAAAGCGACAAAGGGCGTCAAGCAGTATCTCCTCCGTCGCTTTGAAATGGATCCTACAGCAGCCATGGCTATACAGAAGGGTCTTTTTGCTATCCTTGTATTCATATGTATTCTTGCGGCTCTCGATATGGTCAACATCCCATTGACGGCCTTTGCCTTCTTGGGTGGTGCCCTTGCTCTCGGTGTTGGTATCGGGGCTCAGAATATATTTAGCAACCTCATAAGCGGTCTCATCCTGTTTTTCAGTAAACCCTTCAGAGTTCACGATATTGTTGAGATCGAAGACATTGTGGGAACAGTTGAGGAGATAGAATCCCGTTCCACCCGAATTCGCACATTTGATAATGTGGACGTTCTTGTACCCAACCGATATTTTCTCGAGAATCGTATTGTGAACTGGACGCGCACCGATCAGGTCATTCGCGGCAAAGTGAAAGTGGGGGTGGCCTACGGCTCGCCAGCCAGGGAGGTGGAGCGGCTACTCCTCGTAGCGGCTTCCTCCCACAAAGATATTCTTACTATGCCTGAACCCTACGTTATTTTCAATGATTTTGGTTCAAGCTCCCTTGATTTCGATCTTTACTTTTGGGTGGATATGAGAAAAGCATCTCGTTTTGTAGCTCAGAGTGATCTTCGGTATAAGATTATAGAGCTTTTTGAAGAACGTAATATAACAATAGCCTTTCCCCAGCTGGATATTCACTTTGATAAAGATGTTTCTCATAATATGGCCATTGTCAACCACCCACAAGGCAAGGAGGCGTCAAGGGAATGACCCATCCCCCCTCTCCAGAGAGACTTTTCTCTTTGTGTATTGACCTGGCTTCTATACCAAGCGTAACGGGGCTTCCCGGAAGGGAAAATGAGGCAGCTTACTCTATATATCGGTGGCTGGGCGACCTGCCCTATTTTCATGAGCGGCCAGAGAATATTTTTTTAATTCCCGTACAGAACGATGGGCTCAAACGACATTGTATAGCTGCCCTTGTGGAGGCCGATCCTCCATGCAAGGAGACAATTATTATCACTGGACATTTTGATGTGGTGGATGCGAAGGGATATGGTTCACTGGAATCCCTGGCCTTTCAGCCCCAAAACTATACAGAGCGGTTGAAGAAAGAGGCACTTCCCAAAGATGCTCGCGCAGACCTCGAAAGCGGACAGTACCTTTTTGGCCGGGGCATGGCCGATATGAAATATGGCCTGGCCCTGGAAATGGCTTGTATGGAGAAATTCTCGGAGAGCCCTGAAAAAATGCAGGCGAACCTGCTTTTTCTGGCTGTTTGCGATGAAGAGGGGATGTCTGCCGGAATGCGAAGCGCAGTACCCTGGCTCAGGGGGCTTCAAAAAAAGAAAAACCTGGAATATCTTGTCTGCATCAATACGGAACCCTCAGTGGGGGAGTCAGCGGAGAGGGGTTACCTTTATTTAGGAACCATCGGAAAAATAATGCCCCTTTTCTTCTGTGTTGGAAGAGAAGCCCATGTGGGGGAATATTTTAAGGGCATCAGCGCGCCTCTAATAGCGTCGTGCCTTATGACGCTTGTTGAGGGAGATGCTGAAAGCGCGGACAGGTGGAAAGACAGAGTTTTTCCTCCAATGGCGTGTTTAAAACTAGCCGATCTCAGAGAACAGTATGCCGTTACTTTACCGGAGATGGCGGTGGTCTTCTTTAATAGTCTGGTAGTGCAGAAAACACCCGGTCAAGTTCTCGAGTATATGAATAAGAGAGCAGAAGAGGCCTTATCGAGGGCTCTTGCCCTTAGGGAGGGCGAGAGGCAAAAACTGTCTTTCAGTTTCGATCAAGAAGAAAAAGAGCAAGGTGTAGTTCTGACCATTCAAGAGCTTATTCAAGATGTGGCCGGGCAAAAGGGTTGTTTGCCTCAGGATGTGCTGGGACCGATCCTTTCAGGAATCCATTCTGGAAAAACCATACATGATCGTGGAATAGAAGCAGTTCGCCTTCTTTTGCGGGAATCGAACAGACGAGGTCCCCTTATCATTACGGGTTTTCTCCCGCCGTGGTATCCTCCCCGGTGCAACAGGGATGCAAGCCGGGGAGATAGGGTCATACGCATGGTAGCCCAGGAAATTGTGGAGGAGAGCGCAGATTTAACCGAAGAACCTCTGGAGATAAAAGAGGTCTTTGAAGGGATAATGGACCTCAGCTACATGGGGTTTCAGGGAGAAGAACATGATATGGAGGCCGTTGCCGCAAATATGCCTCTATGGGGAGCGGATTATCATTTCCCCGCAGAAGATTTGCTTTCTCTGGATGTGCCCGTGATGAATCTTGGGCCTATTGGAAAAGATGTCCATCAGTATACAGAACGAATTAATCTCTCTTATGCTCTTCACGTGCTTCCACCCCTTTTTGTGAAGGCTATAGAGAGAATTCCAAAGGTCTACAGGTCTCTTTTATATTGAGGCCGCTCTTCTTTACTTTAGCTTTTGAAAAACCGCATTATGTACATGATTCCCAGCACAAGGGCCAGGAGAAGATGTAGAAAGAGTCAGGGTGGGCATCGCCCGATCCATTTCTTCCATGTCATGGCATGTTCCTCACTTTAGGGAACGAGATTATTGCGCAGGTGAACCAGAAAATCCTGTACGTTGGTAACGATAGGTGTTACGGACAGGCTTCCCCTGTCGCGGAGTTTGTTCACTGCAAATTCTGAAACGTCAATGGAGTAGAAGTATACAGGCCGGATGCGCCCTTCCCTATTGACATAACAGGGAGTGATATTTCCAGTGGCAATAGTGTGGAGCTGAGTAGCCAGGGCTATGACGGTGGTAGCTTTTTTTGTACAGGCTCTCATGGCATCCTGAGCGTCGTAGACATTGCCAATAACGGTTGGCAGCGGGCCGTCGTCACGGATAGATCCGGCAAGGATTACCGGGATGCCTTTTTTTATGGCTGAATACATAACGCCGTCATTAATATTTTCCTCTTCTATGAATTTTTCAATGGAACCGTATTGCAAAACAGTGTTTATAAGATCAAGATGGTGATAATGGCCGAGGGGACGCTGTTCCTGGGTATAGATATCTTGTCCCAAGGCCGTTCTCTTCATGCTTCCTTCCAGATCGTGGGTTGCCATGGCGTTTCCGGAGAGTAGCGCATGGGCATATCCGTGTTCGATAAGTTCAGATAGAGCCTTTTTGGAGTCGTGATCGAATATCACAGCTGGGCCAAGGACCCAGATAATATAACCGTGGTCACGCTCGTATCGCATGAGTTCGTAAAGGTTGTCGTAATCCCGGGAATAGGCCGTTTCACGGGAACGCCCGGTGCGGAAAGAAAAGACGTCGCCGCTTTCTTCGGGCATGGCAAAGGGGGTTGCATGGAGGTAAATTCCGTAACGGCCATCTTCTGAGCGGCCTACGATGACTTTGTCCCCTACATGAAGATTACGAAACTCGACAGCTTCGATTATTCCCTCGTTTCGCACGACAGGAACACAGTCCATGCGACTTTCCCTTACAAGGGACCATTGGCTGTTGACTTTAAAATATTCAGGATAAATAGATAAGGCATGATAACCTGGTGGTGCTACTCCTTCCGCTTCAACTTTGCATATTCCCGCATCAGGAGCTGAAACAAAAGGCTCTTTATCGAAGTTTGGTTCGACATATATTGGCAACTGAAAAGCCATTTCATATTCCTCCTCAAGATGATTATGTAAAATAAGCAAAATTGCTACAATTTCTGATTGCATCACTTAATGCTTTGTCTGTACAATGAACATACTGATTATAACCTATATCATAAATCATTTAGGAGGTGGTAGGTGGTGAAAAGAGGCAATATATGGCGTAAGGGGCTTATAGGTTTTTTATTCGTGGCTCTTTTAATTGGAGTTGTGGGTGTTACCCCTATATCAGCGCAAGAAAAACCTATAAAAATTGGGTACCTGGCGGCATTGACCGGCGACTGGGCAGCCTATGGCCAGACCGAAGAAAAATCCGCAAAGCTGGCTGTTGATGAGATCAATGCTAAAGGCGGGGTGCTGGGAAGAAAGATAGAACTCGTAGTGTACGATTTTAGAACCCGGGCAGAAGATGCTGTGAACGCAGTGCGGCGTATGATTGAAGAAGATAAGGTTGTCGCTCTTGTCGGTGCGAACGGCAGCGGAATAAATATTGCTACGGCTCCGCTGGTCAACAGATATGGCGTGGCTCAGATCGGAACTGTTTCTACCAACCCCCTGGTGACTGTAGATGAAAAAGGTAATGTTCGTCCCTTTTCCTTCAGAATATGTTTCACTGATCCCTACCAAGGCAAGCTCATTGCGTATTTTGCAGCGAAAGAACTTGGAAGAATGAACGCGGCGATTCTTTACGACGTAGGAAACGATTATTCCCATGGCCTTCGGGAGTTCTTCATGGCGAGCTACGGTGGATATGGAGGAACCGTGGTGGCAGACCTCGGCTTTAGAGGAGGTCAGGATGTGGACTTCAGGGCTCAGCTTACGGAAATTCGCGACAAAAAAGCAGATGTGCTGATCCTCCCCAATATGGGAAAGGAAATGGCCCTTATTATGAAACAGGCACGTGAACTTGGCATGAACGAAATTGTTTTTGTTGGCGGTGACGGATACGGCGAATTTATGTGGGAGATCGCAGGGGACGCAATGGAAAATTCCTACTGGATCAACCACGTAGCACCGGAAGACCCAGCCATGCAGCTTTTCTTCAAAGCATACAAAGAGAAATGGAATGATGAATGTAAGGAGTTTGTAAACGGTGTACTTGGCTATGATTCCGTCTACTGGCTTGTGGACGCTATCGCCCGCGCAGGCAGCGACGATCCCAAGGCTATCCGTGACGCTCTTGCCGCTACATCTAATCTTGCCCTTCACCATGCTACTATTACTATAGATCCAGCAAACAATACGCCGAAGGATAAAGATGGCGTTGTATTGGTGGCCAAAGAAGGCAGAGGGCAATTCTACAAGAAGATTAAACCTTAAAAAACAAAACACAGGTCAGGCAATACGAGGCGGAGGGGTTGTTTCCGCCTCGTATTCTCAGGAAAGAGGTGAGATCATAGGTGGCCACTTTTTTGCAGCAAGTGATTAACGGACTTTCCCTTGGTTCTGTGTATGCCCTCATTGCCGTTGGTTACTCTCTTGTTTATTCCGTATTGCTTTTTTCAAATTTTGCCCACGGCGGGTTTCTTGTGATCGGAGGGTACATTTGTTATGGGGCCTTGAAATCTATGGGGGTCAATATCTGGCTGGCTGGCATGCTTTCTCTTGCGGGAGCTGGCATAGCAGCGGCTTTGACGGAGAGGATAGCCTATAAGCCCATCCGTGAGCGGACCAATGTAACCCTTTATTTGCTCATTGCTTCTATGGGCATGAGTATTGTAATTGAAAATATTTTTGTTATCGTAGCCGGCGGGCGTTTCAGAGCCCTCCCCCCGGTGATACCCACCTACCCAGTTCAATTGTTCGGTCTTGCTACCACGAGTGCTTTCGATCTCCTTTCCTTTCTCATAGCCCTTATTGCTCTTGGATGTCTTCAGTTATTTCTTTCCAGAACGAAGTGGGGGCTTGCTATTCGGGCGGCAGCCTGCGATCTGCGTACGGCTGGCCTTATGGGTGTAAATGTTAACCTTCTTATTTCTATTGTCTTTTTTACCGCCGGAGCCTTGGCGGCTATTGGGGGAATATTTCTTTCAGTTCGGTATACTCTCTATCCCCAGCTAGGGGCCATTACCATCAAAGCCTTTGTCGCCGCAGTTATTGGAGGGTTAGGGTCTCTTCCCGGCGCAGTCGTGGGGAGCCTGATTCTTGGTTTGGCGGAAATGCTGGCTGCTGGTTTTATTTCGAGCCAAATGAGGGATCTAGTGGTTTTCTCATTGCTTGTCATCACTTTGCTTATCAAGCCCTCAGGTCTTTTTGGCAAGCAAATGAGCGAAAAGATATAGGTGTTTCCCCATGTCTGGATATACTGAGGGAATCATAACGCTTTTGTGCATTAACGCTATTGCTGCTATGGGAGTTTCTCTTCTCACTGGTTTTACTGGCATTTTTTCCCTGGGGCATGCGGCCTACATGGCTCTTGGCGCCTATACCTCTGCCATTCTGACAGTGCATTATGGGGTACACTGGCTGCCGGCTATACTCCTTGGCGGCGGAGTAGCGGTTATAGTGGCTTATGGTATAGGAATTCCGACCCTTCGGCTTATGGGCGACTATTTTGCCATTGCTTCCATAGGTTTGGGAGAAGCGATTCGTCTTATCCTCGAAAACTGGCAGTCGCTAACTCGTGGAGCCCGGGGGTATCCCGGCATTGAACCCTATACGACATTGCCGGTAGCCCTGACTTTTTTTGTCATCATGGCCCTCTGCATGTTCAATCTGATCAATAGCCGGTATGGACGAGCCTTTAAAGCCTGTCGCGATGACTATGTGGCGGCCTCATTGCTTGGTTTCCATACAGCCAGGCTGCGGGTGCTCAGCCTGATGATCTCCGCTTTTTATTGTGGAGTGGCCGGAGCTCTTCTTGCCGGTTTTCTTTCTTTTATACAACCCATTATGTTCGATATGCTGAAGTCCACAGAGTTAACGGCCGTGGTGGTTTTTGGAGGCCTTGGATCTATGGCCGGGACCATGGTAGGAACTCTCGTAATAACTCTGGTTACCGAGCTTTTCAGGCCTATTTCGCAATATCGAATGCTTATTTACGGGGCCGTTCTCGTAATCATTATGGTGATTCGCCCCGAGGGTATTATGGGTGGACTCAATGGCGGGGGGCTACTGAACAAGATTTTCAGGAGGAAAGATAATGGCGGCACTGCTTGAGCTGAACGGAGTGGATAAATTCTTTGGCGGAGTCCATGCTGTTCAGAGTATGAGTTTTGCTTTGAACGAAAAAGAGATTGTTGGTCTCATCGGCCCAAACGGCGCGGGGAAAACAACAATTTTCAATGTGGTAACGGGTGTCTATGATCCTGATGGGGGCCGGATACTTTTCGATGGGGAAGATATTACCCCTCTCAAGACCTACGAAGTGATTCGAAAAGGGATCGCGCGGACTTTTCAGAATTTGCGGCTCTTCCCCCGTTCTTCAGTTCTTGAGAACGTTATGACAGCAGCACAACAGCATGAAGCCTATTCTTTTGTAGAGGCTGTGACTCATTTTGGCAAGTGGAGGATGAAAGAAACATCCATACGGGATCGAAGTATGGAATTGCTCAACCGAGTAGGCCTTGCGGATCGGGCCCTTCAACCTGCAGGGACCCTGCCCTATGGGTATCAGCGCCGTCTTGAGATAGCACGGGCCCTGGCCCTTGATCCCCGTTTGTTGCTTCTTGACGAACCGGCAGCAGGAATGAATCCTGAAGAAGTTATGGCGTTGAACGAGCTTATAAAGTCTATTCATATGGAATTCCAGCTAGCCATTCTCGTGATAGAACATCATATGGACCTGGTGATGGAAATTTGCCCCCGGATCATCTGCATGAACTTCGGGGCGAAGATCGCGGAGGGGTCCCCTGAGGAGATACAGGCCAATTCTGAAGTATTAAAAGCCTATCTGGGAGAGGAGGACGAAGAATGAGCGATGTAGAAAATATCCTCCTGGACGTGCAGAACCTTCAAGTAAGCTATGGTGCCATTCGCGCTCTTCGCGGCATTTCACTTCAGGTTAAAGAAGGCGAAATAGTCTGTGTCATTGGGGCTAATGGCGCGGGAAAATCAACGTTGATGAACGCACTTATGAGCGAAGTTCGCAGGGAAAAAGGGCTCATTAATTTTTCGGGAGCGCCTTTGGCCCAGCGAAGTTATGATGTGGTGAAACAGGGCATATCCCTCGTCCCGGAGGGGCGGCGGGTATTCGCCCCTCTCACCGTCTACGAAAATTTGATGATGGGGGCTTTTCCCCGTAAGGAGCCGGAAAAGGTGAAACAGGACCTTCAGTGGGTCTTCTCCCTCTTCCCTCGCCTTGAAGAGCGGCGTGACCAATATGCCGGAACTCTCTCAGGGGGTGAACAGCAGATGCTGGCCATCGGACGGGCCCTTATGTCCCGCCCCCGCCTTTTGCTTTTAGATGAGCCTTCTCTGGGCCTTGCCCCTATTATCATTAGGGATATTTTTAAGGAGCTCCGCCGGATAAACTCTGAGGGAGTTACCATTTTACTGGTTGAGCAAAATGCCCGACAGGCTCTGTTGCTTTCCCACCGAGGCTATGTGCTGCAGACAGGAAGCATTATTATGGCAGGAACATCAGAAGATTTGCTGAATAGCGCAGATATCAGGAATGCCTATTTAGGAGCGGGACGAAAAAAGGGCCTTCTGTAGTTTGCTATGAATTTGCAGGAAGGCTTTATTTATAAGATTCAGGAGCCAATCTTTGTAGAGAGGAGAGGCTCCTGATTTTTTTACTGAAAGCAGATTACCCTTTGCGATTGTTCAGAAAGACTTCAAACTGTTTGAGGGCTTCTGAAAAGGTGGCTCGCCCGAACCCCACCCTAAAACGATTTTCCTTTGATCCGAATAGAGTGCCGGGTATTATTAATACTCCGTATTGATCTATAGCCTCCTGACAAAAGGCCTCTATAGGGATGTTCCCTTTCAGGGCGGGGAAGGCTATAGACCCTCCCTTGGGAGGAACCCAGTGGAGAAGGTCATCATGTTTGTGGAAAAGGGTTTCAATTTCTTCAAGGTTGCTTGCTATAAGAGCCCTGTTCCGCTGCAGGATTTTTTCTTTTGCCCGAAGGCTCATGAGAGAAAGAATTTCAGAAGGAGAACTTCCGCAAATAGTGGTGTAGTCTTTCAACTGGGCTGTAATATTGAGGATCTCACGGTCCTGAGCTGCTAGCCATCCCATTCGCAGCCCTGGAAGGCCAAAAGCCTTGGAAAGTCCGCCTAGTGTAACAGCTTTTTCATAAACAGTGCATGCAGAAGGAAGACGGGACATTTCGTCAAACTCAAGGAATCGATACATTTCATCAGAGAAAAGATAGAGATCGTGGCGAGATGCTATATCCACTATTTTAAGAAAATCTTTTTTCTCTGGCAGATACCCCGTTGGATTGTGGGGAAAATTCACGACGATCATTTTTGTTGCGGGTCTGATCATCCCTTCTAGTTCATCAAGGTCTAGGGTCCACTCCCCATTTTTTTCCTTTACAGACCAATAGGAGACTTCGCAGCCCATCCCTTCCGGGATGGAATAAAGGGACTGATAGGCTGGAGAGATGGCTATAACATGATCTCCAGGTTCGAGTATTCCGTTGAAAGCCAAAAATATTCCTTCTTCTGGAACGGCAAGCAGCACATCTTCCTTCGAGAGACCAGTATAGAGAGCGGCTATTTCTTCTCTCAGTAGAGGGTGTCCCAAGGATTCCGTGTATCCGAGCCGGAGGTTTTTCCAGAGGGAAAGACTTTCAGTATCGGCCATTTGCAATAGTTCGGAGAGAGAAAAGCTCTCGCAATCCGATGGGCAAAGTAGAAACTCGGTTTTAAATTCGTAGCGGGCGAAATAGCGTTCAATTTTAAAAGCTGGCAGTTTCATGGTGTCTTCCTCCTCATTCTTTTAACCGCCCCCTACCGGTGGAAAAATATTGACCACGTCTTCGTCACAAAGAGGTGTATCAAGACCGTTAAGATGGGCTATATGTTTGCCATTGACCATAATAATAGTACCTGCCATAAGACGGTGGGGAACTTCGTTGCTTGACCAGATCCATTTATCAAAGGGTTCTCCGAAACGGTTAGAAAAGTCCTCCAAGAGCTGCCTGATGGTGGCAGGAGCTTTCATGTCAAATTCTTTTTCTCCAGTAGCATAAATAAGAAAGGCATGGACACGGAGCTTCATGGGCAGTCCTCCTCCTTTTTAATTGTCTGCTTCAGCCTTATTATCTTTTTTCGCCTGAAAGAATGCAAATAGCAGCTGTTTTATTCTTGACAAATCCAGTAGGGTATAGTATGAATACTTATAATGCAAGCTTATAAAAAGAAGGTGAAACGTAATGAAACTGTCTACAAAGACACGATATGGGCTCAGGGCGTTGCTAGAGCTTGCCCGTCAGTATGATGGCCGTACACCGCTGAGCATAACAGATATTGCATCGAAAGAAAACATTTCAGAGCGTTATCTCGAACAGCTTTTTTTGAAGCTGCGGAGAGATGGGCTTATTGAGAGTGTTCGTGGTCCTCAAGGAGGATACCTCCTCAGCAGGGCTCCCATGGAAATTACTGTTGCTGAGGTTGTGGAGGTTCTGGAGGGAAACATTCAGATAGCTGATTGTCTCGAAGGACCGGAGTGCATGAGAGAGAGTGCGTGCCCGGCCAGGAAGCTCTGGCTGAGGCTGCGCGACAGTATTGATAATGTATTGGTCTCAACAACGCTGAAAGATCTTATAGAAGATCATGATCTTCAGAAATAGTTTGAGAGAAAGGCAGGCTATTAATATGATGCGACAGGTCTATATGGATCATGCGGCTACTACTCCAGTGGCTTCCGAAGTTCTCAAAGAGATGATGCCCTATTTCACTGAGTCTTTTGGGAACCCTTCATCTCTTTATACGCTGGGACAGCAGAACAAAGAGGTTGTGAGAGCTGCCCGCGAAAAGGTTGCCGAGGTGCTGAACGCATCGCCCGATGAGATATATTTTACGAGCGGCGGTACAGAATCGGATAATTGGGCTTTGAAAGGAGTGGCTTTTACCTATCGAAATAAAGGGAATCACATTATCACAACAAAAATAGAACATCACGCGGTGCTTCATTCAGCAGAGTATCTTGCTGGCCTTGGCTATGATATTACCTACCTCGGCGTAGATGAAGAGGGTCGTGTCTCTGTAGATGATGTAAGAAAGGCCATCACAGAGAAGACGGTTCTTGTTTCGGTGATGTTTGCAAACAACGAGATAGGGACCATTCAGCCCATTGCCGAGATCGGAAGGCTATGCCGGGAAAAGGGCGTGCTCTTTCACACAGACGCTGTTCAGGCGGTAGCTCACATACCTATTGATGTGAAAGCCATGGATATTGACCTGCTCTCTCTTTCAGCCCATAAATTTTACGGCCCCAAGGGAACGGGCGTCATGTATATTCGGAAAGGCGTAAAGCTCGATAACTTTATCCATGGAGGCGGCCAGGAAAAAGGCCGCAGGGCCACAACTGAGAATGTGGCAGGCATTGTGGGCCTGGGCATCGCCATAGAGCGGGCAGCAGGGAAGATAAGCTCGGAAAAAAGTCGTCTTACCGCTTTGAGGGATGGTTTAATAGAAGAAATCATGGCTCGGATCCCTTATGCAAAACTCAATGGTGCAGCGGGGGATGGCAGGCTGCCCAATAATGTGAATGTAAGCCTAATAGGGGTAGAAGGTGAGACACTTCTCATGGATCTTGACATGTTCGGCATAGCGGCGTCTACAGGAAGCGCCTGTTCTTCCGGTTCCCTCGATCCATCCCATGTGCTTATGGCAATAGGGCTGACCCACGAACAGGCTCACGGTTCCCTTCGTCTCACCCTTGGGGAATCCACCACAGAAGAAGATGTGGCCTATGTTGTTGAAAAACTTGCAGGAATAGTAGAGCGGCGTAGAAACATGTCGCCTTTATGGGAAGATTTTCTGAAGGCAGAGGAAAGGAGCGAGAAGAATGCTCTATAGTGAAATAGTAATGGATCACTTTCAGAATCCCCGCAATGTGGGAGAGATAAAGGATGCAGACGGCGTTGGGGAAGCGGGAAACCCAAGATGCGGCGATATTATGAAGATATATATCAAGGTTGAGAATGACCATATTGTGGATATTAAGTTTAAGACCTTCGGCTGCGCGTCAGCCATCGCTTCTTCAAGTATGGCCACAGAGCTTGTAATGGGAAAGACTATAGAGGAAGCATGGAATATAACGAACAGCGCTGTGGCGAAAGCTCTTGATGGACTTCCACCGATAAAAATGCATTGCTCTGTACTGGCAGAGGAGGCCATTCATGGGGCAATAAACGACTATCGCCGGCGTCAGGGCCTTGAACCCTGGGAAGACAAAAGCCATGATGAACTGGTGGACGAGCACTCCCACCACTTCCATCATCAGGGATAACAATGATTCCCCGCCGTTATGACCGGAACATAGCAAGTTTAGGAATGGAGGGACAGGAACGCCTCTTTCGATGCCACGTTCTTGTAGCTGGTTGCGGAGGACTCGGCGGGGTGGTTGTTGAAATTCTGGCCCGGGCAGGGGTAGGAACGCTCACCCTTGTAGATGGGGATGTGTTTTCAGAGAGTAATTTAAATCGTCAGCTCTTGGCAAAGGAAGACAATTTTGGGCGATTAAAGGCTGAAGCGGCTGAGGCGAGAGTAAAAGAGATCAATGGCCATGTCAACGTGTGGGCGGTTCCTCACATGTTGACTGAGGATAATTGTCAGTCACTTCTGGCAGGAGTGGATTTGGCAATTGATGCCCTTGATAGCAATTTGGCAAGGGCTGTTCTCTATAAAGGGTGCAAGGAGGCGAAAGTTCCTGTCATCCATGGTGCTCTTGGGGGGATGATTGGGCAGGTGGGACGATATAGACCATGGGAAAAAACTCATTTTGATGTTTTTGAAGGGAGTCTCCCTGACGCGGGCATTGAGGTTGCGGCGGGAACTCCAAGTTTCACCCCTTATGTTATCGGTGCCCTTGAAGCGGCAGAGGCCATTAAATATCTGGCGGAGGTGGAAGAGATACGGTGGGGAACTCTTACGCTTGTAGATCTTGCCATCATGTCTATGGAGACTTTGGAACTATGATAGCCAATGAGGAAATGAAGCGCTGTCCCTGGGCGGAAACCCATCCATTGCTCACTGCGTATCACGATGAAGAATGGGGTGTTCCTCAATACGACGAAGAGCGCCTTTTCGAACTGTTGATTCTAGAATCGGCCCAGGCGGGATTGAGCTGGCTCACTGTTCTTAAGAAGAGAGAAGGCTATCGAGATGCCTTTGCCCAGTTCGATGTTGAAAAAGTGGCGGCCTTTGATCAGCAAAAAATAGAGGGGCTCTGTCAGAGCCCCCACATCATACAAAACAGGCGAAAGATCGCGGCGGCGGTGAACAATGCGCGCCAATTCATTGCCATTGCTGAAAAGCATGGTTCTTTTTCGCGCTTTTTATGGAGTTTTGTAGATAACAAACCCATAACCAATCACTGGAAAAATCCGTCAGACGTACCGGCTTCCACCCCTCTTTCTGCCCGCTTGAGCGGGGAGCTGAAAAAAAGAGGATTTACCTTCGTCGGCCCCATCATCTGCTATTCCTATATGCAGGCAGTGGGGATGGTCAATGACCATCTCATCCATTGCTTTTGTCATGGAAAATCTTTTTAATGTCTATAATGCGAATTCTTCAATCCCCAGTTTTTTCAATTGCTCATAGGTAGGAATGCCCTTTTCGTCCCAGCCTCTGGCTGCATAGTAGCATTCAAGTTGTTTCTGAAGGTCGGGAAGTGTGTCCGCGGCTCCTCCTGTTCCGCGCGGTTCGTGAAGAATCCGTTCTGGTAAAGTATCGTCATCCTTTGTGAAGCCGCACCGGGAGTTGAAAAGCCGCTTCAGTGTAAAGATGCGCTTACCTGTCTCTTCTAGCTCTTTTCTGGTCATCTCCCAGCCTGTAACGCCGTGAATCCATGTAAGGAGATCATCAATGGAGACACAGGCAAGGATTGGAAATTTGCATATTTTTAGAGAGTCGAGAACGCCCATAAAGTTCTGGAAAGGAACGTTCAGTTCTCCTTTCCCGTCATCGATGGCCCTGTCGAGGACCTCTGTAATTCCAAAATCCTTATAAGTAGCGTTTCGTTCACAGGCGTATGTGTAGCCTGAAAGATGGCAGGCTCCGCGGCTTGATGTGGCATATCCGGCAGCCAGGCTTTTGTAGCAGCGAGGATCGTGGGCAGGAAGGTCAAGGCCTTTTACGTGAATTGCATATCGCTCAGCCCCATGTCCTATTATTTCAGCTGCCTTGCGGGTTCCTAGGCTGAGAATAGCGCCTAAGCCTTCTCTTTTTCCCATGGCTTCCACTATTCGGATCATGGCCTTTCCGTCTCCCCAATTAAGGGGAAATCCGATTTCTTTCTCTGTAACGATGCCCCGATCAAAAAGCTCCATGGCAAAGGCTACTGCTGCCCCTGTCGAGATGGTGTCGAGGCCGTAGCGGTTACAGATATCGGCAGCCCGGGCTATATCTTTCAGATCGTTGACAAGACAGTTGCTTCCCAACATGCCGATGGTTTCGTACTCAGGCCCTGCCCCAGCAATATTATCGAAGGCAACTTCTCTCCCGCAACGGATGGGACACGCAACGCAGCCGTAATTTTCTGTGAGGATTGTGTCGGCCATGGCTTCACCCGTAATAGACAAGACATCTGGTTTCCATGAGCCTTGCTGCCAGTTTTTAATGGGCAAATCCCCGTATTCTTCGGCCAAGGATACTCCGCCGGCAGTTCCAAAACGGGTCATACCTGCCAATTTCTGAGAAAATAAAAGGTGTTTTTCTTTTGAGAGGGCCCGCACTTTTTCTTCGTCGAACAGGCCTGGTCTAAAAGTCCCCCCAGCGACAATGGCTTTTAGATTTTTACTTCCCATGACTGCGCCAAGGCCGCATCGACCAGCAGCTCGAGCATGGGGTCCGTCGTGCATTATTCCTGCTATGAGGGCCATTTTTTCTCCTGCCGGGCCTATGCATGAAACACCGCAAGCTCCTCCAAACTCCTCTTTAAGCATCTGTTCGGTTTCAAAGGAATCTTTTCCCCATAAAAGAGATGCGTCGCGAAGAGAAACTTCTCCGTTGCGAATGACTATATAGACAGGCTTTTCAGCTTTCCCCTCCACAATAAGGCCGTAAAAGCCCCCTCGCAAAAGATGAAATCCAAAAGTTCCGCCAGCGTCTGATTCGCCGTGGGCCCCTGTCAGGGGAGATTTTGAAACGATCTGATGTCGGCCGCTGGTGGGTATTCCAGTGCCCTGAAAGGGTCCATTCATAAAAATAAGCGGGTTTTCCGCCCCTAAAGGGTCAATTTCCGGACGGGAATATTTGAAGTAAAAATAGGTGCCGAGGCCTGAACCTCCTATGAAACGGCGAGCTACCCCCTCTTCCACTGAGAACGTATCTATTGTCCCAGTGGAAAGATCGATATGGACCATTTGCATTTTCATAACCAATCTCCCCCTTTATTGCCTTTTTTACTCTTTTCATTATATACTGCAAATATTTCTTGAGCATTTATTATTACAACAAAAAGGAGCCCTGCTTTGATGGAATTCAACCGAGGGGAACGTGCCCTATTAGTGACATCCGTAGGTTTTTGGATTAATCTGGTTCTTACCATTGTAAAATATGCGGCAGGATTCACCGCTCATAGCGGAGCCATGATTGCTGACGCCACCCATTCTCTCTCTGATCTTGTTACCGATGTAGTGGTGTTTTTCGGTTTTAAAGTGGTCAACAAGCCCGCAGATAAAGATCATCGGTATGGCCATGGAAAGGTGGAAACTCTTTTAGCTTCTTTATGCGGAGTGGTCTTATTTGTGGCAGGCACTGGGATTTTGCTTGAAGCCGCTCATAAAATTATTATGATCTTGAGAGGAGAGGCTCTTCCCCGGCCTGGAATGCTTGCCTTGGGGGCTGCCTTTTTGTCCATTGTGGTAAAAGAACTTCTATACCGATATACAGCCCACTGGGCCAAAAATATAAACAGCCCGGCTCTTTTGGCCAAGGCTTGGGACCATCGTTCCGATGCTTTTTCGTCCATAGGCGTTCTTTTTGGCATCGCAGGGGCCCGTTTTTTAGGAGGCGGAGGCCGCATCCTCGATCCCATTGCGGCAGCTGCTGTAAGTTTTTTTATCATTCGAGTCTCGCTGCCGATAATGCTTGAGAGCTTGAATGAACTTCTTGAGGGAGCTCTCGATAGAGAAACGGAAGAGCGGATCATAGCCCTTATAAGGGAGTCGAAGGAGATTCGCGAAGTCCACCATTTGCGAACTCGTCGGGTCGGTCCCTATATTGCCATGGAAACCCATGTTCTCGTCGATAGGTCTATGAGCCTGGTGGAAGCCCATTATATAGCCTCAGTGGTGGAAGACAGGCTTCATCAGGAGTTTGGGCCGGAAACCCTCATCTCCCTTCATGTTGAACCTCTTCCGGAAAGAGGGAAAGATCACGTTGATGACCACGTGTCGGAACATCCGAACCACCCCCATTAAATAAGAAATCTGAGGCCCGGGTACATAGGTTGCCCGGGCTTTTCCTTTGTCGTATAATAATTGGTTAGCAAAGGTCAGGGAAGGGTGATGGCATGCCTGTAACATATAAAGATTACTACGCTGTTCTCGGGATTGATCGCAACGCCACCCAGGATGATGTTCGCAAGGCCTATCGTAATTTAGCGAAAAAGTACCATCCTGATGTAAACAAATCGCCGGGAAGTGAAGAGCGGTACAAAGAGATCAACGAAGCCTATGAAGTGCTTAAGGATTCTGATAAACGTCAGAGGTACGATACTTTAGGCAATCAGTGGAGAGAGGGCCAAACCTTTACTCCTCCGCCAGAATGGGGACAGGGTGGCACTTTCCGCATGGATTTTGGTGAAGGAGGGGGCTCTGACTTCAGTGAATTCTTCAAGACCATTTTTGGAGGTTTTGGAGGTGTCCAGGGCGGGGCTGAGGACTTTTTCTTCAGAGGTGCGCCTCGGCGCCGCAAGGGGGAAGATATTGAAGTTCAGATGGAGCTGACTCTCTCAGATGTGATTTGCCGTGATTCCAAGACTATTTCGCTAGAACGGTATGAGATTGGGGCTGATGGCCGGCGGATTCCTCGAACTCAGACCCTTACTATCAACTTCCCTCAGGGTATTACCGACGGCAGCCGGATACGCCTCCCCGGAAAAGGGGGTCAGGGAATGGGCGAGGGGCCAAATGGAGATCTCTATATCACGATAAAGCTGAGAAAGGATCCACACTTTCAGGTGGATCAATATGATTTGACCACTGTCATGCGCGTTTCACCCTGGGAAGCGGCATTAGGAACCTCCCTTTCGGTGAAAACTCTTCAGGGAGTGGTGAGTATGAAGCTTCCGGCAGGAACACAGAGCGGGCAGCGTCTTCGCTTGAGGGGGAAAGGACTGCCGCGAAGGAAAGGAGCTCAGCCTGGAAACTTATATGTGATCGTAGAGATCGCTGTTCCTAAAAGCTTGTCACAAAAGGAGCGGGAGCTCTTTGAAGAGTTGGCGAAAGTTTCATCCTTTAACCCTCGCGGCATGAAAGATCAATGAAGTTCAAGGAGAGGGGCAGACTGAGGTTTGGGAGAAGAAAGAGAAAGAACTTCAATAGATATGGAATCGCTTCGCCCCTGCTCATCCATTACAGAAATACTATGACGCCCCGGAGAGAGCTTCCAGAAGAGCTCTTTCGGGGCTTTGCTTTGCCCGAAAAACTCATTATCCAAATACCAGAAAAGAATATCCTTGCTTCCTTCACATCGGAGGGCTATCTTTTGTCCCCTTCCTTCGGGGGTGAGAAAGAATTGAGATTGGGGCAGAGGCGATGTGATAGTTAGTTTCTGCGGTTCTTGAGTAAGGGGTATATCTGGCTGTCCTTTGCCTTTTTGGTGAATGGAGCAGCGGTCGTTTCTTGAAATGCCTGGAATGTACCAGTCCATTCTGTGGGCGGGGCAATTTTTTGTGGGAGGAAGGCCTGAAAGGGCGCAGACCTCTCGTTGGGCAAGAGCGGCAGGGGGCATGTACCACTTACATTTTCCTTTTGTGGCGGCCTGGATCATTTCTATGGCGGCGGAAGACGCAATTTTTAACCCCGTAAGAAGAGGATGGGGGAAACCCGCGGGGTCTCCAAACCAGACAACTATCGTATGTTCAGGGGTATAGGCTGCGGTCCAGGCATCCCTCAATCCGTAGGATGTTCCCGTTTTAAAGGCTATGGACATATTCTGGTTGGCCATTCCCTCCTGATGTACAGGAAGTAAACGGCCTGGATCCCTTAATATATCTGCAATAAGAAAGCAGCTCGCCTCGTCAAAAATCCGTTTTTCGTAGGGAGCATCATTTTCCTTTACCATTTGAAGGGGGCGTTGAATGCCTAAATTGGCCAGGGTTTCGTAGGCCAGGGCCATTTGGGTTACAGTGGTTTCGCACCCTCCGAGAATCAGGGAATCCCCATAATGGGACGGTTCGTGAGTGAGGGATGCAATGCCGGCAGCTCGCAGTGTTTGAAGAAGAGTCTCTGTCCCTACGGTGCGAAGAACTCTCACAGCCGGAACGTTCAGTGAAAGGGCGAGGGCTTTTCTTGCTGAAACGGGACCCCGGTAGGTAAGGTCAAAGTTTCGGGGAGCGAGGCCGCCGAAGGAAAGAGGCGAGTCCACAAGAAGGGAAGAAGGGGTAAGAAGACCTCTTCTGAAAGCTTCGAGATAGACAAAGGGTTTAAGGGCTGAACCTGGTGAACGCAGAGCCTGACAGCAGTCAATCCAGCTCCCCCACTGTTTTGTTCCCAGCCGCCCATTCCCTACATAGGCCAGGATAGCGCCAGTGGGATTATGAACGACCATGGCGGCTCCAGTAATAGAAGGGGGGAGGCCGCTAAGGGTTCTCTGAATAACATGCTCTGCCCGCTTCTGAAGTTGCATGTCCAGGGTTGTTGTAATGACAAGAGCTTCAGACTGAGAGAGCACTTGGTGGGCAAAATGGAAGGCCAAGGCTGGCATGGAATAGGTTTGGTCTGGAAGTGGGGTTCCAGCCCTTTTCGCGGCGAAACTTTTTGATATGAGTTTTTGATCCGCAATAGCGGCCAATATCTGGTTTCGGAGCGTCATGGCTCTCTTGGGGTTTCTGTCCGGCCTGAATAGGGAGGGGCCTCGGAGCATGCCGATGAGGAGGGCCGCTTCTTCTACGTTAAGGGTGGCGGCCGGCTTGCCAAACCAGATTCGGCTCGCTGCTTCTACCCCTCGAATGTTGCTTCCGAAAGGCGCTCTATTGAGATAGATTTCAAGAATTTCTTTTTTTGAAAGAAGTCTTTCCAGTTTCATGGCCTGAAGGAACTCAGCTATTTTCATGGGGATGGTTCGCGGCCTTGAAATAGAGAGGCGGATGACCTGGCTTGTGATAGTAGAGGCACCGGAAACGACTTTCTTAGCTCGGATGTTTTGCAATCCTGCCCGGGCAATGGCAAAAAAATCTACGCCATGGTGAGACCAGAATTTGCGGTCTTCAATAGCTACGGCGATATGGGGGAGCCAAGCGCCCATTTGTTCGTAAGATATGGGAATGCACCATTCTGAAGAGGAAGAAAGGCTCACGAAAAAAGGACGCAGCTTTTCATCGAGAAGGATAGGTGAAGTTGGCCATTCTCTGACCTTTTCAATATGTAATGGTATGAGAAGAGGGCTGACCCAGAGGAGAAAAAGGAGAGCTCCGCCCAGGACCAGCCCTTTACGCCATTTTTTATTCAATGGTGAGCGTGCCTCCATGGCTCAGGCTCCTTATGCCCGGATTATACATGTCTTCCACTGACACTGGCGGAAGGGCAAAGGTGCCCCGGGTTACAGCTCTTGTTGTGTATCGATATATAAGGGGGCCTTTAAGGTTTGTAATGAAAAGGATAAGGCGGTCGTCCCTTTTTTCTGCCCTGATCTCGCCCCCGTCAGCGGGCATATAGTAGATTTCTCCTGTGGATTCTATTTCCAACCCGCCGGGAAGAAGATCTGAGAGCACAAGGGTTGTCGTTGGGGCCAAGGGAGTGACATAAAGCTCCACAGAAAGCTTCTGCCCGAGGGAGGCGCTGCTGTTTACAACCCGCCGTACTTCAATTCCCTTATTGTAAGCTTCTACCGCTGCCTCTGGCACTCCCGAAAGGGACAGGCCGTAATAAAGGGGTCCTTCCCCTTTAAGGCGAAGGATCAGGTCGTGAGAAACAGCGTCTAAAGGAAGGGCGATCTCTTCTTTCTCTGAGATTTTTGCAAGGGGCGATCCCTCAGAAAGAAACACTTCTGCAGTAAAAGGCTTCTTTTGAAGAGGCAAAGTGCTTTCCATATATCGTCCCAGTGCGAGAAGGACTAAGGCGTTTTCCTGAGTTGTTTCCCACGTTTCTTTATAAAGCTGTTCAGTAAGTTCGGATGCAAGGGCTATTGTTTCTGGCGCCAGAGGGTCGAGAGCGTTCCACATTAGCAGCAGCAGGGCTTTGTTTCTCCAGTACAGTTCGTAGGTAGGGCCCCCCACCCCTTCTTCTGTTGAAAAAAGTACTTGGCCGAGCTCTTTTAATGGGGCGGTGTTTTTCTGATAAAGAGAGTAGGCTCCGGCCAGAAAGATCCGCCCTGAATCAGTCATTGCCTGTCTGTGCCCTTTCAGGTGCTCCATCCAGCCCAAGGGAGGTTCCCCGTTCAATGTAAGAACATAAGAGGCATAGGCTCTGACTGCTAGTTTTTCAGGCCCTTCTTCATCGCTAAGAGAAAGAATCTGGCGCAGATAGGACAAAGCCCCTTCCAGCAGACCTTCTGGAAGAGGAATATTCTTTTTGGCTGTTTCTACAAGAAAATGGGAGGCGTAGATGCTGCCCCATAAGTGGGGAATGCCCTCACCGCTCCACGAAACGAAACTGCCGTCAAAAAGCTGAAGGTTTCCAAGGCGGCGAAAAATGGATTCTAGCTGCTTCTCCACCTCTTTTTCAGAGGAGAGAAGAGGATCAATGTGTTTTGCCAGATTAGGCATCACAAGCAGTGGCCAGCCCCTCGATACGGTTTGTTCAAGACAGCTGTAGGGGTAATAATGCACGAAATTGAAAGCGCCGGTGAGGTTAGCCGTGGGAAGGGCCGATAGAATCAGCGTTCCCTTTTGTGTTCCAGAGAACCATCCACCGGAAACTGGAAGAGTATGGTCTCCTTCTTCTGTGATAACGCCGCTTTGAGTTGTGGTTATTTTGGGATAGGGCGGACGGATTGTTATCTCTTTAGAAAGGGTGAAGCTTTTCTCTCCCCACTGAGCTTCAATGTCAAGGCTTCCTGTTCCGGCTTTTGCCCCTGCGGTTACGGGCATTGCCGTGCTAATTCTGCCCTTTGCCGGGACAGAAAGGGTGACCACTTTATTGTCATCTATGGTCATGCCCTGGACCTCCTTGACCCGAAGGGTCACTTTTTGTTCAACATCCCCCTGGGAGAAAAGGGTGACAGGCATTATAAAATGATCCCCAGGGGCAACAGCCCGCGGAAGGGAAGGTTCTACAACTATGTCACGCTGAATGACCACTGATTGCGCAAAAGATCCAAAAGCAGAACCTGCCACAGCTACAGCCATGAGGCGCCCTTTACCGCTGAATTCGGGGATGTCAAGGTCTATGACCGCCTTGCCTTCATGGTTTGTCCCTGCCTCCCCTTCAAAAAGAGAGAGGATGGTAAAGGATCGTCCTGTAAGGAGGGGTGAGAGCAGGCCGCCCATTGCAGCGTCATACATAGCTTCAGCGCTGTCTCCTCCCGAGGGATGAAGAAGAGGAGTTTTCCGGGATTCAAGGGGCATAAGCTGGTCGTACATGTCGTTTGTGAAAGCTGACAGCTCTCTTTTGCCCAAAAAGAATGTATCCGGGGCAGGAGTTTCATATCCGGTTAGCCCTAAAATGCCCTCATCAACTAAAGCCAGTGCAACGTACCCCTCCACAGGTCTTTGCTTGAAATCTTTGAGCCAGACCGTTACGGGAAGACGGGAGCCAGGTTCTATTTCCTGTGGGCTTTCTATTGAAACGGATAAGTGAGATTCTGGTTTATCGACGAAAAGGGGGATTGTTCCTAAAGCGCGGTGCGCCCCCCATGCATCGTAATCTTTATCTGAAACAGAACGAATGACCCAAGCAGTGCAATAGGCGTTGGGAACCATATCTTCCGTAATCTTGACCTTGAGAGAGGTTTCTCCGGATTTCATTTCTTCTATTTTTCGAATAAGCTGTTTATCTGTATCCACTGTAAAGAGAAGCAGTCCCTGGAAAGGGGATTGGATGTTAACAGTGGCAGTTTCCCCAGGGACATATTTTTCTTTATCGGTGGAGATGATAACCCTGTCGATAAGGGGAGAGCCACCTTCCCCGGATTCAAAAGAGTACCAGGCCTGCAGCCTTGTTGACGCTGAACTGCCCGTTTCCTGATCTTCAAATTGCAGAAGGTATTCTCCAGGCTCCTGGGGAGTGAAGGTAAAAAGGCCGATTCCCTGGGAAAGAGCGACTTCTTTGACTTCAGGTGTTCCAATTTCTTCCTGTTCTTCCATGCGGGTCTGGTCAGCATACCGTTTCAAGGTGTAATGTTTCATGATCTTTGACACAGACACGGTGAGGGAGTGAAGAGGAGCCGGGGTTCCGTCAGGGATCACTGCTGCCACTCTGATTTCATAAGGTTTTTGTGGGAGCGGGGCGTCTTTGCTTTTCTCTATGCCAATCATGTAGGGGGCGGGATAGCAGGGTATGGAAACTGTTTGGGGGACCCAACGTCCACCCTCTTCCCTCACCCTGATGGTAAAAAGAAAGTTTAAGACTGACGGAGCTATGAGTTCTCCCCTCGCTTTATAAGAGAGAGATCCCTTGCCTGTTTCATCGAGATTGCCTTGTCCAATGAATTCACTGACAGGTTCCGATTTTTTTTCCGGATCTCCAAAAATGTAGGCTTTCCATTTGGGGTGAGCAAAGGAAGAAGAAACAGCCCTTACCTCTCCTTCCCAGGGGAGATCAGAGGCAGGGGCTCCGAAAAGGTAGCGGGAAGAAAATGAAAGCAGTAATTCCTCTTCTGGCTTGAGGGCCTTGACACTTTCTTCAATGAGGACCTCGAGGCGTGGAGGGGCAAACTCTTCAACATAGAAGGTCATGGTTCCAAGGGGGGGTTTTTCATTTCCTGGCATAAGAAGGGACAGCTGATAGGCTCCTGTCATAATGTTTTCAGGGATTTCCCATGAGTAGAGGAGCGTTCCTTCTTGAGAAAGTTTCGCTGTGGAACGGGAGAGTTCTTTCCCATGGCTGGAAGTGATGGTAAGAAGGAGAGGGAAAGAAGATGGCGCCTGGTGTGCTCCATCTCTCACAATCGCCTTGAATTGGGCGGTTTCTCCCGGTCTGAAAATATTGCGGGGAGCGAAACAGAAAGCTTCGTATCCCTTTCGAAGATAGGGGCGGCCAGAAATGTCAAAACCGTTGTCAGCGACGACGTTTCTATCCAAAGGCAGAAAAGATATATCCCCGTCTTTCTCTACGGTAATAAGGAAGGGGCGGAGTTCATCGTTCCATGGCGCTGTGCGATGAAGCATAAAAATGCCGTCCCGTCCTGTTTTTCCTTCTGCTATGAGTTGGTTGCTTCGGGAATAGACGCGCACTTCAGCTTTCACCAAAGCTTCGAGTTTCCGAATAGAGTTGGCCCAGACCATGATCCCCTCAGAATAGGTTCTTGCCATAATTCCTATATCGGTGAGGGCCACCACTTGCTGGGCCTCCTGCCATGTGTTTGGAGCGGTGTTTCTTGCAGTGAGCAGAAAAACCCCCTTCTCGTCCTTTGCCAGTTCTCGAAGGTCTATGGCCCGCCTTTCAGCAATATTGGGGGTGCCCTGGATTTTTGCTTTTTTCTGAGCCGTAAGGTTTGAAAGTTCCCGTGGGACAGAATTAATGCCTGTCATCACCGCATAGGGTATGTTATTTTCGTAAAGACGCCACAGGCTCATTTCCACTTCATCTATATTGACTGTTTCAAGAGGGATTCGAGAGTCTTCCGCGGGGGCGAGGAACATTCCTCCCGTGGGAAAGGCAATAGAAGGTTCAACATCTGAAAAAACAAACGCTTTTTTGAATTCTTCGCCTAACTGACTTCCAGTTCGGGTGGAGAGTTCCTTTTTCAAGGTGAGGACATAGCGCTGGCGGGGTTGAAAGGGACCATCAATTGTAAATCCGTTGTATTCAGGGTTTACTGTAAAGGGGATCTTTGGCTCAAGAGATATGAAATTGCTGGCTTTTGCCATATCTATCGGCGAGGATGTCTGGATCATAATAGATCCGCGGTTCGGTCCCTGAAGATAATTCCATGATCCACGAACGGCCAAAGCAGAGGATAGCAGTATTTTTTGCTCAATGGGCCTTTCGAGACCGAGGGGGCCTGCTTCGCTGGTCAGCCCACTGGCAATGGAAAGAAGAAGCTCATTTCCGTCAAAGGGTCGGGTTGTAAGAGTAATTGAGGTGGAGGGTTGTTCCCCTGAAACAGCATAGGGTACCATTTTCCCATAGGAGTCTTTGAGGGTTGCGAATCCGCGAATTCGAATGGGAGAAACAGGAGCGGAAAAAAGAAGTTCTAGGGTAGCGAGGCCATCCTCTGTAAGATCAATTTGACGGCACTCAACAAAAGTCAAAGGCGGGGTCTGGAAGCGGAAAGAGTGGCGGCCCGCCAATAGCCGTCCTTTTTCATCACGCAGGTCTTCTTTCATTTCTACAGTATATTGAGTGGCGGAAGAAAGAGGTTTGATGAGTTTCAGTGTGAAGGTTTGAGGATCGTTCCATGTTCCTTCAGCCGGAATGGCAGGGTATATGGATAAGGGCCATGTTTCAGAAGGCGTGACTGGGGCCGAAAAAACAACAGTTATAAGGGGCGCTCTTTCTTCTATTGATCCTTGCGGCTTGAAATCTGTGACTACAAAGTCTTCAGCGGCCCAAAGGTGTCCCGAAACCAAAAAGAGAACGAGGATGACAAAAGTCAGAAGAGGAATATTTTTCTTCTTCATGGTTTTCCCTCCATTAAAAAAGTCTTTTCATATCATACATATTATATCTTCTTCTTTTGTTCTCACCATAAGAGTTTTCTTATAAAATAGAAGTAATTAGAAGATAAAAAGAGAAATTAAGATTAAAATGACAGAAATAGAGAATAAAGCACTTTCAGCAACATTAAGCCCTCTTGAATGACCAATGCTGACCTTTATAATACTTAATGGTTAGTAAAGGTCAAACACGCCAGGATCGAAGGGCGGTTTCACGGGGAGGTATATGATAATGGATATTTCAAAATTTACAAAAAAATCACAAGAAGCACTGTCTTCAGCTCAAGACATGGCCCTTCGCTGGGGGCACCAGGAAGTAGATGGTGAACATTTGCTTCTGGCCCTTCTCGAGCAGTCTGAAGGGCTGATTCCCCGTATACTTCAGAAAATGAACGTGCCTGTTGATGCCTTGAAAAAGGATGTGGAGCGGGAACTAGAAAAACGTCCGCGAGTTTCCGGGCCGGGATTGGAGCCGGGGAAGATCTATATTTCTCGCCGTGTTTCTCAAATTCTTGTACAGGCGCAGGAACGGGCAGAGCGATTGAAAGATGAATATGTTTCTGTGGAGCACATTTTTTCATGCTTTTTAGAAGAGGGTTCCGCTACAGCAGCGGGTCGGATTATTGCCGGATACAACATAACCATAGAGTCTTTTCTTGAAACATTGACCGCGGTTCGGGGATCTCAGCGGGTAAGCAGCGAAAATCCGGAAGAAACCTACGAGGCCCTTGATAAATACGGTCGAGACCTGGTAAAAATGGCACGCTTTGGAAAGCTGGATCCTGTGATAGGCAGGGATGAGGAAGTGCGGAGGGTTATTCGGATACTCAGCCGAAAAACGAAGAACAATCCTGTGCTGATAGGCGATCCGGGCGTGGGTAAAACAGCCATTGTTGAAGGGCTTGCCCAGCGGATTGTTCGGGGGGACGTTCCGGAAGGGCTAAAGGATCGAAGCATTTTTGCCCTCGATATGGGGTCTCTTGTGGCCGGAGCTAAATATAGAGGGGAGTTTGAAGAACGCCTTAAGGCTGTTTTGAATGAAATAAAGACCAGCGAGGGGCGGATTATTCTTTTTATTGATGAACTGCATACCATAGTAGGAGCAGGCGCGGCGGAAGGGGCTATTGATGCGGGGAACATGCTGAAGCCCATGCTGGCCAGGGGAGAGCTTCACTGTATTGGCGCTACAACTATCGATGAATATCGGAAACGTATCGAAAAGGACGCGGCTCTGGCCCGGCGTTTCCAGCCGGTTTTGGTAGAACAGCCTGATGTGGAAGATACCATTTCTATTTTGAGGGGTTTGAAAGAACGACTGGAGGTCCATCACGGCGTGCGTATTCGGGACAATGCCCTTGTGGGGGCGGCGGTACTTTCAAACCGTTATATAACTGATCGCTTTTTGCCTGATAAAGCCATTGATCTTGTTGATGAGGCCTGTGCCATGATCCGGACGGAGATCGATTCTTTGCCCGCTGAACTCGACGCGGCATCCCGAAAGGTGATGCAGCTTGAGATAGAGGAGGCGGCGCTCAAAAAAGAAAAAGACGCGGCCAGTCTTGAACGTCTGAGTGTTCTCCAGAAGGAACTTCAGGAGGCCCGGGAAGAAGCAGATGCCCTTCGTGCTCAGTATGAGAGCGAAAAAGAAGTCATCTCTAAAGTTCGCAAGATGCGCGAAGAAATTGACGCTGTAAAAAGAGAGATAGAAAAGGCTGAGCGGGAATATGATTTGAATAAGGCGGCGGAATTAAAACACGGGCGCCTTCCAGAATTACAGCAGCAGTTGAAAAAAGAAGAGGGGGCTCATGCCGCTGGACAAGAAGGGGATCAGCTTTTGCGGGAAGAAGTTACTGAAGATGAGATTGCCGAGATCGTTAGCCGCTGGACAGGCATTCCTGTGACTCGCCTTATGGAGGGGGAGCGGGAGAAACTTTTGAAGCTCGACGAGATTCTCCATCAGCGGGTTATTGGACAAGACGAGGCTGTTGAACTTGTGGCTGATGCGGTGATACGGGCACGGTCAGGCATCAAGGATCCCCGCAGGCCTGTAGGGTCCTTTATTTTTCTTGGTCCCACAGGGGTGGGAAAGACTGAGCTGGCTAAGACCCTTGCCGAGGCGTTGTTCGATAGTGAAGATAATATGATCCGTATCGATATGTCGGAATACATGGAAAAATTCTCTGTATCAAGGCTTATCGGAGCCCCCCCTGGCTATGTTGGATATGAGGAAGGTGGTCAGCTTACTGAGGCGGTGCGGCGTCGCCCCTATTCTGTGATTCTTTTTGATGAGATAGAGAAAGCTCACCACGATGTTTTCAATGTTTTGCTTCAAATCCTTGACGATGGCAGGGTTACAGACAGTCAGGGCCATGTGGTGGATTTTAAGAATACAGTAATCATCATGACGAGTAATATAGGGGCTCCCCTTCTTCTTGAGGGGATCACTGGAGACGGGCAGATCAAAGAAGATGCTCGCGAGGCTGTGATGAAAGAGCTGCGCCAGGCCTTTCGGCCGGAATTTCTGAACAGGGTTGATGATGTGGTTCTATTCAAGCCACTCCAGAGGCATGAGATACGCCAGATTGTCAAGCTATTAGCACAAGAGCTTCAGAAGCGTTTGAAAGATCATAGGATTGATCTTGAATTGTCAGAAGAAGCGGTAGACTATATTGCCGATGCAGGGTACGATCCAGTTTTTGGAGCCCGTCCCTTGAAGCGTTTCATCGTAAAACAGCTGGAAACCAGAATGGCACGATCTCTTGTGGCTGGAGAGGTTCGGGAAGGGAGCAAGGTATATGTCACAGTGAAAGACAAGGCCCTTGCATTTCAAACGAATCCTCCCCATCCTGACTGTTAAAGCAGAGAGTTGGCAACCTTCGTTATATTAATTGGGTATACATAAACGGGCCGGGATTTTCCAGGCCCGTTTGTATCGTATAATGGAACCTCTATAGTCTAGGGAAAATTGCTTTTAACTCTTTTCAAAGGGGCTGACAACGTGAATCGGAGAAAAAAATGCCTTGGGCTTGCGTGGGCGGTGCCTTTCTGTTGCTTATTAGTACTCGTTTCCACTCCTTCCTGGGCTTGTACAGCTGTTCTTGTGGGGAGATCCGCGAGCGCGGATGGTTCTGTGATCAATTCTCATACTGCTGATAATTGGTATGATGCAAATCTAAGGGTGGTAAAAGGACAAAAATACTCTCCGGGAACGATGATGGATGTTTACATCAACCTTTTAGGAGAAGACGCGAACCCGCCTCGGGTGATCGGCCAAATTCCTCAGGCTGAAGAAACCTACACATATTTCCACATAGGCTATTCCTGCTTCAACGAGCATCAGCTCTCCATCGGTGAGAGTACTGTTGGGCAGAAAGACGAATTAAGCGCTTTCCTTCCTGATGCGAAAGGGATTCTTACCATTGAGCAGTTGGAAATTATAGCTCTTCAACGAACAAAAACTGCTCGCGAAGCCATTAAACTTATGGGGGAGCTTGCTGAAACCTATGGATTTCTTCCTTCCTGTGTTGGTCAGGGCGAGGCTCTTACCATTGCCGATCCCAATGAGGCCTGGATTTTTGAGATTCGCAGTGTTGGTTTCATGTGGAAACCGGGAAGCGGCATCCCGGGGGCTGTCTGGGCAGCTCAGCNNCAGCTATTTTATGGCTTCTAAGAATTATCAGGATGTAGCTATACAGCATGGCTGGTACAAGCCAGGCTCCAGACGCCCTTTTAACTGGAGGGAAGCCTACTCCCCCCGTTCTGGGTATTGGTCTATGTATAGCGACTGGATTCGGCAAAGGCTCCATTATCTTTTTAAAACACTGGATCCTTCCAAGGAATGGGATCCGAACGCAGATGTTTCTTTTTATCCCTTTTCTATTAAGCCAAAGAAAAAAATATCCGTTCAAGATGTGATGACCATGCAACGTTCTACCCTTGAAGGAACGCCTTTCAACATGGAGGATAATCCAGCCTGGCTTGTTCCCGATGTTAATGGCAAACTTGTAAAAAGCGAGTTGGCAACTCCCTTCCCAGACAACTCTATGCGTGACCTCTTGAATATTCCATATCACCGGCCTATTTCGGCTAAAACATCCTATAGTTTTGTTTCACAATCCAGAAGCTGGCTTCCTGCCCCTGTAGGCGGAATATTGTGGTTTTCTATGGGACATCCCCATATGGGAGTTTATGTGCCGGTTTATGCTGGAACCACCATTATCCCGAAAGAATGGCAAAATTTCAAGATAGGCCGTTTTGACCAATCTTCTGCCAGATGGGTATTCTATTTGGCTGCTGATCTGGTGAATCGGCGTTATCAATTAGCTTTTCGAGATATGGAGCAGGTTCGCGTTCCCTTTGAAAGGGAATTGTTTGAGAAACAGGCAGAGATTGAAAAAAAGGCAGTGAAATTGTGGAGCTCTTCTCCAGAGTTGGGTACCGCTTATTTGAATGAGATTTCTAACAATGGGATGAAAGATGCCATGGAAAAATGGTGGGATCTCTGTACCCTTCTCATCTCCAAATATATGTGGGGCAGGGTCTGGTGAGAATGAGAAAAAGGTTTCGGATAGCAGCTTTTCTTTTTACCGCTTTTCTGATTGTTTTTATCTCTCTTTCTCCGAGCCGGGGGGCTGGCGCGGGAGGCCGAGTTATTTATGCGGTAGGGGACCGGGCACAGGATCCCTTTGAATTTATTAGCGAAACACAAGTACCGACGGGGTTCCTTGTTGAGCTTTTACAATCTATCGCCAGACAGAAAGAGCTTTCTTTAAACTTCAGAATGGTACGTTGGCAAGAAGTTCCAGCGCTTCTTTATTCTTCCCATGTGGATCTGTTGCTAGGAGTGGCAGATGCTCGTGGCAATGATGCCATATTGCCTCGTTTAGCGCCTGTGGTAAATATTCCACCGTCTTCTTCACAAACAGACCAGCGTGGAGTTGGGTTGCCTAATGTTTCTGGAAAAGAAATAGGACAATATTATTTCTCCCTTCCAGTGCTTAAAGTTCCCTATTCCATTTTTACACGAAAAGGCTTGGGCGGCAGCCGCTTGAGTGACGTTTCTGGTAAAGCCATTGTTGTAGAGCAGGGCAGCGCTGAAGAAGAATATCTCCGCTTGAGCGGCCTGGCTTCAGAGATCGTATTGGCAAGCCATCCGGTGGAGATCGTTCATCTTCTTTCATCGGGGCAATATGACTTTGCCCTCATGAACCTTTATCAGGGATTGGCTATCTGTAAAAAAATTTCTATTGCAAATGTGGTCGCCACGTCTTTGAACCTTTTTAGCAAAGATTGGGGATACACTGTTGCCCATGGGGATATATCTTTGGCGGGGATATTACGAGAAGGCCTTGCTGATTCCCGCCGCAATGGTACTTACGACAGGCTCTATCGCAAGTGGTTTGATGAATACAGGCAGGATGGGAGAATCGATAAAGGACTGATAATAAAAGTAGTAGGCGGCTTTGCCATTGCTATAATCCTTATTCTCTTATGGAACTTGTCCCTTAAAAGACAGGTGACCAGGATTGTAAGAGAGAGAGAGAGGCTGATAGACTTTATTCGTGATGGTATTTTAGCTATAGATAATCGCGGTCGTATCACCCTTATTAACCGTTCTGCGCGCAAGCTTCTGAATATGACTTCTGATGTAGAAGGGCAGGATGTAGACAGCCTTGTGCCTGAAATCAACCTCACAGGGGTTCTAACGTCTGGGGAAACAGCCTATGACCTCGAACAGAACGTTGGGGGAACCCCCCTGGTAATAAACAAAATTCCTGTGGTGTTAAATAATCAAGTGGCTGGGGCCATTGCCAGTTTTCGTGACATGTCTGAAATTCATGCGATGGCAGAAGAGATGACAGGCGTTCGTATGTACGTGGATTCCTTACGGGTCCAGAACCATGAGTTTGTAAATAAACTCCAGGCCATCTCCGGTCTTATACAGCTGGGCAAATATGAGCGGGCTTTGACTTTTATCGCTCAGGAACAAGCTCCGGGACAAATAACGGCTTCTTTGATTGCAGAAAGAATTAAGAACCCCGCGGTAGGGGGTATCCTTTTGGGGAAATTAGGGCGATGCCGAGAGTTGGGTATAGAGTGCGAGATTACTCCCGATAGTTATTGCGGCGAGCTTGCAGCAATCAGCGACCAGGCACTTGTCATTATCATCGGGAACCTCATGGAAAATGCCATAGAAGCTGTACTCAATCTTCGTGACCGGAAAGGTAAAATATCTTTTTCTATTTTTGACGAGTCGAATCAGATAATGCTATGTGTTTGGGATAACGGGGGAAAACTTTCTAAAGAAAAGGCAAGTAAAATTTTTGAGAAAGGGTTTTCCACCAAAGCCCGTCCCCGTACTTCTGGATATGGACTTTACAACATCAGGAGAATGGTGGATGCGCTGGGGGGAGACATCTCTTTAGATTTCAGTTTTGATGAATTTACTGAGTTTATTGTTACCCTTCCCAATAGAGAAGGAGGAGATTTTTTTGAATAAGATAGAGGTTCTCGTAGTTGAGGATGATCCTATGGTGGCGGAGATACACCAAAATTTTATTAATAGCTTAGAAGATTTTCGCGTTGTTGCAGTGGCTGGAGATGGCGCAAAAGCTCTTGAGCTGTTAGATGTGTTGCCGATTCGCCTTTTAATCCTTGATATCTTTCTTCCAGGTCTTGACGGTTTGAATACTCTGCGTAAAATACGAGAACTGCAAAAGAATGTTGACGTAATTATCGTTTCAGCATCCAGAGATGTAAGCACTGTAAACGAAGCTATTCAGGCTGGAGCATTCGATTATATTGTAAAGCCCTTTGTATATGAACGGTTGAAAGCCTCTTTGGAATCTTTCAGACAAATGGAAGTTAAGCTTAAAAGAGGGCCACGAGACGTGGATCAAGCAGATATAGACAGCCTTTTTCAGGTTAAAAGCTATAAAAATTACCAATCATCACTTCCTAAAGGTTTGAATCCGGAAATGCTGAAAAAGGTGGAGAGCCTTTTGCGGCGAACCAGCGATTCCCTTTCTGCTGTGGAAGTGGCGGAATCCCTTAATGTTTCGCGAATAACCGCAAGGCGGTATTTGGAATATTTTGTAGCTTCTGGGAAAGCTATAATGAAAAGGGAATATCAGGATGTAGGACGTCCTATTAACAAATATAAACTCATTTAAACATAGCTACAGATTAATTTAGACGTTATAGGGGGGCTTAAAGCCCCCCTATTGTTTTGTTCATTTAGTTCAAATCTATAAAGCCAGACGTAGACTATATTGAGGATCTTTTTTTATTCTTTAATTTTAAACAAAACATTACACTCGTGAACGAAAAAAACTAAAATCTTGTTGTCCTGCCCTCTTCAAGCTACCATTTCATGCGAAAAATTGAACTTATTTATCTATTGAGGAGGGAAACATATGAAACTTAAGACAATGAACCCAAAAAGCTTCTTGCTTTTTGGAGTGGTATTCCTTTCTGCCGCTCTTTTTTTTGCAGGCGCAGCAAG
>LSQX01063771.1_pt4 | contig 39143 bp, 31 predicted proteins | sample 654561 | NCBI WGS metagenome assembly LSQX01 (sample SAMN04489861, study PRJNA283612) | anaerobic digester metagenome | isolation source: 4 biogas reactors fed with cattle manure at either 37C or 55C with and... | place: Denmark: Kongens Lyngby | collected 2014 | reverse complement strand
CCGGTTCCGTCGTTTCGGATTCGATTAATTCCTCGGTTTGTTCTTCTTCAGTCGAAGCGGGCAGTTCTTGGTCGATCGGATAAGCAGACTCAACTCCGACGTTCATGTCTTGCGCTTTGTTAACCTCTCCGGGCGATTCTTCAAGAATCGGCTCCGCCTGTGCTTCAGAAGGAGAAGCGATCTCATCACCGAATAATGGAACAAAAGCGGTCATTCCGGCCGATTCATTCAAGTCGATATCATTTGTGTTGGGTTCTGTATCATCATATTGATTATCATATTGCTTCGTTTCGGGATGCAAAATGTCCTCCGACTGCAATTCCCGGTCGGGTATCGACTCTTCGGGGCGGCTTCCGAAAACCTCCGGAATATCGTACGAGTCCGTATGATCTGCAGGGCCGGTATTCTGAAGAGGCTTAAATACAGGAACGTTCAAATCCTCCAAAGCGATATCAAACGGGTCATAATCCGAGAGTTCATTATGGTTAAAGGGAGTCTCGTTCATTACTTCCGGTTCGGTATATTTGTTTGACGCAACATCCGGACCGGTATGACCCGCTTCGGATGAAATCGACTCAACGGTGACGGAGTCATTATCGAAAGCAGAGTCTTCTGAAATCTCCGTAAGGTTATCCGGATCGGGATAGTCGTTTCTGGAAGATTTATCTCTTAATACCTCAGATACCGACTTGGCGGAATCACTCGCCTTAAATGAAAGAAAAAGAGGGAATGAAGCATCAACGGTTTCCTTGGAATCCGTGATTTCATCCTGATATACGACCGGAGAGTATTCCGGAGCAATTTGATCGGGAGTAACCTCGTTCGCTTCGTCATCCTCCGGAGCATCCGATGAAAACAAAATCGATTCGGAAGCGGTTGGCTCCGAAGCAATGGTTTTATAATACGTCCCGAAAACCGAACCTGATTCATCTTCCGGACCATCGGATTGTTCCTCCGGTTCAAAATGAATCAGTCGGTCGGGCATTAAAGATTCATCACGCTCTTTATCATCACCATTGCGACCTCTCAACATGAACAGCACCTCCGAGAAATTACCATAAACTATAGAAATACAATACCACAAAATGGCATATCTACCAATTATTTTGACGATCACGATTTTTTCTGATGACATGAAAAAGTTTCTTATAAATCTACTTTTTTGGTTTGACAACATGAATTGACAATGCTACAATCACTTAGCACCAAAAAGGACGCTCGTGTGGCGGAATCGGCAGACGCAACGGACTTAAAATCCGTCGGGGTAGAACCCATACCGGTTCAAGTCCGGTCACGAGCACCAGATTTCACTGAAATTGGTGTTTATACCGCGGAGTGGAGCAGTTGGTNNTGGTAGCTTGTCGGGCTCATAACCCGAAGGTCGCGAGGTTCGAGTCCCGCCTCCGCAACCATCAGAAGTCCCTGTGTTGAGAACACAGGGACTTCTATTCATTTAGACGATAACTCCACATCATAAACAAGTGTACAAACGTCTGACTCCGAAATCTTGTATAAACAAGACTTGAACGCGAATATCATTGAAAAAGTACTCAAATAGAGTTATTATCGGCAAGTAAGGGCAAGTGAATTTAGCATTAAATCAAAACCGCCCTGTTATGAGGGACAAATCTGAAAAGTTGCTATTGAAGGTATGAATATGAAGGAGGCGGAAGCCTATTTGGAGAGTTTGACGGAAGCTGGCTTTGATCAGGATTAATCAGAGATCAAACGCCGGTAAACATCATGTATTCTGCCGGGAAAGATGAAGGAAATATGATCTTGCAGTTCAATTGGGCAGCTGACGGAACGGCAATGATAAGTGTTAGAAGCGTTGTTGAATAATCTGCTCACTTTGTTGGTAGACCGGGAGTGTCAGTAACCGACGTTCCCGGCATTTTTATCTTCCGAAATACTCTCTGGTTGTCGATCGAAAATGATTCGGTCGAACGGAAACGGGAAAGGAATAGCGGATGAATGTCGATAAGAATATAAATTCCAACGTACGAAGTGCAAAGGGAAAGAGTGCCGCAGTAATCGGAATCGTTGCCAATGCGCTGATGTTTGCGGTTAAGCTTATCGTCGGCTTGGCGGCGAACAGCGGTGCGGTTCTCGCGGACTCCGTGAACAGCCTATCCGATTCTATTACCGGAATCGTGAATTATTTCGGCTTCTACCTTTCCGGAAAGCCGGCTGACCGTGACCATCCTTTTGGACACGCAAGGTTTGAATACATCAGCTCCCTGATCATTTCAGGTGCCATCATTCTGGTTGGCTATGAATTTATGGTTCGATCGGTTAAGACGATATTCGACCCGGTAGAGGTGCTTTTCGAGCCTTACATGGCAGTTTTTCTCTCTGTTTCGGTCTTGTTGAAGATCGGGATGTTTTTCTATTTCAAGTCCATATCGGTTCGAATTAATTCCGATTCTTTTCGAGGTGCATCTGTTGACAGTCTTTCCGATGCCGCCATCACGCTTGTGACCCTGATCGGATTAATCATTTCGGATTATTTCGGAGCATCGATTGACGGATATATCGGCTTGTTTGTGGCACTGTTGGTGATCATTTCCGGATTTTCTTCCGGAAAGTCCGCCGTTTCGTATATTTTGGGCAAGAAACCGGATCCCCGATTGCTCCGCGATATGACCGATATTATATCCCGGAATTCTGAGGTCATAGGCGTTCATGATGTGTTGGTACACGATTACGGTCCCGGGAGGCAGATCGCTTCGGCACATATTGAGGTGACGTCAGACATGTCACTTCAGGAAGCCCATCGTTTAGCGGACGGATTGGAGGAAGAGGTTCAAAGCAAACTTCACATTCTGATGACCATCCACGTGGATCCCATTGCTCCCGCGCATTCGAAAGGCTTAGCGCGATTCGGCAATTCCGTATTATCTGTTCGAAAAATGCCCGGAGGAATCAATCCGAAAAAATTACGAATTAAAACGAGTGGTGGCCATTGCCGGATTGAGTTTGATGTGGAGACGGATCACGAGAACCGCCTCTCCGATGATGAGATATCCTCCTATTTTCGTGGTAAAATATGTGACGATGAATCATTGCCGGCAATTGATATGGACGAGATACGTGAGGATATCCAAGAAACGGATTCAAAGGATCCGGCATGACCCAAAGTCAGAAATTATGAGGCTCGGTACGTTTGAAACGGATATACAAACTCATTAGAAGCGGAATAACGTTTGTTGCGAAAGCAATCGCAAGGATGGATGCTTTTTTCGAAAAGTATCGGGTTTATTCGGTTGCCTGCATTGCGCTGGTTGTCATTGTTTCAATCATGCTTAGCAACAGCTTTTATCAACCGAGGGTGTATTCCAACTACACGAGAAGTGTTTCCACAAGCATTCGAATGGTCGGCGATCAGGTTCTGCGATTCGAATTTGATGCGAAAAAGAGCAGATTGTCTTCGGTTATTTTTAATAAAGACGTCTCAAAATCCAGACTTTCGGAAACCGATACGATCGAATTGAGTATTTATGACGATGAAGGCGTATTGATCGACAGTAGGGAGGCTTTTCTGTACCATCCGCACAGAAGTTATGTCTCCGTTAACTTTACCGGGCTGAGCTTGGATGTCGGCAAACGTTACGTCGCGGAAATTAGAGTGAATCGTTTATCGCCTTCATCCGTTTTGTTCCTGAAGATGCACTCGGTTTTCACCTTGGATTATGTGCAGAGCGATTTGAGTTCAAACGATGAGCCGTTAGGCTTCTCTTATGTTCCGGACGCTTCATATCGGTACAGTATTCTGTCGTTTTTGAGTATGGCTGTGCATATCAGCGTCATCATCGCGGCGGTGATTTTGCTGTTTTTCGAGCGCCTGAGAAAATCCAGAGTGTTTTGTGAAATATACCGTGTCAGCGGCATTATCATGTTTTTATACATATTTACCGAGATGCTGAATGTCGCTCGCGACAATTCGTTGCAGTTTCTTTTTCCATTCAATTCCAAAACCGTTCTTCTGATCACTGCGGCCATGCTTATCATGGTGATTGTATATTTGACTTTTTATATGATTACTTCACACGGCACTCTGTCCATGCTTCTCACATCCGCACTTGTTTTCGCTCTCGGGTATGTCAATCATTCAAAAATTGTTATGCGCGGTGACCCTCTGGTACCCTGGGATATTTTCGCGGCAGGGGTCGCCGCGAAATGCTCCTCTCAATATGATTTTCGAGTAACGGTGCAATTTGTGGCTTCGTTTTTAATGGTTGGCATTATACTTCTGATGATTCGATTGACACATCAGAAGCGAATCACCTCTGTTCGGGCAAGGTTGATCGTCGGATTGCTGACCTTGTGTGTCGGCGTAGCCATGACGTTCGGATTTATTACTAACGAGAAGCTTCACGAGAAGATGGATATTTCTTATCCCCTTTACCCTCCGCTTGAAAGCTTCAACGAAAACGGAACGATTCTGTCTTTCTTTTTGCATTTTAATAATATTGCGCCGAAGGGGACGCTTGACAATTCTCCCGAACTGACCGCCGATATCATTGAAAAATACGTGCGTATTGCGGATGAGATGAATCTGTATCGGCATATTTCCGCAAGCGGTATCAAACCGAATGTCATATGTATTATGAGCGAGTCGTATGCCGACTTGCGCATGATCCGTGATTTTGAGACCTCGGAGCCGGTAATGCCATACTATGATTCAATTCTCCCTGAAACCTATCACGGAGAACTTCAGGTTTCCATTTTTGCCGGCGGTACATCAAATACCGAATTTGAATTTCTTACCGGTTATTCTGTTTCCGGGTTATTGGCGGGATCTTCGGTTTATACATTCTATATCAAGGAAGAAACGGATGCTATGCCGTTTCTCTTTAAGCAGAACGGATACAAAACGATCGCATTGCACCCGTTCGACGCTGAGTGGTGGGACCGAAACCGCGTGTATCCTCTTTTGGGGTTTGATGAATACATCAGCCAGGAGGACTTTGCCGATCCGGAACTGGTGCGTCGCTTCATCAGCGATAAATCGGCGTTTCAGAGGATCATCGATGAGTATGAGGAAAAAGAATCAGCACAACCGCTCTTTGCCTTTTGTGTTACGATGCAGAACCACGCGGATTATTCGATTCGATGGGACAATCAAAAATATGACATAAAGTTGAAAAGCTTCGAAGACTATCAATTTCCGTTCGCGGAAAACTACCTGTCTTTGCTGCGCGAGTCGGATGACGCGCTTAAACTTCTGATTGAGTACTTCAGACAAGAAAAGGAACCGACGATTATTGTGTTTTTCGGTGACCATCTCGCAACGTTGGATCATGGGTTTTATGACTTGTTGTTGGACACGAACATCAATCAAATCACGGCAGAAGAATCCATTCCGATGTACTCAACTCCGTACTTTATTTGGTCCAATTACGATCTGAAAACCGGTTATGCGGGGCTTACCAGTCCGAATTTTCTGGGTCAGACGATTCTGGATTTATCCGGGATACAGTCTCCCGAGCAAAGAGCCTGTCTCAGAGTATTGAAGACCAAAATTTCCGCGATCAGCGCGCTTGCGGTTTTCGATCGGGACGGAACTCCGTGGATAAATCAAGAAGACCTGAAAGAAGAAATTCTGACGATCATTCGGGATTATGAAAAATTGCAGTACGGAGAGATTTACTATAACGCCATAAAACAAGAAGAGGATGAGTAGTCATCGAACGCGATATTTTCATTGTTTACCCAAATAGAGTATAATCCATATCAGACTTTCGGGAAGGAATACGCATGTCAAATAATGACAATGAGACAACAAACGATAATAGTCAGCTGAGTGCCGCGGTTCGAGCGTTGGTCCTCGCTTTTTTTGCCATCGTATTGGCGGTGGTTTCTGTTTCATTTGCCATTCATCACATGCGGGAGGGATTTGAGAAGGAATACCGGAATCATTATCAGTATCAGTTGGAAGCTATCGCAATGAATGCGACGCTGATCATTAACGGTAATGAGCTTGCCGCCGATCCGATCGGTTCGGGACAGAAGTACCCGGCAATCATTAACCTGATGCTTCCCGCACAATCCGATGATTCTTTCTCGACGATTGATTACGGACTGTTCTCTTGCTTAGATGAAAAGAGCCTGAGTGTCATTTATATGAGTCGTCAGGATCAACTCGTTTTTCAAAAAACACCGATGTACAAATGGAGAAACAATCAGCCGAAGCCCTACGCGACGGAATCCGATGATAAGAACAGCATATTGGTTCCGATCCTGGACGGCGAGGGAACGGTAGTGGGACTTTTCGAGTTGACCGGAACCCATACCAAACTTCGAGAATACGGAGATGCGTTGGAGGGACAGTTGCTTATGGCGGTAATCATAGCGGCTGTCGTCGGACTCGTTCTTTTTTCGATTCAATATTTCATTCCTAAACTTCTCCTTTTGAGAAAACGGGAGGAAGAAGGATGAATAATTTGCTTATGATGGGTTTGGGAAATCCTCCGAAGGGCAAACGCTCGCTTGCGGCCCAATTGTCTTTCTGCTTCGTTGTTACGCTGGTCATTCTGTTTGTGGTCTCATCGATCATAACAACGGTATATGTTTCCGTTCTTAAAAAAGAGCGTGCTGAGGCGATCAAGGCAGTGGCGCTTTCAACCGGTTTAAATCTGTCGGGTACAACCATTACGGAGGGACTGATTTACCCTCTTCCTGCATACGAATACGAACGCGATCGACCGTATACAATTAACATATACCTAAGAGCCGGCAATTCATTTATCCGTGTATACACATCGGCTGAAATTGACGAATCGATTGAATCGACTGATCAGCAATATACTCTTGATAATGATGATCCGAAATATAAAAAAGCTTTCGACCAAATGACGGTGGAACTATCTGTCCGAATTGAGGATAAAGTGACTTATCGTACCGCCGTGGCTCCGATTATCGGTTCCTCGGGCGCCGCGTCCGGCATTATCGAAGTCATGATGAAAGAGACAGATTTCGGCGGAACAGTGAACGGGTTTTCTCTTTCATGGGTTTTCACGATTATCTCTATCGCTTTATCGATAACAATTGTGTATTATCAAACCCACAAAATGTTGGTTACCGTCTTTGCCGAACCGAATCGTCAATTGCCGAAGGTGATCCGGTATGGTTTGTCCGGATATCAGGCAATCGCTTTTTTCTCAGCGATGGGGTGCGTTATTCCGCCTCTTGTCATCTCGCAATTTTTGAAGAACGCCGAGTTTTTTTCCGAATATAAGCCATACGTTGTCCAAGCATTTATTGTTTTATCCGTTGCTTTATATGCCGTTGGGTTTTTCGGGTTCCGTTCATGGCGTATCGCAATATTTAACCGGTTGACCGTACGGGTCGCACTGGTCGCTTCTGTTGCATTATCGTTTGTTGTTCTTGTTGTAAATGGTATTCTTTCTCATCCGATTGCGTATATTCTTCTTCAATTGCCGATTGCTTTCGGTCTGGGGATGCTGTTTTTCTTTCAACGAGAGTATCGGATTTACGCAGGTCGATTGGGACATGAAGGTTTTGATGAGATCACAATTCACAAAACACAATTCTCATCACAAGTTATGGGCGCCGCCGTCGGCTCGGTACTGGCCGGGATTGTGTTCGATCGATTCGGCTTATTAGCTGTTCTCATCATCAGCGGCGTGATCCTTTTTGTCGTTACGATCATGGCGATGCTATTCGTTCAGCATTGTCCGGCTTCGAACGAACCGTCACTTCATCTTGCGACGTTTATCTATGCTCTGACGAATCGAAAATCAGGTAGTTTTCTGCTGAGCGGAGTGGTTTCGGCCGGAATGCAATTGGCATTTTTTATCGGTTTTCTTCCGGATTATTTGGGTACAGTCGGTATTTCGATTGCGACGGTTTCTTTTTACTATATGCTGTTTGCGTTTAGTTGTTTTATCGCAATCAAAGTTCTGCTTTCCATTGCCAGGATCAAACCGAATGTTGTCTCTTCTCTTTGGATCTCCGGACTTCTCCAAATCATCGGTTATGCGGGCTTCGCGATTTTTCCGACTGCAAAAATGGCAGTCGTGTCAGTCACGCTTTTCGGTCTGGCAATGGGACTTCACGGCTTCAGATACGCGGAGTATTACGGGACACTGATTCGGCAGGAGAAGCGTTCGATCGCAGGTATTATATTGGAGAGGAGCTTCGCGAACGGAGTGATCCTCGGAGCCGTTCTGTTATCAGCTTCTCTTATGGTTCCCAATTTGAGAATTTCTTTGATCGTCTATTGTTTTATTTGTGCGGCAATACTGCTCTCCTATCCGATAATGAGTCTGATTCACATACCCGCAAGATCGGTTGACAGGCCGCTTGAAGGAGATCCGTTTTCCGAGTCGGACGAAGAATGGGCTCAAACGGAAAGTGATTCGCAGGAATACGAAACCAGCGATGAAAGTGGAGACTATTACGAGTTTTATCGCCAACGCGATCATCAGGTACCGTGGCCCGACGAGAATGATATCGTTGAATATGATCCATACGTTGACTATCCGGATGAGGAGGGAGACAAATGGGTATGAACGAATGGCTTGATCCGCTGAGCCGAGAGAATCTTTTGGATTTCTACAATATTTTCGCACCCGCTGCATATCGTTCGGTGTATAAGATGGTCGGTGATACCACCAGAACCGAAAATGTTCTGCTGGAAGCATTTTCCGAGACCTACCGTGAGCGAAATACACCCGAAGGTGAGGATCCCGTCGCTTTGTTCGGCGCCGTACTTCAGAAAAAGGCGATGCAAATGGCAGCCAAATACCCGGTTCCCGAGAATTACAGTTTCTCGATTCGAAGTCTGGACGAATTTACTCAAACGACACTGTATGCGGATATTATTCGCAAAATCGACTCGTTACCTTTCAAGGCTTATGACGCGATCGCATCGACGACCGTCCATCGCATGTCCGGTAGTTCGACAGTTCCTCGTATTACCGGGAGTATAGCAAGTTCGGGAGTTTCCATTCTTCTGATTATCCAGCTTCTGGTCGTTGGCTTAATCATCTCGGCGGTTACATATTTGGGAGCAATGAGCGTTTTCGGAGTAAGCGATTCGATACCGGATTATCGTGTTTCCGCTGAACAGAATACCGACGAGAAACTGGTCGCCGCTTTGCAGTACTTGCCGCTTAAACTTCAAGGGATCACAGTATATTCCGATAAATTGGGTGTGATCCCGGAGCCCGCGGATTCGGAAACAACGGCATCAGGCGATACGGGTGAAGAAACGACCACGTTGGATACCAAATTGACGGCAACGCGCGGTTAAAATGAAGTTCGTTTCTATCCGGATCTTTAGTTTGACTCCGGAATCGGTAATGTTATCTCAAAGACGGCACCAACGGTTCCGTCCGATCGGTTGTGTGCCGAAACCGAACCGCCGTGGTCTTCAGTAATCGCTTTTACGAGGGCGAGGCCGATTCCGTGTTTTCCCTTCTCGCCTCGAACGAAACGGTTAAATATATCAGGCAAAAGGTCTTCGGGAATGCCCTCTCCGTCGTCGATTATACGGATATTTGCGGTCTTTTCAGAGGCCTCGAGTGTAAGCGATATATGGTTTTCCGCATAACGAAGTGCGTTTGAAAGAAGATTTTCGAACGCACGAAATAAATCCTTTTCATTACCGTATACCGTGACCGGTTCATCCGGAAAAGTATGCACCAGAGACTTCTTGGAAAGCATAACGGAGCCGCGTGTATTTTCGATTACGGATTCGATCAACTCGCGCAAATCAAACGGAGCCTTCACTGAGGAGGAAGAACCGGAAATCGATAAGTCCAAGCGGGAAATCGTCAGTAGGTTCTCGACCATGTCGGATAACCGCTTTGACTCGGAAATGATGATGTCGGTCGCCTCCCCGGGATCATCGAAAACCTTGTATTTGATGCCCTCCGCATATCCTTGAATGGACATCAGAGGAGTCCGCAATTCATGAGAAGCGTTTTGGAAAAAAGTCTTCTGCTCCGTGTCTGCTTTGGAAAGTCGAAATGCCATCAAGTTCATGTCAGCCGCAAGCGAATCCAATTCTTTATCCAAAAAATTTCTCTTCAATGATCGAAAATCACCGGCTCCGATGCGACTTGCAAATGCAGTCAATTTGTGGAGAGACCGGATGATGCTGTTGGAAACCAAAAGGGAGGCCAACATTGCCATAAGGAGTGCCGAGATCAGAATGAAATACAGAGTTCTGTCGAGGGATTGAGCAAATCTCACATATGGCGAACTGTCTATATAGAACAGGAGATATGAGTCGGGAGTTCTCAAGTCTTCGGAGAAAAACACGCGGTTATAAGGCACTACGAGAGTGTAGTAAGAGGCAGATTCATAAGTGACCTTCCTGACCTCACGATCATTCCAGTTGCTATCTTCGGCAATAAGCGAGGCCTTGATCGAAGCTGCACGTATGCGCTCCTGATAGGAATCGGAAGTCATCGGATACTCGATGTACAGGCTTTTATTCAGAAAAGCGATTTTAACATCGGAGCTTCCGGAAACTGTTTGAATTAATGTTTTTATAATTGCGGTTTTCTCCGAAGGCGGTCGGAACAAAGATTGAAATCCTAGTTTTCCGGCCAACTCAAGTGTGTGATCCGATGTTAATTCAAGCTTCTCCTTGGAATCCGAATCGACATAATTCTGAATAACCAGACGAAAAGCGATAAAGACGGTGGAGAACGCCAATAAAAACACAAGGCAGAACGCCGCGAAAATGTGGAGACGAAGGCTGATCTTTTTCCCGAACATTTTCACCTCAAAACAATGTCTACCCATAAGGGCTTGATTATGACGGAGTTGATTTGGGGTTCAGACGAAATCCATACCCCCATACGGTCTTGATTTCAACTCTTGTGCCGGTTAACTTCTTGCGCAGGCGTTTGACTGTATCGTCCGCTACCCGTGTCTCGACCTCGGTCTCGTATCCCCACAGCCGATCCAGAAGCTCGGTGCGCGGGATCGCGCGATCCTTATTCAGAATAAGATAGGACAGAAGGGCAAACTCATTCGGTGTCAGCAGAAGATCTTCTCCGTTGACCAGCGCCGTTTTGGACTTGGAATCAATTTCGATATCTTCATAAACTCGCTTGCCGGTGTTGGGAATGACCGCGGTATCGGCTTCGATACGACGAAAAATAGCCTTTACTTTCATTACCAACTTCATAGGACTGAACGGTTTTGTGAAATAGTCATCGCTTCCGAGCGATAATCCCGATATATAATCGGCATCGCTATCTCTGGCGGTGAGCATGATAATCGGGACATCGCTGATTTTCCTAATTTCCTTGCAGATGATAAATCCGTCTCTTCCGGGCATCATCACATCCAAAATGACCAAGTCGGACGGAACGACCGAAAAGTGTCTCAACAAAGAATCTCCATCCTCAAAAGTGGAGACTACATATCCGTCTCTTTCCAGAAACGTTCGTACTAAATTTCTTATATTGGATTCATCATCCGCGACGTATATTGTTCTACTCATTAAATCACCGCTCATTTCCAACATACGGTATAAGTATAAATGAATCGACCGAAACTATAAAGCATTGAATACCGGGATCTTGGTATCGGAACATGGCACTCTTACATGATGCAAGGCATTCGGAAAAGGAGAGTTTATAAAAGCGCGTTCTCCGTAACAATGCTTTTGTAGAAATCGAAGGAATCCTTCGTCGTCCGATTCCGGTTCAAATAATCAACATATACCAGCCCGAATCGCTCCGAGTAACCACGAGCCCATTCGAAGTTATCCAGCAGTGACCAATGAAAATATCCGCGGATATCGACTCCGTCCTCAATCGCTTTGTGCATCGATGAAAGATAACGGTACAGAAAATCGACACGGTCACGATCGTGGATGCGACCGTCCGAATGAATCCAGTCATTCCCGCTCATACCGTTCTCCGTGATTAGAATCGGCAGACCGTATCGCTCATAGCAGAAACGATTTGCCCAATACATACATTCGGGGCTGATCGGCCAACCGAATGCGGTCTTCGCATAGCCGGGTTCGCGTGTGTGAATGACCGGATTCCCGTCCGTGCCTTCCGAAATGAAATCTCCTTGGTACAAATTGATTCCGAAATAATCCAAAGGCTGACAAATTACTTTCATATCAGCCGGACCGATACGCGGAAGAATATGTGCGAATCGATTGAGGTATTCTTCGGGATAATGCCCCTTGTAAATCGGATCGGAATATATGATACCGGAGGATGCAAACTCATCCGGCAGGCTGAATTGTCGATCCCGTGCAGCCCGGATGTCTTTGGCTTCTAAGGGAATGGAACTGAGAGGCGTGGATTGTGCAAAAGTGATGCGAGGTGATGTGTGGGCATTGCTTCTGATTACCCTCGCAATTTTTCCGTGCGCGAGAAGAGAATTGTGCACGGCCAGAGCAAGTTCACGTGCGCTTAAGGTCAGGCCGGGAGCGTGCTGACCTGTTCGATACCCTTCGTTGATGAAGCATTGAGGCTCATTCAGTGTGATCCAATTCGAAACGCGATCCGAAAAAGTGTCCGCCAGAATCGTCGAGTAGGACTCCATCCAATCCGATATGTCCGGATTCAGCCACCCGCCCCGTTCATGAAGAGCATACGGAAGGTCCCAATGAAACACGGTTAAATAAGGTTCGATCCCACGCTCAAGAAGTGATTCGATCAATCGGTCATAGAAGTCCAGTCCCTTTGAGCTGACCTTGCCGATTCCATCCGGAAACACGCGCGGCCAGGATACCGAAAAACGATAAGCTCCGACCCCAAGCTTTGAGATCAGATCGATATCTTCTTCCAATCGATGGTAGTGATCCGTCGCGATTCGAGCATCGTGACCGCCGAAGACTTTCCCGGGAGTCTCACAAAAGGTATCCCATAAAGATAAGCCGCGATCCGCCGTTTCGGATCCGCCCTCGATCTGAAAAGAAGCGGTCGATACACCCCAAACAAAGTCTTTAGGAAAATTCATAAATATCTCCGTTTCAAGCAATTATTCAGAATGACTTCATTATAGCGTTTGGAGGAGAGAATTTGTGTTCGAAATATGTCGAAAGAAAACACAGATTGTTATCATTAACGACGCTTAATCCGGTATTTTCGAGTCGTTAATCATGTTTATCCGATAAAAATCTTTATATCATAAAAATGGCGGCGAATTTCCTTGAAAAAAGTTGCTGAAAGCAATAAAGTAATAATAGTGGTATATTTCCATGACAGAGTGAACCCTTAGGATGCGGTTCGTTTTCGATGAGTCTTCTTTGATACAAAAGATCAGTATGCAAATCATATTCAAGATCGGAGAAACCGGGAAAAGTGTTTGAAGTATTGGTGACCGGCGGCGCCGGGTATATCGGATCTCATACCTGTGTTTCTCTTCTTGATGCCGGGTTTTCGGTCGTTATCGCTGATGACCTTTCCAACAGTAAGTTTGAGGCAATTTCCAGAATTCGTTCGATTACCGGTAACAAGGTTACTTTTTATCCTTACGACGTAACAGATGAAATAGAGCTTGAGAAGATCTTCACGCGGCACTCCATCCGGTGTGTCGTTCATTTCGCGGGCAAAAAGGCCGTCGGAGAATCTGTGGAGATGCCGCTCGAATACTATCGCACGAATTTGCTTTCAACGATATCGCTTACCCGTGTGATGAAACGGCATAACGTCAAAAACATCGTGTTCAGTTCTTCTGCTACTGTGTACGGCAATTCAAAGAAGGTGCCGTATTCCGAAACGGCACCCACAGGCAACTGCACGAATCCGTATGCGTGGACAAAATGGATGAACGAGCGGATTCTGACTGATGTGCATCGTTCTGACCCGGATTGGTCGGTAATCCTTTTACGCTATTTCAATCCGGTAGGAGCGCATCCGTCCGGGCAGATCGGAGAAGATCCGCTGGGCATTCCGAACAACCTGTTTCCGTATGTAACACAGGTTGCGGTGGGGAAATTGGACCGTTTGCCGATTTTTGGGTCGGATTATCCGACAAAAGACGGGACCGGTGTGCGAGACTTTATTCACGTCATGGATTTGGCGGAAGGTCACGTATCTGCCGTTCGAAAATGCATACAGGATTACGGGGTGCATGCGATTAATCTGGGATCAGGAAAGGGATATTCCGTTTTAGAGGTTTTGCATGCTTTTGAAGAGGCAACCGGCAAGGAAATTCCGCACTATTTTTGTCCGAGGCGAGAGGGCGATGTCGCGGTTTCTTACGCATCCACCAAAAAAGCGGCTCAGGAGCTTCGTTGGCGCGCACAAAGAGATCTTCGTGAAATGTGCCAAGATGCCTGGAACTGGCAGAAATTGAACCCTCTGGGTTATTGATTCAAACGGGAGGAATGAAGACGGGCTTGCCCCGTTTATACACATGTGGGATAAAAGCAACAAATCGAAACCATCACCAGCCTCCGTACCGTCGAAAAGGCGCGATGTAATTACCCGTACATTGTACATTTTGCTTCTAGTCGCCGTTTCTTCGGCTTCGATCATGATCGGAGCCGGATTGGCGTATAAAGATTATTTACTGAGACTCCCTACCTACATCAAGAAAAACGTTCATGCCACTATGGTGGATGAGGACGGATCCGTTGTTAAGATCTCGGACGTAGTCGCAGCGGAAACGACCGTTATCGCGATACCCTTTTTTGAGCATGTCCATAATATTCTGTTAATCGGTGTGGACAGCAGATCAAAATCCTACTCATCGAGCGGTTCGGGAAGCCGGGCGGATGTGATCATGATCATGAGCGTGAACGATGAGGATAACACAATCAAACTTATGTCAGTAGCTCGTGATATGTATGCATATATTCCGGGCTACGAAGATCCTCAAAAAATAAACGGCGCGATGACATACGGAGGCCCGGAATTGCTTATCGCTACACTTGAGTCTTCCCTTCGCATCGATTTGGAAGAATATGCTTTTGTTAATTTCTACCACATGGAAAAGATTATCAATACCGTCGGCGGAGTATGGGTACATGTATCCGAAGCTGAGAGGACGGAGCCCGGCGGTCTTAACTCTATCTTGTCTGCCGAGAACATCGAAAGGGGACTGGATGTAAGCACCGATTTGGTTGAGTCGGAAGGGTCTCAGCGATTGAGCGGGCGACAGGCGGTTGCATATTCCAGAATACGGTATGTCGGAAACGGCGATTATGAAAGATCAAGACGACAGGTTGAGGTACTTCAGAGTCTTCTGACACAGTTTACCAAGCTTTCGTTGAAAGGACAGGCCTCAACGGTCGAACATATACTTCCCCATGTAGCGACGAATATTCCTTCGGACAAAATCGAATGGTATGCATTCAATTTTCTGTCTCAACTGGAATCTCCGAAATTTATTTATGAGAAGCTTCCGATTGAAGGTTTTTATAATCAAGGCACGTACAGTGATTTTATGAACAAGCAATGGAGTATCCGGCCCGATTGGAACAGTATGATACCTGTTGTTCAGGAGTTTCTTTTCGGTGAGACATATCCTTTTGATCCGGTTCGGACGATCCCGAAGGCGCCGGATGCTGCAAACGATTAAACCGTGCTTTGGTTCTTCATCGATATTCAAGTCTGATTGATGAGGATACTTCCGATCGTGCCGGTTGTGACGCGCAAAGACTTTCAGAGGTAACTTGAGAGCATATAAAGAGTCGATGATCGATGTCTTGACACTTCATGCGAATAGTCATATATTTAATAATGCCTTAGCACTCTGTTTAAACGAGTGCTAATATTTCGAAAACAAGGGAGGAATGAAAATGACGATTAAACCGCTGGGTGACAGAGTTGTGATCAGGATGTTGGAGGCCGTTGAAACAACAAAGAGCGGAATCGTTCTGGCCGGAGCCGCGAAGGAGAAACCACAGGTAGCCGAGGTTGTTGCCGTGGGTCCCGGAGGACTCGTCGACGGAAAAGAAGTTAAAATGACTCTAACCGTCGGAGATAAAGTACTGATCAGCAAGTACGCCGGCACAGAAGTCAAAATTGACGGCGTTGAGTATACGATTTTGCGTCAAAGTGACATTCTGGCTATCGTTGAGTAGTTTCCAACAGACAAAAGGAGGTAAAGGATATGGCCAAAGAATTAAAGTATTCCGAGGAGGCGAGAAAATCGCTTGAGATCGGAGTCAATAAGGTTGCGGACACCGTTCGGATCACACTGGGCCCGAAGGGGAGAAACGTAGTTCTCGATAAGAAATACGGAGCGCCGCTAATCACGAACGACGGCGTTACAATCGCCAAAGAGATCGAACTGGAGAACCGTTTTGAGAATGCGGGTGCTCAATTGGTCAAAGAGGTTGCCTCAAAGACCAATGACGTTGCCGGAGACGGCACGACCACGGCAACATTGCTCGCACAGGCAATCATTCGCGAAGGCTTGAAGAATGTCGCCGCAGGAGCAAATCCGATCATTCTTCGTAAAGGGATGCAGCTGGCCGTCGAAAAAGCGGTGGAGTTTCTCGCCCGAGAGGCTAAAAAAGTCGACGGATCAAAGGATATCGCTCGAGTCGCATCAATCGCGGCCGGAGATGATTATGTTGGTGAACTGATCGCCCGTGCGATGGAAATGGTATCTTCGGACGGCGTAATAACCGTTGAAGAATCCAAGACGATGGGTACGGAGCTGGAGGTCGTTGAGGGCATGCAGTTTGACAGAGGTTATCTGTCATCGTATATGTGCACGGACATGGATAAGATGGAGGCGGTTCTGGACGATCCGTACATCCTGATTACCGACAAGAAAATTGCGAGCATTCAAGATGTTCTTCCGCTTCTCGAAAAGGTAGTTCAATTAGGCAAGAAGTTAATGATTATCGCGGAAGATGTGGAGGGGGAGGCGCTGGCTACCCTGATCGTAAATAAACTTCGCGGTACGTTCACCTGCGTTGCCGTGAAGGCTCCGGGATTCGGAGACAGAAGAAAGGCAATGCTTCAGGATATTGCGATTCTTACGGGCGGCCAAGTGATCACCGAGGATCTGGGCCTTGATCTCAAGGAGACTGAACTTGAGCATCTCGGAAAAGCTCGCCAGGTTAAAATCGACAAAGAAAACACCATCATTGTCGACGGAGCGGGAGACGACCAGGAAATCAAGAGCAGAGTATCTCAAATCCGCAAGCAAATCGAGGATACGACATCCGAATTCGATAAGGAAAAGCTTCAGGAGCGTTTGGCGAAACTCTCCGGCGGTGTAGCGGTGATCAAGGTCGGAGCCGCAACGGAAACCGAGATGAAGGAAAAGAAACTCCGTATAGAGGACGCTTTGGCAGCGACGAGAGCCGCGGTTGAGGAAGGAATCGTTCCCGGTGGCGGAACCGCCTATATCAATGCGATTCCGGACGTTAAGACTCTTCTCGATCAGCATGCCGGAGATGTGCAAACGGGTATTCGTATTATTGTAAAGGCTCTCGAAGAGCCGGTTCGTCAAATTGCCGCGAACGCCGGTTTGGACGGCAGCGTCATTTGCGAGAATATTAAAAACCAACCGATCGGTATCGGATTTGACGTCCTTACCGAGCAGTATGTAAACATGTTTGAAGTGGGGATCGTGGATCCTGCAAAGGTGACACGTTCTGCCCTTCAGAACGCTTCTTCCGTATCGTCTGTTTTGCTCACGACGGAGGCTGTTGTCTGCGACATTCCGGAGCCGGAGCCGCCGATGCCGAATCCGGGCGGAGGAATGTATTAATATCGCTTATGATCGGTCAGCCGGTGCGGATGAAACCGCACCGGCTTTTTTATTCCGTTCCGAAACATTTCAATTCGTAAAAAAATGATATATGATAAACTCATGTCAATCGGTGGGAAGAGAGGAGAATCCGATGAAGGACGTATTTATTGAGAAGATTGTCACACATAAGAAGGGTACGTTTGAGTTTTTCATCCGTTTCATCCTGATTCTGACCGTAATCACGGTCATTGTTTGCCTTGCGCTTATACTTATTGTTACCGCTCCTCAGTTGCTTCCTTTCTTGATCTTTATTTCCGCCGGTTTGATTTATATTACGTACCGCCTTTTTATATCGCTCGATCTCGAATATGAATACTCATTGACTAACGATGAGTTTACTGTAGAAAGCATCGTCGCCAAGAGGAAACGCAAACAGGTATTTTCGGCGAGCTGTAAGAAATTTGCTCATGTCGGACCGATAACGGACGATGATTATATAACATGGCTTGAAAAGTCAAAGGCAATCCATGATTACTCCTCTTCACAAAGTCGGGAATCGACGTGGTTCATTGCTTTGAATCATTCTGGACGGGATCGAATTTTGTTGATCGATTACGATGAACGGTTCTTTGAAGCATTCAGGAGATATAACCCCAGAAATGTCGTTAAGCGCATTGAAAAAGACAGTGTAGGAGGGCAAGAATGAACAACGAAGTCCGAGTTAAAAAACCACGTTTTAAATTCACTGTTGCCGAGAAGTCGTGGATGATGTACGACTGGGCGAACTCGGTGTATGCCACAAATATAATGGCCGCGATATTTCCGATCTATTTTGTTGCGATAGCCGGGGAGACCGGTGACCGGTATTGGGCGATCGGGTCTTCGATCGCGGCACTTGTGGTAGCGTTGTTGGCTCCGCTCCTCGGGGCTGTCGCGGATTTTCGCGGAATGAAGAAAGCGTTTCTGGTCGCTTTCATTATGATCGGAACGGTCTTTACTTTCACGATGGCGCTCACGGACAATTGGGAATTCATGCTGGTCGGGTATATCGTCTCCTACATCGGGTTTACAGGCGCGAATCTATTTTATGATTCGTTTTTAACCGACGTAACCACAAAAGAGCGCATGGATAAGGTTTCATCATACGGCTTTGCGCTGGGATATATCGGCGGCAGTACGATCGCGTTTGTCATTTCTCTGGCGATTATGTTTATTCTCGGTTTTGACAACCCGCTCGGTGTGAAAATCGCTGTTCTGATTACAGTCGTTTGGTGGGCGGGTTTCAGTATCCCGATCATTTTTAAAGTCAAGCAAGTTCACTATGTAGTTCGCAAAACCGGAAAACTGGCGTGGATCGGCCAATCGATCAGAAACGTTATCAGAACGGCCCAATCTCTTTTCAAGCACAAAGGAGTACTGGTATTTATCCTTGCATATTTTTTCTATATTGACGGCGTGAATACGGTGATCCATATGGCGACTGCGTACGGAAAATCTCTGCGTCTGGACAGCATGGGAATGATCATGGCTCTTCTGGTCACCCAAATCGTCGCGGTTCCCTTTACGATAATATTCGGATCGGTGGCCAAAAAGTTCGGTTCTCTTCGTATGATTTTATGTGCGGTTTGCGTGTACGCAGGAATCTGTGCGGTTGGTTTTTACATGGGATATTCGATTGAAAGTGTTCATGTGTGGTATCCCAACTACGAAGAGGTCCTTCAGTTATCCCAGACCTTGTTTTTCCTGATGGCGATCCTGGTGGGAACCGTACAAGGCGGTATACAGGCTCTTTCAAGATCTTATTTCGGCAAATTGATCCCTCCCGAGCGATCCAACGAATATTACGGTTTCTTCGACATTTTCGGAAAATTTGCTGCAGTTATGGGCCCGGCGCTGTATGCGTTCGTCGCGTCGCTGACGGGAAGATCCTCGAGCGGAATAGCCGGGGTCGCTCTTTTATTCGTAATCGCATTCGCGATTCTTGTCATCGGTAATAAGACAATCAAAAAAGCGGAACTTTCCGGCGGAATCACTTTATAAAATCGGAGGAATATTCCGGTGCACCCTGAACGCGCGCTATAAGCGTTTTGGAGGGGATCCGGGTCATCTATGGATCGATATTGTTTTGACGTGATGGCGGCCGATACGGACTATTCTGACCGCTTACACATGCATTCTCTCTTCGCGATGATTCAGGAAGCGGCGGCACGCAACGCCGAAGAACACGGATGGGGCGCTACCCTGATGGATCAAAAGGGAGCGGCGTGGGTGATCCTTCGAATGTCGTTGCGCATGAAACGACGGCCCGTTCTTGGCGAAAGCGTCCTGATTGAAACATGGTCACGGGGATTCCGGAGACTCTATTTCATGCGCGATTTCCTGATTTTCGACGAGAAGAATGAGATCATCGGGCGGGCAACTTCCTTATGGCTCGCGGTCAACAAGGATTCCAGAAGACCACTTCGCCCGGATTATTTCGGGGATATTTCTTCCGCTTGTTCCGTTGACAAGGCAGTTCTTTTCGAGATGCCCCCGGAACTTGATCCGATCGAGAATCGGTTGACAACGGATGACTCAGAGTTACACAGAATAACCAAATACGCGGATTTCAGTGAAATCGACCGCAATATGCACGTTAACAACACGAGATATATCGCTTGGAGTATGGACGCCGCGAATTACATCGAATTGGTGAAATATGATATTCTATCCGTAGACATCAACTATTTGTGCGAAATTCGACATAAGGAAAAGGTAGATATCGTTTTTTCCACGGAGGGAACGGATATTTGGGTGAACGGGATCGTCACTCATACCGGAAAACTCGCTTTTTGTTGCCGTCTCGGTTCGGATGGCGATGTCGGAGGAAATCAATGATCGAAATCAAACGTTTGACGAAGTATTACGGGGACAAGATGGCGCTGAATAACGTCTCCTTTGATGTAAAGGATCATGAACTTCTTGGCCTGTTGGGGCCAAACGGAGCCGGGAAGTCGACGTTAATGAATATCCTGACCGGGTATTTGTCGTCAACGTCAGGAACGGTTTCAGTGAACGGGCACGATATTTTGGAGGATCCGACAACGGTCAAATCCATGATCGGCTATCTTCCCGAGAATCCTCCGCTTTACCAGGATATGACTGTTCGGGAGTTTCTGGTTTTTGTTTGTGAACTTAAGAAGGTTCCGCGCGAGTTCAGAGAAAAGATTGTTGCGGAAGTTCTCTCTCTGGTAAAAATATACGATGTAGCCGGTCGCGTTATCCGGAATCTGTCGAAGGGGTATAAACAACGAGTCGGTATGGCACAGGCTTTAATCGGAAACCCCGAGGTGCTGATATTTGACGAGCCAACGATCGGCTTGGATCCGAAGCAAATTATCGAGGTTCGGAACCTGATTCGAACACTTAAGAAGAATCACACCATCATCATCAGTTCTCATGTTCTTGCTGAGATCCAATCCATGTGTGACCGGGTGGTCATCATTTACGAGGGCAAAATTGCGGCAATCAATACCCCCTTGGCATTATCCGGAATGATGTCCGCTTCGAGCCGCCTGATGATTACCGTCGATTCTTCTTCAGAACGGGTTTCGGATGTACTTCGGGGAATAAGCGGTGTTACGCGCGTATCAAGGATCAGGGAAGAGAATGATGTTCTTCAGTTTGAATTATTCACCGATCGAGGAACGGACATTCGAAGAGAAGTTTTCTCCGCGATGGCCGGGAACGGATGGCCGATTATAGAAATGCGTGTCAACGAGTTATCGCTCGAGGATATTTATCTTGGAGTGACCGACACGGCTGCGCGGAAAGGTGAGGCAAAATGATCGCGTATTATAAACGGGAGTTTCTCGCGTATTTCCGTTCTCCGATCGGCTGGATTTCGATCGCTCTCTATGCTTTGATCGGGGGCTTCTTTTTTTCCTCGTGGCTCCCGTTGGGAAGGATTGATATGGCCGGAGAATCAGCCTTTCTTTCCGGAATTCTTTTCATCATCATTCCGATTATTACCATGCGTTTATTTTCCGAAGAGAAGAAGAGCGGTACGGATATATTGATGTATACTTCTCCGGTTAATTTGGCCGGGGTCGTTACAGCCAAATATCTGGCTGCGCTTACACTGTTTTTAATGATGAACATGGTGATACCCTTACATATGTTGATCGTCATATCCTTCGGAGGTCGCGTTGACGCGATGGCGTGGGGTGCATTTATCGCGTTGATTCTTCTGGGCTCGGTTTTTATTGCGGTCGGTACTTTGGCGTCGGCGGCTACCGAGAATCAAATTGTGTCTGCGATGATCAGCTTCACGGTGCTTCTGCTCTCTCAATATGTCTACGTTTTTGCCGGCCAGTTCCGATCTCTTGCGGTCAGTTTACTCGGAGCCCTGAATGTATTCGGAATTGAAGCCTCACAGATCGACGGTATCGGAAAAGGAATTGAGAAGGCTATCAACTGGATTGATCCGTATACACATCTGGAGACGCTTTTTATCGGAATGTTTCGTTTCCCGCCGGTGTTCTTTTGTGTGTCCGTCGATGTTCTTCTGGTCTTTGTTGCCTATCGTTTGATCGAGAAGCGCCGTTGGAGCCAGAACGGATGATGCGAAGGTGTAAGGAGGTTCGGAAATGAGTTTCCGCAACAAAATACAGAAATACATAGATTTAAGAAAGAATAAGCGAGGCATCAGGGATCGCAGGTCGGGAGCCTTAAAAAAATACGCAATCGGCTCGGTTATCGTAATGATTGCCATCATGATCGTTATAAATTTGCTGGCAAGTCTTTTGCTTTCGGATGTTAAAATCGATATGACGACGATTCGTATGAGTGATATCACTCCCGAGACACGAAGGGTATTATCCGAATTGACCGAAGAAGTCGAAATTATCGGACTTTTCGATAATCCGGATAATCCTCAGAGCAGTTTCCCGGCGTATTCTCTGTTCGATCCGCTTATAGATGAGTACGTAAAAGCTTCGGCAGGGAAACTTAAAGTAACGATTGTCGATCCGGATACTTCCCGAGCCTATATTTCTTCCATTGATCCGACGGGATCGACCACTTTCTCGAAGGAGACTTTCATTATTCGATCCAAAGACAGATTTTCGGTCATTAACCCATACGATTGTCTCGGTTTTGATGACGAAGTGTTCTCTACTACCGGCCAATATGTGTTAATCGCGAACCGGATTGAGTCGGTATTCACCGGTACGATATCCTATTTGACGGAAGCGGATATTATTGATGTATATTTCCTGAAAGGACATCAGGAGCTTAACAACCGGATTGTCAGTCAACTCCTTCTCTATGACGGATATAATTCTCATGATCTGTACCTTGATGACGCGGGCGCGATTCCCGACGACTGTGAGATGATCGTTATCAATAACCCGCGGATTGATATCACCGCGAAAGAAGCCGGCCTGCTCAAACAATTCCTCGCGGACGGTAATGAACTGATTATCATATGCGACTATCTATCGGCTGATAAGAACATGTCCGAACTTTCGTCGGTCGCTGAGCGGATGGGCATTCTTTTGACTTCTGATTTGATTACGGAGTTTTCCGCGGATTATCTATTTTCACCGGATAATAATACTGTTTCCAAAGGAAAAATTGCAGACGGATTTCAGGAGATATTCGGAGTCGATTTTGTACGCACAGGCAATTCTAGAAGTGTGCAAATCTCGAATATCATAAATCCTGAGTTAATGGTTCGGCCGATCATTTCATCATCCGGGTTCGCGAAAATCGACATCGAAGGACAGGGCAGTGAGTCGGGGCTGACCGAGGGCTTTTATCACTACGCCGTCCTTTCCGTCCATTCCGGGACGAACGGATCGCTGGCCGTTATCGGTACCGGCTTCTTCTCCGCCGACGAATATCTGGCGGCGATGGGTTCCAATGAGGCGAACACCAATTTATTCAGAAACCTTGTTCGCAGTATGACCGGTCGTGAGGCTGTAACGGCCATACCGATGAAGTTAAATCCGAGCTACATCTTTCAAAACCCTCAGGCGGTTTCACAGCAAACGCTGTGGTCTGTTATCTTGATTGCCGTCATTCCTTTTATTTTATTCTCCGTCGGAATGATCGTCTATTACCGAAGAAGGCACCTGTAACATATGAAAAGCGGTGTTAAATCATTACGCAACTTACTGATACCGGCAATCGTTTTTTTGGTTTTAATTGCGGTCTTGACTGTTGTTAATTATTTCTATTCACGCGAGCCGAGTCCGTCTGTAACGGATGAATCCGAAGACGCAGAAATTCTTGCGATCGATCCGGCAGAGATTCAGTCGTTTGTACTCATCAGAAGAGATGGCTCTGCGTACTCGATCAACCGCAGTGAGGAAGGTTCCAGCTTCCATAAATGGGTTTTTCAGAGTTCGGAAGAGAAATATGAAAGTGATTTATATTCGGACGATCAAATCGAGCTTTTCCTCTTGCGGGTTGCCACTCTTTACTCAAGTAAATCCATTCCGGCGGATACTAACGCGCTAACCGAATATGGGCTTGATGAACCATTATACAGGATAACGATTTCTATGAATTCGGGAGCCGTGCGGGAACTTTCCGTCGGTGCGTTATCGTTCGACGGGCTTTCCGCATATGCAACTGTTGATGCAGGCAACTTTGTTTATCTTATTCCGGCGGAAAACGTAGCAGAGTATGAAGTCCAAGCTATTGATTTTTTTGATCGAAAAGCACTGGATCTAAGTGGCAAAGAGATTGAAACGCTTACGTTTTCGCGTATGAATCATCCGATCAAGATATATGCACAATTTCTCGAAAATTCTTCGCCGGTAACTGAAACACCGACGTGGGCGATTGTTGAACCGATTGCTTTTCGAAGCGGTGAGTTGTTCGACCGGATGGCCCATTCACTCATGACGATCGAAGTTGATGCCTACGTTGCAGGATCAAGGGATTCTCTTTCTGCCTACGGCTTAGATCAACCGGAATATTCTTATTCGATACGGTTGAGAAACGGTAAGACCGTTCAAGTATACCTTTCACGGAAAATTTCGAATAAATACTATGGGTATTCCGATTTAATGCCAGGAGTATTTGTTATATCCGAGAGTCGTGTTGTGGGCTTGGATTTATCATTGGAAGAGTGTTATTTCCCGTATCCCGTTCATGAGAAGCTTTATGACTTGAAGGCGATCAAGGCTGTGTTTCCGGAAGGCGAATTTGAGATGGAGATGGTCATTGAGGAGGGAATGAACCTCGCCAATAAGTATGCGGTTATTAAGGTGGATCGGCGATCCGCCAAGGTAACCGATTCATTCGGCAACTCCTATTTTTTGGTATTATATTCTTCGATAATGGAACTCGATTTTAGTCGCGTGTCACCCGATGCGGTTCCTTTATCGGATGTTGAAATATCTTTTCTGATCATAAAGAGAGACAGCAAAACGATTCAACTCGATTTCGCGGCTGCGGACGACAAAAACTATTATGTATTCGTTGACGGTGAGTATATCGGATTTCAAGTATCCTCGGATCAACTGTACGCCGCAAATTTGTCTGATCCCGGAGTCTGGTATGCTTATGAGCTTCTGAATGAAGCGCTTGACGGTCAAATCAACGGAAAGTATGATATTCCTGTATCATAGCACGGAAAGGCGGAGACATGTCTCAGCGTAAAAGAATAAACAAGAAAAAAAACGGAAACACAAGAAATCGGCTGCTTCCGTGGTTGGTATTTGTCAGTCTTCTCCTGGTGGTTGCTTCGGCGGTACTGGTGGTATTGATCAGAAACCACTCGGAAGCGACCAAGGGATCCGAATTTCCTTTGGGAGCAAATGCGATATCCGGATTCGATTGCGATTATTCGGAGGCTCAGCGAATCTACCCATTCGGCGAAGGGCTTCTTAAGGTCACCGCTACCAGGGTGGTTTTTATGTCTGTTTCGGGGAAAGAGATATACAGTTTTGATATGAAGATGGAAACTCCTATATGTGTCATCAGGGGCGAATATGCCTTTGTAGCCGACCAGGGGGGGTTTTTTTATGCGTGCCTTTCCGAAACCGGTATTCTTTATTCCGGATCCGTATCGGGTAAAATCGGCTACGCAGAGCTGTCTGACAAAGGATACGGAGCATTGATTTTTGATGAGGAAAACACAAACGGAGCTGTATCCGTAATTGATCCCTCCGGAGTTGTGATCGCACAGTGGAATTCTGTTGAGTCCGGTTATCCGGTATCATCCATGTTTTCTCCGCAAAGCAGTCTTCTGAGCATCGCATTGATCGATACGGATGGATCACATATGCAACCAAATCTGAAACAAATTCATATACCTGATCCGACAAGCGGCGATAAACCGCGTGATCATGCGTTTATATCCGCTGGTGAAGCGGAGATTCTGTCTTCGATCTCCTATTTGGGTGAGGACCGTCTGGTGTGGTCCGGTAACTCGAGCGTTTTTGCGTTAACACAGGGAACGCTGTTGAAAATCGATTATTATTTCCCCAACATTTTGTCCGTAACGACGATCGGCGACCGGGTCGGAGTTTTCTACACGGAGGGGATCGGTCAGCAGGTTCTCCTATCCACGATTGATTCATCCTTCAATGTGTCAACTCCGATAGTTTTGGGAGACCAGTTGAAATCATTTTCTTCCTTTGGGAATAAGGTGTTAATCGCCATCGATGATAAAATGTTGATTGTTGATGCAACCGGCGGTGAGGTGTCAAAGGAACGAACGGTGGATGAGGATATTATCAGAGTTCAATTATCTTCCGAACAACAGGCGGTAATCGTCACTTCTTCCGGAGTGCGCGAGATACGCTTCTGATGCAGTCGGTAATGATCCGGTTATTGAAGGAAAGGCAGTGAAAGAAGTGGAAACGGAATTGAAGTTAGCTTATCGGACACGGGAGGAACTATTGGCGATCCCCGATGAGGAATGGTTCCGGAAGTATCTTTTGCCCGATGCTCCGGTGCGACAAGAACTGACCAGTTCATATCTGGATACGCCGGATATGAAGTTGGCCGTTAACGGTGCCGTGGTTCGCGTGCGCGAAGTGGAAAACGATGATTATATTCACACCGTTAAGATATCATCCGGTGGAAATGACGGGTTGCATCAGCGATTCGAATGGAACCATAAAACTCAAGAGGATCGGTTCAGTGCGGCCGTTTTCCTCGAGCATGCCAAAACGGCCGACGATCCGTACTCTCTTTTGGACAGTGTTCTTTCACCGATTGTCGACGAGGAGCTCAAATGTATCCTCCAGACGAAGTTTACAAGGATTTCGTACTTGTCCGGCTTCGGCGACAGTATCCTTGAAGTATCTCTGGACTTCGGGTTCATTTTGGCCGGGGACAATAAGAGCGAGATCTGCGAGATGGAAATCGAACTTCTTGAAGGTGATGTTCGCGATCTTCTGGCTTTCGGAGATATTGTCTTGGCCGGAAGTTCCGGTTTCCCTGAAGTCAGGAGCAAATACGGGCGGGGTATGGATTTGTTGAGAGCGTCCGGAGAATTATGACACTTTCGCAAGACAAGGTGAATATCACGTTTGACGTTGTGATCATCGGCGGAGGTGCATCGGGCATGGCCTGTGCGCTCCATCTGTTCGGGATGCTTAAGACAAGCGGGAAAAAATGTCTCAGGGTTGCGCTGTTGGAGAAGAATCAACGGCTCGGCAAGAAATTGCTTCTAACGGGTAACGGCCGCTGCAATATCACAAATCAAAGTATTTCACACGATAATTATCACGGAAAGCACGAACTGTTTTGTCTTCCGGCGCTTTCCGCATTCGATAATCAAGCGACGATTCGGTTTTTCGAAGGGCTCGGACTTCTAACATTTTTTGATGAAACGGGAAAAGCGTATCCAGAATCGCTCCACGCCTCATCAGTTTTGGATTGCATGCGTTTTGCACTCGAGGAAACCGGGTATTCGATCATGTTTTCAACCGAGATCAAGAATATCGAAAAGACACATGACGGATTTCGCTTGTTCGCTTCGAACGGGAACATACTTCAGGCTACTTGTGTTGTCGTGGCGTGCGGAGGCTCGGCATCTCCGTTTACCGGCTCAGACGGAAGCGGGTTTAATCTCCTTCGGATGTTGGGCTGTAGAATCGAAGATCCGATTCCGGGGATCGTCCAAATCAAAACCGAAACAGATTTCGTCAAGCCGGTTTCGGGTATAAAGATCATCGGAACGGCAACTTTAAAGGCTGATGAGAAAACCGTACGAGTCGAAACCGGGGAAATCCTTTTTACCGATTACGGACTCTCCGGGCCGCCGATTCTCCGGTTGTCCGGTTGGGCATCCCGTCTGTTTGCCCGACACGGATCCGACCGTTCAAAGCCTGACGTCAAAATTTCACTTGACCTGATCCCTCAAAGGGGGGAGGACGATGTCCTTCGATTATTGAAGGAGAGAAGAGAAGCATATCCGGATCGACTGATCGAGCAGTTTCTGGTCGGAATTTTCCACAACCGGCTGGCATCAAGGCTACTGAAGAGCATATTCGACATTCCCCTCAGTCGAAGCGTGTCGACGCTGTCCGACGAGGATCTGATCCGAATTGCTTCCGGTATCAAACATACAAATATCCGGGTTACCGGCGTGATGCCGCTATCCAACGCCCAGGTAACGATCGGAGGGGCCGACACCGATCAATTTGATCCTCACACCATGAGCTCACTAATTCACAGGGGTCTGTACGCTTGCGGCGAAGTCCTTGATATCGACGGCGATTGTGGCGGATATAATCTTCAATGGGCGTGGGCATCAGCGTATCTCACAGCTCGAAGCATCGCGGACCGAATCGGAAAGGAGAACTTATGAACATTCGAATCCTTGGTTACTCCGGCGGGTATCCGGGTGCCGGAGTGCCGACATCCGGGTATTTGATTTCTTTTGAACGAAAAAACATCTTGGTTGATTGCGGGAGCGGAGTATTGGCCGAACTCCAAAAAACGACCCCCATTGAATGTTTGGACGCGATCATTCTGTCGCATATGCATCAAGATCACATCAGCGATTTTAGTGTTCTGCGCTATGCCCTTGATATGAAAAGCAAGCGAGGCGATCCCATTAATCCGATTCCGATTTTCGCGCCGCAATCTCCTCGCGGAATATTCGATGAAATTGCCGGAGATACGAATATTTCTGTATCGGTTATCGATTCGTCATCGTGCCTCCATATTGCGGGGGCGACAATTACATTTCATCCGACCTCTCATTCCGTTGAATGTTACGGCATTCGGGTTGAACACTCCGGTTCGGTGTTTTCATATTCCTCGGACAGCAGTTATGATCCGTCGCTTTTCGGGTTCCTTTCCGATTCGAATCTTTCGATTCTGGATTGCGGAGGACTCTCGGCGGACGTGGAAAAAGACAAAAAACACATGACACCGGCCGATTGTTTTAGTCTTCATAACGAATTTGGCATCAAACGGGTTGTGCTTTCGCATTTGATTCCGTATCATAGTGTATCTGAAACGATATCGGAGGCGGAAGCATGCGGCCCGTGGCCCTTTGAGATCGCCGAAATGGGTAAGGTATATATCGTGTTATGATCAATCGCTTTATTACGGAGGTGTGCGATGCAATCAGGAGACCAGAAAACAGCGGTCATGACGGTTGTCGGTAGTGACGCGGTCGGAATTATCGCGCGAATCAGTCATTTGCTTTCCACGCATAATGTAAACATTAAGAACATCACACAAAGTATACTTGACGATGTTTTTACGATGATCATGATGGTTGACCTCGCCGCTGCCGATATCGACATCAAGGATCTGTCGGTGGAATTGAATACACTCGGTCAGGAAATCCATCTGACGATCAGCATTTGGCAAACCGATCTTTTCAACGCTATGCACAGAATATGAGCAAACGAGGGCACTGCCTGTGATTACTAATTTTGAAATTCTTGAAACGATAAAAATGTTTCAGGAGCAACACCTGGATGTGCGCACGGTCACGATGGGGGTCAGTCTTTTGGACTGCATCTCTCAAAGCGCGGACGAATCGTGCGGAATGATATACGATAAGATCACGCGATATGCCGGCAACTTGGTTCGAGTCTGCGATGATATCAGCCGTGAGTACCGGATTCCGATCATCAACAAGCGAATTTCCGTCACGCCGATCTCGATTATTGCGGCAGCTTCCGACGCATCGGATTATGTGTGCTTTGCCAAGATAATGGATCGGGCTGCTCGCGAATGTGGCGTAGATTTTATCGGAGGGTTTTCGGCGTTGGTCCATAAGGGGTATACGATCGGGGACAGAAAATTGGTTAATTCGATTCCCGAAGGACTTGCGACGACTGATTTGGTTTGCTCCAGCGTGAATCTGGCTTCCACAAGGACGGGTATCAATATGGACGCGGTCCGGGACATGGGAGAAATCATCACGCAGACTGCTCGTTTGACCTCGGATAAAAACGCGATCGGATGTGCCAAGTTGGTTGTTTTCGCGAATGCTCCGGAAGATAACCCGTTTATGGCCGGTGCCTTTCACGGTGTCGGCGAAGCCGAATGTATCATCAATGTCGGCATTTCGGGTCCGGGTGTTATTAAAGCATCCCTCGAGAACGTTCGGGGTAAAGATTTGGGCATTGTCGCCGAAACGATTAAACGTTCAGCGTTCAAAATCACGCGCGTCGGTGAGTTGGTTGCTCAAATTGCATCATCCAGACTCAACGTTCCTTTCGGAATCATCGATCTGTCTTTGGCTCCGACTCCATCTGTCGGTGATTCCGTTGCAAGAATATTGGAGGAGATCGGTCTCCAGGATTGCGGCGCATGGGGGACAACCGCGGCTTTGGCAATGCTGAATGATGCCGTGAAGAAAGGCGGAACGATGGCATCATCGTTTGTCGGAGGATTGTCCGGAGCCTTTATCCCCGTGTCTGAGGACGAAGGAATGATCGATGTTGCGACGCGAGGCATGATCTCCCTCGAGAAGTTGGAAGCGATGACCTGCGTTTGTTCTGTCGGACTGGATATGATCGCCGTGCCGGGCGATACACCACCCGAAATCCTCTCCGGAATGATTGCGGACGAGATGGCAATCGGAACTTTTAACAATAAAACCACAGCCGTTCGTGTTATTCCGGTTCCCGGAAAGACGATCGGTGATTTTGTGGAATACGGCGGACTTCTCGGAAGCGCGCCGATTATGAAAGTGAATACTTCATCATGCAAAGCGTTTATCGACAGAGGCGGGAGAATCCCGGCACCGATCCACAGCATGAAGAATTAGGAGAAGCCGGGACGTGAAAAACGAGAAGCCGGAATATCTGGCGGCGGAATATAATTATGACACGATCATTTTCGATAATCAGGAAGAGGCGGAATATCCGCAGACTCTGATCGATTCGCCCTATTACGGGTTCTATTTGGTTTCCAAGAAGGTCGGTCACATTATTGCGGAGGATCACAATTGGTCCGAAACCGACGGAAACGCCGGTGCAATTGCGGAAATCGATCTGATGAAGGCATTTCATATCGAGGCTCTATCTTCGTCGGACGGGCAGACCGAATCGAAAAGAATTCCATATACACTGCGGCTTTTGTTTCAATTGGAAGAGTTCGTTGTCCTTCGTGAAGCCGATCAATTTTCAGAGCAGGAAGAAGAGATGATTGAACGGATCAATCAGACGGTCCGAGATATTGAATCCGGTCGGTTGCCGACCGATCCTTTTCGCAAACTGGACGTTCAATTAGCACGGAAATGGTGCAGAGTTTTTCGTCTGTACGCCTTTCTGCAGATGAGGTCTGAACGGGTCCGTTCCAAAGAATCGTTGTCAAAAGATTTGAGAATATGCCGCAGAAGAGGTCTGTCGTCCGGTTATCTTAATCGGATCGAATATCGCGCGAGATTCTATCGCCTGATGGATCAAAAATTGACCGGGAAAATAATCCTTCTGGCTGAAGAATGGGAGAACCGGTGCATTTCCGGGGAAATCGCGGCAAATCCGTTTATTTACGAGATGATCGCTCTGTCTTTTTTTGATACGGAAGAGGATTACAAGACCGGTTATGAATGGCTGATGCTCCTGATCGGGCGTCATCCGAATAACACTGACTTCATGAAATGGAAAGCGCGGTACTTGCGCCGTGCGGGAAATCTGCGGGGGGCGCACGAAATCTGCGATCAATTGCTTCAAGATAATCCCACCGATTTTGAGACACATTGTTTTCAGTCCAATCTTTTTTATATGGAAGAGAAGTACAAAGAGGCTCAGAAGTCGGCACTTATTGCTACTTCATGTGACGAGACATCTCCACTCGGACATATCGCATTGGCTTTTTCATATTTAAATGACCAACAATACGAGGAAGCGATCCTTTCATTTAATCGCGCGATTGAAAGTGACCCGCAAAGCGTTGACGCAATGCGTGGAAAGAGCAAGGCTCTTGTTATGATCGGTGAAGCTTACGATGCGATGAACTGCCTTGTTCAGGCGGTTCGTATCTCGCCGGTCGACGCGGATCTTTTTCGCGAATTGGCGGATGTATATTTCATGACCGGATATGTGAATGAATGCAGAAAATATTGCAGAAAATGCCTTTCTCTGGATCCGTATTCGGCGTCAGCGTTTGTACTTCTTGGAATGCTTGAAATCAGGGAGAATCACGTCATTGACGCAGTCAAATGGTTAAAACGTTCGCTTGCGATTGAGCCCGATAATCCGATCGCTCTCAACGAACTGGCCTACGTCGAACACATGAATGGTAACGATGACGAATGTCTTCGACTCCTGGAACAGGCACTCAATATCGCCCCGGATTTTGCCGATGTAGTCTGCAGTATGGGCGTTGTGTATTACTTCAAAGGTGACTATGAAACGTCAAACGCCCTTCTTGATCGCGCTCTGGAACTGGATCCTCTGCATGTCGGTGCTATGGTAACGAAAGGGAATTCGTTGCTGTCACAGTCGCTTCCGGAAGATGCCTTGGCATGGTACGAGAGGGCGCTCGAGATCGAGGATGACTTTCCGGATGCGATTCGCGGAAAGGTAGATGCGTTGCGCGCGCTCGGTTTGGAAGACGAGGCCGCGGAATGGACAAAAAAAGAAGGCGAGCTTTTCGACGATAACGATCGATAACTGCCTTCTCAATAGATAAGGGAACGGATTAACGGAATTTCTCCATTTGCTTCAGTTCTTTTTCAACCGCTGATGGCGAGGGTGCGCCGGTGATGTTGCGGTTCTCAACGCATGTCCGAATGGCGATCGCATCGTAGACATCTTTCTCGAAAAGATCCGAAAATCCCCGTAAAACGGTTATGTCCACGTCATCTAAGGCAATGGAACGTTCGATGCAATAGCTGACCAATTTCCCGGAAACTTCATGGGCGTCCCGAAAGGGCAGACCCTTACGGACCAGATAGTCCGCCAAATCTGTCGCGTTTGAGAAACCGCCCTTGGCCGCGTCCAGCAATCTCTGTTCTTTGAACTTCATCGTTTGAACCATTCCGGTAAACGGCGGAAGGACCGATTGTAGTGTGTCGAGAGCATCAAAAAGTGCCTCCTGAACTTCCTGCATATCCTTGTTATAAGTCATCGGAAGCCCTTTCATGATCACCAAAAGAGCAATGAGATCACCGAAAACCCGGCCGGTCTTCCCGCGGGTCAACTCCGCTATATCCGGATTTTTCTTCTGGGGCATGATGGAAGATCCGGTCGAGTAGGCGTCATCCAGTTCGACAAATCCGAATTCCTGACTGGCCCACAAGATTATATCTTCCGAAAAACGGGACAGATGCATCATTAAGATCGACAAAGCCCCGACCAATTCAATCGCGAAATCCCGGTCTGCGACACCGTCCATACTGTTGCGTGTGACCCCGTTCAGTCCGAGTTCCATTGCGACCGATTCGCGATCCAACGGATAAGTGGTACCGGCCATTGAACCGGATCCCAAAGGAGATATGCACGCTCTGCGAACCGCATCGTCGATACGACCGACGTCGCGTTCCAACATTGAGATATATGCGCTCAGATGATGGGCGACCGTAATCGGCTGTGCTCTCTGAAGATGTGTGTATCCGGGCATATAGGTGGTCAAGTTTTCCTTCGCGCGTCCGACCAGAGTGTGGTGGAGGTTGAGGATCATCGTGCGAATACCCTTGATCCGGTTGATTGAATACAAGCGCTGATCCAGTGCAACCTGGTCGTTACGGCTTCTTCCGGTATGAAGCCGCTTGCCGGCATCTCCGATCCGCTTCGTGAGTTCCTCCTCGATATACATATGAATGTCTTCGGCATCAGATTCGAATGTCAGTTTGCCGTTTTCGATATCGCTGAGAATTCCGGCCAGACCGTTCTCAATCAGTTCGGCATCGGACTCGGAGATGATCCCTTGCTTAAAAAGCATATGACAATGCGCAACACTACCATTAATATCCTCGGCAAACATCCGAGAATCAAAAGGAAGGGAGGAGTTGAAGTCGTTCACTGTTGAGTCCAGTTGCTTCTTAAAACGGCCGGACCACATCAATTTGGCCAAAATTCCACCTCTTTTCAGTCTTGTAGGTCATTCTTCATTTTCATTTTAGCGACGACTTTCATCGGAAGCCCGAAGCAATTGATAAATCCTGTCGCGTCACTTTGGTCATATACATCATCAGCAGAGAATGTCGCGATTGCTTCATCGTAGAGAGAGTAAGGAGAAACGGTCCCGGCGGGCATACAATTGCCCTTATAGAGTTTCAGACGGACATCTCCGGTTACCGTTTTCTGTGTTTGATCGACAAAAGCAGACAAGGCCTCGCGTAAAGGGTGGAACCACTGACCGTAATACACCAACTCGGCAAAGCGCTGTGCGACCAAGTCTTTATAATGAAGGGTATCACGATCAAGAGTCAGAAGCTCAAGCTCCCGATGAGCGGCATAAAGAACCGTTCCGCCCGGAGTTTCATAGACTCCTCGTGATTTCATCCCGACGAGGCGATTCTCAACCATATCGGCGATTCCGACTCCGTTTTCACCGGCGACCTGATTCAGCTTCTTCAACAGATCGACGGGAGCGTATTCTTTACCGTCGATCCGCTTCGGAATTCCCGCCTCAAATGATACCGTCACGTAAGACGGTTGATCCGGAGCCTCTTCCGGTGATTTCATCAACTTCAGTATCTTACTGTAGTTCGGTTCGTTGGCCGGATCTTCCAGATCCATTCCTTCGTGCGAAAGATGCCAAAGATTCTCATCCATCGAGTAATTGGCTTCCTTGGTGACCGGAACTGGAATATTCCTTGCCATCGCGTAATCAATCTCCTCGTCACGTGATTTGATATCCCAAATTCTCCAAGGAGCAATGATCTTCATTTCAGGTGCGAGCGCCTTGATTGTGAGTTCGAAGCGAACCTGGTCGTTTCCTTTTCCGGTACAACCGTGCGCGATGGCGGTACAGCCTTCGCGCTTGGCAATTTCGACCATCCTTTTGGCAATAACGGGGCGGGCGAAGGATGTGCCAAGAAGATACTTGCCCTCATAAATCGCGCCGGCTTTCAATGTGGGGTAAATATAGTCGGTGATAAACTCCTCGCTGATGTCTTCGACAAAGCAGGCGGAAGCACCGCAATCAATCGCTTTCTTGATCAGGAATTCTTTGTCAATACCAATACCGACTTCGCCTGCCATTGCGATCACTTCGCAATCATAGTGCTCAAGAAGCCACGGGATGATGATTGAAGTGTCCAGTCCTCCGGAATAAGCGAGTAGAATTTTTTCCTTAGCCATAATGCCTCCAAAATGCATAAATATAAAAATGAACGTATAAATATAAGAATTGTAGCAGATGATTCGGACGGAGTCAACATCAATATTTTAGTATTCTAATAGCAACAATACAAGCGGCAAGTTCAGATCTGCATATTTGTGCATTTTCGGAAAATATAATCGCTTTACGCTTTCATATTGGTAGGGTAAAATCATAAATGACTCCGCAGAACGTCGTCGGTACGTCTGTGAAATTCCGTTAACCGATTATGAAGGAGAATTATGTCGTTTCCGATTATTGAGCGCCCGAAGGGTGAGTATTGTATATGTAACGGTGAAAAAATTCATTATGGTTCCGAGACGGGAAAACTTCTGATGAGTCCCGTTGAGGATACGATCTATTACGAGTCGATTCGTTTTCGTGATTATGTGATGGTGTTTTTCGAGGATCATATGCTTCGACTGTACCGATCGGTCATGGCCAAGGAGGCATTTGATTTTGACTCGGAACTCATATATGAGCAAGCGGAACAACTGATTCGGGATCAGGCGGAAGGATCCGACGGCAATTTGCGGATTGTATTGACCAGAGATACATCGGTCGTTCATTTGTCCGATGCCGTTTATCCAGATCCCTGCCTTTTTCAAAAGGGCATCGTTGCGGCGACGCTTGAATGGGAGCGTGTAGAGCCGCAGATCAAGGTTTTTCGGGGAGACTATAAGACGGCGGTAGCCGAGAGGTTGAACGACCGAACCTCTTACGGGATTCCATATGAGGTTTTATTGGTAAATTCGGATGGTAAAATTACCGAAGGGAGCCGATCGAACTTTTTCGTTCTGCACGGGGATACTGTTTATTCTCCACCGGAATCGACGATCCTCATCGGAATTACCAGAAAATATGTTATGAAAGCATTAAGTGAGGCGAGTCTTCATTATGAAGAGCGGACATTTTCTCTTGACGAAATATCAAAGATGAGAGATGATCCGTCTTTCGCTCTGGCGGACACGGCGGTTTTTGTGACCAGTTCTCCTTTTGATATCCTCCCGATCGCTTCCATCGACGATGAGCGTTTCCTTTCTTCCGAGAATCAATCCCTTATCCGGATATCGGAAGCTTACATGCGGATCTTAGAGCAATACATTGACACCAGGCGGATCCCCGTTGAGCCGGGGCAATAATAACTATTTCAAGGAGGCTGATTCTATGACAACCCGTTCCGGAAAAGTGACAGTAACAACCGAAAACATCTTTCCGATCATTCGAAAATGGCTCTATACGGACCATGATATTTTTGTTCGGGAGTTGGTATCAAATTCGGCGGATGCTATTTCAAAAATGAAACGAATTATTGATTTAGGTGAGGCGGGAAGCCTTACCGAAGGAGCTTTTCGAATTGATGTTACATTTGACGCCAAGAATTCGTGCCTTTCGTTTTCCGATAACGGAATCGGAATGACGGCAGAAGAAATTGATAAGTATATCAATCAGATTGCTTTCTCGGGAGCGATGGATTTTGTCGAAAAATACAAAGAGCAGAGCTCTGATGACAGCGGGATAATCGGTCATTTCGGACTTGGCTTTTATTCAGCTTTTATGGTTGCGGATAAGGTTTCGATTGAAACAAAGTCGTTTGTTGACGGCGAAAATGCCGTTAAATGGGAATCGGAGGACGGAATGGAGTACACGATCTCGCCGTCTTCCCGAACGGATCGCGGAACGACGATATCGCTGTATCTGTCAGAAGAAGCCGCGAGTATTTTCGACGCATTAAAGACGAAAGAAATTCTGAAAAAATACTGCTCTTATATTCCATACCCGCTGTTTTTCCGTGACTTGGAACAGCAGGAATTAAGCACTGAAAGGGAAAAAGAGAAGGCAGCTGAAGCTTCCGAGAAGAATGAAGAATACTCGGAGTCGGTCTACGAACCGGAACGGATCAATCCCAAGGAGCCGCTGTGGACGAAGGCGCCCAAAGATTGTACGACAAGTGATTATATCTCTTTCTACCACGATGTGTTCCCCGATGTCCGGGACCCTCTTTTCTGGATTCACCTGAATCTCGATTATCCGTTTAAACTTCAGGGTATCCTGTATTTCCCCAAAACAGATAACATTTACCAAACACTCGAGGGCAGAATCAAGATCTATAATCAACAGGTGTTTGTCGCGGATAACATTGAAGAAATTATTCCGGATTTCTTGTTCTTGCTTCGCGGTTGTCTGGACTGTACGGATCTTCCCCTGAATGTTTCAAGATCGGCGCTTCAGCAGGATGAGTACGTGAAGAAGCTTTCGACACACATCATTCGCAAGGTGTCCGATAAACTCTCGGAGATCATGAAACACGAGCGTTCCGCATATGAGTCCTATTGGTCGGATATCGGCGTTTTCGTGAAATACGGGATGATGAAAGAGGATAAATTCTATGAAAAGGCAAAGGATGTCCTCCTTTTTAAGACCGTCGACGGCAGTTATAAGACGTACGGCGAACTGCTGACAGATAAAGACAGTATTCGTTATACCCGGGATCCGGATCGTCAGGCGACCTATGTAGACATCAGCAGGGAGAAAGGCTTTGAGGTTGTCATTCTCTCGGATGAAATCGACCCCAATTTCATTTCCTTCATGGAATACAAGAATCCGCAGAATCGATTCATGCGGGTCGATGCAGAACTTTCCGGTGAAGCAGGACCCGCGGTTGAGCAGGAAGCTCTTCGCGATCTGTTCAGGAGCGCCACCGGCGACGATAAACTGGATGTCTCATTGATCTCTCTTGGCGCGGAACAGCTTCCGGTTTTCATTCGAGAAACCGAAGAGGCTCGTCGTATGCAAGAGATGAAGAAGCAGTTCGAAAAGATGAGAAAACCGGGGGAGGATGACCCATATCAGGATCTGGATTCAATGTTTCCGGAAAAAAGTGATCTGGTGGTCAATTCGGACCATCCCCTCATCATCCGGCTTCAAACCTTAAAGGAGACTGCCGAAGAGAAAGAAGAACTTCATAAACTCTGCTTGCACTTGTATGATATGGCCCGGTTAAATCACGGTTCACTGTCGGCCGATGGACTCAAACGATTCTTGAAGACACAATCAGAATGGCTTCTGAAGTTATCCGGAGACATCAAATAAAGATCGCGGAGGTTGAATTATGAGTCGGACTATCGTCTATCGGGTTTTTTCGGAGAAAAAGCCGGAATATGCGGTCGAGGCGGAACAGATATGTAAGGACGTCCGATCGGATCTGTCCGTTCAGACGGTAGAAAGGGTTCGGGTCATAAACAGGTATGATGTGTCCGGCATCAATGACGCCGAGTACAAGCAGGCCAGAAATATTGTTTTTTCCGAACCGCCGGTAGACTATGTGTACGACGAATCCGTAGATCTTTCCGATGCCTGTCATATTCTTGCGGTCGAATCGCTTCCCGGGCAATACGATCAACGGGCTGATTCAGCGGCGCAGTGTATTCAGATCATTACACAAAAGGATCAGCCGAAGGTCCGCACCGCCAAACTCTATGTTTTTTACGGCTCTTTAACGGATGAGCAGAAGCAGAAAATTGCCGGATATCTGATCAACCCCGTCGAAGCCAGATCCGCCGAATTGCGGAAGCCGGAATCGCTGGAAGATTCGCTGACTCTGCCCGATGATATTGAGACGATCAAGGGATTTATCTCGATGGATGAGTTGTCACTTCAAACGCTTCTATCCGAGATGGGATTGGCGATGTCCGTCGATGACCTGGTTTTTACCAGGGATTTCTTTT
>LSQX01150393.1_pt1 | contig 39150 bp, 30 predicted proteins | sample 654561 | NCBI WGS metagenome assembly LSQX01 (sample SAMN04489861, study PRJNA283612) | anaerobic digester metagenome | isolation source: 4 biogas reactors fed with cattle manure at either 37C or 55C with and... | place: Denmark: Kongens Lyngby | collected 2014 | reverse complement strand
AACGCCAATTTCCACATTGGCAGATAGCGTATGATGACCCGGAGAATTACTAAACCTGATTGCGGCATGAGATCTCTATTTTCTTAAACAAATCCATTACTCAGAAAACTTTCCGGAAGAGAATGTGCATATCGTGGGATAACGAAAAGGAAAAAAAACCGGGCATGACGGCGGGGATTGTATTAGGAGTGAGGCGGGAACGGGTTCAGGTAGGGGCACGGCATGCCGTGCCCATTTAATAAAAAGCCTGGAGTTCCATTTATCTACCAGCAAGTCATCATTCTTTGTGGGATTTGTGGGCACGGCATGCCGTGCCCCTACGAACTCTCGCATCAGGATTGATACTTGAGCTCAACCAAAGCCCATCGCAGATCCGACCGATCCGACCGATTCCCCTGATGTTCTGTTTGGTCTCTTTTTCCTCTCATCCCTTTCGCGTCCTTTTGCGCTTTTCGCGGTTAAATTTAAAAGCACCATTTGGTTGTAGCTACACCGTGCTGCATGGCAAAGTCCCCTGTGGTAAACTATTCTTTTGGCCCTGCAGCGTAAAGGTTTATCCATGAATACTTCCTCTTCATCTTCCACGCCTTTTTCTTTCCGTCTCGAACATCTGGCGCTGATATTGCTCCTTCTCTTTCATCTTTTCATGAATCTGTGGTGGCTTCGCCTGGACAACCACGGTATCCAGAGTGATGAAGAATTGCATATGCTCAGCTCCCGGGCCTATCACGAGGCACTTTTTCCCGTATCGGAAAAACACAGCTTCGCTGAACGCCTGAATCGGGCTTGGTATATGGAAACTCCGGCCCAGAGTCCGGTTCATCCGCCATTGCTTCCTTTGACCGGAGCTCTGGCTGTCGCTCTTTTCGGGCACAGTCTTGATGCGATGGCTTTTTGCAACACCCTTTTCTTTCTGGTCATGCTTGTGGGCATCTATCGTCTGGCTCGTGCTTTTCTCTCTCCCCGGGAGGCTCTTTATGCTGTCGCTGTGGTCAGCTTCACGCCCATGATCTATACGGCTTCCCGTTATTTCATGACAGACTATCTGTCCATGACCCTCTGTGTCTGGGCATTGGCTGTGCTGGTTTATGGCCGGAATTTTCTTCGGACACGCAGTGCCCTCCTCTTCGGGCTGATCAACGGCTTGGCTCTTCTCGCCAGGATTACGAGTCCTGTCTATTATTTTTTTCCGGCCCTCTTCTTTTTTATTCAGGGAATCAAAGACAGTCGTGGCGAGCGCAAAGCGCTTTTCAGACTTCTGATGAATGGCTGTCTGGCGGTTCTCCTTACCCTGGCCGTGGCTGCTCCCTGGTACATCAGCCATGGCAATCGTTTCTACAGTTATTGGACTGATTCCGATCTGATCCGCAAGACAGGGATCCCATTGGCCTGGCAGCGGGAAAGCAGGGAAGAAATATCGGACGCCACCGCCGAGGCTCCTGCTCCGGAGAAAAGCGTCGTCTCGGAAAAGAGCGACACTCTGCCGAAAGTGACGTCTCCAGCTTCCGCTCCCGATGTCGCTGCGACTCCGTCTCAATCGGCCCCGTCTGAGGAGGCGAAAGAAGTGGTTCCCGATCCGTCAGACAAATGGGTCTTTCGCCCTGGGATCCCCTGGGCGCGTTATCCTGTCATGATCATCAATAACGGTCTTTTTTTGCCTATGTTCATCATGAGCGTGGTCGGGCTTTGTTGTGCTGTCCTTTTTCCGCGCTTTCGCAACCATGCCGTACCGCGCGCGCTTTTTTTATGGGTTTTCGGCAGCTGGCTGTTACTGACGCTTCTGTTCAGCTTTGCCACACCCCGCTATGCCCTGCAGCTGCTTCCGGCCCTGGCGCTTTTCTCTGCCTTGCCTTTGTTCATGTTACGGCGACGAAAAATCACGATCTTCCTGCAGATTCTCTATCTGAGCGTTCTCCTGTTTCAGTATGGCAACCTCACCGTGGTCGCCTATGGCGGTGCGGCCTCCCGCTTTGTACCCCTTTCCCCCGATCCGGATATGATGGTCTTCTACGATGATGAAGGGCTTTACTGGTACAAAGATGAATTGCACGGATCTTATGCCTATAGCGGCATGGGTGCTCCTGTGGCTCAAAGTTATAAAGACCGGATATTTCTTGCCATGCTCAAAGAGGAACAGGAAAGACCTTACAGTGGCATAGAAGCGAATTATGTGCGTGTGAATATGCGGGGTATGGGCTTGGAGGAATTGCACTACAGACCGGAGCAGCCGGGCCGTCCCAATCCCTGGCGGCGTAAGGATATTCCGGAAGAACTCCAGCCCTGGCGTGCTTTCCGCCATTTCGGCTGGTCTCACGAGCCTGAAGAAATTCGGCCCATGCTTCTCTTTGCCGAATATATTGTCTACACTACAGAACTGCTCGCACCCGGTGAAGAGGAACGGTGGCTTCGTCTCTTCATGGAGGAGGGCTTTGAACTCGTGGAGCGATTCCACGACAAACGACATGGCATGGTGGGGGATAAGTATTTCGGGCTACTGGCCCGGCATGTGGATGAGCCCCTTCCTTCCATCACGGAAGAGACCGATTTCAATGCGTTGGAGCCTATGGATCTTTACCGCCTGCGCCATTCCAAAGCCTGGGAAGGCTTGAAAGCTTCTCTTCAACAGTCCCTTCTTCGAGGATTGAATGGCTTCTTTCAGGGAATGGGGAGACCTCGTTCTGTTCATGAAAAACTCTCTTATGCGGGCTGTGGCGTGAGCAGGGAAGAGGAGGAACTGTATCTGCTCCACTTGATTTTCAGAACGCAGGGTGTCATCACTCAGGATCTGCGGGTTGTGGTCCAGGGACAGGTGGATGCCCGGACCATGGCGACGGTATTCGGCAATGACACAGGGAAGGGAGGACTTTTCCGCTGGCCGGCGCAACCGAGTCCCGTCAGCTCTCTCTGGCCGGAGAATGAACATGTCATTGTCCGGGTGCCTCTTCGTGCGAAGGCGGCGTCTTATCAGATGACATTGAGTTTTCTCGATCGTAACAGAGAGCCTTGGGGACAGCCGCTACAACTGGGGGTGATCACATTGGCTGAGTAAGGGGAACCATTAATTTTTTACCACAGAGGCACAGAGAGCACAGAGGTACACAGAGAGGAATTCAGCACGGATCTTTTTTCACCAGGTCGGCACGAAGAAAACGAAGATTCACGAAGAAGAAATAAAGAAGGAAGAAAGAAAATGAATTTTGATCGGTGGTCTAATAAAGTAATCGGGTGTGCACTAGAAGTCCACAGGCATTTGGGACCAGGATTACTTGAAAGTGTTTATTCAAAATGCTTGGCTTATGAGATGAAACTTCAGGGAGTATCTTTCATCAGAGAAGCTCGGTTGCCAGTCATTTATAAAGAGATTACGCTGGAAGAGGGCTATCGCATTGATTTCCTGGTAGAAGACGAATTGATTATTGAGTTAAAAAGTGTGGAAGAAATATTACCGGTTTATCAGGCCCAGTTGCTAAGTTACATGAAGTTGTCAGGAAAAAAAACAGGTCTGATTTTAAATTTTAATGTGCAGTTGCTAAAAGATGGCATAAAACGAATGGTACTTTAAATAATAGATCTTCTTCTTCGTGAATCTTCGTGCTCTTCGTGACTTTGTGGTGAAAAAATCTTCTCTGTGCCTCTGTGGTTAAAAATCTTCTCTTTTCCTCTGTAGTTAATCTTCTTTGTGGTGAAAAACCCCTTTTTCCCCAAAAAACTTACTCAGCCATGCAGATTTTTTCCCTGCTTTTTATTTTTTCAAGGCTAAAGGATCATGTTTTTTTGCATCTCTGGTTTTTCAGTCGCAAAAGTCATTTCATCCTGCAAACAAAGGGTGAAATACTACTTGCCTCTTTCTTTACAAGTGGTGAAAAACCGTTTTTTGGGGATTGTTTAAAAAAAGTTGAAAAAAGGCTTGACAGAACGAACTGGTTTGTGGTACAAACTAGTTGGAGCCGGTAAGGACGCCGGTTCACAGAAAAAAGTTGAAATGACTGTAGACGGCTCAGTCGCCGATTAAAAAGACTACAGAATTTCCAAATGACAGGAGGTGAAAAAGAATGAAAAAAATGACAATGGTAATGGTTGCTATGGCCATGGTTGCCGGGATTGCTTTTGCGAGCTCCCTTTCCATCCCCTGGTTCGTAGACAATGCCCCCGTCGGTGCCAGCTGGCCTCCGTATCAGGGCATGATGACCCTCGTCTATCTGAAGAGCAATGTGGATGAAGTCCTTACATGCGAAATCACCTATTACTCTGAAGATGGTATAAAACTGGGTCCTGAGTATCCCGACAATACCTTTACGATCAATCCGATGTCCTCAGTGGCTTTCCGCCCTGTGGCCGAAGACCCGCTGATGGATCTGGGTGGACATGATGACGGTATTGAAGGTGCCCAGGGTGTTGCCGTTCCTGACCGTCCCCGTGATGAGGATCCCAAGAAAAACGGTTCCGCCACGATCAGCTGGACCGGTGGTCCCAATGACGTACAGGGTATGGTTGCTACAACCAGCGGAGCATTCTCCTATGCTCACCTGCTGCCCCCCGGAAACTGATCTCTGGACTTTTAACTTCTGTTGATTTGATACCTGAGGCGAGAATGTCGTATGGCATGCTCGCCTCTTTCTTTTTTTGTGGGGGAAATGTTTTTCTACAGCTGCCATTGATCCTGTCGGGTGTTCATGAGTTAAGATAAGACAACGAATTCAGTATCTGTCCTGCTCTGATCCAATGAATTCACAAAAGGAACAATCCTGTTATGGCTGCACTCTTTCATGATGATGATCCCTTGTTCAGTACTGCGACTTGTGCCGGTTGCGGTGCGGAGGGCTTGTCTCTTTTCGGGAAGCGGGAAGAGTACAACTATGGGCGCTGTACTGACTGCGGCACACTTCAGGTGGTTCCCATGCCTTCAGCATCCTTCCTGGCCGAGGCTTATGAGAAAGGGTATGCCGGAGCCGGGCATTGTCAGGGAGAGCCTGAGGTGCGCAACCGGGTTGCCATTCCGCAGTATGATGCTATTTGCGATGCTCTGGAGTGTTATGGAGCTCCTGGGCGGGTGCTGGATCATGGATGCGGCTGGGGCGGGCTGTTGGAGCGTCTGAGAAAGCGGGGCATTGAAGTCGAGGGCTTGGAACCTTCCGATGCCATGGCGGCTTATTGCGAGAAAGCGGGATTCTCTGTGATCCGTTCCAGTCTTGTCGATCTGCCCGGTGAGGAAGTGTATGAGGGGCTTCTTCTTTCCAGTGTTTTCGAGCATCTGGTGGATCATGATGACTGGCTTGCAGCGGCTCATCGTCTTTTGCGGCCCGGTGGTGTGTTGATCAGTCTGCAGCCGACAGCACGCTTCGCCACCTTCGGTGCGCAACTTTTTCGACTGGGCCGGCGATCAGCGCCTCTGCCGGCATTGCATCAGGTCTTTTCTCCACCCTGGCATACGGTGCTTTTCTCTCTGAAAGGCATGGAAGCTTTGCTGGTCCGCAAAGGCTTCACGCTGGAAGCCATTGCACCGGCGCCTTTGCAGAAGGAAGGGGGACTTACAGGACTTATCCAAGGGGCTGTGCGCACGGTGAACGCTCTGGCCTATCCTTTCTTCGGGGTGCATTGGCCGCTGTGGGTGGGGCATGTGTTTGTTTTCCGTAAGCGGGTATAACCACAGGGAAGATGAGCCACAGGCAGGACGAATAATTTTTCACCACAGAGACACAGAGAGCACAGAGGCACACAGAGAAGAATTTTCACCACGAAGTCACGAAGAGCACGAAGATTCACGAAGGGAAGATAAGAAAGGAAGATAAAGAAGGGAAAAAGAAAATGAATTTTGATCGGTGGTCTAATAAAGTAATCGGGTGTGCACTAGAAGTCCACAGGCATTTGGGACCAGGATTGCTTGAAAGTGTTTATTCAAAATGCTTGGCTTATGAGATGAAACTTCAGGGAGTATCTTTCATTAGAGAAGCTCGGTTGCCAGTCATTTATAAAGAGATTACGCTGGAAGAGGGCTATCGCATTGATTTCCTGGTAGAAGACGAATTGATTATTGAGTTAAAAAGTGTGGAAGAAATATTACCGGTTTATCAGGCCCAGTTGCTAAGTTACATGAAGTTGTCAGGAAAAAAAACAGGTCTGATTTTAAATTTTAATGTGCAGTTGTTAAAAGATGGTATAAAACGAATGGTACTTTAAATAATAGATTTCCTTCTTCGTGAATCTTCGTGGCTCGACCTGACTTCGTAATAAAAAAGAAGGCGGGTCAGGTTCTTTCTAGTTTTCCAGCCTGGATGCTGGTCTTTAGTGCGTATCTGAAGTTGAATACTTTATTAATCCTGCCAGCGCGCAAAGAAACCGGCATGACGGCGCTGCGTGGATGTCGGAACTATAGCCGGAGAGGTCTCGGGCCAAAGATTGTTTGCCCCTACCGATCAGATACACACCGCCTAACCTGCGTACGCCAAGCATTTATACAAAAGCAGACTGGTGCTTCGCGTTAAGATTCCTGCTTTCGACGCAATGACGTGGTTCGGGATGAATCTTTCTTCGTGGTCCTTCGTGCTCTTCGTGACTTCGTGGTGAAAATTCTTCTCTGTGTACCTCTGTGCTCTCTATGCCCATTGTGGTGAAAAATATTCGTGCTCTCTGTGGTGAAATAAAACCCTTTGTTGTATCATAGCCCATATACCTTTTCCCTTTTGGAGTATCCCTTATCATGTCTTCCCGATTATCCTCTTCCCGTGAACTGACTTTACTGGTTCTTGCTGTGGGCGGTAATGTGAGCCAGGGCATTTTAAAAGCATTATCACGGAGTGCATTGAAGTGTCGTGTCATCGGTACGGATCTGAGTGAATTGCAAATGGGTCTGTATACGGTGGACCGTGGTTATCTGGCGCCTCATGCCGGAGACGCTGAGTTCTTCGACTGGTTGATTGCCCTGTGTCGACGGGAGAAAGTGGATGCCATTATAAGCGGCTGCGAGCCCGTACTCCGGGTGTTGGCCGGTATGCGGGAGAAAGTGGAGGAGGAAAGCGGTGCCCGTTGTCTTGTTTGTGCGCCGGAAATATGGCATCAATTCGATGATAAACTCTTGAGTTGTGCCTGGCTGGAGGCCGAGGGCTTTGACCATCCCGCTTATGCTGACCTGGACGATGAAGAGGCGGTGGAGAGGTTGGTGATGCAACAGGGTTATCCGCTGCTGGCCAAGCCCCGTATCGGCGGCGGAAGCAGCGGTGTGATCAAGGTGGAGGACGAGGCTGATCTGGCCTATGTGCGGCGGAAGCGGGGCTATGTCCTGCAGGAATATCTCACGGGCAAAGAGAAAGAGTTTACGGTGGGTTGTTTTTCTGATCGTGATGGACGGTTGCGGGGGAGTATTGTTTTCTGGCGGGCCCTTCTTGCGGGAACGAGTTATCGAATTGTGGCGGGGCCATTTCCGGAAGTGCGTGAAGCGGCGGAGCGTATTGTGGAGCGATCAGGAATCACCGGCCCCTGCAATCTTCAGTTTCGCATCACTGATCGCGGGCCTGTATGCTTCGAAGTCAATCCGCGTTTTTCCGGAACAACGCCTGTCCGTGCGGCTTTCGGATTTCATGAGGTGGATGCGGCCTTGCGTCATTTTGTCTTGGATGAGGAAGCCGAAGATCTTCCGGAGATTACGGAAGGAATTGCCCTGCGTTATTGGAACGAACTGTATGTGCCTCTGGATGCCCGGGATCGACTTCTCAATGAAGGCTGTATCGAAGGGAAGGATTTTCCGGAGATCGAGATTGAAGGTTACGGGAGATAGATGATGCGTGTGCTCGTGACAGGATCCAGCGGCCATGTGGGCGGTGCTGTGATACAACAGCTTTGTGCGGAGGGACATGAGCTTGTGGGGTTGAGCCGTCAGGCCCGGGAATCCCTGCCTCCCTCTGTACGTCAATTGCGTCTGGACATCAGTGATCCTCAGGTCACAGTCCGGCTTCAGGAAGAACTCGGCTGTTGTGATGCGCTGGTTCATTGTGCCGCTTCTCAGGAAAATGATGCTGAACAGCTGGCGAAGGTGAATTGCGGGGGAACGCGCCATATGCTGGATGCAGCCAAGAGTCTCGGTGTTACCCGTTTTATTTATATATCCAGTATGAGTTTCCTGGAGCATCCTTTACAACGGCCCATTACAGAAATCCATCCTCTGGACGGTACGCGGGGGCATTATGGAGCCACCAAATATCTGGGTGAATGGATGGCTTTATCCTCTCATCATCAGTTGAATGTAATGAGTTTCCGTCTTTCTTCTCCCGTGGGTCCCGGTCTTCAGTACCGGCGCATCTTCCGTATTTTTTTGGAGAAGGCACTGAAAGGTGAGGAGATTATTCTTCATGGTCAGGGCGGCCGCCGTCAGGATTATGTGGATGTGCGTGATATAGCCCGGGCTGTGTCGGTCGCCTTGAAAGAGGAGAAGAAGGGTCCTGCAAATGTCTTCAATATCGCCTCCGGTGTGGCTGTATCCAATCTGGAACTGGCTGAAAGCTGTGTGCGTGTTTTGCAGTCGGCGTCCGCCATCCGTTTTTCGGGTGAGCCCGATCCGGATGAAGAAGTGGTCTGGGAAATATCCATCCGCAAAGCCGGAGCATTGCTGGGCTATTCGCCGCAATACAGTCTGGACGACAGTATCCGTGATCTGGCGGCGGAGCTGAGAGAAGGCTGAAGTTTCAACGGTGTTTTTCTGTGCCGTACCACTGGCGTCCGCCATGATCCAGATGGAGGACCCAGGTGTTTTCCAGGCGTGTTTCTTTTCCGTGCCTGAAGAGAATAGCCTGCGCAAAATACCAATCAGCCCCTTCAAAATGATCTGACTCCTGATAGGGCATGTCTTTGAGGATTTCACGGCGTACACACTGGAAGAATCCGCAGGGGATTTCCTCTCCTTCGCGGTATCGGGTTTCCAGAGCCTCTTCGGCGACAGCGTTGAAATCTTCCCAGGGTCTTGTTTTTCCTAAAAGGATGTCGTAGGTTGTCTGTGGAGAGAGCATTTTCCGGCCATCGGGCGCTATGAAATGGGCTGTGGATTCACAGGCTTCCATGCGCACGAAAATATCAGGGGGCAGGACGATATCCGCATCCAGAAGGATGATCCACTCTCCTGATGTGGCCCGGAAAGATTCGTTGATCATGAACCCTTTGGAGCGCTCATGATCAGGGGAAAAGGGTGATCGGACAATGCGCAGCTCCGGATAGGATTCTTCCATGGAGTCGAGAAGGTCTTCAACACTGTCGGCTCCGGGGACATAGGCGACAACGACTTCAAGTTTTTCGAGAGAAATACCTTGTTGATGAGCAATAGAGAGGAGGACCGCCTGAAGTCTTCGTGCATATCTGACGCAAACGATGATTATGGAATACTTGATTTTGCCTGTGTCGGGCGTTTTTACCTCATGTTCCTGCCAGAGCAGCAGGGTTTGGGTAAGAATGAGCCCATCCACGTTATGCAGCGAGATGCGGGGTTCCAGTACTCCCGAAAGTTTTTCCGGTGGAGCTGAGAGACCGGAAAAAGCGGCCGGTTTTACGGGCAAGCCGTCACGTAACAGCACATAACGCCCTTGCCTGTCGACATGCAGGGTGATTTTATGACTGTAGTCAATCATGGGACAGGTTATCTTGGCGTGCCTTCCAAAGCTGAAACCGATCAGTTCCGCTGTGCCGCCTCCGAAAGTGAGCATGAGCGTGAAGGGAGGGGATAAACGTGCGACAGGAGTGCTTTGCATTTCTCCTCTGGACAGAGAGTACCAGCGATGTGCAGCATCGTCGCGGGGTTCATAATGGTTTTCAATGACATAAGAAGAGACTTCAATTTCTTTGAGCGGCGTCGTGTCCCGGGTGACACGCAGCGCTTCCCGGGCAAGTTCTTTGTGATAGTCGGGCAGAACCAGGCGCTGGAGATCCAGAGGATCGTAATATCGCTCGAAAGACGGGGAGAAAGTTTCCGTACTCAGCAGGGCTTTGCTTTCCAGGGGCCTGAGATTTGCACGACGGTATTTTCTCAAAAATGCACGTGGAGACTGGAGGCAGATATTTGCAAATTGACAGTTCTTGCATGCTTTATACGGACGGGTTTTCTGTGCCGCAGCTGACGGGAGTTTCCTTTTTTCTGATAAGTTTTCCATATGGCGCTTCAGAAAACCTGCTGACCAATAGCGTGTCAATCGCCTGAGAACCCACAGGCGCGCTTCAATTTTCGGATGGCCGAAGATCCAGGGAAGGAGCACGTTGTCAGCCAGGTTGCGACGTCCCTGCCGGGAAGAGAGAAAGGCATCAAGAATCAGATGAGCACGTGAAAAGCCACTGGAAAAAAGCTTTTGTGCAATTCTCCAGGATGAATGCATATAGTGGTTGTGATCCTGAAAAACCTCGTTGTCACAAAAGACGGCGGAATGATTTTCTTCCTTTACCAGACAATAAGGCAGATTCAGAATGACCGTATCCACTTTTTCCTCGCGCAATCGGCTGGCCAGATGATTGGTCCAGGAAAGGTTGTCGAGAAAGCACTGATGGGTGCATTTTTTCTTGTCGGATGAAAAGAAGTTGTCCCAGTGCAGTGTTACGGCGGCCGCTTTTTTCAGCGTCTCTACAGCCTCTGACAGGTCGGGCAGCTGCGCTGAGGGTAAATTCAACTGAACGCGTGCGGAAATGTTGGCGTCTTTTGCACTGTCAAGCCACTGGTTCAGACTGCTGAGCTCTATTTTTTTGGGATTGAGACACAGATCCAACAGGCCCAGATCAGCCAACAGGTGTTGGAAAGGATGTTTTCCCAGATCTTCTACGGCCAGAGACAAGGCAAGATTTTCGGACGAGGCATACTCCTTGAGTTCGTTCCATTCTTCCAGATTGCCATCAGAGAAAAAAAGGTCCACTTTTTCAGCTTTCAGCAGGGAGCTGTGCAGGCGCATCCATTTTTTGATGCATAAGAGGCCATAGGGTTTTGCGAATTTGTTATGGGAAAAAATCAAACCGCGGACCGGGGGAAGTGTCCCGGAAAAAAAATCAGTTGGCATTTCCGGTTGATCCAACTTGTTTTTATGATTGATGTTCATGGTGTACCTTTTTAAGGAACAGGACTGCGTTTTCAAGGGTCTGTGCGGAGCGTGATACTTCCGGAAAAATAGAGGTGCCGTCCCGGCGTGAAACGAAGTCCAGCCTGGCCGGAGGGGCATAAGGTCTGGAGTACGCGTGCATTTTCATTGTAACTTGTATTGAGTACGGTTTGCCGCAGGGGCAGCTCGGGATCATCAATGGAGAGGACAACAGTGGGCTGGGTTTCACTGCTGGCGGTTATGGAGGAGCCTTTTTCATAGCTGCGGTTGAGGTGGGCCCAGTGTTCCGTGTCGGGATCAAAATCGGGGAAAGAACCTGTTTCGGTATCGGTGGCCCAGGTGGTGTATTCAGGTTGCAGTACCAGGCTGAAATGATATTCCTGCACTTCAAATTCTTCGTCGACATGGAGCCATATGCGTATGCCCAGTGCATTTTTCCGTGGACTGAGTTCCCATTCCTGAGAGAAGGGGAAACGCCGTGATTTCCCGTATGCCAGAAGCTTGTCGCCTTCCTTGATCGGTGCTTTCCACGCCAGATTGTTGCTGTCGTTCCACAGATAGGAGATGAGCATTGAACTGTATCCATGAAGAAAAGCGGAGATGTCTTTCCCATCCCAGACCAGGCGGATCCGTCCATTTTCAAAGCGCGCTTGCAAACGTCCGCAATTGAGCGCTTCTTTTTCCTGCAGATAGTGCTGCACTTCTTCTTCTGTGACAGTAGTCATCATGCGCATGGAAGCGAGTTTATGAATCCCGGGTGTGAAGGAGGCTTCTGACTCAGGGAACCGTGCGGAATAATCCAGCACGCGGCAACCGGTCATATAATCTGTATTGGCCCAGAAGAGTCCGAAAAAGGGATTTGATTTCTCAAACTGAAAAACAATGGGCGGCAGAGGCGATGTGGCTTCAGGCAGTGCCGCACCGTCACTGGCATTGATTTCAGGGGCTGCAACGACATTCCAGGAGGTGTCTCCCGGTTGGATATCCGGGAAAGAGCCCGAAAGGTGACCGCACATCCAAAGGGCGTAGCTGAGAGGGAGGAAACATTTGATGTCTATGGTTGAAATGTCGCAATCCTGCTCAACTTCCAATGCCACATCCCAGATCAACGCACTGTTTTCTATTTTCAATTCCCAGAGGAATTTTACAGGCAATCGCATCATTTTGCCTTCGGCGCGACAGCCCGATGCTTCACGATAGGTTATTTTCCATTCGGCTTCACCGGAAAAATGCCGTCGTCCGAGGGATTGAATTTCGACATAAAAACCTATGGGCGCACTCAGTTCATTCTGGTTGTGAAATAAAGAGAGGCGACCGTCGCATTTGATGGCTTCGAGAACGCCTTCCTGAAAAGTGTGCATCCCCTGATCTTTGCCCACCTGGCGCAGGTAGTACATGATGGTTTTCTGTGCCGTATCACGTTGCAGGACTTTTCCCTTGTCGAGGAGAATGACTCTTTCGCAGAGGGTATTCACGATACTGAGGTCATGCGACACAAAGAGGATCGTTTTTCCCTGTTCGCGGAGTTCGCCGATTTTGCGGCGACATTTTCGCTGGAAGTCTTCATCGCCCACAGCGAGTACTTCATCAGCAAGAAAGATATCAGGGTTGACGAAGGCTGCAACAGAAAATCCGATGCGCACGTACATCCCACTGGAGTAGGTTGCGACGGGCTGGTCAATGAATTCTTCTATGCCTGAAAAGCGCACAATTTCATCAAAGACGGCGTCAACCTGTGCGTGGCGCATACCGAGCAGTCCTGCATTGAGATAGATGTTTTCCCGACCTGTGAGGACAGGGTTGAATCCGGCGCCCAGTTCGAGGAGGGAGGCTACGCGCCCGAGCACCTGTATTCTTCCCGATGTGGGAAGGGTTATGCCTGCTATGAGGCTCAGGAGCGTGCTTTTTCCGGAGCCGTTGCGCCCGATAATGCCGAGAGACTCTCCTGACTGTATTTCCAGAGAGACATTGTCTATGGCCGTAAAAGAGCTGTCTTTTCTTCTTCCCAGAAAATTTCGGGGTTCCAGGCGTCCGCGAAGGCCGAGCAGTCCCCGATGAGAAGCAAATCTTTTAGTGACATCGTCAAGCTGAATAATAGGGTTCATGATTTGTATTCTTTGGATTTTGACTGATCGTTACAGTTATTTCACCCTTGTGAAGAGGACGCGGCAAAGATATGTGAGAAAGCGAATCCATCCTGTGAATTTTCTGGAGAAGTGGTCCTTGAGTACGGAGAAGGTGCTTTTTTCTATGGCTGTGACCGTACCATGACTGAGCCAGAGCTCGGCTTTTTGTGGAGAAATCCACGCTGTGAGGAGTTTGAGTTTCAGGGTATTGTATCTTATGACGAAGGTATGGAAATTTTCTTTTCTCAGACCTCTGATGAGGCCTGGAAATCCACCTGTGAACAGAAGGCGCAGGGGTGAGAGTTCCAGAATGATGAGTTCGTCCACCTCGTTTTCGATATCCTGACGTGGTGCGCGGGGGGAGAGTATGGCAACGATTTCCGCTTCAGGACGCAGCCTCCGTATGCCTTTGATGAGTTTGGGAGCCTCATTGGTTTCGTTGAATAAGATGGCGAGTCTCGGCCTGTCTGTCATGAAAGTGCCTCCTCAAGAATGGGCGGATAATGGCGTTCAATCAATTTGTTCCATTCATAGTTGTCTTCCACACGCTTGCGTCCCGCATCTCCCATTTTTTGACGGAGTTCTTCATCGTTCAGAAGGGTCTCAAGGTGCTGCGCCAGTTCTTTTTCGTTATCTCTTTTGTATATATAGCCTGTTTCCTCAGGTACTACTATCTCCTGGAGACCACCCACGTCTGCCACGATGCAAGGACGCCCTGTTGCCATGGCTTCCACAGCCACGAGTCCGAAGGGTTCTTCCCATATGGACGGTACAACGCAGATATCCGATTGCTGGTAGAGAGCCATGATTTCCGAGAAGTTTTTCCATCCCAGGGTTTTGTACCAGGGATAAGTTATTTCGGAAGCACCTATGGTTACCCATATTTCGAAGTCCTGCCTTTTTTTGTAGAGTATTTCACCAGCCTTGAGAAGAGATCCCAGTCCTTTGGTCTGATCTTCGGCCCGGCCGGGGAGGAAGATGATTGTTTTTTCCTGCTCAGCTTTTGTTCCGAGAGGGTGATAGGGGAAATCTTTCAAGTGTACACCGCCACCGATGACGTGAACCCGGTCTGTAACTCCTTTCAGAAGTTCTTTTGTGAAATTGTTGTATACGATGATGGATTTGTATTGTTTCAAAGAAGAGATGAGTTCATCATAGTAGTGTTGTGACCATCCTTGGACATTCTCATATTCGAGGACGTAGTCTGCCGTATGTCCGGAGAGCAGATTTGCCCGCATGCCTAAGAGGGTACAGCGTCTGCAGGCATTGGGTGTTCTGAGATAGTTTTTCGGACAGCTTTTGTCGCGCCTGAAGAGCCGGTAATTGCTCGGACAAAAGGGTTCATAGGCGTAATATCTCGCGATTTGCGGGTAGTGGGCCAGTGCTTTTGTAAGGGTTGGTTTCATGAAGAAACCGAAGCATTGAAAAACAATGTCCGGTTTCCATTGATCGACGGCCTCTCGATATTTTTCGCCTATGATTGCCGGCTCCAGATCTTCCTGAAGATAAGGAACAGCCGTTGCTGAAAAGGGGAGAGAGGACTCATCGACGGGATCCACAACCCAGTTTTCTTTTTGGGTACCATAAAAGAGATGAACTTCATGTCCGAGATCCTGGAGACCCTGCATTGTATTGTAGACATCAAGCGGTGCCCCGCCCAGTGGGGGCCAGGTGAAGACCTGATCTATGAAAGCCAGACGCATATTTTTTTATTTCCTTTTAGTGGACTTGTCAGAAGTGTCTTTCAGCTCCGAACCATTGGCTGCCTTTGTGATCGAGGTGCATCACCGGGAAATCAAGCCTGTATTCATGTCCGCAGGCTTTTCTCAATGCCTGTCCGAACTCGAAGTCCGCTCCTTGAAAATGTTCATATTCAGGGTATCGGATTTTTTCAAAAATCTCTTTCCGGAAGCACTGGCAATAGCCGATGGGCACGCCCAGAGATTCGTTGAGCCGGAGGGTATCCGCCCGTTGGAGGAGCATGTTCCAGTCATTCCAGGGGCGTATGTCACCGAGAAGAATCGCGGCTGTGTCCTGTGGCCCGACCATGGCTCTGCCAGCGGGAAAGATGAAGGAGTGGTCTTTTTCGACGCTGTCGAGGGATGAAAACATATTTGGCGGAACCATAGTATCAGCGTCAAGAAGTATGATCCAGTCTCCCCGGGCACGTTCCATGCACTGGTTGAGGACATACCCTTTGGAACGGGTATGCTGTTTAGGAAATGATTGGGGATGGATGGTGAGTTCCGGATGAGCCTGTTTGAGCGATTCCAGAACGTCTTCCGTGGAATCCAGGCCGGGTATGAAAGCGACGAGTACCTCCAGTCTGGAGAGGTCGAAATTCTGCTGGTGCCTGAGGCATTGGAGCACGGCGGACAGACGTCTGGCAAAGCGTGTGCAGAAGATGATGACCGAGTATTTTGGATCAGATTGTGGCTGTTCTGTTTCCACACAGGCCATTTCCCAGATTCTGATGGGAGAGAAGGCGATGCGCTTTTCTATGTCCAGAGCGGCTACGGTGACGAAGCTCACCGGGTGCGCCGAGGAAAGACGCCCCGGAGCGGCATAGTCTCCAGGGTAAAGCAAGGGCTCTATGGGCATGCCGTCACGCATGAGTACATAATACCCTTCTTCGTTTACATATAAAGAGACGGTGTGTCTCGATTCGATCATGGGGCACAGCAGTGTGGTGTTTCCTGCGAGATGAAATCCCACAGCCTCAGCGATACCACTGCCAGCGGTGGTGGAGATGATGAAAGGGCGCTCCAGAAAACCGAGGATGTGGGACATGCGCTGACCAGAGAGATTGGTCATCCAGGCGGTGGCCCCGTACTGGGGAATCACGAAAGCATCGCGGGCTCCCCAGTTTTCCGAGATTTCCTGAGCAGGTTCAACACGACTCATCCAGTCACGTGCTTCCCGGGCCAGATCCTCTTTCATGGCGAGCTGTTGCAGGCGTTCCCGGTCCACACGGTCGAGGTAACGGGGTCTCTCCTTGGAATCAGAGAGTATATGCCCATGCTGCAGGGCCTGAGGATCCTTTTCTTTCAGAAGGCGCGCCAGATCCTCTCTGCTTTCCTGCAATGGCGTCCCGGCCTGGAGCAGTTCACTACGTGTATGACGGGTTGCTCTTCTGGAACGTGTGAGCCGTGCGAAGAAAGCCAAGACGTGAAAGACGGGTATTAAATAGACAAAGAGCAAACGGGTGAGCCATTTGTCCGTGATGTCGGGAGCAATGGTACTGACTTTGAGCTTGATGAGAAGTGCGGTGCGAATGAGAGCGGGAGATCGATCAAAAAGCCCTTGGGCCATTTGTGTGGCGGCGGGGCTGTATATTTCCCGGTCAGGATGGCTGATGAAGCTGAGGCATGCACGTTCGTTGAGTTCTTCTCTGTTGAAGCCCCGTATCCTGCATTCTATGCCTGCATTCCAAAGTGCGTCAGCGATAAGGTTGCAGAGCAGGTCTCCGGAGCGTGTCACTGTACAGACTGTCGAAGATTTTTGAGACAGAAAGGGATCGTCGTTGTAAAGAGTGACCGAGCACACACCGGCTGTCTTCCAGTCTTGCAGCAGGGAAGGCAGTGTTTCGGCATTCAGTGAGATCGGGTTGATCAGGAGACGAATGGGGAGCTTGTGTTTTCTGCATGCTTCAAGCCAGGGCGTGATGCTCCGGGGGTCATTTTCCGGGACGAGCAGCACATCTTCCAGACCTTCTCCGGCAAGCTGCGCCAGAGCTTCAACTTCTCCTGAGCCGTCTGTGCGCAGTGATACGGGTACGGAGAACTCCCGGGCATATCGGATGGTTGTGAGCAGGCTCCGGGGCACATTTCCGAAGGCGATGACGTCGATTTTAGCACAGTCCATCACTTGTACGGCGCAGGAGAGCCAGCGATGCATTTCCGTGTCCCGCAGGTATTGTCCCCGGCGGTTGTGTGCTGTTATGAGGCCCCGTGATACAGTGAGCCCGTCGATAAAAGCGGCCGGATCGGACAGCTTTTCGATTTCATTTTCCGGGTCTCTCATAGGGAATGCATCGTTTTGTTTCAACTTGGAGCCGTCAACCTTTCGTTTAATGATTCAGGTGCCAGCCTGAATGGTATCACAGATTACTGGAAATAAATTATAGGCAAGCCTTCCCCTGTGTAGCAAATCTTGAAGCGGATTTCTCTCAGCGACTGCGCCGTATGGAACGCCGTATGGAGCGCCATTCCAGAAAACGTCGGTAACCGCCACGGAGTCCATAAGCGCGTAAACCTGCTAAAAACTTCCGGGGCAGCTGATAAACTTTCAACTGTGCTTCTTCATAATATGCGGGCATGTCCTTCAGGCATTTTCTGCAATCCTGATGTTCCTGTGTCCCGGGATAGTGGCAATCTTTGCAGTAGGGTGGTATTTCCGTTGAAAGCATCTGCTTCCGGAAGGCTGTAAAATAGGGCCCGAACCACAGATCTTCAAAGCTCTGATCTCTGAGTGAATTGTCTTTTTCTTCCATGAAATAGCAGCACGGACTGACATGTCCATTGGAAAAAACAGTGGCGCCTATCCAGGGTTCCAGGCAGGGAGCTTCAGTAATGTCAGTGTGAGCGGTCTTCGCCGTACAAAGCGATGCGTCCGGGACAGCCTGATTTTCCTTATAAAGCTCAGCCAGACCATGCATCGTGTGTTTGATATTGGCCGCTTCCGCCAGAGCGATACTGTTTTCCAGAATTGCCGGGATTTCCTTTCTCTGTTCCGGGGAGAGAATATAGGGTGTATCTTCCATGCCTTCTTCGAGAAGAGGACTTGCGGCGAGCATATCCACTCCGTGATTACGTGCGAAATCCACCATATCAGGCAGGCGCCGGTAGTTTGTGGCGGTGATGATGGTATGGAGAGCCACCTCCGGCAAGGGTGATCCTGCTTTTTCACGGGCGTTTTTTAAATTGAGCAGAGCCTCCACTACAGTGTCATATATGCCTTCGCTCCGGACGGTATCATTGGTGACGGCATCAGGCCCGTCGAGGCTGATGGTGATATGATCCCACCGTGTTGTAATGAGGGCATCGATCAGTTCGGGGGTGAGTTTGGTGCCGTTGGTTTGTAGAAAGCCTTCCATGCCGTGCTCTTTGATGCGAATGCAGAGTTGGCGCACAAGCTCATGTCGGACTGTAGGCTCTCCTCCTCCGCCGATGGTGAGTCTGCGAACACCGAGGGCCGCCGCTTCATCAATGATTTCGAGCCAGCGTTCATCGGGCAGTTCATTCCACAGGCTTGGATTCCGCTCCCAATAATCCCGCACGCAAATTCCGCAGGTGATATTGCATCTGTATGTAGGGAAAATGAGGAGTTTCCAAGGCCCTGCATTCTGTCCTTGCGCCCATTGGTGCAGGCGCTGAGCGGCTGGGAAAAGCTGGTGTTCTTCGGGCAGACGGGCTGAAGGCGGATCGTTTTTCTTTTTCATGAATCTTCCTTTTTCAATGCCCGCTGAATTTTTCTTTTTTCCTTAAAGCGTTTAAGCATGCCTTTGAGTCCATATTGCTGAAGTTTTGTAAAATAATGCGGGATTTGAAGAAGCTTTTCTCTGAGCCTACGCTGTGTAATCTTTTCAGCTGAAAGACACTGGCGCAGTTTTCTGTGAATATGGCTGTCGGGAAAAGCACACTGGCGGCACTGATCAGGCAAGTCTCCGGCAAGCATATTTTCGCGGAATCGAGTCAAATAACTTCCATACCATAAATCCTGAAGCGTCTTATCCCCTATGTTTTCAGCGTTTTCATCCCAGAAAAAACAGCAGGGCATGATCTGACCGCCGGAAGTGACCACGGCACCGCGCCAGGGTTCCAGACAATAGGCCCGGGTCAGGTCATGATTGCATTCGGCGGTTGCTGCTCCGGCTGAAAGAAGCGGAGCTTGCTGTTGCAGCAGCATGCCTGAAAGGTTGTTGGGGAGCCCGAGAGATTCAGCCTCTTCAATGGCTTTTTCCAGATGCTGTTGCAGATCTTTTTTCTGCTCATCGGAAAGTGTGTAGCTGGACATGTCGGGGCTGTATTCGATCATTTCAACAACGGAGAATTCATCAACCCCCAGTTCATGGCACAGGTTGACCATCTCTGTGAGATGATTGCAGTTCCAGGCTGTGACCACAGTATTGATATGCAGGCTGGGGACGGTGCTCTTTTTATCTTTCTTTAAGGATACCAGGCCCTTGATTCTGGTCAGGGTTTGTTTGAATGCCCCGGGATAGCGGATGGCATCGTTGATCTCTTCAGTGGGACCGTCCAGGCTGATGGTCATATGATCCCATTGCATATCGACGAGTTTTTCCAGATCTTCATCAGTCAAAAGGGTACCATTGGTTTGCAGAGAGCCTTCCATTCCCAGCGATTTGGCTTTGGCGCAGATATTGAGAATCAGCTCCCGCCTGACTGTAGGCTCGCCTCCTCCTCCGATACTGAGAAATTTTACGCCCAGAGCGGCTGCTTCTTCCACCAGTGTCAGCCATCGCTCATCGGGCAACTCTTTGAACAGCAGAGGATTGATTTCACTTTCCCAGCTGCGTGAACATATTGCACATTTCAAATTGCAGCGATGGGTGGGACAGAGCATAAGTTCCCAGGGAGGGGAAGGATGCCCTTTTTGCCAACGATTGATGCGATGGGCCATGACAGGCTGCATGGTACACCTCCAGAGGATTAGTATAAGACCAACTTCAAACTCATTATTATAATGATACCAAAATAGAAATGAAAGAATGCTTTTGTTATCATGGTCCTTATAGTCCGACTGTGATGCCGGATAAAATGGGTAAGGGAATACTGTTGCACTCTTTTTGGAAAAATACGCTGAAAAACCTTCTGGCTGTTGGCATAGGCTTTCTGGTTGTTTTGATGATGCTGGCTGTTGGAGAAGGGTATTTGTGCTGGCGCTCCAGAGAAAGAGCTGTACCTGCTCAGGCCTTTTCTGATCACGAGAAGGTGACGAAAAATAATCAATCAGATTTTACAAAACTTGATGATCAGATGGGGCATGTGCTTATCCCCGGATTTTCAGGGAGGCATCGGTTGTATGGGGAAGGAACAGAGATTTTTTCCGCTGAATACTGTTTCGATGGTCAGGGTTATCGTATCACGCCTGTAGACGATGCGCATGGCCGTGATACAGCTGCTCTTTTCTTCGGTTGTTCTTTTGCCTTTGGCTACGGAGTTCATCAGCACGAAAGTCTTCCTGCACAGTTTTCGAAACTGTGTCCTGCTGTCTTCCCATATAATTTCGCTGTTCCCGGTTATGGCCCCCAACATCTGTGGCTTCAGTTACATGAATTGGGAGTGATGAAGGACATCAGTCAAAGTCAGGGTGTTGTTCTTTATGGATTTATTGATGAACATATCAACCGTCTGGTGGGTGAAGAAACTCTGGTAAAACGTTGGGGCTGGTGGCTGCCCCGTTTGAAAATCACAGAAGAGTCCATCATGCCACAGGGACTCATGGGCAATCCGGATGATTTGCGACCTCAATGGCAAAATATCTTATCAGGTTTTCATGTGGGGCGCTTTATTCTGAATCGTGTCAGTCTGTTACCGTCAAAGCAGGATGATCTTAAGCAAAACTTTCGAGTTCTTGCTATGCTTCTGGCACATGTGAAAAGGCTGTTGATGGAAGAACATCCAGGTTTCGAATTGATTGTTTTTGCGTATCCAGGCAGCAAGCTGGCGCCACATATGGCCGAAGATCTGAAAACTATAGACATTCCTTTTCTTGATTACAGTGAAATCTATAATGAGAAGCAGGATGACTTGGATCTCCTGTTTTACAGAGATATGCCAGGTGGAGTTACAGGCCATCCTAAAGCTCCGGCTTATGCCGATCTTGCTGCTCGACTTGCAGATGATCTCGCCGCCTGGTGTAATGTTGGAACCCTGGAGAAAGATAAAGAGGACCCGGAAAAATGAAACATAGTTTTAAAGTTGTTCTTCTTGTTGTGTTTTGTGCGGGCATTTCTTCCGCCACAGCCGTGGATTACGATATCCAGCTGGATACCGTGATCAGCGGTTATGACGGGACAACCTGCTGGGTTCACCCGAAGGCGGGTCTGATCCCCGGTGAGAAGCCGGTGGTGGTCATGACCATGCAGAAGTTGCTTCTCAGTGGCTCTGATGTGTTTTATGCCCTCAACGAAATGCGCAGCGATGATCTGGGCGCAAGCTGGGAAGGCCCCACAGAACATGAGACACTGGGTCGTCGCATGGAAAGAGGCTTTGTTTCCGTGATCTGTGATTTCACACCGCAATGGCATGCCCAGTCGCAGACATTGCTGGGTACCGGTCATGTGGCCCGCTATGAAGGGGACAAACTGGCAAAGGAATATCCCCGGGAAACGGCCTATTCCTCATACGATGCCGAAACAAAAAGCTGGTCGACTTGGAAGACTGTAACCATGCCCGAGGATGATCGCTTTTATAATTCCGGAGCCGGTTGTACACAACGGGTGGATCTGGAGAACGGCGATATTCTTCTGCCCTTTTATTTTGCGCCTCGAGGCGAAAAATCTTATTCCGCAGCCGTAATGCGATGTCGTTTTGACGGTGAGACCCTCTCCTACGTGGAGCATGGGAACATTCTGGAGCTGACGGAACCCCGTGGATACTGTGAACCTTCTCTGGCACGTTTCCAAGGTCGCTTCTTTCTGACGCTCCGTAACGATGTGAGGGGCTATGTGACCCGCAGTGACGACGGTCTGCACTTTGAGGAGCCCCGGCCCTGGACCTTTGACGACGGGACTGAACTGGGCAGCTACAATACACAGCAACATTGGATCGCCCATAAAGATGCTCTTTTTCTGGTCTATACCCGCCGTGATCCTGACTATGATCACGTTTTCCGTCATCGTGCACCCTTGCGCATGGCTCAGGTGGATCCGGAATCCTTGTGTGTTCTTCGTGATACGGAGCGTATTCTGGTGCCTTCCCGAGGCGCGCGGCTGGGCAACTTTTCAGTGATGCCTGTCAACGAGGAAGAAGTATGGGTTACTGTCTCAGAATGGATGCAGCCAGCCGGTTGTGAGCAGTATGGTTCGGACAATGCCGTCTATGCCGCCCGGATCCGCTGGCGTCCCTGAACAGGGCCTGTGAGGGCGATCTTTTCGAGAAAAAATTGACTTTCATTTCATAAATCATGTACAGTATAGCGAGCCGTGCCGGAGTGGTGGAATTGGCAGACACGCATGGTTCAGGTCCATGTGCTCGCAAGGGCGTGAAGGTTCAAGTCCTTTCTCCGGCACCATCCTTTTGATGAATTTAACGCCGTCCTGTGCAGCAGAGACGGCGTTTTGTTTTTAGGGTTCCTGTGGCTGGAGGCCGGATAATGAGTAAAAAAACAGCAAAATGTCAGTTCAAAGCTCTGGATAAAAGCCTGCCCTTTGAAGGGTCGGAGGCCATTGATCGGGATTGTCTGGAGTCTTTCCCCTATGAATACGGTCATACCCCTTCCGGCTCAGCCATGGAAATTCACATTGAGACCGATGAATTCACTTCCGTATGTCCCTTTTCCGGTCTCCCCGATTTCGCCACGGTCATGATCGACTATATACCCGACGAACTCTGTCTGGAACTGCGCTCCCTGAAATACTATCTCCTTTCCTATAGAAATGTGGGGATCTGGTATGAGCATCTGGTCAACAGAATGCTCGAAGATCTGGTTGCTGCATGCAAACCCCGTTCCATGACCGTGGAAATCCTCTGTCTGCCCCGGGGCGGGCTTTCCAGTACGGTCACCGCCACTTACACTGCTGAACGCCCCAAGAGCCGGAGCCGGAAAGAAAAGAAATGAGATGCCATTGCCGGACAGTTTTTTCAGCCTTCTGATGCGCCGCCCTGCTGCAGAAAGCGCATACAGCCATGAATAAATTTCTTTCCGTACTTTTTCCGCTCCTGATTCTTTTTGCCGGGTTGGCTTTACGGGCCGCTTATTTTGAGGAAGTCCGTCACAGTCCCGAATTCCGCTATCCCCTCTACGACCCCGAATACAATGCCTATTGGGCCAAAGGACTCGCCACAGACGACTGGACACCGCCTTCGGGGGTACGCGATCCTGAAATCCGAACAACGCCCCATGGCCGCCCGCCGGGATATCCCTGGTTTCTCGCCCTCATCCACCTGATCTTCGGTGTGAGCGACACGACGCCGCGTATTGTGCAGATGCTTTTGGGCGTGATCAATGCCCTGCTTCTTTACAGCCTGGGTAAACGCCTCTTCGGCATCGTCACCGGTTTTTTTGCCGGACTTATGATGGCCTTGTATTGGGTCTTTCCCTATTATGAAGGACTGCTCACCTATCCCGCTCTGGCTGTGTTTCTGCTCTTGTGCCTCTTTCATTGTCTCTATTACTGGGCGCAGGGGCGACGCCCGGGCTGGCTTGTTCCCGTCGGTGTGCTCCTGGGTGCCTTTGCCCTGCTCCGACCCAATGGCCTGCTCCTGCTTCCTTTGCTTCTTCTGTGGATTCTCTGGCTGGGCTGGCGCTGGCGCTTATCCTGGAGCCGTGTCGCATTCTCGCTTGTCATACCTGTTGTGGTCTGTGGCATAAGCCTGGCGCCGGCCTTTATCCGCAATTATATTGTCGCCCGTGATGTGGTCTTCCTCTCCTCATACGGAGGGATCAACCTTTATGTGGGCAATCATCCCGAGGCCTCTCTGGTGGAGCCCCGTATTCCGGAGCTTCTGGTCTGGGCCGGGATTGAGAACTGGTCCTGCTTTGATTATCCCGCCATTGTCCGGGGGCTGGCCGCACAGCAGGGTGTGGAATCCCTTCGTTTTTCAGAAGCAAACCGTTTTTTCTACAAAGAAGCTCTGGGTTTTATCCGTGAGAACCCCGGCCGTTTCATGATCAATCTGGTCAAAAAAACAATTCTCTTCTGGGGGCCCGTTGAAATCACCAACGATACCGTGCCCGCCTGGGATAAATATCATTCCCGGGTGCTCCATTATCTCCCGGGTTTTCCGTGGGTCTTCGCCCTTTTCATTCTGGGAACGCTCTGCTGGATTTTTGACAGAGCTGTCCAGCGGAAAGAAAAAAGTGAACTTGAACTTTTTCTCTGGCTGACTGTGCCTGTATATTGTTTTTCCGTTGTTATTTATTTTGTGGCGGGCCGTTACAGGGTGCCGGTGATTCCCGTCCTTCTTCTTTTCGGTGCCTATGGTTTGCGAAGTATTGCACAGTCTTTTTCTCAGAAAGATTTTAAAAAAGTATTTCTTCTCACAGGAATTTTTCTTCTCGCCTCTGTTCTCACCCATTTTCAGCTTCCCGGCTACGAGGCTTCTCAGGGCACCTGGTATCTGCGCCATGCGCTGGCTTGTCGTCGCTCCGGCAATCTGGAAGAAGCCGTCAAATACTATGAGATGGCCTTGAAAAGCGATGGGGATCGGGCTGCAGCCTCGGCGAATCTCGGACGTCTCCTTATTGAGCAGGGACAGAGAGAGGCCGGTATGGACATGTACCGATCCGGGCTGGAAGCACATCCCGGTCACTCCATTCTGGAAAACAATCTGGGCTATGAACTGTATCGTGATGGCCACCTGGCCGAAGCCAGAGCGCATTTTGAGCGGGCCATCAAAAACAATCCACGGCTGGCACTGGCCAGAATCAATCTTGGCCATCTCCTCGCTGAAGAAGGTGATCTCGAGGGAGCCCTGCAACACTATGAAGAGGCCCAGCGTCTGGAGCCGGGAGATTATGCGGCTGTCTATAACACAGCCAGAATTTTCTTCGCCCTGGGAAAGACATCACAGGCCATCTCCCATTATCAGCGTGCTGTGGAACTGATGCCTCATGCCGTTGATGCCTGGAACAATCTGGGCTATTGTCATGCCGTCCAGGGCGCCTGGGTGGAGGCCATCCCCTATTATGAGCGTGCTCTGGAAGAACAACCTTCCTATGCCCTGGCCTGGAACAATCTGGGCAATGCCCGACTGGCATCGGGAGATTCCGCTGCGGCCCGTGAGGCTTATGAAAATGCCCTCAATGCCCGGCCCGAAGATGAGGCGGCTCTGTACAATCTGGCACGTCTCGCCCGACACGAGGGAAAGGATGACGAAGCGAAGTCCTTTCTGGAGCGTTGTCTTGTTCACAATCCCGACAATGCACAAGCCCTGGCCCTCTTGCGGGAACTGGACAAAAATCAGCGGGAAGAGGAATGATCTGATGGGGGGACAGCCATGCACTTCCCGGCAATTTTGTGATACACTTTCACCGTAAGGCAAGAGGTGGGCATCCATTCTCCATAGGGGCTGAAAGCACTGTAATGAATGAAGATCGATTGAGACAACTGCTCGAAGACGTGGTCAGCGGCTTGCTCTCCTGGGAAAAAGCCTTTCGCCGCATCAAAGATCTTCCTTACGAAGACCTGGGCTATGCGAAAATAGACTATCACCGGACCCTGCGCAAAGGCTTTCCGGAAACAATTTTCTGTGAGGGAAAGACCCCTGAACAGACAGCCGCCATTGCCCGTCACATGTGGGAGCGGGGCGAAAATGTACTGGGCACCCGATGCAGTCCCGAATCCTTCGCCGCTGTTCAGAAAGAAGTGCCCCAGGCCCACTATGATGCAACAGCCCGCCTTTTTACCATTTGCAGCGAAGAGCTTCCTCTGAGTTCCTCCTATGTGGCTGTTCTTTGTGCAGGTACAAGCGATCTCCCTGTGGCGGAGGAAGCGGCGCTCACCTGCGAAAGTCTGGGCTGTCGCATAGAGCGGATTTATGATGTGGGGGTCGCCGGCCTTCATCGCCTTCTGGAGCATCGCGAAAAACTGGCGGAAGCCTCAGCCATTATTGTCTGTGCCGGTATGGAAGGTGCCCTTCCCAGTGTCGTGGCGGGTCTTGTTTCATCTGTAGTCATCGCCGTGCCCACAAGCGTGGGTTATGGTGCAAGTTTTGGCGGTATAGCCGCATTGCTGGGCATGTTGAATTCCTGTGCACCGGGTCTTACCGTCGTGAATATTGACAATGGTTATGGAGCGGCTGTTGCCGCGGCCATGATCAACCGATTGGCCGAGAGGACCAGATCTGAATGAAGACTTTGTATCTTGATTGTTTTTGCGGTATCAGTGGCGATATGACTGTGGCGGCTCTCCTCGATGCCGGTGCTGATTTTTCTCTTCTGGAAAAGGTGGTGGCATCCCTGGGTCTGGAGGGTCTTCAGATCTCCCGGGAAAAAATATCAAAAAAAGGAATTGCCGCTACGCGTTTTCAGGTGCTCGTGGATCCCGGCGTAAAACAGCCCCACCGCCATCTGCATCATATTCTGGAGATCATTGACAAAGCGGAGATGCCCCAGACGGTAAAAGACAATGCAGCCGGTGTCTTCCAGTGTCTGGGCGAGGCCGAGGCCGAAGTACACGGAACCACTCTGGAAAAAGTGCATTTTCACGAAGTGGGCGCTCTTGATTCCATTGTGGATATTGTGGCGGCCAATCTTGCTCTCCATTCACTGGGCATTGAAAGAGTCGTGGCCTCCACTCTCATCGCCGGAAGCGGAACAGTGGCCTGCGATCATGGAATCATGCCCGTACCCGCACCGGCCACGGCTCTGCTGCTCAAAGGCATTCCCTGGCGTTCCGGCGAAATGAAAGGCGAAATGACCACGCCCACAGGTGCCGCTCTGGTTCGCCACTGGGCCAGCTCCTTCGGCCCCCTGGAACTCTCCAATGTTCAGGCCATCGGCTATGGCGCAGGAACACGCGATCTCCCTGACCGTGCCAATGTTTTGCGCGTGTTTGTGGGCGAGATGGCCCATTCCCGACCGGCCGCCGAGACGGTTCATGTTCTGGAAACCCTCGTGGATAACCTCAATCCTGAACTGGCGGCGGCCATTGTTCCCGCTCTTCTGGAGGCCGGCGCCCTGGATGCGTGGATGAGTCCCGTGTTGGGGAAAAAAGGTCGCAGCGCTTTTCATATCAGTGCGCTGTGCCGCCCCGCTGACCAGGCCCGGGTGATGGAAAGTCTTTTCCTCCATTCCGGTACTCTGGGCATCCGCTTCCGTGAAGAACAGCGCCGTGTACTTACCCGGGAAGGGGTGATGCTTTCCACTCCCTGGGGTGAAGTTCGCGGGAAAAAGAGTCGCCTCGGTGATCGGCTGGAAAACATCACACCTGAATATGAAGATTGCCTGGCCCTGGCCAGAAAACACAGTGTTCCTGTCAGAAAAGTATACGAGGCCGCCATTGCGGCTCTGGGGAAAGGCGAGGCTTTATGAGCAGCAGGACAGCACTTTATCCCGGAAGTTTTGATCCTCCCACGCTGGGACATCTGGATCTCATCGAACGAGCTTCCAAAATCTTTGACAAGCTGATTGTCGCCGTGGCCAGCAATGACCAGAAGAGCTCTCTGTTCAGCGTTGAAGAGCGCATGGAGATGCTTCACGAGATGACCCGCAGTCTGGAAAACGTGACCATTGACAAGTTCGAAGGGCTGACTGTTGAGTTTGCCCGGGAGAAAAATGCCCAGGCTTTGATACGCGGCTTGCGCGTCGTGTCGGATTTTGAGTTCGAACTTTCCCTGGCCATCAACAATCAGAAATTGAATCCCGCCGTGGATACGGTCTGTCTCATGCCCAGCGTACCCTACCTCTTCCTCAGCTCACGACAGGTGAAAGAGATTGTCCGTTTCGGCGGACGGGTCAGCCATTATGTGACTCCGGAAGTGGAAAAACGGCTCGTCGAAAAGTACCGGGAAGAATGATATCCGTCAGAGAAAGCACTCAGCCGCCATTGCGCTGTCGCTTCTCCATTTTCTGGTTGTCACGGATATTTCGGAAAAAGTTGCTCAACATGCCGCCGCAGGCTTCTTCACAGATGCCCCCCGTCACCTGTGGCTGATGATTGAAGCGCGTGTCTTCCAACAGGTTCATGAGCGAACCGCTGCAACCGGCCTTGGGATCCCAAGCACCGAAATAAACCGCGTCTATACGGGCCAGAATGATGGCGCCGGCGCACATGGGACAAGGTTCCAGGGTGACATAAAGCTGCGCCCCTTCCAGACGCCAGCTGCCACAGTGAGAGGCCGCCGCCGTGATGGCGATCATTTCCGCATGAGCTGTCGGATCCTGCAGCATCTCGCGCTGGTTATAACCCCGCCCGATAATCTGATCGTTCAGAACGATGACGCAACCCACAGGCACCTCGCCCAATGCAGCGGCACGTTCAGCCTCGCGCAAAGCCTGTTTCATATACTGTTCGTGGGAAATATTGATCATGAACGGCATTGTGTAATACTTGCCTTGGAAATGTCAAATCAGTCTTTCACCCTCTTTTTTTTAAAAAACAAGCCTTTTGTCAACACCGTTAAAAGGAATCAGAGCGGTAAAAAAGTTGCAGGGCTTGAAATATGTTCGGAAATTGTACATACTATTATAGAAACAGGGATATTGTTTTTAACACTGCTAACCAAAACAGTAAAGAGTATACCTCACATGAACCAGGATGTATTTGCGCCACCTGAATACAAAGAAGGTATCGACGCGGATGCCGTCTGCGGTCAATGCAATACGGTGAATCCCGAAGGTACCCTGCTGTGCAAGGTTTGCGGAAATAATCTGCGTGACCAGCGCTCGCTCCGGCTCGCCGCAGATCAGATGTTGGAAGGCGATGCGCAACAGGCGCCCCAGACAACTTTTTTATATAAACTGCTGCCCATCCTGGGGCTGCTCATTGTGCTGTGGTTGGGCATCAACGGCAGTCGTATCATCGAATCCCTGACAACCAATGAAACGACGGATTACACCCTGGCCGGTGCACTGGCTGAATCCCTGTGGAACGGCGTTCATAAAGATCGCTTTGAGAATCTGGCTTCCGGGAGCATGCTGAGCCCCGGTATCCAGAGTCAGGCGGAACAGGCGCGCCAGACTGTGAGTCCCATGACCCATATCAGAAATGGCCGGTATGCCATTTTTATGCACGTGGGCACGGAAGCGCGTTTCGCCGGAGTGGCGAATATTGAAGCGGACAACAACGCTATCTATTACGCAGCCACCATGCAGGACGGCACTGAGTTCCGCGGAAGTGCTTCTTATCTGGAAGGCACCTATTTTTCCCGCTGGGATGATGCAGGCATGATGAGCGATGGACTCTTTTACGCCATGGCCGGAACGGCTCAGGTGCAGCCCGACGGAAGCGTTTCCGTAAGCGGCCAGAGTGATATGAATACACTTCAATATAATTGCAGCGCCTATCTCCTGAAAGAATAAAAACTGATCGAGAGCGCACTGCATTCCTTCCCTCCTCAGGGCAACCAGAGTTATACAATCATGAAAGGTGTGTCTCGTGTCTGAAAAAGGTTTTTTCTCCCGCCTGAAGAAAGGTCTGGGAAAGACCCGTGACGGTTTGTTTGGCGGTGTGAAACGTCTTTTTTTTGACAGCACGCAGCACGCCGATTTATACGAGGCTCTGGAAGAGACCCTCATCAGCGCTGATGTGGGTGTGGAAACCACACTGGCACTCATCGAAAATCTGCGCAGTCAGGCGAAGGAACAGGGGATTCAGGATCCGGAAAAACTCTACAACCTTCTGAAAGAGGAAGTGCTGGCGCTCCTCGGTGATGACGAACCCGATATCAGCTGGCGACGGGAAGGGGAGCCCCACATCATGCTTATCGCCGGAGTGAACGGTTCCGGAAAAACCACCACAGCAGGAAAAATCGCCTATCATCTGGGAGCCGAAAAGAGAAAAGTCCTCCTGGGAGCAGCCGACACTTTCCGGGCCGCAGCCGCTGAGCAGCTCACCATCTGGGCTGAGCGTTCCGGCGCCGACATCATCCGCCATCAGGAAGGAGCCGATCCCGGAGCCGTCGCCTGGGATACCGTGGATGCCGGTGTGGCGAGAAAGGCGGACAATATCATCATCGATACAGCCGGCCGCCTCCATACGAAAGTGAATCTCATGGAAGAACTCAAGAAGGTGCAGAGGGTTATTGCCAAACGGCATCCCGGTGCGCCTCATGAGGTTCTGCTTGTTCTCGATGCGACGACGGGTCAGAACGGTCTGCAACAGGCAACCCAGTTCACCCGGGCTCTGGAAGTCACAGGTATTGTGCTCACCAAACTCGACGGCACAGCCAAAGGCGGTATGGCGCTGGCTATACGCAAGGAACTGGGTATCCCCATCAAGATGATCGGCGTTGGCGAAAGTGCGGAAGATATGCAAGCCTTCAATGCCCGGGACTTTGTGGAAGCACTATTCGGCTGACCGGGCGACAGGGTTTAAATCCTGAGGCGACCCGGCCGACAATTCTTCTTCTCCGGACAGCCTGAGCCTGGCCTGAATACTTTCCCAATCTTCTGCGGAAAGCCTCAGGAATCGACGGTTCAAAAACTCCGCTTCACGGGTCATCCCCAGACGCCATAATTTAATTGTATAAAAGGCCTGCAACTCTCTGTCCAGAAGATTCCAGGCCGGAAAGATCACCTCCCGACGGGGCCGCAGCGTATACCACTTTTCCAGAGCCGCCTCCGCCTCATTCTCCGCCGGAGAGATCCAGGCCCAGTTGAGCCGGATGATTTTTGCTCCTTCCAGTCTCAGAGGGAAGGGGCCTTCTTTTTTTGAATTCCGGAAATTTTCCTGCGCTACCGCAATATGCTCACGCAATTCCGTACTGATCTCTTCCTGGAGGTGAATATCCAGGGAAATGAAATGATGACGTGTGGCGCCGAAACGATGGGCTACCCGGAATACTTCCCGGGTGAGACAAAGGGATTCAATCTCTGAATCATCCAGCCGAAGCACGGAAGAGAGAGTGGGGGACTGACCATGGCCTCCGCTGAAGTCCGGATTCAGCAACAGAGCATTTTTCGTCTTGATGAGCAGCCAGCTGCGATCCCGGAAAAAGCCCCGGTACAATCCGGCGACGAGCAGAAAAGCGCTCAGAAGCAGGGGAATGAAAGCCAGGGCGACATTCATCGTCTCAGAATAAGGACGGAGGGCCACAAAGCCGATGATGCCGAAAAAAGCCGCCCCATGCAACAGCCCTTTCCAGGAATGATCGCGGCAGCGCAGTAGGGCATGTTCGCCCAGTGCATCCTCAGGGGCCTGGACTTTCATCATGATCCTCCCCGTTGCTTTTTCATGACACCGCAGGAAGGCCGCGTACCGCTTCGCGCAGCTGGTCCATCACTTCCTGGCTGATACGGAAAAGGCCCTGGCGACTGGTGGAGACAACAAAACGCTCCGACAGATTATCCGGGCTGATGCCGCCAATGGCCAGCGTAATCTTCTCGCCCGCCACGGTGATCAGAGCCTGGAATACGGGTGTATCCAGTCCGTAGGCTTCCAGATCCTCGGGCACTTCCAGGGTCACCAGACTCTTGATTTTCATGGGACTCAGCGCATCCAGGAGCATGTCAAAATCGCTCTGATTCAGTGCTGACGCCCCTTCACTTGCAGGGCTTTCGCTTTTCCACAAACCCTCTTCCTGCACAAAACGGTATTCCTGGTTGTCCAGAGTGAAGGACAGAGCATTGACTTCTTCTTTCTGGAGGCGCAGAATTTCTTTTGACCGGAAAATCTCCGCATCGGACAGAAGCGTATTGACAGCCACTCCTTCCAGCAGCACAATGCCGCCCGTATCCTGTCTTGCCCACCAGACTCCTTCTTTTTCAGGATGAGGCACCAGAGCCAGAGTGGAATGGTTGCCGTCGTCCAGTTCCAGTGTGATGGTCCGTTCCGCCTCAGCCAGCAAGCGCTCGGCCTGTGCCGATTCCACAGCGGATTCGCCCGCCACCACTTTGATGAACTGAAGGTATCCATTCACGGCCAGATCATTGACATCATCCATCTCCGGCTCTTGCAGCAGCCAACGGCCCGCTTCATTCTTGGCCAGTGTGAAATTTCCATCGGGCGCCTTATGATCCAGTTTGCGGATGTCACTGATCCGCCGTGTAATCAGACGCAGATCACGCCATTCCAGCGGGCCTTTGGGCAGAAATTCCAGAAGTTCCGTATCCGTCACAAGCACGGTATCCTGTCCTTCCACCCGCACAAAGAGTCCTTCCTTACCGGGCGTCGTATCCACATCGCCAAGCCAGAGGACACGCCAGTCCCGGTCATTCTGATCTTTCATTGACAGCCGGGCCCGGGGCGGATCAAGTCCGTAATCAGCGAGCATCTCCGGTGTGTCAATAAAGTCGGCGCATACGGCGAACTGAAGCGCCTGACTCAGAGCCTCCACCTTTTCATAATTGGCCGGCGCCTCCACGGGCGAGGTCAGTTCCCAGGGAGCTTCATCACTTTCCCGTTTCACACGGATGAGCACTGATTCTTCCCCGATCTCAGGAGTGCTCTTTGCTTCAGTCTCTTCTTCCTCCTCCGATGCTTCTTCCCCTTCAGCAGCCCTTGTTCCGGTCCAGATACGCGCGAATTCCATTTCCCGCAAGCTTTCCTCCCGGCTCGACACCAGATAACGGTGCCGCAGATCCAGCAGCGAGCGGTTCAACTCAAAAAAGGAATCGGCTGTAATCAGAAAAACATTGCCCTCATTCAGACGCGCATAATGATGCTGTTCCAGAATGTCCAGATCACCCAGTTGCAGCCTGATTTTCTCGCCAGAATCGATCCCGGCCTCCAGCATGAGCCTCGGCGGTTCCAGACCGTATTGAGCCAGATCAGGAAGATCCATGGGCAGCGAACGCTCGTTCATCAACCCGGCAAGATGCGCACAGACCCGGTTCCACATGAGATGAAAGGGCGCGATGCTCTCATTGGGCTCCGTGATTTTCCACCGATCTTCGGAAAGACGCTCGCCCCGGACAAGCCCGCCCCCCTCATCACCGTAATGAAAGGCCAGTTCCTTTACAGATGTGCCGTCAAAAGAAAAAACCTGACCCGCCTCCAGAGCCTGCTCGGCCCGGCGCTGTTCCAGCCAGCCACGGAACACATACAGCCCGCAGAGCAGAACAAGACATAAAAGTAAAAACAGAATTTGCTTCAGCTTCAACGCGATCTCCTCCGAAGCAGGTGAACGCCCACGCCGGTGAGCACAATAACCTGAAGAGTGAACATGATGGATACCCAGGCCAGGGTCCGTTGCTGGGCGGAACTGAGAATCAGGGGGAGCGCCTCACGGCCCGTGGGTCTGATGGCAATAAGATCTTCGCTTTCCGTGAGCCAGGCAAAGGTATTCAACAGGAAATTCAGATTGCCCGGAATGATGATGTTGCCATTGGCCGCAAAGTCGGAATCGCCCACAACAACAATACGGGCATCGCCTTTGCCTTTGGGGTTGGCCCCTTTGTCCACAGGAAGAATTCCGGCCACAGCCAGGGGAATGGGCCCGCCCCGTTCCTTACTGTCCTTCTGGGCCTGACCGGTTTGCAACAGCTTTTCCGTGTCGCTCTCAGCCCAGAAATCCGGTGTCGTCCGGACAAGCTCCGTCAAGGCCACTTCCGCCGGCGCTTTCTTGACTTTCGATACAGAACGCATGGCCTGCATAAGCAGTGTCTGATCAAAGTTGCCCGTAATGGGATGGTTCCGGTTGAAAGAGCCGCGGAATTCCATGAAATCCTCTTCCACCATCTCGAAGGGCTCATCATCCACAGTCAACTCGGCACGCCAGATATTATCCGATGCGTCCGTAATCACGATATCGCTGCCGATGCTGATGCCGAAGCTCTTTTCCAGATAAGGGCGCAGCTTTTCCTCTCCACCCCCCGACGGCGGTGTACGCCACGGATCCATGAGCAGGAGCAGACGGCCGCCCCGATCCATGAAGCCCGCCAGCGCCTCAATCTCCACGGGATGCAGATCCATCTTGGGATTGTTGATCACCACCACATCGGCATCCATGGGGATTTCCGGATCACTGATTTTGATGCCCAGCCGGTCAACGGCATAGGCCTCGCTTTGAAGGAGCTTCGCAAAAATCGTAGCGCCCGACTCTTCGTCTTCATCCAGAATGTCGCGCTCATGATGTCCCGTCATGAAATAAACCCTGGGCTCGCTCTTGCGCAACACATTGATCAGCGCATTGGTGAAATCGCGCTCTTCCAGACGGGGACTGCCCCCGCTCAAAAGGATCACACGCTGTTTGTCTCCAGTGCGCAGTACAATGGTTCCCTGCACGGAAGCGTGGGTGATATTCATCGCCTCCAGACGGGCGCGGTCTATGGTCGGATCGAGCAGCTCGATTTTCAGAAGAGCCGTATGTTCTTTGCATTGATCCAGAAAACGCAAGGTCTTGTCCCGGGCAATGGTGACCAGCTCCTCTTCCACCTGCAGGAAAAAGCAGAGCACTTCCACCTCCGTGTTCATGCTTTGCAACACCTGTACCGTCTGCGTTGAGAGACTGCGCCGCCCCTCTTCCGTCAGATCCCAGGAGAGTCTGGAAGCACTCAGAAAGAGATAGACCATGATGCAGATACCCAGAAAAAGGCTCGTGCTGATGGTCGCACCCAGCCCGCCCGCCGTACGCCCTTCTATGGCCCGGTGTTCCGCCAGCATGATAAGCGCACTGATGAGCCAGCCCGCAAAAAAGAGGAGTGCACCTCCCAGAGGCACCAGAACAGCGGCCAGAAAAAATTCCTGTTTCCACACGAGCACATTCAGAAAAAGAACCAGACAGGCCAGACTCGCCAGCCCGAAAAAAGTACGTCCCGATTTGACCATGATCATGCCCTCCAGTTCCGGCTTTCAAAAGCCCTGAAAGTCAGAAAAAGAAAGAATGCACTGAAGAGGATGTAGTATCCGATATCTTTCGGCAATACGACTCCCAAAGCCATCTCCCGGGCGTGGGCATCCACAGGGAGTTCCAGGCTCAAGCCCCGGAAGAGGGCATAGACCCGGCCCACCACCTGTTGCAGAATGCCCGGCCAGGCCGCCGGTGCCGGATTGCCTTCCGGAAGCTGTTCACTCAAATTACCCACAATATAAAGGAGCAGACTCAGGCCGAAAGTGATCGTGCCCGATGTGATCTGATTGCGTGTGATCGAAGAGATGAAGAGGCCCAGACTGATGAAAGCCGCACCCATGAGAAAAACCGTCAGCATGCCGAAGATCAGCACAGCCGGTTCCATGGGCGACATGACCCCCACCAGAATCAGATGCACAGCGATAATCAGCAGCATGAGACTCACGACACCCAACGCAGCCAGATATTTCCCGAAGATGATATCCCGATCACGGAGCGGCCAGGTATGGAGCAGTTCCATGGTGCCCCGGTGCTTTTCTTCCGCAACCAGGCGCATCGTGATCAGCGGCGCCAGAAACATGATCAGCGTTCCGCAGAAAACGAGATAGGGACTCAAAAAACTCTCCGCAAAATCCGGCGTGGCCGTATACCCGTAGGCTGTAGGCGCCAGGGACATCTTCGCATAGCCCAGAAGGGAGAGGGTGAAAGCCATGCCCGAGATGGCCGCAAACATACCCAGCACCACATAGCCCGTGGCCGTGGTGAAATAAGCCGAAAATTCACGCCGGGCAATACTCAGGATAGCGCTCATGATGCTGAAGCCTCCCCGTGTTCCTCAGAGCTGATGGCCGCCATGAAAACCTCTTCCAGAGAACGGCTTCCCGAGAGGTTCAGCTGGTCCAGACTGCTCTGAGTGACGATTTTGCCCCGGTTGATGATCACCACATGATCACAGGTCATCATCACCTCCGGAAGAATATGGGTGCTCAGAAGAACCGTATGTTCCTTTCCGAGCTGGCGGATCATCGCCCGGATCTCCACAATCTGCGCAGGATCCAGACCCACCGTGGGCTCGTCCAGAATCAGCACAGGCGGATTCCCGGCCAGAGCCTGGGCCAGGCCCACACGCTGCCTGTATCCCTTGGACAGATGCCCCAGAAGACGGCGGCTCATATGGGTCAGACCGCAATGTTCCATGATGCGCTCCGTTTCACTCCGAAGCTCACGGCGCGGCACTCCTTTCACGCGACACACATGATGCAGAAAAGCCGTCACGGACATCTCTTCATAAAGAGGCACATGTTCCGGAAGATAGCCGATACGCCGCTTTACCTCCAGGGGCGACTCATGCACTTCCAGCCCGTCAATATAGGCCTGGCCGCTGCTCGCCGGGAAAAAACCCGTAAGAATGCGCATGGCCGTGCTCTTGCCTGCACCATTGGGCCCGAGAAAACCGGCAATGCTCCCGGGGCTGATCTCAAAAGAAGCCTGGTCCAGAGCATTCACGGATCCGAAAGATTTACATAATTTCTCTACTTTGATCATGGGAAATCCTGCATGGCGATACATAGGGATAGAAAACAATAGTTTACACGATTGGCACCTGCAACCGGAAAGAAATACCCCGGAAAAGCGGAAAAAGCAGTGTCCGCACCGGAAACTGCAAGGCTACCCCGTAGAGTACACCACCAGCCCCCTTTTTTCAAACCCTCCTCCCTCGTCCCTCGCTCCTCGCCCCTATTCCCTATTCCCCAATACCAACAAAGCAACACCCAGCAACAGCAGATCGGCCAGTCCTGATTTTCCGCCTGAGCATCCTGCGCCGCAAGACTCTGTTGTACCCTCTTCTTCCTCTTCCTCACCTTCAGGCTTGAGATCCTGATCATCGACAAACTCTTCACCCTCCGGATCCGCCGGGCCTTCGCCCTCAATAACCGCTTCGCCCTCGTCCATATCCTCTCCCTCCGCAGGGTCCGGCTCGCCCTCCATGTCGGCGGGATCGGGACCCAGCGACAACACCAGGTCCACAGCACCCCCTTTTGGCATCCATTGCCCGACCGCCGGTTCATGCGCCACAACATGCCCTTCAGCCACCTCGGCATCATGAATATAACTGATTTCGCCTGCAAGCAGATCAGCCGTTGTCAGTGCCTCCAGAGCCTCCGCCTCGCTCAGTCCCCGGAGCACCGGCACTGCGGTTCCCCGTTCATGGCCCAGACTGATCACCAGATGCACCACCGTATTCTCAGACACATAACGACCTCCCTCCGGATCCTGACGGATGACCCGACCAGAGTACACTTCGCTGTCATGCTCTTCCAGAATTTCCCCGACCACCAGGCCCAGATCCGCAATATCCTGCCGCGCCTCAGCCAATGTCCGTAAACGTAAATCAGGAAGCCAGATCGTTTCGTTATTGACCGGTGGCGGACCCTCAGACAAAACCAGATCAATCAGGCTGCCCTCCTTCGCCCGGCTGTTGCCTTTGGGAGTCTGACTCAAAACCTGATTATAGGGAGCCGCTTCATCATGCTGATAAGTGGTTGTGCCCAGAGCAAAACCCGCCTCCAGCAGTGCATCCTTCGCTTCAGACAAATCCATCCCCACCAGTACCGGCACCACGGGAAGAGGCCGCGGTCCAAGACTTACAACAAGATCAACAGTCGAATTCCTCGGTACACGCGTGCCCGCCTCCGGATTCTGCCGGATAATGATCTTTTCCTGAAGAGTCTCGTGATATTCCTCGGTCAATTCGCCCTGTTTCAAATGCGCTCTTTCAAGTACCCTGGGAATTTCGCTGATCCACAAACGTACGCAATCAGGGACTTCTGTAAGATTTCCAGGCTCGCCCTCCGACGGCTTTTCACCTTCAATGCTCACTTCCCCTTCCGGATTGGCATTGCCTGGATCCGGACCCATGGAAATCGTCAGGGAGACCACACTGCCCACAGGCAACAGATCCCCATATGCCGGAGTGCTTCCCAGGATGCGGGTTTCAGCTACCTCATCGGAAAAGTCATAGGCAAAGGTGCCCGGAGTCAACCCGGCTTCTTGAATCATCTTTGTCGACTCAACCAGTGTTGTGTCATAAACATCGGGAACCAGAGATAAATTGGGTTCATGGCTTTGCACCGCTGTTACGGTAAAACGTTCATTCAAAGACGGTTCCAGAGGGTTGGAAGGGGAGCCATGAGACACAAAAGTCCAGGTGCCGGGCGACAAGGGGCCGATCAAAGTGTCCACGCCGCAAATCAAGTCTACCAGGTGGGAACAGACAAGCAGCTCCGTACGCTGGAATGAAATCTCCACGCGTTTTTGCGTCGTATTTGCAAGCAGATGAGGACGACCCACATACAAATACGCATAGCAGGGATTGGTGATTGATTGCGGCATCGGGTACGCAAGAGAAACATAGCGTTCACCCAGAATTACTCTTTGAGTAAATATGGGATTTTCAAGCATGGGACACCTGTACCATCCGCTCCAGGGAAGCTCCGGCAGAGTTATGAGGTCCGTTTCCCCCTCAGGATGTTGAGGATCATCACCGCCAGGGGATGTTTTGTAATAAACCCTGATGGTCCACCGTTCGACCCGTTCCCCAGCCGTATTGGAACCTTGCCCTTCCAGCGTCCACCGCTGATTCACTGATTCGCCATTGAAAGCCATGATGCCATTGACCGTATGATCAAACCAGATTTCATCATACCAGGGTTCCAAAGTGTATTTGGTTCCCCTGCTGCTGATGATGGAAAAAGTGCATAAATCCGCATAGGCCGCTATCCCGGAAAGAGAAAGACTGACCTTGGATACCACTGCACCATCGGGAGCGCTCCCGATGGTGACATGCTGCTGATTGCGGAAATTGATGGGAAAGCCCGACCCGTTGCCAGAGATCATCTTTTCAGACTTGTCAGAAAGTCCGCCGCCGGAAATTTCCGTTCTGGTCCAGAGAATCTCAAAAGGAAGCTCCGCCTTCCGGAGAAATCGCGCAGCCTCTTCCGGAAGAATAATTACGGGCTTTCCCTCGCTGTCCCGTTCCGGAAACAACTCCACTCCCAGCATTTCTGAGGCCTGATCCAAAGCCGCCTCATCATCAAAACGCAGACAGGACTCTGTAGTCACCTCAGCAAAAGCACCCCCGGCCAATAACAATGCCAGAAAAAAAACCGGCAATAAAAAAGAAGTTTTCATTTATCTACCCTCTATAGATCCAAAAACCCTCAACAATAATGAGTGAAACCATTATAACTTTTAACCCCTCAAATGTAAAGGACGAGGTGATAGGTGATAGGTGATAGGTGATAGGCGATAGGTGATAGGTGATAGGTGATA
>LSQX01004871.1_pt1 | contig 39178 bp, 39 predicted proteins | sample 654561 | NCBI WGS metagenome assembly LSQX01 (sample SAMN04489861, study PRJNA283612) | anaerobic digester metagenome | isolation source: 4 biogas reactors fed with cattle manure at either 37C or 55C with and... | place: Denmark: Kongens Lyngby | collected 2014 | reverse complement strand
CATAATTGATCAAATTAAAAAAATCAAGCAGGAAAAATCTATTTATATTATTGCTCATTACTATCAGCGCGCTGAGATCCAGGATATTGCTGATTTTGTAGGAGACTCTTATGCCATGGCAGTTTCCGCCAAAAATTCTGCTGCAGATACTATTCTGGTAGCAGGAGTAGATTTTATGGCAGAATCAGCGGCCATACTATGCCCGGAAAAGACCGTGCTCATTCCGGAGCCTAATGCTTCATGTCCTATGGCTGACAAAGTGGATATAAATGATATCCTTCGTTTTAAAGAAGAAAACCCGGAGGGATTGGTAGTCAGTTATGTAAATACTCCGGCTGCAGTAAAAGCGGTCAGCGATATCTGCGTTACTTCCTCCAATGCAGTAAAAATTATTGAACAGCTACCTAAAGATGCCCGGATTTTATTTGTTCCTGATGAGAATCTGGGCCATTACGTTGCCAAAAAACTTAACCGATCCATGGATTTTTATGCTTCCAGCTGCCCTACTCATGAAACTGTAACCAGGGATGATATTATGCAGTTAAAAGAACAGTACCCGGAGGCTGAGGTCCTGGTACACCCGGAATGCGAACCGGGAGTTGTAGCTCTTGCTGATTATGTAGGCAGTACCTCAGGCATCATCGACTACGCTGCCAGTTCTGACAAAGATCAATTGATTATCGGCACCGAAAACGGAATATTGCATAGAATCAGGCAGCTAGTCCCGGATAAAGAGCTGATACTCGCTCACCGTGAGTTGATATGCCCAAACATGAAAAGCATTACTTTAAATAAAATCCTCCATTCACTTGAGACCAATGAGACGATAGTGACTGTTCCGGAAGATATCAGGACTAAAGCAGAAGTCGCCCTGAAAAAAATGATCGACTATGCTTCATAAGCATAAAAAAGTCAGGGAACCCGGTGAATAATTGTGTTAAATAAATAAGGAGCAGATCAATATGAAACTTTCAACCCGAGGGAGATACGGACTCAGGGCTATGGTCGACCTGGCCCAGTCCGATGGACAGAACCCGGTAGCTGCCCATGCCATAGCCGAAAGACAAGAAATTTCAGAAAGATATTTGGAACAACTTTTGATACCTCTAAAAAGAGCCGGGCTGGTAAAAAGTATCCGCGGTGCACAGGGAGGATATATTCTGGGAAGAAAATCCCAGAATATAACGGTAGGAGATATTATCAGGATTCTGGAAGGCCCCATCGCACCGGTGGAATGTGTCAGCGAAATTAATCCCGAAACTTGTGACCGCTCTGATTACTGTGTAACCAGGGAAATATGGGAAAAAGTCCGGGATTCCGTTACCGAAGTTCTGGATTCATACTCACTGGCTGATTTGGCGCACAAGATACAGCAGGAATCACAATAGTACTCATTTAACAATAAATCACAGCAACTATTGAAAAGGAGGCGTTATAAATGAAATCTGTATATATGGATCACAGTGCCACCACACCGGTTGACCCTGAAGTTCTTCAGACCATGATGCCTTATTATACTGAAATATACGGCAATTCATCCAGTGTTCATGCCCAGGGGCAAATGGCAGCCCAGGCAGTTGAACAGGCCCGTGAACAGGTTGCCGCACTGATCAATGCTTCACCCAGTGAAATAGTATTCACTGCCGGAGGTACGGAAGCTGATAACCAGGCTATCATCACTTATATGACCCATAAACGGCAAAAGAAAGGCAGGCATATAATAACTTCAGCCATTGAGCATCATGCAGTCCTGCATACCTGTGAATTTTTAGAAAAAAAAGGCTTTGAACTTACCGTTTTGCCGGTCAATTCCTATGGACTGGTAGAACCGGATACGCTTAAGGCAGCAATCAGACCGGATACTGCATTGGTTACGATTATGCATGCCAACAATGAAATAGGCACTATCCAGGATATTAAAACCCTGGCCCACATCAGCCACGAAGCGGGGGCCGCCTTTCATACCGATGCTGTGCAGAGCGTGGGGAAAATTCCACTGGATGTAAAGGAATTGGGAATAGATATGCTCTCAGCTTCCGCTCACAAATTATACGGTCCCAAGGGGGTTGGCTGTCTATATGTAAAGAAAGGAACGGCAGTGGGCAGTTATTTGCTGGGAGGCGCTCATGAACGCAATTTAAGGGCTGGTACAGTTAATGTGCCAGGTGTGGTGGGATTCGGAAAGGCGGCTGAATTAGCCGAACAAAGGATGCCTCAAACTACTGAGCACTTGAACCATTTAGCCAAAGTTTTAACCGAAGGCATTATAAATAATATTCCTGATTCCCGTTTGACCGGCCACCCGGTCCACAGGCTACCCGGCAGTGTCAGTGTAGTTTTTGATTATGTAGAAGGAGAATCCATCCTGCTTATGCTTGATCATTATGGTATTATGGCATCCAGCGGTTCAGCCTGTACTTCAGGTTCCCTGGATCCTTCCCATGTGCTGCTGGCCATCGGCCTGCCCCATGAGACCGCCCACGGTTCTTTACGCCTGACCCTGGGTAAAGATAATACCATTGAAGATGTGAATTATGTACTGGAAAAGCTCCCCCCTATAATTGAGAAATTACGAATGATGTCCCCCCTGGGAAAATAAAGGAGGCTAAGAGAGATGGCTTATTCAAAAGAAGTGATGGATCATTTCATGAATCCCCGTAACGTGGGAAAAATTGATGGCGCAAGCGGCGTGGGTGAAGTAGGCAACCCGGTGTGCGGCGACATTATGCATATAGAAATCGATGTTAAAGATGACATTATCCAAGATATTAAATTTCAGACTTTCGGCTGTGCAGCAGCCATTGCTACTAGCAGCATGGTCACTGAAATGGTAAAGGGAAAAACTTTGGAAGAAGCAGAAAAAGTCACCAACAAGTCTGTTGCTGAAGCCCTGGGCGGACTGCCGCCGGTTAAAATGCACTGTTCCAACCTGGCTGCTGATGCATTACATGAAGCCATAAAGAATTTCCGGGCAGGAGGAGAATCACCAATCAGTATAGCAAGAGATTGCTGCCATGATCAACCCGACTCCCGTTGTGTTAAGATTGAAAAATAAATGCAATAATAAATAAAGATAAAGAGACCAGGGGACAGCTTCAGAAGCAGGCATTTTTCATTGCTCTGAATCAGCCCCTGTTCTTGCTGAAGGGTGGGCATTATTTTGGCCAAAGTAATTGTCGCTATGAGCGGCGGTGTAGATAGTTCAGTTGCTGCCTTGCTATTAAAGGAACAGGGTTACGATGTGACAGGCATCACCATGCAGATCTGGCAGAGTGACGAGCCTGTTACCGGTGCGTGCTGCAGTCTGGATGCAGTTGCTGATGCCCGCCAGGTAGCCTGGAAATTAGGTATTCCTCATTATGTCTTTAACTTTCGCGATGAGTTTAAAAGCAAAGTTATAGACTATTTCTGTGATGAATACCTGAAAGGACGCACTCCCAATCCCTGTATTGCCTGTAACCGCTATCTTAAATTTGATTCACTGTTAAACAAAGCAATCGCCATGGAAGCTGATTATATAGCCACCGGCCATTATGCCCGGATCATGATAAATGAATCTACCGGTTCCTATATGTTATTTAACGGTATTGACAACAGCAAGGACCAGAGCTATGCTCTCTATGCTTTGACCCAGTACCAGCTTGAACATACTTTGTTTCCGCTGGGGTCTCACACCAAAGAAATGGTCAGAAAAATAGCAGAGGAAGCAGGACTGCCGGTTTCCAACAAGCCTGAAAGCCAGGATCTATGTTTTGTGGCTTCAGGACGCTACGGTGAGTTTGTTGAAAACTATGGTGTAAAAACCAGGACCGGAACCTTTCGCCAGACCAGCGGCAAGTCCCTGGGAAGCCATAAAGGGATCCATCATTATACCATCGGCCAGCGAAAAGGACTGGGACTGGCTCTGGGGCATCCGGCTTATGTAACTGCAATTGACCCCGAAACTGATACCGTCTGGATCGGAGAAAACCAGGAATTGTTTCATAATTCCCTGATTGCAGAAAATGTTCATTACATATCAGGAATTCCCTTTGAAAAGCCCCGGGAGGTAAGTGCCAAAATCAGATATTCGGCCAAACGGGTGCCGGCCGTTGCAACACCTCTTGAGGAAAACAGGATGCAGGTGGATTTTAAAGACCCGCAGCGGGCAATTACTCCCGGCCAGGCGGTAGTCTTATATGATGGTGACCAGGTTTTAGGGGGCGGAACTATTTATTCCGTTGGCCAATAAAATGACCGAGCCAGGGAAAATTACTCCCCTGGCTGGTTTTGCGTAATAAATTACATAATCACTGCTGCTGTCTACAGGAATTACTGCTGAAATAATTCAGTTGAAAGATATCTTTCCCCTGTATCAGGTATCAGAACCACAACAGTCTTACCCTTATTTTCAGGCCTCAACGCGATCTGGGCAGCTGCATAAACCGCAGCACCTGAAGAAATCCCTACCAGCAAGCCTTCCCTTTTCGACAACTCACGAGCTGTATTGAAAGCATCTTCGTTTTTGACTTTAAAGATCTCATCAATGATTTCCCGGTTTAAAACAGCAGGGACAAAGCCTGCTCCAATGCCCTGTATTTTATGGGGCCCGGGTGCTCCGCCTGATAATACCGGGGAATCAAAGGGTTCAACTGCTACGATTTTAACTTCCGGTTTTTTTGTTTTCAAGAGTTCTCCCACACCGGTTATGGTGCCTCCGCTTCCCACTCCAGCTATGAATACATCTACATCCCCGCCGGTGTCCCGCCAGATTTCTTCACCGGTAGTTCTGAAGTGTGCTGCCGGATTGGCCGGGTTTTCAAATTGCTGGGGTATAAATGAACCAGGTATTGTTTTAGCAAGCTCCAGAGCTTTTTCAATGGCTCCTGACATTCCATCTGCACCCGGGGTCAAAACCAGTTCCGCCCCCAGGGCTTTGAGCAAATTCCGGCGTTCTGCGCTCATGGTTTCAGGCATGGTAAGAATCAGTTTATAGCCTCTGGCGGCTGATACAAAAGCCAAGCCAATGCCGGTATTGCCGCTGGTAGGTTCAATAATAACCGAACCTTCTTTCAGCAGCCCTTTTTCCTCGGCATCTTTGATCATGGCATAGCCGATCCGGTCCTTGACACTTCCGGCCGGGTTGAAATATTCAAGTTTTGCCAGCAGTCTTGCTTGCAGATTATTGTCCTGGTTGTAGTTGCACATCTCCAGCAACGGCGTATTTCCTATCAAATCCGTCAGGCTTTTTGCAATTTTACTCATTTTGGTCTCCTCCGTTTTTCTCTTTTCAATAACCATTCTTGCTCTGTTAGGCAAGAACTTTATCTGCCCCTTTTAATTTCAGCTTAACACTGGATATGCAAAGGACTCGAACCTTAAAGGAATAATCACCCGGGCTAAGGACTTGATTAGCTTGTAAACTTTCAATTTTTTCAGACTACATCATAACCGGCATCTTCTACCATTTCTTTTATTTTTTCAAGATCCACCTTCTCAGGATCAAATTCTACCTGAACCTTTTTTCCGTTAAGGTCTACATCTACCTTGCTGATCCCGGGCAGGGATTCAACTGATTTCTTTACGGCATTCACGCAATGCATGCAGGACATACCTTCAACATTCAGAGTTTTGGTTTCATTGGCCATGATAACAACTCCTTTTTAATTATTCGTTTTTTTACCTATCTCAGGAATAGAATAATTCATTTTTATCCTTGTCCCTGTAAATATCTTAAAAGCCTATGACCCATTTTTTTACTTATGTATTTTTACTCTGGCTGGGATCAAACTTTTTAAGACTCAGTGAATTGGTTACCACTGACACAGAACTGAAAGCCATGGCAGCTCCTGCTATAATAGGACTTAACATCCCCAGGGCAGCAAAGGGAATACCAATTATATTATAGATAAAAGCCCAGAAAAGATTTTGTTTGATCTTCCTCATGGTCTGGCGGGACAGTCTGATGGAAGCAGGAATTGTCCTTAAATCACCCCGCATCAAAGTAATATCTGCCGCCTCCATAGCTATATCTGTACCGGTGCCCATTGCCATGCCGATATTGGCAACGGCTAAAGCCGGGGCATCATTAATGCCGTCTCCCACCATGGCAACGATTCTACCCTGAGCCTGCAGTTTTTCAATCTCTTCTGCCTTGTTTTCCGGCAAAACTTCGGCCATTACCGTACTTATTCCAGCCTGCCGGGCAATGGCATCAGCTGTACGCTTATTATCTCCAGTTATCATATAAACCTCGATGCCCATACTCTTAAGGTCGGCGATGGCTTCCCGGGAATTTTCCTTAATGGTATCGGCGACAGCCAGAATAGATTCGAGCTTACCCTCTACAGCCATAAGCATAACGGTCTTGCCCTGGTCTTCCAATTGGCTTATGGCGTTTTCTACTGCCCGGGCATCAATACCTTTCTCCCCCATAAGTTTCCTGGTTCCAACATAGATTTCTTTCCCGTCAATGACTGCCTTTATTCCTCTTCCCGGGATAGCTTCGAAACTCTCAGCATCATCAATTTCTCCATACACTTGCCTGCCCTTTTCGTAAATCGCTTGACCCAGGGGGTGTTCTGAGCTTTTTTCTGCTTGTGCCGCCATTTTTAACAATATGTTCTCATCTAATCCACCGAGGCTTACCACGTCAGTAACTTCCGGTTTTCCCCTGGTGATGGTGCCGGTTTTGTCAAGGACAACTGTATTTAATTTATACGCCGTTTCCAGGTGTTCTCCGCCTTTGATCAATATGCCGTTTTCAGCCCCTTTGCCGGTTCCCACCATTATGGCAGTAGGTGTTGCCAGTCCCAATGCACAGGGGCAGGCAATAACCAGAACTGCTACTGCACTGATCAAGGATTTGTTAACTCCAGCACCGGTCAGGTACCAAATGATAAAGGTGACTATGGCAATTCCTAAAACCACCGGAACAAATACCCCGGCTACCTGATCGGCGATTTTTTGTATGGGAGCCTTAGATCCCTGGGCATCTTCCACCATTTTTATGATCTGTGCCAGGGCCGTATCTTTCCCTACCCTGGAAGCCTCAAATTTAAACACTCCGAATTTATTGATGGTCGCTCCATACACCAAATCACCGCTCTTTTTATCTATTGGCAGGCTTTCCCCGGTAAGCATTGATTCATCAAGGGCCGAACTGCCTTCTATAATCTTGCCGTCTACCGGGACTTTTTCCCCCGGCCTGACTACTACTATATCTCCTAAAATAACTTCTTCGATGGGGACGTCGATTTCCTTTCCCTGCCTGACTACACGGGCAGTCTTAGCCTGGAGTTCGGCCAGTTTTTTAATAGCTTCTGAAGTTCTCCCTTTGGCAATGGCCTCCAGGTACTTGCCCAAAAGGATAAGGGTGATAATGATAGCTGAAGCTTCAAAATACAGGTCTTTCATCATTCCCGGTGCAACATCTTGAAAGAAGGCATTATAAAGGCTGAAAAAGTAAGCGGCGGAGGTACCCATGGCTACCAGCACATCCATGTTGGCACTGCCGGACTTTACGGCATAATAGGATTGTTTATAAAACCTGGCGCCAATAATAAACTGTACCGGTGTAGCCAGGACCAGCTGAAAATACTGGTTGTGCAGTATATTCAGGAGCGGGCCGTGGATTTTTAAGATGCTTAAAACCATGGCCAGAACCAGCGGAAAACTAAGAAGTATCGCTGCAACAAGTGCTGTTTTCATATTTCTGATTTCGGTTTCTTTTTCTTCTTCCTCCTGCCGGCGGTCAACTTTTCCAATTTTCTCGGCGCTGTACCCCAAATCATTGATAATATTGATCATATCCTCTGTGTTAACCTGTTGGGGATCAAAGGCTACACTGGCTCTTTCGGCTGCCAGGTTAACATTGGCAGAGTTAACGCCTTTCAGGGAATTCAGTTTCTTTTCGATCCGGGCAGAACAAGCAGCACAGGTCATACCCGTTATCTTTAAGTTCACTTGTCCGTCTTCTTCAGCTTTCTCGTGAACCACATGATAACCCAGCTTATTGATCATCTCTTCAAACTGCTGAGGTTGGATCTTTTCATCATCAAACTGAATAGTGGCCCGTTCCATAGCCAGGTTTACATTGGCTGACTCCACGCCCTCCAACTTGTTTAAACCTTTTTCGATCCTGGCAGCACAGGCCGCACAGCTCATTCCCGAAATTTGCAGGTGCTCTTTTTTTATCATGGCGTTCCCTCTTAACTATATTAAATCCTATGGTGCAAATTTATTTCAAAGATTGTCTGGTTTTTATTATACCAATAACAGCCATTAATACACTTAACCTCTTTCAATTATACCCAAAACTTACGTAGTTTCTATAAAGAGTCCTCTCCTTTTCCGCCAGGAAAAAAATAAACTTCGGTTGTAATAATCTCTTAATGAGGTTATAATATTCTTTGTTCCATAATTAGCGGATGTGGCGGAATTGGCAGACGCACCAGACTTAGGATCTGGCGGGTAACTCCGTGGGGGTTCGAGTCCCTTCATCCGCACCATAAGAAATCAAAGAGGGTTTAGGCCCTCTTTTTTTGCTTTAAAGCTAATTATATCTTTGGTTTTCTTACCGCCATGGCTCCTTTCCCTTCTCTGTAGTCATTTAACCCAGGCGGTTTTCCCGAACTTGGAATACAAGGAATATTACAAACCAAAAACATATAGTATTTAATTAATATCAAGTTCTTGGATGGTATTTGTGTCAGATCATAAAAAAAAGGAATCCCTGAAAGAATGGCTGAATGTTTTAGGTCCTATTTTAGTAGGCATTGTTACCGGTTTATGCTTTGTTATTTCTGCTTATATTACCAAACAGCCCACCGTCATATATGAGGTACAGCAAACTCCATTTTTTGAAAAGACCAGTACCACTGAATTATTCCCGCTTAAAGCCAACAATGTTTGGCATTATAAAGGCAGAGTAGTTGTACCTGATATTGAAAAGGACGGACAGACATTTGAAAAGAAAGTAGAACTTACCACCCGGGTTGTTGAAGAAATAACGGAGCAAGACCTGTCACTTTTTATCATGAATGGGCATTGGAAAGACCTTCATGATTTTTGGCCTAAGATTAAAAAAGAGGATAAAGAACCGGTTGTGATCCCAACCAAAGACTATGGATATTTGGTGGTATCCAATAAAGTTTATTATATTCCTCCGGAGCGCTTGAATGATGCGATTGAATTCATGCATAACAGTGACGAATTTATCGCGCCAATCGAGCAGGCAAATCTGGAATTTGAATTCCCCTTGTTTAAAGGCCAAAGATATGGAACAACACCTGATATATCAAGGAAAGATTTTAATTTTTGCTGGTATGTGAATGATGAAGTATATAATCATGTTCCCAATAATAACGAAGTTTTGACAATGCCCCGTTATTCCATTGTTTTCAGCACGATGTTTGAATACATTTCAATATCATTCGAGGCTTATTTGGGTATCACTGCTTTTGACTGCCACTATCAAGGAACAAATGCAAACTTCCAGCTTACACTGGACAGTTACGACCTGCAGTGAAAAAGTAAACGATCCTTTTACAAAGAAAGTGAGTCAGGAGAAAAACCCATGACTCACTTCAGTGTTTTTATAATACTAGTGCTTACTGATTATAGATTGTGAGTAATTATAGCTGGCTTCCAGTTGTCTGGCCGGATCGTCGTAGGGGTTCATCCAGCCCTTACTCATTACATAGTTGGTCATGGCTTCGTGTTCCATTATTTTCTGGCTTACGATCCCCCCCAGCATTGCACGCAATTCCGGTGTTGTAGCCTGCAAAGTGGCTGCCAGGTAAGCTCCTGCTGCTGCAGCTGCCGATGCCATGGCGGTATAGCTAAGAGTCTCATCTGCCGAGCTGTCGGTAGCTCTGCTGAATAAATTGTTGATCATGTCTCCCACTACTGGATCCCCCCTGATACAATTTGATTTTCAGCAAGAAATTGCTGCATTCCCTGAATACGTGACTCGGTGGTACTGATCCCTGCTTCGGTCATTTCCTTGAGCTTATCATCTCCAACTGCCCGGACCACTGCCTTGGAGATCGCCAACCCATTGACTTCCATCCTCAGAAGCGAATTTAAAGCTAAGACTTCATTTTGGCTTAATTTTCTCATGATGTGCCCCTTTCTTTGCATTTAATAGTATTTTTTCACCAATTTATGAAATTACCCCTGTAAAAATATGCATAATGCCCAATAAAAAAAGCCCGCTCTTCGGGCGTTAATTAGTTGATCAGGTTCATCTTTACCATAACTGACCAATTTGCTCTTTATTCATATCCTCTTTTTTCCGACTAAAACTGTTATTTGTCAAAGTCTCGATTATGATAGCGATTTAGATAACTGTTGTTATCTTTGTTCATATTCCGCGTTACATTATTGATTCTATAGTTGCCGCGTCCGGAAAATCTTTTTTTCCTTAATCTGTACTGGTTAATTTGCCGCAAAATCAATATCAAAATAATAAGACCCAAACCTATCAATAATATGATTTTTAGTACATTGAAAAGCCCTAAAAGGAAACTGTTGATACCTCCCCAAACTGTAACTGTTGTATCCTGTATTGATGAATCCACCGGGGCAATAATAACAAGACTGCCCAATTCTTCATACATATATTTGCTTTTCTGTTTTAGCTTGAAAGTAACCTCAGTCTTGAATCCCTCATTATTGGAATAGTCAAGGATCTCATAATTCACATCAAAGTCATTGGCTGGAAGACTCTTGTGCAGCAGTCTTCTCACCGGCTCAGCAGGCCTCACATTAACATTTCCTTCCACCTGGTTATTACTTAATACAGGGATACTCTCATTGGTTTCAGTTGATAAAACTATAACTTCGTTAAACTCATTAAAACCATAATCAAAAAGCTTCACTGTATCTTCATAAGTCCCATTATGTGCCTGATTATTCATGACTGCTGCCACCAAATCCCTGCCGTCTCTGCTGGCAGCAGTTACCAATGTATTATTGGCCTTGGAGGTCCAGCCTAGCTTGCTGGCAACTATCCCTTCATAATCGCACCTGCCGTTTAAGAACAAATTTCTGCTGTGAAAATAGCGAGGTTCGCTTTGCAAATTAGTGGGTGTCATTTCATAATAATTGGCAGCAAAAACTTCATTGAATTCAGGGTACTTAATAGCCTGGCTCATAATAAGTGCCATATCATAAGCAGTTGTGTAGTGATTATCTTCATCAAGCCCATGGGCATTGGCAAAATTCGTATCCAAAGCCCCCAGTTCTTTCGCTCTTAAAGTCATCATTTCAGCAAATGCCTTCGTATTTCCGCCTATGTGCTCTGCCACCCCATTGGCTGCATCATTGGCGGATTCAACGGAAAGTGCATAAAGGGCCTCTTTAACGGTCAGTCTTTCCCCGGTATCCAATGCGATATGGGAAGAACCGCGAACAATGGAAAAAACAGCATCATGACTCATGGTAATCATGTGATTTAATTCGGCATTTTCCACAGTCAGCAGCCCGGTCATAATTTTGGTGGTTGAAGCTGGAAGCTGCCTTTCGTGCATATTTTTCTCGAAAAGCACTTGGCCGGTCCGGGCATCCATTAAAACAGCCGACTCAGAGGTTAACTCAGGTATATCAAAAGGATCTGCCGATGATATATTTATACAAAATGAAAAGTTGAGTATTAGTACAAATAAGACGATAAATGCTGTATTCTTTTTCACTTGGCTTCCTTTCATACGCTTTTTATAACAATAATATTTTTTACCTTACCAGCAGTCCTTTTTCTCTTAAAAATTGTTTGGCCTCAGCTATGGTATACTCACGGTAGTGAAAAATAGAGGCACAAAGAACTGCATCTGCCTTGCCAAAAACAATTCCTTCATAGAGATGATTGAGATTCCCAGCACCGCCTGAAGCTATAACAGGTATACTTACTGATTCGCTTACAGCAGCAGTCAGTTTGTTGTCATAACCGTCTTTAGTGCCATCTTTATCCATACTGGTAAGGAGTATTTCACCTGCACCCAATTTTTCAGCCTTTTTTGCCCATTCTACTGCATCAAGCCCGGTTCCAATTCTACCGCCGTTTATAAAAACTTCCCAGCTTTCGCTTTCCTTCTGCCTGGCATCAATGGCCACTACCATACACCGGCTGCCGAACTTTAAAGCACCTTCTCTGATTATATCAGGGTTTTTTACCGCCGCTGAATTGACTGATACTTTGTCTGCACCGGCAGATAATATGCTTCTTATATCATCAATATTTCCAATCCCTCCGCCCACGGCAAAGGGTATCGATACCTGGCGGGCAGTTTTTCTTACTACTTCGATTATAGTTTTTCTGCCTTCATGAGTTGCGCTGATGTCCAGAAAAACCAGTTCATCAGCACCTTCTTTATCATAAAAAGATGCCAGCTCAACCGGATCTCCCGCATCCTTGAGGTTCACAAAATTCATTCCTTTTACGACCCTGCCTTCAAACACATCCAAACAGGGGATTATTCTTTTGGCCAGCATTTTTTTCTCCTTAAAATGCAGCATAATCCTGCAGTATTTTTAAGCTCGATATTGACCTGTTTTTTCCGCATGAAACTGAACAGCAAAAAAGAATCATTCTATTCATTAACCGGTTTTTTCTTCACACTTTCCGTACCTATAGGATAGCTTCCGCTGAAGCAGGCATCGCAATAATTTTTCGCATTCCCCCCCATGGCCTCAAACATTCCTTCAATACTCAGATAATGCAGACTGTCGGCGCCAATAAAACGGCGTATTTCCTCTACATCCATGGTACTGGCAATCAATTCCTCCCGGCGGGAAGTATCTATTCCGTAATAACAAGGAAAACGTGTGGGTGGAGATGATACTGCCATGTGTACTTCTTTGGCCCCAGCATCACGCAGCATTTCCACAATTTTTTTACTGGTGGTGCCTCTGACGATTGAATCATCTATCATCACCAGTCTTTTACCGGCAACGATTTTATCTACTGCATTAAGCTTTAGCCGTATACTGAGCTCCCGCATGCTCTGGGTAGGCTGTATAAATGTCCTGCCCACATAGCGGTTTTTCATCAAGCCGTCCTGAAAGGGAAGCCCTGCTTCTTCGGCATAACCAAGGGCTGCCGGGGTTCCGGAATCAGGCACCGGAATAACCATATCCACATCAAAATTGCTTTCCCTGGCCAGCTGTTTGCCCAATTCCCGGCGGGCCTGGTAAACATTAATGCCATCTAAAGTACTATCAGGCCGGGCAAAATAAATATATTCAAAAACACAATGGGCCTTGCGGGGAGAAACTGCTCCCTGGATAGATCTGACACCATCCTTATCTATGACTACGATTTCACCTGGTTCTACATCCCTTATCAGCGTTGCTCCAATTGTATCCATAGCCGCATTTTCAGAAGCCAGAACATATCCATCCTGGAATTTCCCCAAACAAAGCGGTCTGATACCCATTGTATCACGGACACCTACCAGTCGGTCTTCGGTAATAATAATCAGAGCAAAGGCCCCTTTTAAATCGATCATGCATTTTGCCAGGGCATCTTCCAGTTGGTCCTGGGAATAGCGTGCCAGTAAATTTGCCACCAGTTCGGTATCAGATGTGGTCTGAAATATGGAACCATAGGTTGCCAGTTGCTTTCTAAGTTCAACCGTATTGGTAAGATTACCATTGTGGGCCAGGCCCACCATTCCCTGCAGATAATGAAATACCATTGGCTGGGCATTCACAATCCCGCTTTCTCCAGTAGTTGAATAACGCACATGAGCGATGGCTATATTACCTTTTAAATCTTTTATATCCTCCTGCTTGATCACATCACTGACCAGTCCCATACTCTTTTGCAGTTTTATCTGGTGTCCGTCTGAAACTGCGATCCCCGCACTTTCCTGTCCCCGGTGCTGCAAAGCATAGAGGCCAAAATAAGCAGTGCTGGCAGCATCGGTGTCTTTTTCGGGGTTATTCAGGAAAACTCCGAAAACACCGCATTCCTCCTTAAATCTATCATCTATTTCATGTGGCATTCTATCGTCTCCTCCCAAGTCCTGGTAACAGCATCAACAGTTAAATCAATAAATATTTTACCTGTATCAGCAAATATCATACTTTCTCCCCCCACTTTACCCAATAGATTCACCTCAATTCCGCAAGATATTCTTCCAATTACTTATTATCTAATTAGGAAAAAATTAAGCCTTATAATCTGCCATTTACTAAAGAAGTCCCCGGGGTTATAAATATTTTCCCTGAAAATAGAATTCCCAGGCAGACAGTCTCGTAAATGAAACCTGTCCGCCTGGGCTTTTATCCCTATACGGTGTAGCGCCATAAGCACCTGTGTCACTTGGACCAGCCCATACAGAATATGCGGAACCCTAGACACACTTTCGAGTTTATATTATCAAAGCATTTGTCTGCTGTCAATGATTGCTGGTGTATACTTGAACAGGCATAATTTTTTGCCAATGCCTGCTGTTTGAATCATCATGATTCTTTATAAGGTTACTCCCACTCGATCGTCCCGGTTGGCTTGGGAGTTAAATCATACAGTACCCGATTAATCCCGGGAACCTCATGGGTTATCCGATGAGTGATGGTCTCAAGGACTTCATATGGAATAGGTTCAATTGAAGCAGTCATGGCATCCACTGTGTTGACCGCCCGCAGGATCACCGGCCATTCATAGCTCCGCTCATGATTCTTGACACCTACTGAGCGCAAATCCGGAACTACCGTAAAATACTGCCAGACTTTGCCTGCCAAATCTGCTTTTTCAAATTCTTCCTGCAGGATCGCATCCGATTCCCGCACAGCTTCCAGCCGTTCTCTGGAAATGGCCCCGATACATCTGACCCCTAAACCTGGTCCCGGAAATGGCTGACGGAAAACCATTGATTCTGGTAAACCCAAGGCCAAACCGCAGTTCCGGACCTCATCTTTGAACAGCATTTTAAGGGGCTCGATCAACTCAAACTCCAGGTCCTCCGGCAGGCCCCCCACGTTGTGGTGACTCTTGACGGCTTTAACGGTTTTGGTTCCGGATTCAATAATATCAGGATAAATGGTCCCCTGGGCCAGGAATTTCACGTCTTCGAGCTTACGTGCTTCATCCTCGAATACCCGTATGAATTCAGAGCCGATGATCCTGCGTTTTTCTTCCGGATCAGCGACCCCGGACAGTTTGTCCAAAAACCGATCCACTGCATTCACATAAACCAGATTGGCTCCCAGTTCATCACGAAATACCTGTACCACCTGTTCCGGCTCGCCTTTGCGCAGCAGTCCATGGTTCACATGCACACAGGTGAGCTGCTTGCCCATCGCACGAATCAGGAGGGCGGCTACTACCGATGAATCCACTCCTCCGGACAGGGCCAGCAATACCTTCTCCTGCCCAACCTGCTGGCGGATCAGGGCAACCTGTTCAGCAATAAAGTTTTCAATATTCCAGTTGGTTTCTGCCTGGCACTGACCGAAAACGAATTCCTGTATCTGCTTCCTGCGTTCTCCAGCATCCTTCGGCCAGGGCGGAGCACCATTATGGTCCACTGGCAGGACAGGAACCCCGGCATTCAGAAGTGCTGCAGAGGCTTCAATCTTTATTCCATCTACCACGCGATTAGGGCCTCCGTTAAGGATGATCCCCTTCACATTGGTCAGCTGAGCAAGCTGTTCTCCAGTCAGGTCATGGGGATGGATTTCGGTAAAAACACCTAAATCACGGATTTCACGAGCAATATTAGTATTCTCTGTGCTTCCTAAATCAATAACCAATATTTTGTCCTGTTTCATGCAAAACCTCCTGATTTCATTAGACTTATTTTACCATATCCGTGCCGCAGAACAGTACTGGCCTCTGTTCCCTCCCCGGCAGCTTATCAGGTATTTTCTGCTGTTAACAGCAAGAGAAATGCAATTATTGTTAACAGTGATTAATTATATCACCTTTTTCCTTTTCAAAAAAATTAAAAGATACCTCGGGCGAGGTATCCTGGGACTCACATAAGAATATTATGATGGCGTGAACCAGTTAAAAAACCGTTTCTCCGCGCATAAAGGCTGCTGTCCGCTCATCTGCGGGCTGGTCAAAAATCTTTGCGGTCTTGCCCTTTTCAATAATTTTCCCTTCATGTAAAAACAGCACCTCATCTGCCAGGCGTTTTGCCTGAAAAAGATTATGGGTGACCATGATGATGGTAGTGCCCCAAATTTGATTTATTTCGCGGATATATTTTTCAATTTCAGCGCCACTGGCTATATCTATATTGGAAGTAGGCTCATCAAGGAATAGTATCTGCGGTTTAAGGATTAAGGCTCTGGCGATGGCAACCTTCTGCCGCTCACCTCCGGACAAGGTACGGGAATCAGCCTCCCGGTAAGCAGACATGCCCACCATCTCCAGTGCTTCATCAACCCGTCTTTTTATCTCGCTGCCAGAGGCTTTGCGTTTCCGCAGCCCATAAGAGACATTGTAAAACACTGAGCCCTGAAACATAAAAGCCGTCTGGGTCACCATGGACATTTGCCGACGAAGTCTTAAAATCTGGTTTTTGCTCCAGTTGACCTTTTCGCCAAATACTTCCAGACTTCCTTGATCATTGACCAGCAATAAGGCCATTATGCGCAGCAGAGTAGTTTTGCCGGAACCGTTAGGCCCCAGGATGGTGTAGATTTTCCCGCCCGGTATCTCCAGTTGGTCTATATTCAATACTTCCCGCTCCTGGTACCGTTTTACTATATTATGTAATTTGAATGGTGTTGTCATAACGGAAAGTCCTCTTTTCCAGCATAATTATAAACAGGTTGATTAAAAAGGATATGGTCAGAAGAATAATGCCTAATGCCAGGGCCGTGCTGAAGTTGCCCATGCGGGTCTCTAAAACAATAGAAGTAGTCAGGACCCGGGTAGCCCAGCGAATATTCCCGCCCACCAGCATAACTGCTCCCACTTCAGCAATAACCCGGCCAAAAGCAGTAGTCAAAGCAGCGATAATACCCATTCGTGATTCGCGGATCAGTGTAAGTGCAGCCTGGCGCCGGGAAGCTCCTAAAGTTACGGCTGTATCGTATACATTCTGCTCCAGGGCCATGACCGCCCGAGCAGTTAATCCCCAAATAATCGGCGTTGCCAGTAAAACCTGGGCAATCACCATGGCAGCAGGGGAAAATAATAACTCATATTGACCCAAAGGACCTCTATAAGTGAGTAATAAATATACGAACAGGCCTGCCAGTACAGGCGGCAGGCCCATTAACGTATAAACTATATTCAGCAGTAATTTTTTGCCGGGAAATTTCTTCAATGCCGAAGCTGCCCCGGCGGGGATACCTATTAAAGCGGACAATGCCAAAGCAATCATGGAAACCTGCAGAGACAGTATGGTTACCTGTACGATTTCTGCATCCATTTGTACAATTAGATAAAAACCTTCACGGATTCCTTGCAATATTGTCTCCATTTTATTCTCCTGCCCGATATGTCAGTATCATTTTCCTCTATTTGGCATCCGGAACAAACAGGGCCTGACCAAATTTTTCCACACCAAATTCACCGATCATCTGCTGTCCTTTTTCTGAAGTCAGCCATTCAGCAAAGGCAGTGGCCCCTTCAAAATCTCTATTGGGAAACTTCTCCGGATTAAGAGGAATTACTCCGTAAGGATTAAAGAGTGCTTCATCCCCTTCTACGATGGGTTCCAGCTGATATTTGTCTTTTAATGCCAGGTAAGTAGCTCGGTCAATCAAGGTATAAGCTTTTTTCTCATTAGCCATCATGAATGTATCACCCATGCCTTGTCCGGCTTCTATGTACCATTCTCCTGCCGGTTCTGTTTCAGCTTTTTTCCAGATTGACAATTCTTTTTTATGAGTACCGGAGTCATCTCCCCGGGAAATGAAAACGGTCTGTTTTTCAGCCATAGCCTTGAAAGCGGCTAAAGCATCACTGGTTCCTTTAATACCTGCCGGATCTTCAGCAGGGCCAATAACTAAGTAGTCATTATACATAACATCACGTCGGTCAACACCGAATCCGTCTTCAATAAACTTATCTTCGGCAGCCCGGGAATGAACTAAAATAACATCAACATCTCCGGCTTCACCCATTTCAATGGCCTGCCCGGTTCCTACAGCAATGACTTCCACCTTGTAATTGGTGTCCTTTTGAAATTCAGGCAACAGATAATCCAGCAATCCCGAGTCATCGGTACTGGTCGTGGTAGCCAGTTTAAGCGGTTTAAGCTCCGGCGCTGCCTGCTTATCCGGCGGGGTACTTTCCTGTTGCCCGCAGCCTACAACTGCTGTCATCATAAATATTACCAGCAAGGCAATGATAAATGATACTTTTTTCCCTCTCAATTTCATCATTATTAATCCTTCCCTCCAATAAATAATCAAATCATACGCATATTCGCTAAAACGAAAAAATGATCCTTTTCGCAGAGGCGAACAAGAATCATCCGGTAATAATCTTTATTCATTCCTCCTTTCCAGCGGGAGGCTTACCCGTTTCCCGGTAAACCCTATCGGATTAAAAGCCATAGTGAACCTTAGGTATTTAATCTCGGAGAATTTTCTTATTTATTTATTAATATTATGGATATATCCTGACTTTTTGTCAATCTATGCCATTATTTTAGTAATAATGTTCTATTTGAATTTAAAATTCTTTTCTTTAAACAATCTTAGGCAAGCATCAACTACATCCGGGTCATAAAGAACCCCTTTATTATTGAAAATCTCTTCCAAAGCCTTTTTTATGCCTAATGTGGGCCGGTAGGGACGGTGGGAAGACATGGCTTCGACTACGTCAGCTACTGCAATAATACGTGCTTCCAGGAGAATTTCCTTGCCGGCCATTCCGTTAGGGTAGCCGGTACCATCCATTCTTTCGTGATGCTGCAGGATTATTTCAGCAACCGGCCAGGCAAATTCTATGTCTTTAATAATTTCATAGCCAGTCTGACAGTGGGTCCTAACAATAGCCATCTCCAGCTCTGACAGCTCTCCTGGCCTGCTTAAAATTTCACTGGGCACTGTTATCTTTCCTATATCATGAAGACTTGCTGCTGCTGCTATTCCTTCACACTGGTGACCGGGGAGTCCCATCTCTTTGGCAATTGCTGCCGACAGTTCAGCTACTTTTCTTTGGTGCCCGGCAGTATAGGGATCTCTTATCTCCAATGCTGTTCCCAGGGAATTCGCTGCCTGCAATAGTACACGCTGCATTTTTTTCAGGTAATTTTCCATTTCCTGCACGGTACGGCTTTGTTCAGTAAGATCGATAAAAGTTGCTACCGAAGTTTTGGTTCCGGGAATCAGGTCTACCGCCATCTGACCATTTCTTAGCTTTCCTTCCTTATCGATCAGCTTAGTTTTATACTTCAGCGGCACTGATAAAGGATCTTTTCTTCGCATATTATGATAGGTTTTCATTTTTTCCGCAAAACTTTCGGGAACGATTTTCGTCCACTTCTTCCCGATCAATTTTTCTTTTTTATAACCCAATACTTTTTCACATTCTTTATTGACTTGGGAAATGGTCATATCTTCTTCCAACAGCAGAGTCGCTGCCCCAGTATTTTCGAAAATGGTCTGATAATAATTTTCACTGGCCGTAAATCTCGATTCTGCGTCCCGCTGTTGGGTAATGTCCTGCAGGGCAACAACAATATCTTCACTTCCAGGCAATATGGAATTATGTAAAACCCAGTTTCGTAATTTGCCTTCCTTATCGCGAATCGTTATTTCATATTTAGCGGGGGACTTTTGCGGTTCTGTATTACGGTAACTATAGTTCTCTTCAATTTTCTTTCGTGATTCTTCAGAGATACCAAAAGTCCAGATGCTTTTTCCCAGTAATTCGATCTGGGAAAAGCCTGAAAATCTTTCGAAATGAGGATTTACCATTATTATGGTCAGATTTTTATCGGTCACAATAATTGGCATTTTAATATTGTTAAAGACTTCCTGGTAAATATTTATACACTCCGGGGACTCCGGGGAATAGGCCTTCTCATGTGCTCGTTCTTTATTTTTTTCTCGTAAGCGGCTATGCTGTATTCCCATTAATAATTCCATGCCCCCTCATTATTTACAGGATTTTCTATAATTCTACATAAATACTTAATTATCCTGCTTTTACATATATAATAGTTTGCTATTGTCTATAAGGGTTTTTACACTGTCTGAAAGTTATGATCCGGAATAAGCGTAAAAATGGAAAAAGATTAGGAGGGAATGGTCATGTACTCTTTTTTATGCAGAAAATTTAAATTTATAACTACAGCATTGTTAATTACAGCTGTTTGTGCTTTCCCAATATTCGAGGTTGATGGCTTTCAAAATACCACTCAGGCATATGACCTGGAAAATGATCTGCCAGTCATAGGTTCTGCAGCTAATTTGCAAAGCCTGCTGGAAAAAGCCGGTACATCGTATAACAGAATTGGAACAAAGGGATTTGCCAGTACCGACGATATGCCGGTCGAGGAAAAAGCAGCAGTTTCTGCTGCTCCATCAGCAGGTGCAGCAGATTTCTCCTCAACCAACGTTCAGGTAGCAGGTGTTGATGAGGCTGACATTATTAAAACTGACGGTAATTATATTTATCAGGTAAGCGGGCAGAAGCTTACTATTGTCAAAGCCTTCCCCGCTGCAGAAATGGAAGCAGCTAACAGTTTCACTTTTGAGGATCCAAACTTTTGGGCTAGTGATATTTATGTTGATAATAATTATTTGGTAGTTATGGGCAGTTCTTACCGTGATCTGCCGGTGCCGGTTCCCTATCCTCTGCCACGGCCTGAACCTATGCTGCAGACAGAATCATCCCAGCCTGAACCAATGATCAGGACTGAAATATATCCGCCTTACTATCCTTATAATGTTGAAACCAGTAAAGTTTTTGTTTATGACATTACTGACAAAGCCAATATTAAAAAAGTGCGGGAAGCTGAACTGGAAGGTTCAGTAGTTTCTACACGTAAAATCGGTTCTTCCGTTTATATAGTAGCCAACCGTTATATTGATTATTACAGGATCATGGATCACGAAATCCAGTTACCTGCCTATAAAGACAGTACCAGCGGCAGCAGTTTCACCGAAATTACTCTGGATAAAATCCGTTATTTCCCCGATGCCATTTATCCCTCCTATATACTGGTTGCCGTTTTAAACCTTGAAGATTTTAATAAACCCCTGGATGTTAAGACTTATCTGGGCAACGGAGAAAACATTTATGCTTCTCTCAATAACCTGTATGTAGCAGTGAGTTCATATAATTACAATAACCTTTCCCGGGATGGTGCAGGTGTAAGCACTAATAGCACCTCAGTCTACAAATTCGCTCTAAAACCTGGCACAACTGATTATGCCGGCAAAGGTTCGGTTCCCGGCACTATTCTTAATCAGTTTTCAATGGATGAATATGGCAGTTATTTTCGCATTGCTACCACCAGCAACAGCCAAGGCGCCGACGGTATTTATACAACACGAAACAATGTCTATGTATTAAGCAGTACTCTGCAAGTAACCGGGCGCCTGGAAAATGTTGCTCCGGGTGAAAGAATCTATTCCACCCGTTTTATGGGTGACCGGGTTTATATGGTAACCTTCAGAAATGTAGACCCGTTTTTTGTAATTGATTTAAAGAATCCCGAAAGCCCTCAGGTATTAGGACAGCTCAAAATCCCCGGTTATAGTGATTATCTGCATCCCTATGATGAAAATCATATAATCGGTTTTGGCAAAGACACTGTAGAGTTAAAGGGCTGGAACGGTCAGCCCCAGGCCTATTATCAGGGCATGAAACTGGCTGTTTTTGATGTAACTGATGTGCAAAATCCCAAGGAAGTTGCCCGGGAATTGATCGGTGACCGGGGAACTGATTCTGAACTGCTGCGCAATCATAAAGCCCTGCTATTTGCCAAGGATAAAAACCTTTTAGCTTTTCCGGTTACTTTGATGGAAGTACAACCTCAATATAACAGAACGGAAAGCGAAAGATCCAAACTTGAATACGGTCGTTTTGCTTTCCAGGGTGCGTATATTTATAACTTCGATTTGACCAATGGTTTTAAGCTTAAAGGGCGAATTACGCACCTGACCTCAGAAGATTATTTAAAAGCTGGTGACTACTGGTATGGCAGTGATAAAAATGTTTCCCGTATTCTTTATATCGGGGACACTGTCTATACTATTTCCCCTTCTGCGATCATGGCCCATGACCTTGATCATTTAAATCACATAAAAACATTAAGTCTTCCATGACCGCAGGATTAAACGATAAAGGGAAATGTTAAACACCTCTTTTTCATGTATAAAAGAACAATTTAATAACAAAATAAGGGCAGGAGGTGTAATGTCTTATGACACTAAGTTTTACCCAGAAAGAAAAAATGCTTCTGGAAGACCAGAAAACTCATGAACAGGTATGTATAGACAAATATAACAACTACGCCAACCAAGCTCAGGACCAGCAGCTAAAAACTTTGTTTCAGCAATATGCATCCCAGGAACAGCAGCATCTTGACAGTATTAACCAGATGCTAAGCGGACAGCTGCCCCCAACCAACCAGGGAAGCGGTCAAAACCAGCAGCAGCAGTCAGGTGCAAAATCTTCCAAGATGCAGGGAGCAATGGGGAATCAAGCTGATGTTGCATTGTGCAATGATATGCTGATGACTGAAAAGTATGTATCAGACGCTTATAATACGGCTATATTTGAGTTTGTGGATACCAATGTCCGGCAGGTTTTAAACCATATTCAAAAAGAAGAACAGCAGCATGGTGAAGGAATCTTTAACTATATGAAGAACCATGGTATGTATAATCCCCAGTAAAAAATGAAAATGAGGCTGGTTCCTTTTTCCATGGAAAATTGGAATCGGCCTCTTTTTTGCTTTATTTTTGTTTTAGCGGCGCGAGCGAAGCTCCTTGTATATATCAGACAGATCGACTCCCTGTTCCACCATCATTACCAGCAAATGATAAATTAAATCAGAAGTTTCATAAACCACTTCTTCTTTACTCCGGTTTTTTGCAGCTATTATTACTTCAGCACTTTCTTCTCCCACTTTTTTTAGAATCTTATCGATTCCTTCCCGAAAAAGATAGGATGTGTAAGACCCTTCGGGCATTCCTTTTTGCCTTGAAGCAATGATTGAATATAATTCCTTTAAAATATTGCTGTCATCTGCTGCAGCAGAATCCTGCGCTGTACCATCAAGACTGCGATAAAAACAACTGTAATTCCCAGTGTGGCAGGCTGCACCTTTCTGTTTTACTTTGACCAGCAAAGTATCTTCATCACAATCATAAAGAATTTGTTCAACCTGCTGGGTATTTCCCGATGTCTCACCTTTCATCCATAATTTTTGCCGGCTGCGGGAAAAAAACCAGGTATAACCGCTTTCAATTGTTTTAGCCAGTGATTCTTCATTCATATAAGCCATCATCAGAACCTGACCGCTGCTGGAATCCTGAACAATAGCGGGAACTAAACCTTTTTCATCAAATTTTATCTGTAACGGCATAAAGATACTAAATCTCCTTTACTTCGTAAAATGTTTTTTAAGTTAAGTATTTAATGTCTAATTACCAGCGGCAGCCAGCACATCAGCCAATTTAACTTTGCGGTCATACAATGCTTTGCCGATGATTGCTCCTTCAACCCCCACATCCTGGAGCTCCTTTAATTCAATGATATTCTGAATGCTGGATACTCCACCGGAAGCAATAATTTGCAGCCTGGTTTTATCCGCCATTTCTTGTATGGCATTTATATTCGGCCCTTTTAAAAGTCCGTCACGGGAAATATCAGTAAAAACTGCCCTTTTGATACCCATATGACTCATCTGCAGGCCCAATTCCACAGCCGTTATTTCAGAATCTGCTACCCAGCCTTCCACTTTTACCATGCCTTGGTGAGCATCAATTCCCAAAACGACCTGATCGGGACCAAATTTATCGAGGAGTTCTTCTATGAAATCAGGGCTGGTTACTGCTTTAGTCCCTATAATCACACGGCTGGCACCAGTATCAAGTACTTTTTTTACATCCTCCGTGGTCCTGAGTCCTCCTCCCACTTGAAAGGGGATATAAATTGAATCCGCGATCCTTTTTACAACCTCCAGATTAGATGGTTTCCCTGTAAAAGCCCCGTCAAGATCGACGATATGGAGCCACTTGGCACCTTGTTGCTGAAAAGATCGGGCTGCTTCACTGGGATTATTTGAATAAACAGTTTTATCATTTAATTTGCCCTGTATCAAACGGACGCACTGTCCATCTTTTATATCTATTGCCGGGTAGATGATCATTTTTTACACTCCAAATCTTCAACTGGATTTACAAATAGCCTTTACTGGACCAAATTCCGTCCAAACGCGGTTCAACACTTACTGCCTTTTTCAGAGCCCTGGCAAAAGCTTTAAAAACTGCTTCCGTTATATGATGGGAATTGACCCCGCGGATCATATCAATATGCAGGTTGATTCCGGCATTGTTAACAATAGCCTGGAAAAACTCGCGTACATTTTCGGTGGAAAAATTGCCGATGGCAGGCTGCGTGATATCCACTTCATAGACCAGATAAGGACGGCCTGACAAATCCATTACACACCTTACCAGTGCTTCATCCATGGGAACAATGGAATCTCCGTAGCGGCTTATACTGCGTTTGTCTCCCAGAGCCGCTTTGATCGCCTGTCCCAGACAAATCCCTATGTCCTCAACTATATGATGGTCGTCAACTTCAATATCTCCTCTGGCAGTCACTTTTAAATCACATAGGCTGTGAACCGCAAAAAGAGTAAGCATATGACTTAAAAAAGGAACTTCCGTATCGATCTGATAACTGCCGGTACCATCCAGTGATAATTGGACCAGGACTTCTGTTTCGCCAGTTTTCCTCTGGATCTCTGCACTGCGGGAATTTTCGTTCATTAATCTCGCCCCTTTCTGACTCTTATTGCATTGGCATGGGCTGTTAACCCCTCAACAGTTGCCAGTTTGATAATATCATCAGCATCTTCTTCCAGCCCTTCCCGGGAATAATAAATGATACTGGAGGCTTTCATAAATGTATCAATGGTCACCGGGGAATAAAAACGGGCTGTTCCTCCGGTTGGCAATATATGATTGGGTCCGGCATAGTAATCCCCTACCGGTTCCGGTGTATATTGTCCCATAAAAATGGCTCCGGCATTCTTGATTTTACTTAAGTATTCAAAGGGTTTGTCCACCATTAATTCCAAATGCTCCGGTGCGATAAGGTTAGCAACCTGACTTGCTTCATACATGGTTTCAGTAAGTATAAAAGCTCCGTATGCGGTCAAAGATTCTTCGATGATCTGCCGGCGGGATAATTCTTTCACTTGGCGATTAAGTTCAGCTTCTACCTTGTCAAATAAACCGGCATCATCACTGACTAAAATGCTGCGGGCCATCACGTCATGCTCAGCCTGTGACATCATGTCAGCTGCAATCAAAACCGGATCAGCATGGCTATCGGCGATGATCAGTATTTCACTGGGACCGGCCAGCATATCTATATTCACATCACCATAGACGGCCTTTTTTGCCAGGGTCACAAATATATTTCCAGGTCCGCTTATTAAATCCACTTTTTTTATGTTCTCTGTTCCCCAGGCCAGAGCAAATACAGCTTGAGCACCACCCATTTTATATATTTCCGTTATATCCAGTTCAGCAGCGGCAACCAATGTATATGGGTTCACTTTGCCATTAGCATCAGGCGGGGTAACCATTGCTATTTCTTCTACCCCTGCCACCTGAGCAGGTATGGCATTCATCAATACCGAAGAAGGATATGCTGCCGTTCCCCCCGGTACATATATTCCCACCCGCTTAAGAGGCCTGAATAACTGGCCTAAAATATTACCTCTTTCGTCGGTTTCCATCCAGGAATTCCTCAATTGTCTGGAGTGAAACATATCGATATTATCGATTGCTGCCCGTATGGCAAATATGTATTCATCATCAACCAGGTTATAGGCTTCGTCAATTTCTTCTTCTGTTACCTGAAAACAATCCTTATTAATAGCAGCGCCATCATATTTTAAAGTCAGATCAAAAACAGCCTGGTCGCCCTTTTCTCTTACAGCACGAGCGATGCTGGCAACACTTTCTTCGTGCTGCTTCATATCAGCCACATTTTTTTGCAGAAATAAATCCAGTTCACTTGTATTAGCGTCAATTCTTTTTATTTTCATTACATGCCTCCACCTTTCTCGTTTTGCTGCATTTTTTCAACTAATGGCTGAATTACATCATACTTGGTCCGGTAACTGACCCGGTTACATATTAATCTGGTGGTGGAGTCCATAATCTTAATAATTTCCACCAGGTTGTTTTCCTTTAAAGTACGGCCCGTGGAAACGATATCAACGATCAGGTCTGAAAGGCCCATAATAGGTGCCAGTTCGATATTGCCGTGTAAAGTGATGATTTCCACCTGCAGTCCCTTACTGCGGAAGAACTGTTCGGCAACTGCCGGAAATTTCGTTGCGATCCGTTTATAATTCAAGTCTTTTAAAGCAATGTCTTGAAAATGAGCCGGTCCCGCTACTACAAAGCGGCAATAACCAAATTTCAGATCCACCAATTCAAAGATATCCTTGCGCTGTTCAACGACTACATCCTTGCCCACAATGCCCAAATCTGCCGCCCCCTGTTCAACATAGGTGGGAACATCGGTAGGCCGGCACATGATGTATTTAATTTGCTCTGGTTCATAGCTGAAAACCATGTTGCGGCTTTCCGGAACTAACCCCCGGGTGGGAAGGCCAGTGCCTTGAAGCAGTTCAATGGTAGGCTCCAATAAAGTTCCTTTGGAAAGAGCGATTGTTAAATAATTTCCCTGCATTGTGACTTTCCTCCAAATAAAAATAAGCAGTAAATATTGGAATTAATAAATCTTTCGATTTTATTATTCAATATAAATCAGGACGGTGTTTTGTTTTTTATCCCGGAGCTTTTCAAGTTCTTCCCTGCTGCTAAACCTGGTGTCCATTTCAACGATACATCCGGCAGCTCTTAGTTCATCGCATTTGTTTATGATGGCTTCCAGGCTGGTACCTCCAACCAGGTAGCGCTTGGCTTCAGCTTCCTTATTTTTCAAAACCAGAGCTGCCCTCTCCAGCCCCATGGCAAATCCCGTAGCCGGACAGGAAAAACCAAATTGCCCCATCAGGTTGTCATAGCGTCCCCCGCCTAACAGTCCATAACCCAGATCCGGTGAATAGCCCTCAAAAACGATGCCGGTATAATAATCCAGTCCTCTTAAAACACCCATATCCATGACGATATGGTCGATAACCCCGAAAGTGTTTAAGGCTTCATAAATTCTCAGCAGTTCAGTCACAGCCTCACTGGCCTTGGGGCTCTTCTCTAAATAGGGAAGCTTCTTTATAATTGCCAGATCACCATGTAATACCGGCAGACTGGCAATAGTTTCTTTCATAGGATCATCTATTGCCAGAGATTCCAAAACTCTGGAAAGCTCAACCAGGTCTTTGCTTTCCACCAATTGCCGCATTCTGACTTTATCCTCATGATGGAGATTGCTCTCTTCCAGGATGCTGTTAAAAATACCTATATGATTCAGACTGATTTTAAAATCCTGAAGGCCGATAGCGTCTAAAGTTTTGACAGCTATGGTGATCACTTCGGCATCAGCAACAGGTCCCTGAGCACCCAGGAGTTCGATCCCCAACTGCCAGAATTCCCGATACCGGGCTTTTTGCGGCTGTACATGGCGAAATACATTGCCCATATAATAAAGCCTTTGCGGCAGTGGTTCATCCTGCAGGTGGGTAGCAGCCAGGCGGGCAATGGAAACGGTCATTTCCGGGCGCAGGGATAATATGCCCCCTTCCCGATCCATAAATAGAAACAGTTCTTCCCTGATGTTGCTGCCGGCACCTGATTCTACCACCTCAAGGTACTCGAAAGTGGGAGTTATAACCTCTTCATAACCATATTTAGCAAACAGGCTTACGGCCTGTTTTTCAATATTCCTTTTAATCTTAACTTCATCGGGAAGCAGGTCTCTAAGACCTTTAGGAATTTCTCTATTTCTCATAATCAACCTCTCCGGCTATGCTCTGCAGTGCCTTTAGATAACCGCCGGAACCATAATTCAGGCACCTTTTGACCCGGCTTATGGTTGCCGTACTGGCTCCGGTACTGCCGGCAATCGTATTGTAAGTAGTGTTGGCAGCTAATAGCTGAGCTACATGAATACGCTGTGCCATAGCTTTAATTTCGCTGATGGTGCATAAATCATCCAGCAGGCGATAAACATCATCCTCATTTTTCAGACTCAACAGTGTTTTCACCAGTAGGTCGGTATTTTCATCTTTCCATTTCGGGGTAAAAGTCATCTGTTTACCTCCCTGCTATAATAGCTTATTATCATTAATCAATAGTTCAAACTGACACTCCAAAAATTCTGCAGCCCGTCTGCTCATCAGCATTTTGGTAAGAAATATTTCAAAGTATTCTATAACCGAACATACACAGGTATCGATCTGTATTTTCATGGTGATAAGGCGGTTTTTCTCATCAACTAAAAGCTTTGATTCAGTTACTGCATAGTTGACCCGGTCACGAGGAGTAAAAACAGCAAAGTCACGTTTGCGCACCCGTGATCGGTGAACATCAGATTTATCAGCCAGGATTAAAGCAGCTCCTACATTGTTCACCGGCCTGCCCCCAGAATTTTCTTCATGATTACCTATGGCCCCCATAATCACAGCTATTTCCTCAGGGTCCATTCCTAAATCCAAAAGGATACTGAAGGCGATTAAAGCCCCAGACATTCCATGTCCGTATCGATTCACCAGGTTACCGATATCATGCAGATAGCCGGCAATCCTTCCCAATTCTGCTTCTCTTTCACTATAACCGAGTTTGGTGAGTATATGACTGCATAACTCAGCGGATAATTCAGCATGGCTGATATTATGTTCAATTGCCCCTATATTGCCGATATAAGCATTGCCCAGATCCATATATTGCTTAACCAGGCTGCTTTCCTTGACTTGCTTAAGCGTTACCATTTCATTTCCCCTTTTCAGGTTATTGATTCATGGCTCTCATTAGTTCTGCCGCTTCCTGCGCTGCCCAGGTTTCAGCAGGAACTTCTTCAAGTATTTCTCTGGCTTTTTCATTGTCACCTGCAGCAATCCACTCATTTGCTTCCTGGATCAATCTGTTCCCCTCTTTTTCAGCTTCCGCCCGGGATAACCTGTCATTCATTTTATCGATTTCACCTGTTTGCTCCAGTTTTCGATAATTTGCAATTGCTTCATCATATTTCTCATCGGCCAGCAAGCGTTCTCCTTCCATAATGATCCTGCGGGTCTCAATACGGTCAGGCAATGTAGTCAGGGAATAAAAATAAAAACCTGCAGTAAGGACCAGTCCCAATATTGATAATGTCCATAGTGGTGAATACTTGTAGTTTTTCTTCATAAGGACCAAGAAAAGTACAAATGGTATTCCCAGCATAAAAGTCATCTTTAAAAATTCCCGGGTTGGCAAATACAACAGCAAAGCAACAATTATTATAACACTGCCTACCCTGATCAACGGTCCCCGGGGATCACTCATATCCTGCCTCCATACAAGGCTTTGCTGCCAATGTCACTGCGGTAATGCATCCCTTCAAAACTGATTTTCTCGATTTCACTGTAAACTTTATCTCTGGCCTCTTTGATATCAGCACCACAGCAGACAACAGACAGTACCCTGCCGCCATTAGTATAATATTTTCCCTCTTTTAAACTGGTTCCCGCGTGAAATACCATGGTCTCAGTATCCAGACTTTCCAGACCGCTGATCAACAGGCCTTTTTCATATGGGCCCGGATAACCCCCGGACGCCAGAACTACACAGATACAGTTTCCATCAGCCACATCTATCTTATAATCTTTAAGGTTACTGCCTGCTGCCGCTTCAAACAAGGGCAGGATATCGCCCTTTATCATTGGCATGACCGCCTGGGTCTCCGGATCGCCAAAGCGGGCATTAAACTCCAAGACTTTAGGCCCTTCAGAAGTTATCATCAGTCCGGCATAAAGAACGCCCTTATACGGGCATCCTTCCGCCTGCATAGCATCAATTACCGGTTGAATAACAGTTTTTTTGACTTGTTCTTCCAACTGGCGGCTGAAGATGGGAGGATTAACATAAGCGCCCATCCCTCCGGTATTAGGCCCCTGATCATTATCAAACACCTGCTTGTGGTCCTGAGCGGAAATTAAAGGAATAAATTCTTTTCCGTCACTGACAGCAAAAAAACTCACTTCCTCACCGGTCAGATATTCTTCGATGATCACTTTCTCGCCGGCCGCCCCAAAACTTTTATCCTTCATCATGCTATAAATAGCCTGTTCTGCTTCCTCTAAGTTAGCAGCAACAACGACACCCTTGCCGGCTGCCAGGCCATCTGCCTTGATCACAACAGGACTGCCGTTTCCCAGCAGGGAACTTGCATAAGAGCAGGCTTCATCGATTTCGGTAAAAACTTCAAAGCGGGCAGTGGGAATATGATATTTTTTAAATAAGTTTTTAGCAAAAATTTTACTGCCTTCCAAGCGGGCTGCTGCCGCAGAGGGGCCAAAAATTTTCAGCCCCGCCGCAGTAAATTTATCAACGATACCTTTCATCAGCGGTATTTCAGGTCCTACTATTGTCAAATCAATGGCTTCTGCCTTAGCCCATGCTAAAAGCTCCTCCACCCGTTCAGGCTGAATGTTGATACACTCGGCCAGTGCTGCTATACCCGGATTTCCCGGAGCTGCATATAATCGATCTATCTGCGGACTCTGCTTTAGCTTCCATATCAAAGCATGTTCCCGGCCGCCTTGTCCAATCACCAAAACTCTCTTGCCCATTATTTCCCTCCGGTCTTAATTTCAGTTGTTGCTCCTAATGTTTGAAATGTCTCACTCCGGTAAAGATCATAGCGATCCCCAGCTTATTACATGCTTCAATACTTTCATCATCCCGTACCGAACCGCCCGGCTGAATGATCGCTTTAATGCCATACCGGGCAGCTAATTCAACAGTATCGCCAAAGGGGAAGAAAGCATCTGAAGCCATTACTGCTCCCTTGCTTAATTCTTCTTTGTTTTTAAGTGCGATTTCAGCTGCACCTACCCGGTTCATCTGTCCGGCACCGATGCCGATGGTCACTCCATCCTTAACTATAACAATCGCATTTGATTTAACATGCTTAACTATTTTCCAGGCAAACTGCAAATCTTTTATCTGTTCCTCATCCGGTGCTGCATTGGTCACTGTTTTAGCCTCAGCAATTTTGAAGTCATCGGCATCGATTTCCTGTACCACAAAACCGCCGGCAACACTTTTATATTCCAGGCCGCTGGTTTTGGTCACCGGCATTTTCAGCAGGCGAAGATTAGATTTGACCCGCAGAATTTCCAGTGCCTTCTCCTCAAAATCAGGAGCGATCACCACTTCCATAAAAGGCTTGGCAATCAAGGCAGCGGTTTCTTCATCAACTGTCCTGTTAAGGGCGATGATTCCCCCGTAAGCAGAAAGGGAATCAGCCGCAAAAGCCTTTTCATAAGCTGTTTTCAGATTCTCTGCAATGGCTACCCCACAAGGATTGGTATGTTTGACAATTACACAGGCCGGTTCCGCAAATTCCCCCACCAGTGACCAGGCTGCCTGTGTATCGATAATATTATTGTATGACAGTTCTTTGCCATTTAACTGCTGAGCATCAGGAAGTCCCAAGCCCGGCATCATATTACGGTAAAAGGCTGCCTGTTGATGAGGGTTTTCGCCATAACGCAGTTCATAAACTTTTTCACCAGCTAAAATGAGGTTTTCACCGCCCAGTTTCCCATCTGCAGGTGCCAGATAAGAACTTATTACTGCATCATAAGCAGCGGTATGGCTGAAAGCTTCCCAGGCCAGCCTGAGTCTGGTTTCCTGGCTTACACTGCCCTTATCCTGCAGTTCAAAAAATATTTGCGAATATCGTTCTGGTTTCACTACTACTATTACATCGCGGTAATTCTTGGCTGCTGCTCTGATCATGGACGGACCGCCGATATCAATATTTTCAATAGCTTCATCATGAGTTACATCTGGTTTTGATATGGTCTGGCGGAAAGGATAGAGATTTACCACCACCATATCGATAAGGTCTATATCATGCGCTTTTAGCTCTGCAAAATGCTCCGGTGTTCTTTTGGCCAAAATCCCTCCATGTATGCGTGGATGAAGGGTTTTTACCCTTCCTCCCAGTATTTCAGGGAAAGCGGTGATTTCTGCTACTTTGGTTACTTTTATTCCTTCCTTCTGCAAGGTTTCATAGGTCCCGCCGGTTGAGATAAGTTCCCAGCCTAGTTTTTCCAAACCTTTTGCAAACTCTGTTATTGCTGTTTTGTCAGATACGCTGATAAGAGCTCTTGGCATCATTGATTCCTCCTAATCAAATAAAATTATTACTTTATGATTACTCTTCTACCATCAAGATATATTTGCCCCTTTGCCAGTAACTGCAATGCTTCAGCATAAACCTGGTGCTCCTCTATAAGGATCCGTTCAGCTAATGCTTCTGCAGAATCTTCCGGCAAAACAGGCACTACTCTCTGCATAATGATCGGGCCGCTGTCAACCCCGTCATCCACAAAATGTACCGTACAACCGCTGAATTTTACTCCATAATCGATGGCCTGCTGCTGGGCATTTAAGCCAGGAAATGACGGAAGTAAAGCCGGGTGTATATTGATGATCTTCCACTGGTATGCCTTAAGCAGTTCCTTGCCGATGAGCCTCATATAACCTGCCAGTACCACCAGGGTGATATCGTATTCTTTAAGTCTTTTTATTATTTCTTGTTCATAAGCTGCTTTATCGGGGTAATCTTCCGGGGCTATGTGGAAAAAATCTATTTTACGTGTCTGGGCTTTGTTTAAAACCGGAGCATTTTTTTTATCGCTTATCACTAATACAATCTCTGCGTTTAATCTTTCTTCTTCAATGGCCTGACATATGGCTTCAAAATTACTGCCGCGGCCGGAAGCCAAAACAGCCAAACGCAGCCTCCCCGGCTTGGTTATTCTGATCATATAATTACTACTCCTCTTTCCCCGGCTTGTATTTTTCCAATGATTATTGGATTTTCATTTTTTTCTTTTAAATATTTCAGCACTTCATCATAGTAACGTGTTGAAACAACAATTGCAAGTCCTATTCCCATATTAAATGTTCTGAACATCTCCGCTTTTTCTATTCTGCCTGCCTCTTGAATCATCTCAAAAATAGGCAGCTTTTCGATGGAATCGCTTTCGATCACTGCCTGCAAGCCTTCCGGCAATACTCGCTGCAGGTTTTCCGGCAGTCCGCCTCCTGTTATGTGAGCAATCCCCTTAATGTCAAATAGCTCAAGTAAAGGCAAGATTGTTTTGACATAGATACGGGTAGGTGTTAAAAGTTCTTCTCCCCAGGTTTTGCCCAGTTCAGGGGAAAAATCATCCAATCTGACTGCAGCCTTTTCCAGCAGAACTTTTCTTGCCAGGGAATAGCCGTTGGAATGAATTCCTGAAGAAGGAAGGCCAATAACCACATCCCCCTCTTCAATTTTGCTTCCATTGATCAACTTGGAGCGTTCAACTACCCCAACAGCAAAACCTGCCATATCATATTCGCCAGCTTTATAAAATCCCGGCATCTCAGCAGTTTCGCCGCCGATCAAAGCACATCCGGCCTGAAGGCACCCTTCACTTACCCCTTTAACCAGACTTTCCACCACCAGAGGCTCCAGTTTTCCAACTGCCAGATAATCCAGGAAAAATAAAGGTTCGGCTCCATGGCATAAAATATCATTTACACACATGGCAACCAGGTCGATACCAACGGTATCGTGAATTCCCATAAGATGCGCTATCCTCAGTTTGGTTCCCACTCCATCAGTTCCCGAAACTAAGACTGGCTCTTTATATTTGCTGCTACTTAAGGCAAACAAACCTCCGAACAGGCCAATCTCTGTTAAAACTTCCGGTCTTTTGGTTTTTTCAACCCAGCTTTTGATCATTTCTACTGACTGATTGGCAGCATCAATATCAACACCGGCAGTCTTATAACTTAACTTTTCATTATCATTCATAATTAAATCAGGCTACCTCCCTTTGCTAGACCTAAACTACAGACTTTCTATTTCTTATCCTTTCCCTTATGCTGCAAATATTTTTCAGCACCCGCTTCTTTAAGCAATTTATCTTTTTGCTTTACTTCAGTTGCCATTTTTTTTCGGTATTCAATTAATTGATTACGCACCGGGATGTTATGCAGAGCAATTATTTGCAGTGCCAATAGAGCTGCATTGGCACTGCCGTTGATAGCAACGGTGGCTACTGGTATTCCCCGGGGCATCTGCACAATGGAATATAAGGAATCAACTCCTGACAGAGTGCTGGTTTTAATAGGTACTCCAATCACCGGCAAAACGGTATATGCAGCTATGACACCAGGCAAGTGAGCAGCACCGCCGGCACCGGCAATAATTGCATCATACCCTTTTTCCATGGCCGAAGATGCATATTCAGCCGTTTCATTAGGCAGCCGGTGGGCAGAACAAATAGTAAAGTCGTATTCTATACCAAATTCCTGCAGCATATCCCCAGCTTCTTTCATAATACTTAAATCTGAATCACTGCCCATAATTATTCCTACTCTAGCCATTACACTCCTCCTGTTGTATAAAATTGCCTAAAAACTAAGCCCAAGTGGATAGTCTCGTATTCGAAACCTATCCGCCTGGGCTTTTATCCCTATACGGTGTAGTGCTTATAAGCACCTGTGTCACTTGGACCAGCCATGCTTTAAACATGCGGAACCCTAGACCCACTTTCGTAATGATTATTAGGTTTTTATTCCCTTTGATATTAACAAAGCCTGATATCAGTGTCAACTCCAGTAATGTTAATTGCTGCCGTTTATAGTACTGATTTCATTTTAGTCAGTGATAAAAGTTTTTGCTTTAATGCCTCGATTTGCTTGAAAAGCTCCTGTGCTTCTTCTCTTATTTCTGCCTGAGCAGCATTTTTTAGCATTCCCTTACGAGCTTGTACCTGTAGTTCCTCAAGATTCATGACTATGCCTGATACCAAATTTTTTATTAAATCTTCCAGACTATCTCCCCCTTTTTGGCTGCGATCGGGCAGGTATGCATTATTGCTGATTCTCCGCCTGGGTTTTAACCTTAAAGCTGTCATGTAAATCGAATTCCTTCCGCTGTCTTTTACTGTGAGTATTGACGCAATCCTTTCATTTGATACTTTTTTACATGGTTTAGGCAAAGATTATTAATAAACCCGACTTGTAAGAATCAAGGGTATGAATTAGTAATATGTAATGAAAAAGATTTGTTTAAATATATTGAAAGGACGTTAAGATATGAATAAAAAAAGGCTAAGCCTGTTTGTTTTGATATTGCTCGTATTTTTACTGACAGCAGCCGGATGTATGGGACAATCAGGAGATGGCTCTGAAAAAACACCTGGATCTGCTGCTGAGAATACGGCAACTATTGATCAGAAAATTACCCTGTATTTTTCCGATGATCAGGCCATGTACCTGAAACCGGAAACCCGAACTGTCACAGTAGAAAAAGCCAGGCAGGAAGAACAAACAAGAATGGCAGTAATCGATGAACTGATAAAAGGACCTGAGGACAGCAATTTATATCAGACCATCCCCCCGGAAACAAAACTTTTAGGCATCCAGATCAAGGATAAAATCGCCTACGTAGATTTCAGTGAAGAAATACGTACTAAACACTGGGGCGGCAGTACCGGTGAAATAATGACCATGGGTTCCATCGTAAACAGCTTGACTGAACTGGAGGGCATAGAAAAGGTACTGGTTTTAATTGAGGGCGAAACCCAGGATACTTTAGTTGGCCATCTGGATATTTCCGAACCTTCCGGACGCATTGAATCATTATTGGAATAATTGATAAATCAGTGCAGCAAACAGGCTGGCCGAACAAAACTGCCGGAATGCGAAGTGCATACCGGCAGTTTGATTATTATTATCATCTGTAATGTTACTGTCTATTCCACATACATAGCTTCAATCAAATCCTTGTATTTCTCCTGTATGAATTTCCGCTTAACTTTCATGGTAGCAGTAATTTCTCCGGTTTCCTGGGAAAACTCATTTTCCAGCAGGGTAAATTTCTTGATTCGTTCCACCTGCCCTAAAGACTGTTGACGTTTATCAATAATATTCTGGTAGAATTCCAATACCTTAGGATGCTTGGTCAATTCTGCCCGGTCAGCAAAATCTATTCCTTGTTTTTTAGCCCAGTCTTCCAAATTCACAAAAGTAGGCACGATCAAAGCAGTTACATATTTTCTCCCGTCTCCAACTACAGCGATATATTCAATATAATGGTCCTCCGCCATCAGAGTTTCGATCAATTGCGGAGCTATATTTTTGCCTCCGGAGGTAATGATCAGGTCTTTTAAGCGATCCGTGATATAAAGGTATCCGTCTTCATCGAAATGTCCGATATCACCAGTTTTAAACCAACCGTCCTCAGTAAACGCTTCTTTGGTGGCTTCCGGTTTTTTATAGTATTCTTTAATGACGTTAGGACCCTTGGCTTGAATTTCCCCGGTATCAGAATCGATCCTGATATCCACTAACGGCGCAGCAGGTCCGACGGAACCGAATTTAAAACAATGGGGACCATTCATGGCTAAAACCGGAGCGGTTTCGGTAAGGCCGTAGCCCGATGTGACCAACACCCCACAATAGAAAAAGAATTTTTCAATTTCCGGATTAAGGGGTGCACCGCCATAATTGAAATGATGAAAATTGGTGCCAAACAGATCACGCACTTTATGCAGCACTAATTTTTCGGCAATTTTTCTTTTCATTGTAAGCAATGGACCTGGCTGGATACCCGCCAGCACCATATCGCCATGTTTTTTACCGATGCTTACCGACCAGTGGAAAATCTTCTGTTTTAAAGGAGAGGCATCCCTGATTCCGGTGTAAACAGTAGCATATATTTTCTCAAAAAGACGGGGGGCTGCATTCATAACCGTCGGATTTGATTCTGCCAGATGCTGCAAAATTTCATTGTGGTCCTCACAATAATATAGCTGCATGCCCATGGACAAGACCCCGAAAGACCAGGAACCTTCCAGCACATGGGTCAGAGGGAGCATGCACATAGAAGATTGTCCTTCAACAAAACAGCCCTCTGTATATCTCCCTACACCCCAGGCATTATGCATTAAGGTTTTATGAGTATGAACAGCACCTTTGGGTTCGCCGGTAGTGCCGGATGTATAAATGATTTCAGACATATCTTCATAACCGGCCCTTTCCATAATAGCTTCGATATCTTTCTTACGAGAATTTTTCCTGCCCTGGGCCAAAAAGTCGTCCCACATGGCCACTCGTTTATCATCATGAATTTGTGTTCCGCGATGGAAAACCACGATCTTTTCCAAAGAAGGACACTGGTCCAGCAGCGAATAGGCTTTGTCATAATGAACCTGTCGGCCCACGAATAAAGCTCTGATTTCTGCATCGTTAATTATATAAGCAGCTTCTGCTTCCGTATTGGTAGCGTAAATTGGAACTGTAACACATCTCATCAGTAAAGCCCCCAGATCTGCCAGGTGCCATTCCCCCCGGTTAACTGAAAAGATTCCGATCCTATCTCCTTCTTTGATTCCGGAATTAAGAAGTTCCGAGGCCACCGCAAACATAATTTCGGCCATCTGGTTCCAGGAAAAAGTTTCCCGCTGACCATATGGCTTATGATGCAATGCTGGTAAATCTCCGTACTTTTTAGCATAGTTTACAACCATGATGGGATAGGTACGCCATTCGTCCAGATAACCCTGGAATTCCTTTTCTAATTGTTCTCTTTCTCTTTGGTACTTTTCCGTGTAATTGATCCGCGGTCCTATAGCCTTTAACGTATCGTAACTCATTCCCCCTACCTCCTATCCAGAAATTGCTTCTACGTGTATTATTCGTTTCGTATTATTAAATTACCTTTAACGATCTGACGAAATATTTATTGCTGTTTATGTTACACTTGTACGAGGAGGTTCGGGAATGAAATACAAAAAACAGGTAGTTTATCTCGGGGCAGTACTTTTGATTATGGTTTTGACCGGAACTTTTATATTTTACCTAGTCAATGGTAATGACGGTGAGCCAAATCTAACCATTCGACAAGCCGTGAAAATTTTTAAACAGCAAGATATTAGTTTACTGAAAACTAGTGATCCTGATGCGGAAATGATGAACGGGGTAAAACCAGTTACTTATTTTATCGATGACACCAGGAACAAACTGCACATTTATCATTACGATTCTATTGGAGAGCGTAAAACTGCTGCTGATATGTGGAGTGAAAAAGTGGGAAGACATTACTTTTCAACTCCCAACAATACGGCCAAAAACCTCCTGCTGATCATTGAACCGATGGATGAAAAAGAGATGACCATTGCGGATTTTGAACAAATCGGGAAAGTATACCGAGCAGTTTTCGAGAAACTCAATGACACCAGGGAAATCATCTATACCGGCACCGGGACCAACTGGTCATCACAGACTACGGTCAAATACTACGAATATTTTTATAAAGATGAAAAAGCAGTAGTAAGATATGAAAGCTGGTACAAAGAATCTACTTCTTTAAAATACCTGGGTGATGATATAGAATCAGTGGGGGTAATTACCTACGAGATGAAATCTGCCGGAGGCGGCGGTTCTGGAACCGGGCCAACTTTAAAACCAGACGGGACAGTAAGCCTGGGTTCATCAGGAGGCAATGGTTCAATTCCCCGTGAGGATGAAACAATAACCTTTATCATTAAATGGAATGACCAACAGGAAACTTTCACAGCCAAAGGGAATGGCCAGGCTTCCGATTAAAGCCCGGCCAATTTTTATTAAAATATATGCAGAGGTGCTGCCAGCCTATAGCTGTCCGATTTTTTAAAAAGATTTGCAGATGCTGACAGCTATAGCCTTTCCAATTTATGAAGGGATATGCCGGAATACTATCGTTATTTAAATTCCGGTCGATAATCTTATCATTAAGCAGAAATACTGATTATAAACCATTTTTATTATCAGGCATTATTCTTTTCCCTTTCCCTGATAAATAAACGATTTCAAT